>Ga0114950_10002088_pt1 | contig 15309 bp, 12 predicted proteins | sample N075metaG_FD_83503 | JGI IMG/M metagenome (GOLD analysis project Ga0114950, IMG submission 83503) | Deep subsurface microbial communities from Kermadec Trench to uncover new lineages of life (NeLLi) - N075 metaG | ecosystem: Environmental > Aquatic > Marine > Ocean trench > Sediment | place... | reverse complement strand
CCAGCGGTGGCCGTGTTGCCCTGCGCTGGACACCTAACGAGAACTGGACCATCGACGCCACGGCCATCGTTCAGAATTTGGATGTGGATGGAATGGGCGATGCCACTTTGTCTGAAGGGCCTTTTGAAGGCGTTGATATAGGCGAACTGGAACAGATACGATATAACGACGAAACCTTCAAGGATGATTGGTATCAACTCGCCCTGACGGCCGAGGCAAGGCTTGGCTTTGCTGATTTTTTGGCAACAGGTTCGTATATGTCGCGAGAGACCCGTTATGAAATGGATTCAACCGCCTATGCATATATCTATGCTCAGGATAACGGCGCAAAGTATAGTTTTTACGATTTTGGTGAAAGACGCCACTTTTCCACTGACGACGGCAAGACAACTACCAAGACCTTTGAAGCACGCATGACCACACCGAGTGATTCGGATAGCCGCTGGGCAGGCATCGTCGGATTCTTCTACAACAAAACGGAAGATCATACTGTTTTCACAGCCAATGGCATCGGCCTGGGGGATGGCTGTACGACTGATGCTGCAGCGGATTGTGCCGCTTATTCCAGCACCCGTTCAAGTTATCTGCATTACTACTACTCCGGCACTTTTGGCCCTGAAGCATCTGACAACTGGTGGACTGGCGACTACTTGACAGAAACCAAAAATACCGCCGTGTTTGGTGAAGTCAGTTTTGATGTCACCGAAAATTTCAGCATCACCCTTGGCGGACGGTGGTTCGAAGTCAAGCAACCGTTTTTCAATGCGAACGGACCTACGGTTAATCTCACCAGTAACCTCCCCGATCCCCCCGTATTAATCTGTGCCACAGATGCAGAAAAAGCCAACTGGCAGGAAAATGGTGTTGCGATAGATAGATTCGTTCACACCTGTTTTAACGATACGTTAGCTAAGAGCAAGGATTCAGATTTCGTTCCGAAACTCAATGGCACCTATAACTTCAATGAAGACAAGATGATTTATTTCACCTACTCAGAAGGGTTTCGCAGGGGCGGGGTCAACTCAGCCAAGCAAGGTACCTTCGCAGAAGGTGGCGACTTACACACCTACAGTCCCGATACCATCAAGAATTATGAAATCGGGTTCAAGGGCACCAGCGCAGATGGCAGGTTCCAGCTCAACGCTACCTACTATCATATGGTATGGGACGATATTCAAATACAGGTGCATGACCCGGACGCTACGTTTTTCTCACTGGGCATTATGAATCTGGCCCAGGCAGAAATCGATGGTGTGGAAGCTAACTTCTCCTGGATTCCAGCAGGTGACTGGTTGATCTCTGGAATGCTTGGCTACAATGATGCGAAACTGTCAAAGGATGCCATAGACGAGGACCTGGGTGTGGCTCTGCCCAAAGGTGAGCGTTTGCCCTTGATGTCCAAGTGGAAGACTTTCCTGGAGGCTAAATATACCTCACCACGAGAGGTTTTGGGTGGGGATTATTGGGTCCTTGGTAATTGGTCATATCGCAGTGATTCCTTGAATTCTCTGGCCGGATTGGGCGGTACTGCCAGCCTTAACGCAACGCGGACGCATCCTTCCGCAAATACCCTGAACCTCCGGACGGGTGTGAATTGGGACAGCTGGAGCGCTCAATTCTTTATTACCAATTTGTTAAATGAGCGGGTCTCCACCTTATTCAATGACCGCTGGATACAGGTGCGGTCATCAATAAACCGGCCGCGTACATTTGGCATTAATGTCAGAAAGAGCTTTTGAAATTAGCTAACAATATCGATATTTCATCTTTCTGAGGAGTTTCAACGGGACCCGTGTAGAGCGGGTCTCGCTGATTCTTTGTATTACGAACCGGTGTGGATTACACCTTGGCCCAACTCGTTTTTCTTCTACAACCCACCCTTTAAGGACCCGGTTACTGTTGAGCAATCAGTCTTCATGGTTAAATAGAAATCCTCTATTTATTTAATCGAAAAAATAGCATGCGCAATTTCATCATTATTTTTGCTGAGAAGGAAGGCACAAGCCCACTGATAAGGCTGCTAAATAACTTTGAAAAGATATCAATTATTCATCAGGTGAATACGCAGGACTGGGAACCTTTTGACATGCAGAACCGTGGTGCCATGACACTCAGGAACCTGGAACATTGCCTTGACATGGTTCTTAACAGGGAATCGATAAATTTTAAACAGTTGAACCAAATCTACACCAGAACAGCAAATACGCCTATAGAGGAATTTAGCGGGAATGTGGTGACTGGATTAAAGATGCGATTTACTACCCCCGGTAAAAATTCTTTATTTTGGAACAGGTCACCGAAAAATTTTACGGATGACTCATTCAGACGCATGATGTTCAATGTGCTGAAAAGAAATGATGTAGTTGTATTCCTCGCCTTACGTCAGGACATATTGAAGTGGGCGCTATCCAAGTATCATGGGGACGGAACAGGCCAACCTGGTCATTTACAGTTCAAACTTGCAAGTGGCAAGATAAAAAGACGCGCAATAGGAAAAATTCATGTCGATAGCACACGCCTCAAAATAATAATTTCACAATGTGTAGAAGCTCATGCCCGTAAGCGTCGATTAATGGAAGATTTCAACCTGGCAGCCATTCAAACCCATTTTCTTATTTACGAAGATTTTCTGACAGACAAGCAAAAAGTTTTGAATCGGATATTAGACATTCTTGAGCTCAATACCACAATAGAAGAGATAGCCGCTGCATTAAAAAGGGGGACATATTTTGAGAAAGTACATTCGGACGACATTACGAATTTCGTTGTAAACCATGAAGAGGTTATGGAAAAATTCGCTAAATATCATTCAGGTTTAAACCACTAATTAAATTGATCCATCACTGGTCGGCGCCTTGATCCAGATACAGAGCAAACCTGGCATCAAGTGAGCTACGAAATATCAGGCATTTGAGTAAAGAACAATATCGTTTTTTGCAGATCCAAAACCTGTGATTTCGGAAATGGTTCGCGTCTGCAAACCGAGTGGCCACATTATCATTGTTGATATCATCATTCCCAACGAACCATTGGCGGACGAGAACAACCACTACGAGTGGCTTTATAATCAAGGCTGAATACAAACCCTAAAGTCGAGGAGTTTTTATGAGTTTCAAGATCGGAGGCCCCAAAACACAGGCCATGCTGGAGCGTGGTATCCCATTGTGGCGTAATGGCATGCGCTTCCAGGCTGAACGCGAGCGTGCGGCACAGCGTGGTTATCGTGGTCCTAACCAGATTATCATCAGCAAGGCTAAGGGCGACTTCATCTGGGATCTGGATGGCAAACGATATATTGATTTCCAAAATGGCTGGGCCACCAACCCGGTTGGAAACTGTCACCCAGAAGTAGTAGATGCCGTCGATCAGGCACACCGGGTTTATGGTTTTCACTATGACCACCCGCTTCGTTACGAACTGGCCGAGGCACTGGCGGAAATCATGCCCGGCAAATCGTTACCACGTTTCAGTTTCGAGGTCTCCGGTACCGAAGCGGCAGAGGCCGCGGTGCACGCGGCGCTGTGTTACACACAGCGGCGCTATATCATCACTTTTGGTTCTTCGTACCACGGCAATAGCCTGGCCACCAAGCTTTTGAGTGGTCTGGATGGCAACACCAGTCGTTTCATGGAAGCCTGGACAGGCGGTGTCATCAAGGCGCCTTATCCCTACAGTGACCACATTCCGGCTGAGATGAGCCAGGAACAATATGTGCAATTCTGCCTCTGGTATCTGGACAACCATATCCCTAATACCATCGCTGCGCGTGACAATATTGCTGCCATTATGATTGAGCCGGGCCTGGCCGAAGGTGGCAACTGGATTCCCACCTCAGGGTTTATCCAGGGCATTCGTGAGATCTGCGACAAGAACGACTGGCTAATGATCTCGGACGAAGTGCTGACCGGCATGGGGCGCACCGGGGCGATGTGGGGGATAGACCACTATGCAGTGGAACCGGACATCCTGGTGGTGGGAAAAAACCTGTCGGGTGGTATTGCGCCTTGCGCCGGGATAGCCGCCAGGGACGATATCCTGGGTGACAATGAACACTTCCAGTCTGGCTCAACCTTTGCGGGCACCCCGGCAGGCTGCGCCGCCGGGCTGAAAACACTGGAGCTTTATGATCGGCTGAACCTGGTAGAAAATGCTGCCCGTCTGGGTGAGATGGCCCGTGATGTAATGGTCGGCTGGGAAGAAAAGTACCAGACCGTGCGCCAGGTGCGTCTTAATGGACTATTAATGGGAGTGAGTTTTCAAAGCCCCAATGAGGAAGAAAAAGACCTCTGGTACGCGCGTGAGATACGCAGCCAGTTGCTAAAGCGCGGTGTCTGGGTTATCGGCGACAACGAGGACAATATCCGCATGTACCCGGCGCTGAATATGGACGATGAAGTGCTGATGGAAGGCCTGTCTTTGCTGGAAGAAGCCATAGCGCATGTCGAGCAACACGGGCAGACCGTTGGAAATGCCCCGCGTGTACCAACCGGCGTTTGACCCACTCACTTGCGGGTGAGATACCAGTACACGGGCCAGGACACGGCCACCATCGCCAGTGCATACACTGCGGTCTCCCTCTCGACGTACGCCTGGAACAGTGTAATTAAGGTCCACGCAATCAGGCATGCAAGCGTACTGTAAGGGTGGCCCCATGCGCGGTACGGGCGATCACTATCAGGCTCGCGCCGGCGCAGGATAAGCACACCGATAATCAGGGCAAGGTGAAGGGGCACAAAGAAAAACACACTGAGCAGCAACAGGAATTCAAATCCGCCAATCAAAATAAGGCCAACAGACAGGATCCAGGTGACCAACACGGCGAACAGGGGATTGCCACCCTTTCCGACCTTTTGTGCGCGCTTCACCGCAAATCCATCCACCGCAAGCGCGTGAAGAATTCGCGGTGCACCCATATAAGCCAGGTTTTGATGACTCAACAGAATCAGGATAGCGGCGATGACAACCGCGCTGCCGGCTGCGGGCGAAACAGCAAGTTCAAGAGCACGCGCCAGGGCCAGATCGCTGCCTGCCAGGGCAGCCAAGCCTACACTATTCACTAACGCAGCGTTCAGCAACATATACAACGCGATCACGATAACGACACCCTTGATACATGATCGCGCGACAGCACCGGCACCCCCTTTGATCTCGCCGCTAAAGTAGGCCGCATAAAGCCAGCCGTCGTAGGTAAAAATGATCGTTGCGATCACCAGGCTCCAGTCGCTGAGCCCGGTTCTCGCAGGTATCAATTCTGTGGCACTGTTAGCCGGTGCTTCCACAAAAAACAGCACCAGCGCCAGCCCGACGACTACCACTCCTATTGCCGCCGTCGCAAACTCCTGAATCAAGGCACTCAAGGCGATCCCGCGCAGCTGCAAGGCGGCGAATACCGTTGTTACGCTGATAGCCAGGCCCGTACGCCATGCCACTGTTTCTGGGAAGAGCATCGCGACAAATTCCAGTATTACAACCGCTTTAAGTGCGATGTCTCCAACAAAACTCAGCCAGTCAACCCAGCCAATGACGAATCCGGGGTATGGTCCGTATGCCCGTCGAATGAGCGAGTAGGTGCCACCGGAGCGCGGCGTCATAGCCACCAATTCGGCGGTTACAGCAGTGCTCAATAAAACGAACAAGCCGCAAAGCAACCAAAATGCAAGGTATAAAAAAGGGTCAGGAATGACCTCGGCGATTTCACCCGGGCCGCGAAGGATGCCGAGACCAATGACACCACCAACAATAACAGCAAGTACGAATTTTCCGGGCAGTACCCGCGTTAGACCTTGCTCTGTCACGTCATCTATTTTCCTGTCGACAGTTTGTTGAAACACACTTCCAGTGTTGTAATTAACTGGTCGGCATTATCTCTCGTAAAAACCATTGGGGGCCTGATCTTGAGAGTGTTTTCATAGCGTCCATGGGTGGCTATCAGCACGCCCTCATCTTTCATCAAATTTATCATTTTCCGCGCAGTGTGTGCAGCAGGGGTTTTCGAGGCCCGGTCCTTTACGAGCTCAACACTGAGGAACAGACCACGGCCGCGTACATCACCAATGATGTCGTATTGGTCCTTAAGGCTCTGAAGTCCTGCCCTGGTATACGCACCGACTTTGGTAACATTTTCGAGCAGACCCTCGGCGTCTATGACATTAATAACCGCCTTGCCGACCGCGGCAGAAACAGGATTGCCGCCAAATGTATTGAAATAATCAGAACTGGCAGCAAACCTGGCAGCAATATCCGGGGTGGTCACAACTGCGGCCAGTGGATGTCCGGCACCCATTGGTTTTCCCAGTGTCACAATGTCCGGTACAGCGTGGTCGTGCTGGAAACCCCACCAGTGATGCCCCGTACGGCAATAGCCGGCTTGTACCTCGTCCGCAATCACAAGACCGCCTGCCTCGCGTACCGCCTTGTATACCTGCGGGAAATATCCAGGCGGCGCTTCGATCGTGCCCGGGCTATCAAAGATGCTGTCAATCATGATCGCAGCAGGCTGCTGGTCTCTTCGCTGCAAGTGGCCGATCGCATCACGAACGGATCCAACATAACCGCCCAGCAGATCATCACCGTTAAAAGTCGGGCGATAACGACAGGGCGCTTCAAAAAGCGCGAGCCAATCAGGGCGTTCGTCACTATCGGCAGTCGACAGGGTGTGGACCAGTGTTGAGTTGCCGTGGTAACTGTATTCAGATACCAGCATTCCTTCATGGCCGGAGGTAGTACGGGCGATGCGAGTCGCCAGGTCATTGGCTTCTGTGCCGGTACAGACGAACATGCAAACGCTTAAGTCACCCGGCATTTTTCCGGCAATTTTTTCTGACAGCTCGATCACATTTTCATGCAGGTAGCGTGTATGCGTGTTTAATGTTGCTGCCTGCCCGGCAAGTGCACTTACAACATCCGGATGACAATGGCCGACGGAGGCGACATTGTTATAACAATCGAGATACTTGCGTCCATCAGCGTCCCACAGCCAGACCTCTTCCCCAAGCACAAAGTGGGCAGGGGTATCGTAAAATAGCTGATAGGCCGGCCCCAGAGCACTTTTTCTGCGCTCACTCAATTCCATCATTACATCCCACATGCTGCCCGCAATCTTTCCACCACCAATTTATGGTCCAGACCGCAAATGATCTCTAACATGGCGTATGCCCCCATTCTTTCCTCAACGACATCAGGATCTGTTTCTGCATCCATATTTAACTTTATATCACAGAGCAATATCGTGATGAGCACACGCAATGTCATAGCATCCCACAGTAGAGAAACCTGTGCATCCGATAGCCGATGCACGCGATGAAACCCGATGAGCAGATTTTCCTCCGTAACCAGGTCTTCTGAGCCGGGCTTATGAAATGCGGCGGCTGTAACTGCCAATTCATTGATGATGGGTGCATGGACCATGTCCCCAAAATCAATCAGGCCGACCACGTCTTGCGAAGCGGCATTTGCCCGCAGCAGGTTATATGGATGTGCATCATTGTGAATGATTTGTGACGGCCCCGCGTTCAGTTTCGGCAGGACCTCATGACGTAATCTTTGTAGCAATGGTGTGGCGAGCGTCCTTGCATCACCAGCGGCCTCAGCCCACAAGTGCCCGGATACAGCAATTCCGTTTGACAGGTTCCAGGGCATAAAATGCCTTGATGCCCTGTGCTCAAACCCTGCAAGTGCGTTTACGATCCCTGCTAGAAAAGCACCTATTTTTTGTAAATTCTCCGGGTCAGCTAAAGCCCCTTCAGCGTAGGGAATGCCATCAAGATAAGTGACGATTCGAAGGACATGTTTTACGCCTCTTCCATTGATCAGTTCGTTGAGACAACGACCTGTTTTGGCTCGGATGATACGCGGCACAGGTATTTGGGGACTGCCTCTTTCCAGAAAAAGCAGTGCCTGTACCTGGAAGTCGGCCAAATCCGGGTCTTCGTCAGGACCGGCAATTTTCACAACAAACTTGCGGCCGTCTTCGGTACTCAGTCGAAAATTCTGATCACGCTCCCCGACAAGTGGTGCCCATTTACCGACCAGTCCGTACTCATCTGTCACTTTGTCCGCGACTGTCGCCACGTCAAAAGCCGGTGGGTTAAAACGCATGTCCTGCGGAGTAAACACATTCATATTCATAAAAAGATGGCTGCTCACTGTTCCAGGCGGAACTCAGGCCGGCAGGCATTGCACTGACCTCGCGGCATTATTTATTCCGCTTCGGGCATGTCTCTGGCGTAGCGTGGTAATTTGTCGTCGAGCTTGAACCAGTCAAGCTGTCGGTCGGTCCATATGTGCGAAGCGGGCCGCACAAGATTTGGATCATCCAGGCAGCCAACGTGTGGGAAGACAAAATCCGGTTCATCGATACTCGAGAAGAATAGTTGCGAGCCACACTTTGAGCAGAAGTTACGCCGCCCCGCTTCTGAGGATACGTATATGGTCGGTGTGCCTTTGGTAAGCTTGAAATTGCCAATTTCGACTTCCATCCAGACCTGAGCAGGCGAGCCGGAAGTTTGCTGGCAATCCCGGCAATGACAATAACCGGATTCAGGGGGTGATCCTTCAATACGATACCGGATAGCACCACAATGGCAACCACCTTCTAAAACAATTTTCTTCATTCAGTTTTGCTCCTTTGAGTTTGGTGCGGTAAACCCCCTCAACAGGTAAACCCCAGGCCAAGCTTGTCCAGAAACCTGAGCCACAAGCCACGCTTGCCACCGTTTCTGTCGGCCCTTTTAAGTGCGTTTTGAGTAAACCTCACGCCCAGCCAGCGAAAAGGCTCCGGCGCCCAGGGCAGGGGTTTCCTGGTTATAAACTGCATTTTGAGCACGTTGGTTGGTTTGTAACCCAGCAACTCGATAGCGACCCTTGCACCAAAGCGTGAAGCGCCGATACCGTGCCCCGTATAGCCGACAGACCAGGCCAGGCGGCCATCATATGCTACCCCGGGCACCATGCAAAAGCGTGTTGAAGTTGCGATAATTCCACCCCACTTGTGTGAGAATTTTATGTCATCCAATTGTGGAAACATTTCAAAAAACTCTCTCGCCAACTGCTCGTAGCGGGCGGGTGCATGCATGAATTTTTTATCGATACCCCTGTTGAAATAATAGCGAACGGCGCCTCCACCACCCCAAGTGATACGGTTGTCTTTGGTCAGCCGGAAGTAGTGAAACATATTGACGTGATCAGCCAAGGCGTGGCGTGAGTTTTTACCCCATGCAATCCGCTCCAGTTGCTCATCGGTCAGCGGTTCCGTTGCAATTTGATAATCCCATACGGGAATTACCGAATGGCGGATTTTGCCAATTTTGCTGGTGAAAGCATTGGTTGCCATTAAAACCTTGTTGGCGTGAATGATACCGCCTTCACAGGTGGCACGCATCGCTTTTTCACCAGCAGGCTCGACATCAAGCAGTCTGGTGCCCTCGAAAATCCGTACACCCAACTGGTCAGTGAGCACTTCTTTCAATCCCCAGCACAAACGGGCAGGGTCTATAACGCCATCCTGGCCGCCTCGCTCCCACAGACCGGCATGAACCAGGGGTGAGTTCACCTGTTCACGCACGGAATCTTTGTCAAACCAGGCAACATCTTCACCATCGGCGACCGCATCCGCATAGTCCGCATACAGACGCGTTGCCGACTCCGGATCCAGGGCAACAGTCATTTCACCGGTTTTTTCATAGCGTACGTCAATCTTGTAGCGCTCAAGGGTTTCGAGCAGTTCCTTCATGTTTTGCTTGCCGAGTTCCTGTAGAAGTCCGACTTCATTCGGGAACCGGTGCTCGGTGTTGGTCTCCCCATGAGCCAGAGACGAAGACAAAAAGCCACCGCAACGCCCGGAAGCCCCATCACCGACAAAAGTTTGTTCGATAAGGATAATATCGGCATCGGGCTTGCGTTCCTTTACCTGCATGGCGGCCCAAAGACCGGTGAAGCCTCCGCCTACAATAAGCAGTTCACACCTGTTATCTGAAGATAAAGGCGCCAGTGGCTCAGGCATAATATCGGGGTCGTGCCAGAGTGGTCGGGCTACAGCGTTTTTTAGCGCTTCAAGGTATTTTTCCATACTTCGCCGCTTACACTAATTGGTGTTCTAAGCTGCCTCAGCGGCCAACACCCTCTTGCGATTGTACATATAAGCGAAAACCCCCAGATACAAAACCAGGGCAACAAGGGCCATGCTGCCACTGACCAGAAACATGGTGCTGTAACCCAGGCCGGCACCCACGATCGAAGCCGCGATATTGGGGCCGACGAATTGTCCAAAGCCCTGAACGCTGGGTAGCAGGGCAACCAGGGATCCGCTGCGGTCCATGTGCGCCATCATGGCCGATTGGTAAACATCTACAAACGTCCACAAGGTCATGAAAGAGAACAGGCTCACAAGTATATTGGTATCGGTAATCCCGAGACTGAGCATCATGACAATGGCTGCCATGGCTATCAAGGATATGAACAGCGGCTTGAATAATCCAAAACGTGTAGAGAAAAAGGCTATTACACAACCGACAATGGCGAAGATAGATGACCATGTCAGAAGCGGGCCGATCCAGTCTTCGGCGATACCATCCGCATGTGCAGCCAGTTCAATATAAGTGTAATAGCCGCCTATATTGATATAGGTAAAACATACTGCGACGAGGCATATCACAGGCAGGATTTTAGGCACGTGCCAGTTTTCTACTTGCTCCTGGCCCTGTTCCTGTCTATCCAGTTCTGCAGTATTGAGAGGTCTCGCCGGTAGCCAGCGAATAAACAATGCACACACGGCAGCCAAAATAATAAAAAACAGATAAATCTCGTTCATTGAAAGCATTGGCAAGAAATGCAGTTCCAGGGCCGTAGAGAAGGCAAAGCCAAGTAGCAGGAGGTTGAACGCAATCACCGGTTTTGTCGTACCCCCCAATGTAACCACGGCGACCGCTGTGAAAATACCGCTGCCAATTCCCGCCAGGACACGAAGCCACAGCACTTGTTCGTATTCGATAAATACGATGCAAAGGGCATTCGCAGCGATGGATAACACCACACCTGCCAAAACCAGGTATTGCCGGTTAACCCTGGCGACCAGCAATGCAGACAAAACGGCACCCAGGGACAAGCCACCCAGGTCAGCGCCCCAAACCCTTCCCACCTGCTCTTCGGTGAAACCCTGCTGCACCACCAGGGCTGTGCTGAGTACAGGAACACTCACCATCACTGTGTATCCCACCAGCGCCATGAAAAGAGCAACAGAAACAGACCTCCAACCATCGAATGTGGTAGAGGGTTTTGCGAAGATGTCAGGAAGGTTTACCATAGGTAATTATTTGATATTGAAGGGAATTCCCGGCCGGTACAAGTTTGTCGATTCAGGCTCAATACTGCATCGCCTTCAGCTCACAATACTCGTGTAATCCTTCTGTGCCAAATTCTCTGCCATTACCGGATTCCTTGTAACCGTCAAACGGTGCTTCATGATTCGCCTCACCACCATTGATGGCACATTGGCCCGCGCGAATTTGTCTGGCAATGGATGTCGCCTTGTCCTTATCTCCGGCCCATACTGCTGCGGCCAGTCCGTAAGGCGTATCATTTGCAATATCTATCGCCTGGTCTATTGTGGAATATTTGATCATTACGAGAACCGGTCCAAACACTTCTTCCTGGGCTATGTTCATGTCATTGGTAACATCGGCAAAGACAGTAGGTAAGACATAATTTCCAGTGCTTAGTCCTGCCGGCATATCGGTTCCACCTGTCACCATGCGTGCTCCGTCGGAGACGGCCTGGTTGATGAAATCGAGTACCGATTGTTTTTGGCCAGCCGATGACATCGGCCCTACAAAAACATCGGGATCGTTTGGATCGCCAACCACCAGCGCTTCTGCATAGGATTTCGCAAGTTCGACAGCCTCATCATACCTGGACTCGTGAATAATCATCCTGGTCAGGGCATTGCAGGTCTGACCTGTATTGACCATTACATCAGAGATTCCAAAGTTGATGGCAGCATCCAGATCCGCTTCTTCTGTAATGATAAATGGTGATTTGCCACCCAGTTCGAGACAGACCCTCTTAACAGTTGGCGCCGCCGACTTTGATACCTGTATACCCGCTGCGGTGGACCCTGTAAACGTGACCATGTCAACTTCAGGATGTGAGCTCAGGGCGGCACCTATTTCCTGGCCGCTTCCGTGAACCATGTTAAACACGCCCGCCGGCAGTCCAACCGCGTCACATATTTCCGCAAACATGAACAGGTGGCTCGGGGTCTGGCTCGCTGCCTTCACCACCATCGTACAACCGGCAGCAATCGCTGGAGCGACTTTGCCGATCATCTGCCAGACAGGGTAATTCCAAGGATTGATCATGGCACAAACCCCGATGGGTTCCTTGACTATGATCGAGTTACCATTCTCCTTGTGCTGCTCCATTTCCCTGGCTTTTTCAGCGAAAGACTCGCAAATAATCGCCAGGGGATCTACCTGAAACTCCGCCGCGTTTTTGATCGGCATTCCCAGTTCATCAATAATAGTCTGGGTCAAGTCGGCGTTTCTTCTTTCAGCTTCTACCGCGATTTTTCTCAGGAAATCAGCTCTATCAGCAGCAGAAGTCCGCGACCAGGAATCAAAGGCATTTCTCGCGGCAGTTACTGCGGCGTCTACATCTTCAGCATTGCCATAGGGCACCCGGGCTGAAATTTCACCAGTTGCTGGATTGATAACGTCGCTCGTTCCCTTCCCGATCGGCTCAACCCATTGGCCATTAATATAGAATTTATCGTAGGTTCTCATATTTATTCCTTTAAAGTTTTGCCACCAGCGTCGATGCTTCGGTAAGGACGGTGCGCAAAATAGTTGCTATTTCCCTCAGTTCATCAGGACCGGCAATCAGTGGTGGCGACAATTGAATCACGGGCTCCCCACGATCATCAGTGCGACAGATAAGGCCGGACTCTACAAGTCTGGATGATACAAAATTAAACAGTATTTCCTTTGCTTCTTCTTCGTTGAAGGTTTCTTTGGTAGCTTTATTTTTTACAAGTTCAATACCGAAAAAGTAACCGGCACCCCTGACATCTCCAACAATGGGCAGATCGTAAAGCCCTTCCAGAAGCTCTCTGAACAGGTTTTCATTTCTGCGGACATTGCCGAGGATATCCTCTTTTTCAAATATGTCCAGATTTGCAAGGGCCGCCGCGCAGGCAACCGGATGCCCGGCAAACGTAATACCATGATTGAATGCCTTGTCCTCCTTCAGAAACGGTTCCATCAGGAAATCCCGGCAAATCATCGCACCCAGGGGAGCGTAGGCGGAGGTTATACCCTTGGCACAGGTAATTATGTCGGGCAGATAGTCATAACGTTCAGCACCAAACATGTACCCTAGGCGGCCGAAAGCACATATGACCTCATCTGATACAAGCATGATTTTGTACTTGTCACAAATTCTGCGGACTTCCTGGAAATAGCCCTCGGGTGGCACAAAACACCCACCGGAATTTTGCACGGGTTCCAAAAACACAGCGGCTACCGTCTCAGGACCCTGATATTGAATTTCCAGCTCAATCTCTTGAGCGCATTTTTTGCCAAATTCTTCGCTGCTCATACCATCCGACATATGATGGCTGCGGTAAGCATTGGTGTTTCCAACGTAAGAGGTGCCCGGGACCAATGGCTCGAATGTGTTTCTGCATTCGGCCAGCCCGTTGATCGATAAAGCACCCATGGTTGTCCCATGGTAGGCGAGGTTGCGGGAAATCACTTTATACCGCCTCGGCTCACCAATCTCGGCGTAGTACTGCCGGATCAGTTTCCACGCTGATTCCACTGCTTCTGAGCCACCAGATGTGAAGAAAACCCGGTTCAGGTCCCCAGGTGCAAGCTCGGCCAGTCTGGTTGCCAGTTCAATGGCTGGTGGATGGGCGTTATTCCAGATCGGGAAGTAAGCGAGTTGCTCACCTTGTTTCGCCATCGCATCGGTAATTTCAGTTCGTCCATGTCCCAACTGGGAAGCAAACAATCCAGACAGGCCATCAAAATATTTTTTACCATTGATATCATAAACATAACATCCTTCACCATGGCTCATGATCGGAATATCATTGTTCTGAAAATAGCCCATATCCGTGAAATGCATTCACAGATGCTTGCGTGCAAGTTCCTGCAATTTTTCGTTGCTCATGCCATTAACCCTGTTGATAAGCAGTGTATGATATTGCAATTGCCTGACGGCTGCGTGCTCCCCGATAGGGCGATAGAAATTTGGATTGGTCGAGCCGAACCAAGCATTGCATGCGATGGTAAACCCTCAGTCATCTTTTTCCCGTAATGACACGTCATCTTCGGTGCTTTGTTGTTTCAAATCATCCACGATTTTCAACCAGCTGATCCTGCTTTCGATGCCGTAATGGCCCTCCGGCGGAGCGACCTCTGGATCATCCAGTGTGCCACTGAGAATGGAAATCCAGTCCTCCCTGACCGGGCGGAAAAACATTGGAGAGCCACAGTTTGCGCAAAAACCCCTTTCGACATCAGCGGAGGATTGATAGAACTTTGCCGCACCTTTAAGCATGTGTAACTGGCTTTTTTTATAATGGCGCTTGTAGATACCACGCTACCGCTTGCTTTTTGACACATACGGCAGTGACAGTACCAATTTTCTGATTCAGATACGGTAGCTTCGTAGCGCAACGCGCCGCATAAACACCCACCTGTCCATATTTTCATAATAAGCCCTGTTTCTACGCAAGTTCCTGAACGGCGCGATACGCCTCGTCAATAGCCACATGCGTATACGCATCCGCGCCCGCATCCGCGTTCGCCATCGTAATGTTGCCGAAAGGTTGGCTGGCGATTTCGTGAGGAGCTTTGCCTTCAGGCCATTCAGGATCCCAAAGGTCGAGGTAGTCGTGGGCATAGCCATGCGGCCAGCGATTGACGGTGATTGCGAGGATATCGCGTTTCACATTGAAACCTGCCGGGCCCAGCAGGCCTTTGAGGACGGTACGAACCTCACGCTCGTAATCCTCAAAAGTTAGCGCCAGCATTTTGGCGCTTGAGGCCCGCATCTGATCCTTGAGATCGACAACATCTTTGGGTGGAGAAATAGAGCCCCAGAAGGTCAATGGTACGGGGCCATTATCAGCAAATTTATGTCGGTAGCCGCCGGTGTTGATGCCTCTAAACATAAAAACATTAGCGTGCATACGGCCCGGGCAATGGACGCCGGCGATGCCGAGCTTGTCCATCGCGTCACTGGAGCGGATCAGTACATTGGTCAGCAGCAAGGGGCGTTTGACCTGGTACTTTTGCGCGGTTTTCTGTG
>Ga0114950_10002086_pt1 | contig 15332 bp, 10 predicted proteins | sample N075metaG_FD_83503 | JGI IMG/M metagenome (GOLD analysis project Ga0114950, IMG submission 83503) | Deep subsurface microbial communities from Kermadec Trench to uncover new lineages of life (NeLLi) - N075 metaG | ecosystem: Environmental > Aquatic > Marine > Ocean trench > Sediment | place... | reverse complement strand
GAAGTTACGGGTAACGGCACTGGAACCGAAGTTACGGGTAACGGCACTGGAACCGAAGTTACGGGTAACGGCACTGGAACCGAGGTTACGGGTAACGGTACCGGAACCGAAGTTACTGGAAATGGTACGGGTTCATCCATCCAGGTTACCGGTAACGGTACTGGAACCGATGCAATTACAATAACCTTCCCCCAGGGAACCGGAATGGTCATGGAAGTGTCAATGGGATGCGGCCTTGCAACTGTCGCAGTAATTGACTCGAATGCTGTACTAATTGTCGCATTTGACAGTGTTCCGGTAATTGGCACCCCCGAGTTTTGTGATAGCAGGTTAGAAAACGCTTTCTAAGATATCTCTGGAACCAGTTCGCTCTAGATGATCGGGGCAGCTACCAGAGTATCCAGGAATTATTCGCTGCTATGTCCAACGAGGACCTTGGCCCCTGCACCATGCAGGGGCTTTTTTGTTCTTAAAATAACTAGTCGACCCTGAATAACTCAAATACATATCATAACAAATTGATTATATTGAATAATAATGGATATTATGATGGCCATATATTGCCGGTTTTGGTATAATACGGGTGTAATTCCTTGCAATAGTTGGAACAAAAATGACCCCCGAGAAACCCCAGAAGTCACCTTCTCAAGAGCTGTTCCGTAACCGCCTGGATAATATGCTCAATCAACGCCATGAACTGTACCGCCTGGCCGATTTGATTGACTGGTCAATGTTCGATACTGCCTTTGGTTCCCTGTACTGTCCAGATAACGGTTGTCCGGCCAAAGCCACGCGCCTGATGGTAGGCCTGCAATACCTCAAGCATATCTATGGCATATCAGACGAAGCGGTGGTCAGGCGTTGGGTGGAGAACCCGTACTGGCAGTACTTTTGCGGGTCCATTCATTTTGAACATCAGCTGCCCATAGATCCGAGCAGTATGACGCGCTTTCGTCGGCGCATTGGTGAATCGGGTTGTGAGAAGATTCTGCAGGCCACGGTGGCCACCGGGCTCAACAGCAAGACCATCAAGCCCGCCCATCTCAAGCGCATCACTGTGGATACCACGGTGCAGGAAAAAGCAGTCAGTTTTCCAACCGACTCCAAGTTGCTGAACCGGTCCCGGATACGGTTGGTAAAGTTGTGTCGTCAAAACGGTGTGGTGTTGCGTCAAAGTTATGCGCGCAAAGGACCGCAGGCATTATTCAAGGCCAATCGTTATGCCCACGCCCGGCAGTACAGGCGCATGCGTTCCCGGGTGAAGAAGTTACGCACCTATCTGGGCCGGGTGGTGCGTGATATTGAACGCAAGATCACCAGGCAGGCAGACAAACAAGCGGTTTTTGCCCCAGAACTGGCATTGGCGAAACGTTTATTGGTACAGCAAAAGCAGGACAAAAACAAACTTTACTCCCTGCACGCACCGGAAGTGGAATGCATCAGTAAGGGCAAGGCACACAAGCGCTATGAGTTTGGCGTCAAGGCGAGCATTGCGACCACCAACAAGAGCAACTTTGTGGTCGGTGGTATGGCCTTGCCGGGCAATCCTTATGATGGTCACACCTTAACAAAAGCACTGGAACAGGTGCGCCGGATGACCGGCAGTGTGATTGAAGAAGCCTTTGTGGACCGTGGTTATCGGGGCCATGACGAAACCCGGACAACGGTTTATATCGCGGGCCAGCGGCGCGGCATCAAGACCGAGCGATTAAAATGTTCGCTCAAGCGCAGAGAGGCGATTGAACCGGTGATTGGACATCTTAAATCAGACGGCTTATTGGGCCGCAATCACCTCAAAGGAACCGAGGGCGATCAACTGAATGTCATGCTCAGTTGTGCCGGCCACAACCTGCGCTTGATTCTGAGGCAACTCAGGATTTATTGTGCGCAAATACGGCACAGTCTGTGGGCTTTACTGGTGGCAAGCGGGCGTAAAGGCGAGTCTAACCACCGGGAAATCCCTATAACAAAGACTGCCTGGCAACCGGCAATCAACTGCGGGTAATTTGTATGCCAAATTGCAGTTCAAAACAGGGTTATTCAGGGTCGACTAAGTAATTTTCCGTATGGTCCAGCCGGTTCAGAACCCGGCTCTACTTTTTCTGCGGAATATATAGATCTGTAATGGTGCCTTCAAAGACTTCCGCTGCCATGGAAATACTTTCTGAAAGAGTCGGGTGAGGATGTATGGTCAGGCTGAGATCTTCAGCTTCGCAGCTCATTTCAATGGCAAGGGCGCATTCTGAAATCAATTCACCGGCATTAATGCCGGTAATTCCGGCGCCAACAATCAGACCGGTGGATTGATCAAATATCAACTTGGTAAAACCTTCGCTACGATCCATACCAAGTGCACGGCCGCTGGCAGCCCAGGGAAATTTGCCCACCCCATAATCCATCCCTTGTTCCCTGGCTTCACTTTCCGTTACGCCCACCCACGCCACTTCCGGGTCTGTGTATGCAACGGAGGGAATGACCCGGGCATCAAAGGCGCTTTTCATGCCGGCGCAGACTTCCGCTGCTATCTTGCCCTCATGGGTGGCCTTGTGCGCAAGCATCGGCGGACCAACCACATCACCAATGGCAAAAATATGAGGGACATTGGTGCGCATTTGCTTATCAACCGGAATATATCCCCTGCTGGTGACTTCAACCCCGGCTGATTTTGCTTTGATTTTTCCACCATTCGGCGTACGGCCGACCGCAACCAGAATCCGGTCGAAATTTTCAGTGCCTGAGAATTTTCCTTCAAAATGGGCCACCAAATAATCGTCGGCGACATCGACCCGGGTCACCTTGGTTTCAAGGTGAATGGCTTTATAGCGTTTGCTGATTCTTCTCTGTAATGGCTTAACCAGGTCCGGATCAGCGCCGGACATCAACTGGGGCATCATTTCAACGACCGTAATCTCACTTCCCAGGGCCTGGTACACGCAGGCCATTTCAAGACCAATAATGCCTCCGCCGATGACCAGGAGTTGGTCTGGAATATCCTCTAAATTCAGTGCATTCGTTGAATCCATCAAGCGGGGATCGCCCCAGGGAAGGCCGGATAATTCGAGTGACTGGGAACCTACAGCAATAATCGCATGCTCGAAGCTGACATTCTTTTTACTTGCACTCCCTTCATCGCTGCTTCTGACAACTATTCCATTTGAGCCGGAAAATTCAGCCACTCCATGAATAAACTTAACGTTGCGTTTTTTCGCCATGCCTGCCAGCCCGCTGGTAAGTTTGCTGACCACCTGATCTTTAAAGCCCCGTAACTTTTCGAGATCAATGCTTGGCTCACCGAAAATGACACCATGCTCTTTCATTGCCGCTGCTTCATCAATGACCCTGCCGGCATGCAAAAGTGCTTTGGAAGGAATACAACCAACATTGAGACAGATACCACCCAGCGTCGGGTAACGTTCCATTAACGCAACTCGTAACCCCAGGTCTGCAGCACGAAACGCAGCCGTATAGCCTCCCGGCCCCGAACCCAATACGACCAGGTCGTAATCAAATTTCCCGGCAACCCGGGGCTCGTTACTTTGATTCATTCTGGTTTTTCCCTGCTTGTCAGGCTGCTTTCAATGATGAGTCTCTCACCTTCCTGCCGCAGACTGAAATGTTTCAGAAAACTCATTCCCAACAGGGCTTCATCACCCAAGCCCGGAACGATGATTGCCCGGACATTACTTAATTCCAGTTCGCCGAGGCTAACTCTGTTCAGCCGTGTAACCCAGGCCCTTGCTGGCCCGGCAGCTGTCCTGATTTGTATACGCGGACCAAACTCCAGGCCCATAGCCCTTGCCGATCTTTCTGCAATCGCCACGTCAGTGGCCCCGGTATCAATGAGAAATACCAACGGCATGCCATTGATCTTGCCTTCAGCGCGATAGTGACCGTTGCGTTCGCGCTGCAACATCACCATGACCCGTCCATTTTCATTAATTTCCTGGATGATGCCGGCATCGCGCTGCGTTACGGCCTGGTAAAATGCGGTCAGACCAACCATCAGGCCAATTACAGCCATCCATGCGAACCAGCGGCCGGTCTGAGGTCGTGCCTGATGAACAGGTCCTGGCTGATTCATTTCATATCCCGCTGGAAATACCTGCTTACAGCGTCAACCTTCTCAGGTCTTCCAGGCGGCTGGACAGATAGCGTACAAAATACGCCGCTTCCGCACCATCGATGACGCGATGATCGTATGACAGCGATAACGGCAACATCAACCTCGGTTTGAATTCACTGCCATCCCACACCGGCATGGTGCGCGACCGGGAAACCCCAAGTATCGCAACTTCCGGTGCGTTTATGATGGGTGTGAAGGCTGTTCCGCCAATACCACCCAGGCTGGAAATGGAGAAACAACCACCCTGGATATCCTGTGGTTTGAGCTTGCTCTCCCGGGCCCTGCCACTGACTTGTGCCAGTTCCGCCGCAAGCTCCATGATGCCCTTGCGTTCGCAATTGCGGATCACAGGCACAACCAGGCCGTTTGGCGTGTTGACTGCAATGCCGATATTGAAATATTTCTTGAGGATCAGGGTTTCGCCATCACCATCAAGAGACGCATTGAACTGGGGAAACTCTTTCAATGCGGCAACGGTAGCCTTGATCAGAAAAACAAGCGGCGTCAATTTGAATCCCCGGGCGATAGCTTCCTCGGTGTTTGCCTTGCGAAAGGCCTCCATGTCCGTTATATCCGCTTCGTCGTGCTGAGTGACGTGAGGAATGCTCACCCAGTTACGGTGCAAATGACCAGCGGAAAGTTTCTTGATGCGGGAAAGTGGAGTTTTTTCGAATTCGCCATAGCGGCTGTAATCCACTACCGGTAATTTGGGAAAATCGAAACCAAGCCCTGCAGTTCCTCTGGAAGCAGGTCCCGCACCACCGCTCATGACGGTTTTGACAAAAGCTGACACGTCTTCCCTGACAATTCGCCCCTTATTGCCACTGCCTGTCACTGAGCTCAGATCGACGCCCAATTCGCGCGCAAATCGCCGGATGGCCGGACTGGCGTAAGGAATGCTGGATGGGTCTGAGCCAGATGTCCCTGAAGTTGCTTGCCTTGGTTTTTCCGGCTTTGCCTCTTCAGAAGATTGTTCTACCTGAGATTGATCAGCGGTGTGCGGTTTGGGCGACGGCTGTTCAACACGCTTTTTGTTCTCTTCCCCGGCTTGTTCTTCCCCCTTTTGACCTTCTTTATCGCCACCGTCACTTACATCATCAGATACCTCCAGTATCGCGACAATGTCTCCTTCAGATACCGTGTCATCAAGTTTGAGCTTCATTTCACGGATTACACCGGAAGCCGGTGATGGAACTTCCATGGTGGCCTTGTCACTTTCCAGGGTGATTAACGATTGTTCCTCTTTAACCTGATCACCCGTGGATACAAGTACTTCGATCACCGGGATCTCTGAGAAATCACCAATATCCGGAACCTTGATTTCAATCGTGTTACTCACAAGTTCACCGAATTTATTCTGTCGGGATCTATTCCCAGTTTCGTGCGGGCAGACAACAAATCACCCTGGCTTAGCAAGCCCTGACGAAACAGGGCATAAAGGGCTGCATACGCAATATTGTACCGATCCACTTCAAAGAAACGACGGAGGTTTTCGCGAGTGTCAGACCTGCCAAAGCCATCCGTGCCAAGCACTATGTAGTCTTCCTGCGGTAGAAAACCACGAATCTGATCTGCAAACGCCCGGACATAGTCTGAAGCCGCCACAACCGGGCCTTGCCTGTCAGCAAGGCAGGCTGTTACCCAGGGAACCCTGGCTTCTTTTTCAGGATTCAAGCGGTTCCAGCGAGTGCAATCAACTCCATCACGGCGTAATAGTGTGAAACTGGTTGCACTCCAGATATCAGAAACAACTTCGAAATCCTGTTCAAGGATGTTTGCGGCTGCCATGACTTCGCGCAAAATCGTACCGGAGCCCATCAACTGTACTTTGCGGCCGCCTTCGGGCCCTTGCGTTAACAGATACATGCCATTACGAATGCCTTCCTCTGCATTCTCGGGCATTTCCGGATGGCTGTAGTTTTCGTTCATCACCGTGATGTAGTAATAAACGTCCTCTTGCTCCTGGTACATTCGCCTCATGCCATCCTGGACGATCACGGCGATCTCATAACTGAACGTCGGATCATAGGAAACGCAGTTGGGCACCATTCCAGCCATCATGTGACTGTTTCCATCTTCGTGCTGCAGGCCTTCACCATTTAAGGTCGTGCGCCCCGCAGTTCCCCCGATCAGGAAACCCCTCGCCCGCATGTCACCGGCAGCCCAGGCCAGATCACCGATTCGCTGAAATCCGAACATGGAGTAGAAGATGTAAAAAGGGATCATGGTAACTCCACTGCTGGAATAACTGGTTGCCGCGGCTATCCATGACGACATGGCGCCCGCCTCAGTAATCCCTTCCTGCAGGATCTGGCCTTCCTGATCTTCTTTGTAAAACATCAACTGGTCTGAATCCACAGGCGTATAAAGCTGCCCGACCGACGAATAGATTCCCAACTGCCGAAACATACCCTCCATGCCGAAAGTACGTGCCTCATCCGCCACGATCGGCACAATACGTTCAGCCAGGTCTTTTTCTCGCAGTAAAATTGCCAGCGCCCGGACAAAAGACATTGTTGTGCTGATTTTCCGGTCACCGCTGGCCTTGAGCAATGGCTCAAAAATCTCGATGCCGGGCATTTCAATCAGCTCACTTTTAGTGCGGCGCTGGGGGATCGAGCCTCCGAGTTCCTTGCGACGCTCCAGAACGTACCTGACCTCATCACTGTCCGGCCCTGGATGGTAGTAAGGTATCTTGTCCAACTCGTCATCGGCAATCGGTAACCCAAAGCGGTCCCGAAACTGGCGAATTGAATCGATGTCCATCTTTTTTAGCTGGTGAGTTATATTCTGGGCTTCACCAGCTTCCCCCATGCCATAGCCCTTCACCGTCTTGGCAAGGATCACAGTTGGCTGATCCTCGTGGTTTACTGCTTTGTCGTAAGCCGCGTACAATTTATGCGGGTCATGACCGCCACGATTCAGGCGCCAGATATCCTGATCTGTCATGCTGGCAACCATTTCCAGTAATTCGGGATACTTGCCGAAGAAGTGTTCGCGTGTATACGCGCCGCCCTTGGCTTTGTAGTTCTGGTATTCGCCATCCACGGCTTCTTCCATGCGCTTGCGCAGCAGGCCGTCTTTGTCCTTGGCGAACAGCTTATCCCAGTAGGAGCCCCAAATGACCTTGAGCACATTCCAGCCTGCGCCCCGAAACACACCTTCCAGTTCCTGGATAATTTTGCCATTGCCCCGAACCGGGCCATCAAGCCGTTGAAGGTTGCAATTGACTACGAAAATGAGGTTGTCCAGTTTCTCCCTTCCGGCGAGGGAAATGGCCCCCAGAGATTCCGGCTCATCAGTCTCGCCATCGCCGATAAAACACCAAACCTTGCGCTCAGAGGTATCTGCGATACCACGATGATGTAAATACTTCAGGAACCTGGCCTGATAAATTGCCATGATTGGACCCAGCCCCATCGAAACTGTCGGAAACTGCCAGTAATCAGGCATCAGCCAGGGGTGCGGGTATGAGCTCAGACCCTGGCCCCCGGTTTCCTGTCGAAACCCATCCAGCTGTTCCTCCGTGATCCGGCCTTCGATATAGGATCGAGCATAAATTCCCGGTGAGGAATGGCCCTGGATGTATATCAGGTCACCCCCGCCGGGATGATCTGGACCGCGAAAGAAATGATTGAATCCAATGTCGTATAAAGTCGCCGCCGAGGCAAAGCTTGCGATATGCCCTCCGAGTTCTCCTTCACGCCTGCTGGCGCGTACCACCATTGCCATTGCATTCCAGCGGATGATTGATCGGATGCGATATTCCAGTTCCGTGTTCCCGGGGTGACTTGCACCCTGTTGGGCAGGAATCGTATTGATGTAGGCGGTTGTGGCCTTATAAGGCAAATGACCGCCCGAGCGGCGCGTGTAGTCAACCAGTTTTTCCAGCAGGTAATGGGCTCTATCCGGCCCCTCTCGCTCAATGACTGCTTTTAGAGAGTCAATCCATTCTTCTGTCTCCAGCGGATCAATGTCGCCTGAAACTTTGTCACCCTTCCCGGTCATTCAGCTTCTCCCATATGGGCCTCACCTGATTCAGTTTTACTTTGATAAATTTGGGCATCAACAACGGCTATCGCGGTCATGTTCATGACCCGGCGCTCTGAGGCAGATGGCGTCAGTACATGCACCGGCATCCTCGCACCCAATAAAATCGGACCAACCGTTACCGCATCACTGACAGCCCGGGCCAGCCCAAAAGCGATGTGAGCCGCGTCCAGGTTTGGAAGAATCAGCAGGTTGGCGGGGCCATGAAGCCGTGAATGAGGAAACATTTGCTTTCTGTATGCATCATTCAGCGCCATGTCAGGGGTCATCTCACCGTCAATTTCCAGGTCAGGCGCCTTCTCTCGCAATATCTCCAGCGCTTTTTTCATCTTACGTGCTGATTTGTCTTCGTAGCTGCCAAAAGAAGAATGTGACAAGAGGGCGATTCGAGGGCGAATTCCAAATATTTTAATTTTTTCCGCCGCCATAATCGTTATTTCAGCTATTTCGCTGGCACTGGGGTCAGAGTTCACGTTGGTGTCACAAACAAAATAAGCCCCTTCCGATGTGCTCAGTGCACCCATGGCCGCAATCACTTCCGTGCCGTCCTGCTTGCCGATGACATCCATTACATCCTGCAGCTTTTTGCGAAATCGGCCCACAACGCCTGTGATCAATGCATCAGCCTCGCCACGGTGCACCATCAGGGCGGCAATGACACTGGTACGTGTCCGAACAATAGCCTTGGCTGTATCGGGGGAAATACCCCGGCGTTCCATGATGGCATGGTAACTCGTCCAGTAATCCCAATAGCGTGGATCGTCCTCCGGATTGACCAGTTCAAAATCCTTGCCCGCTTCGATTCGCAAACCGATTTTTTTGATCCGGTGTTCAATGACCTTTGGACGGCCAATCAGGATCGGCCTGGCAATGCCGTTATCTACGATGGACTGAACCGCCCGCAATATTACCGGCTCTTCGCCTTCTGCATAGACAACCCGCATCGGGTTACGTTTCGCGGCATCGAATACCGGTTTCATCAACAGGCCGGTATGAAAAACGAATGCGTCCAGGGAGGCGCGATAGGCAGCCATGTTCTCTATCGGTCTGGAGGCGACACCGCTATCCATCGCAGCCTGTGCCACCGCAGGGGCCAATTGAACCAGCAATCTTGGGTCAAAAGGCTTCGGAATGATGTAGTCCGGCCCGAACGTCAGTGACTCATCCTGCTGGGACACAGGACCAAGTTGTTGCACTTCCTTTCTGGTAAGTTCCGCCAGGGCGTGAACGCAGGCCAGCTTCATTTCGTCATTAATGGTGGTGGCGCCGACATCCAGTGCTCCCCGGAAAATATAGGGGAAACAAAGGACATTGTTGACCTGGTTAGGGTAATCGGATCGACCCGTGCAGAGGATGGCATCGGGGCGCACTTCTTTTGCATCTTCGGGTAATATTTCCGGATCGGGGTTTGCCAGTGCAAGTATGATGGGCTGGTCCGCCATGGTAGCCACCATTTCCTTACTGAGCAGTCCCTTCACCGACACCCCGAGAAATACATCCGCGCCTTTGACCGATTCTTCAAGCGTCCGCATATCCGTTTTGCGGGCAAAAGAGGCTTTGTGTGGCTCCATGTTTTCTTCACGACCCGGATAAATCACACCCCGGCTGTCAGAAACTGTGATGTTTGCCTTGTTCATCCCCAACTGCACGAGCAACTCCAGGCAAGCAATACCCGCTGCACCAGCGCCGGAAGCCGCCAGCGTGACCTCACCGATGTCCTTGCCGACGATATGCAGTGCATTGAGCACGGCTGCGGCAGTGATAATGGCCGTGCCGTGCTGGTCATCGTGAAATACGGGTATGTTGAGGCGCTTTTTAAGCGCTGCCTCGACAGTAAATGCCCCCGGGGCCTTGATGTCCTCAAGATTAATTCCACCGAATGTGGGCTCCAGGGAGGCAATGATTTCAATCAGTTTTTCGGGATCCTGTTCGTCGATCTCAATATCAAATACATCAATATCAGCAAATTTCTTGAACAGCACAGCTTTGCCTTCCATAACGGGCTTGGCTGCGAGAGGGCCAATGTCACCAAGTCCCAGAACAGCCGTACCGTCGCTGATCACACCCACCAGGTTGCCCCTGGCGGTCACTTCACTGACCGCGGCCGGATTCTCATGAATCAATTCACAGGCAGCTGCAACTCCGGGGGTATAAGCCAGTGAAAGGTCCTGCTGTGTTATCAGGGGCTTGGTCGGCGTGATCTTGATCTTGCCGGGCCGCGGATGGCGGTGATAATACAAAGCGGCTTCTTTGAAACTGTCGCTCATTTAGAAACCTCTGATTTGTTGATGAGCTTGTGCATCCAGTTCGAATTTTCCAGCATAAACCCAGGCCTATTCAAGCGCAGACTCGTAACTGCCGGTAGCTGCCAGGCCGTTCATTTTTGCACGGTGAGCCAGTTTATCCTGTGCAGCACTCACATTAGCTTCAGGATTCTCCCCCCAAACTTTGAGTGATGGGGACTGCAAGGCACGGCCAAAAGAGAAGCTCAGCGGCCAGGGAAAACCATCCGATCGATTCATCGCATCAAGATGGGCCGTTGCCTCTTCATCCGACTGGCCACCTGAAAGGAACACCACGCCGGCCAGTGCGGCAGGAACTGAGTTCAGAAGGCACTGTGCAGTTGCATCGGCTACTTCCTGAATTCCTGCCCGTTGCTCGGCGCCGGCACCGGATATCACCATGCTGGGCTTTAGAATGGCTCCCTCCAGCAATACATTCTGGTCATACAGTTGGTTGAACAAGCTTCGCAATGCTGCTTCGCTTACCTCATAACATTCATCCAGGCTATGCGTTCCGTCCATCAACACTTCCGGCTCAACAATGGGCACTATTCCGGCTTCCTGGCACAATGCGGCGTAACGTGCCAGTGCATGCGTGTTGGCCTCAATACAAGCCGATGTGGGTATGTTTTCGCCAATCGTGATGACGGCGCGCCACTTTGCGAACCGGGCGCCAATACTGCGATATTCGTCCAGACGTGCGCGCAAGCCGTCCAGACCTTCGCTTACTTTTTCACCCGGATGACCCGCCAAGGGATGCGCACCCGTATCCACTTTGATACCGGGCAAAATGCCGGCCTGCGTCATAAGTTCTACGAATGAAGTTCCATCCGGGCTGGATTGGCGCAGCGTCTCATCGTACAGGATAGCGCCGCTGATGTGATCTCCAAGACCGGGCGTGGAGAGCAACATTCCCCGGTAGTCTCTACGGCTTTGTTCGGTACACTCAACACCAATTGAATCGAATCGCTTTTGACAGGTTCCTGTACTTTCATCAATTGCCAGAATGCCCTTGCCTTCTGCCACCATCGCATTTGCTACTGCTACAATTTCCATACTGCTCATTCTATACTCCAAAATTAATTGTCTGGTAAAAGTCGAGTTCAGTCTGGTGGTCGTATCCACCATCCTGATCAACGCGGATCAGCCGCAAAGTGTTCGTGCCGCCCTGGTCACCCATACGGTCGCCCATGGTGAGAATGACCTGATCGCCTTTGGCGACAACCCCCAGACGCCACAATACTTGCAGTGCCTCACCAACGAGGTCCTCAGTATCATCACCTTTGGGATGATGCTGGGCAGGATATACATTGCGGAACAAGGCCATCCGGCGCCTGCTGTCTTCATTGGGGGAAAGCGCATAGATCGGCACAGACGACTGCACGCGTGACAACCACTGGGCGGTTGATCCCGACTCTGTCAAGGCGATAATTGCCTGTATCGGCACGTTGGTCGCCATGAACATGGCCGCCATGGCAATAGCCTGATCGATTCGCCGAAATCTTACACTCAATTGGGTGATGTCCCCCTGCTGGTCTAAATGACGCTCAGCGCCCAGGCAAATACGATTCATGGCTTCGACCACCTTGACAGGATGTTTACCCACCGCAGTTTCTGCCGAGAGCATTACGGCATCGGTGCCGTCAAGAACTGCGTTGGCCACATCGAGCACTTCCGCCCTTGTAGGAATAGGATTTGTGATCATGGACTGCATCATTTGGGTCGCTGTCGCCACAACCCGGTTATGCTTCAGGGCCGTCTGAATGATCTTCTTCTGCAGTCCGGGTAATTCCTCATCACCAATTTCAACACCCAAATCACCACGGGCGACCAGCACTGCGTCTGAAGCATCACAAATTTCTTCCAGGTTATCAATGGCCTCTGCGCGCTCAATCTTTGCCATCAATGACGCCTGGCTGCCGGCTTCGCGCAACAGTTTGCGTGCCCTTTTCATATCATCAGCATTACTGACAAAAGAGACCGCCAGATAGTCTACATCCATATTTGCAGCGGCGATAATGTGCGGTAAATCATGTTCTGCAATTCCGGAGAGAGAAAGGCCTCCCCCCTTGATGTTTAGTCCTTTGCGATCCCTCAGAATACCGCCGTTTTCAACTTCGCATGAAATCAAACCATCGTTTACGGCTTTGACATGCATGGAAATCAATCCGTCATCCAGCAAAAGCAGGTCACCGGTTTTGACGTCATTTGCCAAGCCGGCGTAACTGACGCCGACCCGGTTCCGGTTACCAGGAGTTGTCGTATCTTCAGTGTCCAGCGTAAATTCATCCCCATTCGCCAGTTCAATGTTCCCGTTTTCAAACCGTTCAACGCGAATTTTCGGCCCTTGAAGATCGGCCATGAGAGCTACTTCACGGTCAAGACGAGAGGACACTTTTCTCACCATTTGCGCACGGGCCGCCTGCTCCTCCACCGAACCATGCGACATGTTCAGCCGCAGTACGTCAGCGCCCGCTCGGATAACACCTTCCAACACTTGCGGATCATCGGTTGCAGGTCCAAGAGTTGCGATGATTTTGGTACGGCGTAATTGTCGGCTTTTATCAGTCAGTTCCTGTACTCCTTCAAGGAAACGGATTCATGGAAAAAACGACACCTTCAAACCAGAAGTGTGACATCCGGCAGGCGCCTTGATCTTGCAGAGAATCCTTGCTAATTCTGGAGATTTATTGCCCTGCGCTATGCGGGTATTGTTTGAAAACCTCGTGCACTGCCGTATAGATGGCGTCACGCAACCGCTGTGCCACTTTATCACTTGCATTGAGAACAGCCACGCCCTGCCATACAACTTTGTGTTGCTCGGTATCAACCAGGTCAATGAAAACTGAGACTTCAGTCACCTTGGTCGCTCGCTGACTGACCGAGACACCCACTCCGAGGCTGGAACCATAATGAGCGCCACCGGGTCGGCTGTAGTAAGCACCACTCATATAGGGTGCCGTATATGATCTCATTTTTATTTGGTCATCCATGCGCATCGTTACATTAATCAGCAGGTCCGGAGATTTTCCGGTCAAACTCGATTTCCGGTATCTTCGTTGCCCCATCTCGCGACTGATTGCGGCACGAAAATGCTCACCGAAAATGGGTGAGTTGTACCCGCCTTCCACGCCCATGGGATCAAAAAAATCATACCCCTGGTACTGGCTGAAATCCGCTGTCGGATCGCTGTCGCTACGCACCTGTAAACCCGATGAACAAGCCGACAGCAAGCCGGCAAGAAAAATTGCCCGCACTAAAACAGAAAAAGGAAGCATACCCGTCAGCCGTTCCGGGCGATGGTTCTTCAATTGCCGGCCTGCGCGGCTGCTACTGGAAACTCGGCGAATACTTTTTCAACCGTGTCATGGATGGTTTGACGAATATTTTCCTGCAATTTGTCAGTCAGCGTAAACGTTGCGACACCTTGCCAGACCATTTTATGTTCCTGCGAATCCACCATATCGATGTAGACGTTAGCCTCGGTGTACTGGTGGACCGTGGTGCGTGTTCCACCACCGTAGGGATACCCCATGCTCATGCCCATGCCACCATAATGACCGTAACCGCGCCGGCCATAATAACCGCCGTAAAGATACGGATCCTGATAGGTATTTACGCGCACCTTATCTTCGGTTCCAATCGTTACATTGATCTGAAGCTGTGGCGAACCCGCCTGGGTATAGCTTCTTTTATCCATCTCAGTAGAAATTGCGGCACGGAAGTGCTGCCCCAAAAGACCGGAATAATTTTCGCCTTCGATACCCATCTGGCTAAAAAAACCATAGGTCTGATATTGACGCATATTTACCGTTGGATCCGCATCACTTCGGACCTTGACACTGGGCGCGCAAGCCAGCAATAAAACAGGCAACAATGCACCCAGCAGAATAGGTTTCACAGCGCTAATACTCAGGACTCGTTTCATAATCTACTCCAGGATAAATTCTTGACTGCGGACAAGCGGATACAAAAGCCCTCCGTCGATTGCACAATGGTCGCTATGATAACAGCCCGAATTGATCCCGTGTAGTGTTCCAAATTCTATCGGGCGCTAAGCCAGTGTAGTGTCGTGTATTAAGTGGCTACCTCCTACTTCCTGCAAAGCCACTACCGCAGGCAATGAATTTCCTTCCACAAATTCGAGAAATGCGCCGCCGCCAGTGGATATGTAGCTTATTCCCTGGGTTACACCGAAAAGATCGATTGCAGCAAGGGTATCTCCACCTCCGGCGATACTGAAAGCTGAAGAGCGTTCAATTGCCTCGGCAATTGCCCGGGTCCCTGCAGCAAAACCAGTGAATTCGAACACACCTACCGGGCCATTCCAGATCACCGTTCCAGCCCCGGCAATTACGGTTGAATATTCAGCCGCTGTCAATGGGCCGATATCCAGGATCATTTCGTCACGGCCCACTTCGTCCACGCTGCGAATCATGGGTTCTGCATCAGGTGAAAAGGATTTGGCGACTACCACATCCTTTGGAATTGGAATCGAGCCTCCTTTGGCGTGAACTTTTTGAATCAGCCGTTGAGCATCATGAATCAGATCAGGCTCATACAAAGACTGACCGACATCAAAACCGGAAGCTGCAATAAACGTATTGGCAATACCACCGCCAACGATTAATTCATCGACCTTGTTCAGCAAAGCATCCAGGACTTTGAGCTTGGTGGATACTTTTGAACCACCCACAATTGCGAGCATCGGTCGGGCCGGATCATCCAATGACTTTCCGAGTGCATCCAACTCCCCACTGAGCAGTGGACCGGCACATGACAACGGGGCCGCACGTACGATACCTTCGGTGGACGCCTGGGCCCGGTGAGCCGTTCCGAATGCATCCATAACAAACACATCACACAAACTGGCCATG
>Ga0114950_10002084_pt1 | contig 15336 bp, 7 predicted proteins | sample N075metaG_FD_83503 | JGI IMG/M metagenome (GOLD analysis project Ga0114950, IMG submission 83503) | Deep subsurface microbial communities from Kermadec Trench to uncover new lineages of life (NeLLi) - N075 metaG | ecosystem: Environmental > Aquatic > Marine > Ocean trench > Sediment | place... | reverse complement strand
TGTGACGTCTCGCATTCAACGCAATTCGACCTTTGAGGCTCCCATGACGTTAAAAGATACATCGTATATCGTCTCTCCCGCGGCGAAGCTGGCGATCCCGAGCGAAGACCCCGAGCCACTCAGGTCACCCACACCCCGAGCATTGAAGACCAAACTGTCCCCTGTCAATTGAAGATTCAAAAGGTCGAGCGGAATATCGTCGTCCCGACCAAACTCTCTCTTTACGATCGTATCACCCGACTCCAGCCTGATGCAGTAGCTCATTCCAGCTTCATCAAAATCCACGATAACGGCCTCCCTGCCCCTCACGGCACTGGTCCGCGCAAGCCTCAAGTCCATCGCGAAAACCTGCGCGGCCCGTTGGGCGGCCGTTCGAGATTGGTAGCCTGAAAACACAGCGGAACCCAAGCCCATGGCTATCGAGAAGAGAATGAGGGTCACAAGCAACTCGACCACTGTAAACCCTAGTCGAGTCGGTGGATCCTCACCTCTTGTTACGATATCACCGCATGTATGCCCCATGTACTCGACTGCCATAACTCGCTTGAATGCCAATGCCTTATCTCAAAGATCGGTGATCAACAGCGGTTGCTCAACTATTTTGTGATCCCCTCCACACAATCGGACCGCGTCGTTCTCATTAGCGGCGCTGCGGATGCCCTGCCGTCACCGTCCCATCGGCACCTGCGGCCATACCCGTAATTTTACGCACCGCCACCCCAAGGGCAGAAATAGAGACGGTGTCCTCCGCCCGAATCTCCTCCATGAGATCGCGGAAACGAGCGAACTCACCGGTGTTCGTGTCGATGCCTTCGGTCTCACCGGACGACTCCAGTACCCGCCGGGTCAGGCTGTAATGAGCACGGCTCAGATCCTCGGCAAGGGCCTGCGCAGCCTGTTGCTCCCACCGGTCCCCCGCCACCGAGCCAAAGACCGCCTGCCGTAGCCACGGAACATGGAAAAGTCCGGATATTTGGTAGTATGCGCGTCCAGCCAACAGCGGTTTCGCCCCTGTCTCCTGGGCCACGCGCAAGATCTCGAGAAGTTGATCGAGAAATCGAAGCGTGATGAGATTTTTCGCAAGATCCGGCTCAGCCCCGTTGTGCTCGATCTCGGTTATCCTTCGTTCGTATACGACCCGGTCATCCCCGGCCACGAACTCCGCGAAGTCGGCACGCAACCTCCCGAGTCCGTCCTGGCGGCGCTCGATGATCATCGCCAGATCCTGGTCCACCTCGACGTTGAGGAGAAGCCAGCGCGTGGTGCGCTCCAGCACACGAGCGAGTGCCAGCAGCCACCGATACACGACCCTCGATGACAGCCCCTCGGCCGCGCCGCTGACGCGTCGGACCACGGCGGCGTGGTCGGCAAGCCTCGCAGCGATCAGCCAAGCTCCGGCGACCTCGGAATGGGTGCGCCCCGTATCGCGCGAAACACGATTCACGAAGGTGGCGCCCATGAGATCGACGAGGTCGTTCGTCAGTTGGCACGCGATGATCTGGGAGCGCAGCCGGTGGCGATCGAGGCTCTCCTCGCCCGCAGCCTTTAACGCAGCGGTCGGAAAGTAGCTCCGCAGGTAATCGTAGGCTGCCGGATCGTCCGGGAGGTCGCTCTCCAGCAAGCGACCCATCAGGTCGAGCTTGGCGTACGCCAGGAGCACGCAGAGTTCAGGGCGTGCCAGAGACTGACCGCGCTCTTCGAGTCGAGCGCTGAGCACCTCCCACGTGGGGAGATTCTCGGCGGCCCGGTCGAGAGCCCCTGTCTTCTCCAACGAGGACATCACATCCCGAAAGTCGTCCAGCCCTGCCTTGGCTCGCAGTTCGTCCAGAGATATCGCAAGGCTCTGGCGCTCGTTGTCCGCCAACACGAGTGCAGCGACGGGGTCGGTCAATTCCTCCAGAAGGCGATCGCGGCGTTCCTCATCCATGGCCCCGGATCGGACCGAGTGTCCGAGGAGGATCTTCAGGTTCACCTCGTGGTCGGAGAGGTCTACCCCCCCGGAGTTGTCCAAGGCATCCGTATTGATCCGGCCTCCCCGTAACGCGAAATCGATGCGGGCACGCTGCGTGAAGCCGAGGTTGCCGCCCTCCCCTACTACTTGGCACCGCAACTCATCGGAGTTGACACGAACCGGATCGTTGGGCGGATCTCCGACATCACCATTCGACTCCTCTGGGGCCTTCACGTAGGTGCCGATCCCACCGTTCCAAAGAAGCTCGGCGGGGGCGCGAAGCACGGCCTGGATCAGCGACTCTCCGTCCAGGACTCCCGCATCGTCCGGAACACCCAAAACCGCCTTGGCCTCGGGTGTAAGATCCACTTCCTTTGCACCCCGTGGAACGATCATCGCGCCCTCGCTCATGCAACTTCGATCATAGTCCTCCCAGCTCGAGGGCCCAAGACCAAAAACCCGCTCCCGTTCGCGGAAGGAAATCTCCGGATCGGGATCAGGATCGATGAAGACATGCCGATGGTCGAACGCGGCGATCAGCTTGATGTGCCTCGACAGGAGCATTCCGTTTCCGAACACGTCCCCGCTCATGTCCCCGATGCCCACGACCGTGAACGGCTCGGACTGAATGTTTTTGCCCCGCTCGCTGAAGTGGCGCTTCACGCACTCCCACGCGCCACGGGCGGTAATCCCGACCGCCTTGTGGTCGTATCCCTTGGACCCACCCGACGCGAACGCGTCCCCCAGCCAGAATCCGTATTCAGCCGCCACCGCATTGGCCACATCGGAGTACCGCGCGGTGCCCTTATCCGGAGCAACCACCAGGTATGGATCGGGCCGGTCCCAGCAGACAACGCCCTCGGGGGCTACCGTAGTGCCGTCGACGTCCAGATTGTCGGTGAGATCGAGCAGACCCCGGATCAAAGTTTTGTACTGTTCCAGCGCCTCGTTCGCCATCTCCTCCTTGTCGTCGAGCGCCCTCAGGGTGATGAACCCCCCCTTCGAGCCGGCTGGCACGATGACCGCATTCTTGACCATCTGGGTGTGAACGAGACCCAGGATCTCGGTGCTGAAGTCATCCCGGCGGTCACTGTGGCGGATCCCTCCGCGAGCAACGGCCGCCCCCCGGAGATGAAGCCCCTCCATTCTCGAGGATCGCACCCAAACTTCATAGAGTAGCCTCGTCCGGGTAATGTCCTGGAGCTCTCGTGCTGCGATCTTGAACGATATGTACGGCACGCCCCCCGATCGGTAGGTTGGCGTCCGTCCTCCGTACCGGAAATAATTCGTGCGCACCGTCGCGGTGAGGAGGGCGGACAACCTCCGGAGCGCTCGATCATCCGCGAGAAGCGACACCGACTGTATGAGTTGCGTCAGTAGCGACGTGAGATCGTCGACGAGTTCCCTCCGGCTCTCGAGAGACCCACCGGCGTTGTCGAACTTCGCCTCGAAAATATCGTAGAGAACCCGTGCGATGCTCGAATGGGATAACAGCGCGGAAGGAAGAGAAAGGCGACTCGGGACCAGCCCTATCTGGAACGCGTATGCGGCGTACGCCCTCAAGACGTCCACCTCCCGCCATGAGAGGCCCGCGAGAAGAACGAGCGCGTTGAGCGCATCGTTCGTAACATCACCACGCCGCACCGCAAGAATGGCGTCGGCAAGCAGGCTTCCCCGGTCATCCACATCCAACGGAGATGCCGTTGAATCCTGTACGGAGAAGGAGTAGATGACAGCCACCGGGGCCTTCGCTCCGCGGATCTCGTAGGGCGTAACAGCGATGACCCGCAGGCCTACATTCTCCAGGATGGGCATGAAGTCCGAGAGGATGAGTCGCTCTCCCCGGAGATAGAGCTTGAGTTGGGTGGTGGGACCAACAGCCTCGGCCCCGTCGGCGTCGGCCCGATCGACGTCGGCTCCATCGACGTCGGCTCCGTGATCGCCGGAAAACGAGATGGACACCAGACGATCATCCGCGACCATGCCCTCGAACTCCAGGATGTCCTGAACGGCCACCTCGGGATCAGTCGCCGCCCTGTACTCCGCGCTGAACGCCTCGCCATAACGGCCCACAAGACGCCGTGCTTCATCGGCCGGCCGCACCCTCTCGAGGCCGCTGCGCACACGGTCGGCCCAGGATCGAATGATCTCTCTGATCAGGGCCTCGAGGTCACGGCTCTCCACCCCCGCCACCGACTCTGCACGCGCGGACAGGTAAAAATGGAGACGGGCCTGGTCTCCCTGGCCGAGCGCCAAATGGTAGTTCAGAACTTCCGCCTGAAACCGTTTGATCAACGCTTCTTCGATGGCCTGGCGGACTTCGCCTGAAAACCTCTCCTTCGGAAGGATCACCATGGCCGAAGCGCCCCGGTGCAGGGGGTCCTCGCGCAAGGTCACGTGAACATCGTCCGTGTGGTACGATGTGAGGACGGTCTGGATGTCGGCGGCGATCTGGTCGGCCGACGAAAGAAAGAGCTCCTCCTTCGGCATCGAGCTGAAGATCGTGTTGATTTCCTTATAGTCGTGCGATCCTTCCTGAGCATCCGCACCCTCGAGAATCACCTGAAGCTTGCGCCGCAGGATCGGAATCTTGTGGGCGTCCTCTCCGTAGGCCTTGGACGTGAAGAGACCGACGAAGCGGCGTTCCCCGGTGACCTCGCCGTCGCCCGAGAGCTTTTTGATTCCGATGTAGTCCATCCGCGTCAGTCGGTGTACCGTCGAGCGAGTGTTGGTCTTGGTGATGATCAGATGGGGCCCTCCCATCACAAGGTCTCTTGTGCTCGGTTCGGTTTCACTGACGAGAACAGGCTCGGCGAACTGCGATTCAGCCTCGTTCCGGAGCACCCCAAGGCCCGACCCCGACCGTACGACGATCGCGGGAGCACCGTCGAGCTCGACGACGTCGTATTCGCGGTAACCCAGGAATACGAAACCGCCGTCCCGAATCCACCGGAGGAACGCCTGCACCTCCTCCAACTCCTCACGCAGATCGGGGAGCGCCCCTACACATTCAGCAAGCTCGACCACGGTACTGTTCACCGCATCGATCATGGGATGGAAGTCGTCCGTGACTCGGACCACATCCTGGAGGCGCCGGCTCGCCTCGTTCCGGAGTGACTCCAGGGCTCCGGCATCCATGATCCGCGAGACCTCACAGTGGACGAGTGACTCCTCGCTCTCACCGTCCCCGGAGGGTCGTAGGCCGATGATGTCACCGTTCCCGTTCCTCTCCACGTGCATGACCGGGTAGATCAGATACTCGATCGATAGGTCCTCGTCATGCAGGAACTCACGGAGGGAGTCCACGATGAAGGGTCGCTCGGAAATACTGGTCCTCAGGACCGTTACCGGCGCATACCAACCGTCCTTGTCCACCTCAGGATTGAACACCTCCACGTCGACACGGTCCGGCTGGCTATTCTGCAGGAACCGCCACGCACCCAGGGTGATGTGGGCGAGGGTATCGGCTCCCCGCCCGTGAAGAAATTCCTTGGTGGCCCTGGAGAGGAAGATCTCGGCGAACGCGACCACGGGATCTGTCTCGTTCGGATCGACCTGCCGCTCGAGTTGGCGGCATACGGCGTCGATCGTCGGAGACTCTTCACGGAGGCGGCGAACGACCGTGTTGGAGGTGTCGCTCATGGGTAGGCCGGTCTGAGCTTGTTCGCTTCAGAACCGTAATCAAGTGGGGCATGAAGGCTCTTTCACTATACACCCGAAAGATAGAGACGGATCACAGGCCCATTCAACCCTGGTCGGTGCAGGTGCGGCCCATTCAACCCTGGCCGACGCACACCCGGATCTTCTAGCTTGGAGAGCCGATCCACTAGCTTGGAGCGCCGATCCACGCTTCGACCATTCTGGGAGGGTGATGCGCTTTCTTCATGCGGCCGACGTACATCTGGACTCTCCGTGCTCGAGCCGGTCGGAGACGGTCCGCCAAAAGCTGAGAGACGCATCTCGCCTGGCCTTTCGGCGGCTGGTCGATCTGGCGCTCGCCGAACGCGTGGATGTGGTACTGATCGCAGGCGACTTATTCGACGACGAGCGGCTCTCGTTTCAGACCGAACGTTTCTTGCTCGAGCAGCTGCATCGTCTGGACACCGAGGAGATTCCCGTCGTCTACGCCACGGGAAACCATGATCCCGGACGAGCGGGGCTGCGCTCCGTCGAACTGCCTTGGCCGGGCAACGTGACCATCGCTCGAGACAGGACGCCGGTACGTATTACCATCGAGGGTGCCGGCCGCGAGTCCGGGGACCGGGAGCTACGAGGGATCGTAACGGCGGCCGGGCACGAGACGGCTACCGAGAGGGGCGATCTTTCAACCGCCTTTCCGACCCCCGAGGGGCGTCTGGCCGAGATCGCCGTCCTCCACACTCAGGTCGTCGATTCGCCGGGGTCGGCGGCGCACCAGAGTTACGCGCCATCCCAACTCGACGGACTCCGGGGGTCCGGTCACGACTATTGGGCGCTGGGGCACGTCCATAAGCGGTCTGCTCTTTGTGAGCACCCAGGCATCCACTACCCGGGAAGCCTGCAGGGGCGGACCCATGGCGAACGGGGTGCGAAGGGTTGCCTGCTCGTCGAGGTAAGTCCGGGAGCGCCACCCGATGTCGAGTTCAAGAAGCTGGCGCCGATTCAGTGGGAGGATGTCGAGATACGTGACCCCTCCCAAGCGACGACACTCGACGCGCTGATCGAGACGATCGCCGAGGCGTGGGACGGCGTGACCGGCGGTGCGACCGAAACCGAATGGATCGGCCGGATTCGCGTCTCAGGCGCCACACCTTTGTGGCGAGAGCTGTCCGGGGACGATGACCAGGACCATCTGCGTGAGGAACTCGCATACCGCCTCGGCCTGTTGGATCTGACGCTCGAAATCGGGAGCGTCTACCCCCAGGTTCGGGCCGACGAGCACCTGATGCGCGCAGACGTTCTCGGTGAGGCCCTTCGCCTGGTACATGACCTCCAGGCCGGGGGCGCCCGCCTCACCGGTCTGTCCCCTGAGCAGCTCACCGGACTCGACGAACCCGAGCGCCTCCACGAGTACGTCGCGGAGCTCCTCGACGCGGGCGAGGCTGAGGTTCTCTCCAGGATGCTCAAGAGCATCGCGGAGGGTGGGTGAAGCTCCATCGGATTCGGGCCCGGGCCTTCGGACGGTTCGAAGACTTCGACTCGGGATCCGCTCCGCTGGCCGACCTCAACGTGGTCGTAGGACCGAACGAGTCGGGGAAGACTACGTTCTTCCACCTTCTGCACTCGATCATCTTCGGCCTGTATCCCGCCTCGAAAGACAAACATCCGTACACCCCCTGGAGTGGCCGCGACATCGACGTGGAGGCAGAGATACGGCTCGAATCAGGCGAAGAGTGGGCCATCCACAGGAAACTGGCGGGGTCGCCCACGGCGCGGCTGACGAGAAACGATAGCGTCGAAAACCTCCGCAACCAGACGTTGGCGTGCGCCCGCCATGTACCACGCGATGTCTTCCGCCAGGTCTTCGCGTTGACGCTCACGGAAGTCGCCTCACTCGAGTCCCAAGCTTGGTCCGAGATCCAGGACCGGCTCATCGGCGGCATGGGTGCCCGCGACCTGGTACCGGCTCGCTCCGTAGCCGAGGCGCTGGAGACGGAGGCCAGGAGTCTTTGGCGCGCGAATCGCCGCGGAACACAGGAGATTCGGGTTCTGCGGGAGCGGATTCGCGGCGCCAAGGCGGCTCGCGCGGAGGCCCTCGAAGCCGACCGCCTCCTGCGAGAGTCGATGCGGAAGTTGGAGCAGAGCACGGAGACGCTCACGGCGGCGCGCGTTGAGAGAAAGCAGAAACGCCTTCTCATTGAACGGATCACACACCTGCTCCCCATCCGTGAGCGGATGGATCAGGCCGCGAGGCTCGAGGCGGAGGCTGGGCCCCCCGGGGCCCTGGACGGCCTCCCCGCCGATCCCTCGGCAGAGCGCGAGCGGCTCCTCCATGAGGTCGCCACATTGGGAAAACGCCTCCAGCAAATACAGGCCGACGCAGAGGAGTCTCGGGAGCGGGAAAGGGCGTTCTCGGACGACCACCGGGCGATTCTGGACGCGCGCCGGTGCATCGAGGAGATCAACAGCGCGGTGGCAGCAGCTGGGCCGGTGGGCGCACGCCTCAGCACCCTCGATCAGGAGATACGAGATCGGGAACACCGGATCATGTCGGACACCCCTAATGTCTTCGAGCGAACGCTTACCTCCGAGGAGAAATCCGCCGTACGGACACTAGCGGTGCGCGATCTCCACGATCGGGTTCGGGACGCGCAGGCCGCCCGGGACCGGGTCCAGGAGCATTCCATTCGTGCGACGCTGGGAGGGGCCCTACCGGAGGCTTCTCCCCGCACCCTCGCCGCCTTGATCGTCTCGGCTCTGGCGGCAGGCGTCCTGCTCTTGTGGCCCACGGACGCTCCGTGGGTAACGAGGCTCGGGGTCTTCTCCGCGCTGGCCGCCGGTATGGCTGGCGCCCGGTGGTGGACGCTCCGCCAGGCCCGGCGCACCGGCGACCCCGGAGAGGGCGCCCGGTCCGATGCCGGTGCCACACTTGCGGAGGAGTCCGAACAGGCGGCCGCGGTCCTTCGCGACTTCCTCTCCGGCCTGCCCGTTCGTTCGGAGGCTCTGGCCGAGGCGGGCCCTGAGTTTGTAACGACCCTCTCGCGCCTTCAGGAATCGTTTGAGGAACTGGAAACACGAACGAGGGAGACGGAGGAAGCGAAGGCGACCCTCGAGAGGGTTGATGACCGGATTGTCGAGCTCGCTCAGCACCTTGGAATCGAGCTTCCTGAGGCCGGGGCAGCCGCAGTCCATGTTCTCCAGACCCAACTCCGGGAAGCGGAGCGGGCGAACGAAGCCTCGAAGGGGGCCCGTGCCGAGCTCGAGCGCGTGGAACGTCGCGAGGCCGAGCTCGAAGCGGAGTTGGCCAGCCGGACCGAGACCCTTCAGTCGTTGGACCGGGTGCTCCGGACGTTGGGTGGCGACGACATCGAGGCCGGTGTCAAGGCCGCAATTAGAAAGCGGCGGGCGGGTGAGCAGGCGACTGAGATACGCAACGAGCTAGAGCAGTCCTACCCGAACCTCGAGGCTCTGGTGGCTCGTTTGGAAGAGGTCGACGATGACGACCCGGGCCCGGCGGGGGGCTCGGCGGGGGGCCCGGCGGGGGACGACATGTTGGTAGAGGCCAAGATCTCCGTCGAGGAATTGTCGGATCACATCGAGATGCTGGCTCGGGAGGTCCAGGACCTCCAAAACACGTACGAGAGAGCGGTGGAGCGGACCACGGCGGATCAGATCGATGGGGAGATCGACGCCCTAGAGAATGAGGTGCGACGCTTAGAGCGCGAGCACGACCGCAAAATCGTCCTCGCGTATGCCATTCGCGAGGCCGATCGTCGCTTCCGGGAGGAACACCAGCCCGACGTCATTCGTAGGGCCTCCGGATACCTCGCAACCATTACCGCAGACCGGTACGACCGCATCATGGTGGACGACTCGGGTGAATTCCATGTCCGAGGGTCGTTCGACGGTGGTACCGTATCCGGGGTGGCTGCAGAGAGCCTGTCCACGGGAGCAAGGGAGCAACTCTATCTGGCCATGCGCCTGGCGATGATGGGCCACCTCGACCACGACCGCGAGCGCCTCCCCGTGTTCATCGACGAGGCCCTCGTAAATTGGGACGCCACACGACGGGGGCGGGGCCTTCAGCTCCTTCGCGAGCTTTCTCAGACGAGGCAGGTGTTTGTCATGACGTGTCACGAGCACTGGGCAGAGGAGTTGACCGAAGCGGGCGCCAACCGGATAGACCTCACGTGAATTCAGCGCCGGAGTCGGCTGAATACGCCCTTCCGCTACACGTCGAGCAGTATGGTGACGGGCACCGGCAGATCATGCTGCTCCATGGCTTTGGGGCGAACTCACACACCTGGCGGGGTTGGATCGGGGCTCTGGCGAAGGAACACCGGGTGTGGTTGGTGGAGCTGAAGGGCCACGGTTCTGCCCCTGCACCACCCGACGACCTTTACTCGCTCAACGATCATGCCGACCTCGTGCACCACCTGATCGTGCAACAAGACCTCCGTGAACTGACCCTTGTTGGCCATTCCATGGGTGGGGCCATCGCGCTCCTCGTCGCGCTCCGGCTTCTCGACGAGGGGCGCTTGGAAAGGCTCGTTCTCGTGTCCGGCGCGGCCTACCCACAGCGCCTCCCTCCATTTATCGCCCTGGCAGCGCGAGGGCGCCTGTCAGAGTGGGGGCTTCGCTTCTTCCCGAAGCGACTCCTGATTCGCCGGGTGCTGCGCTCCATCGTCTTCGACCCGGAGGCCGTGACCGACGCTCAGGTCGCGGCCTATGCGGAACCACTCTACAGCCCGGCCCACCGCACAGCCCTGATCAAGACCGCCGTGCGGATCATACCCCCCGATCTCGCGGAGCTTACGACCCGTATTCCCGAGATCGACGTGCCGACGTTGCTGCTCTGGGGAAAGCACGACTGGGTCGTCCCTCTGGACGTCGCTGAGCGGCTCCTCACGGCCCTTCCGAGGGCACGGCTCGAGGTGATGGAGAATTGCGGACACGTGCCTCCGGAGGAGTTCCCGAAGGAATCCCTCGAGATCGTCCTGAAGTTTCTCAGGGGTGAGGGGGAGGATCCATCGCCACAAACCCGGCGCACGTCAGGACCGGCAGAGGCGGATATTTAGGGTAACGGGGGTCCTCCGCGGAGCGGTCACACAGATAGAATACCGATCCTCGCCGGTTTTCCACGCGCCGGGCGAATGTGCAGGCACTACAAAGGCCCACGTTCGGGTCGATCCCCGGAGCGCCATCCGGCTCGGCCCCCGGGTCGATCCCCCGCGCCTTCCTCGGACTCACGGCAGAATGCCCACCACGGCCACCTGCCGCTCGGACCGCCCGGCCCGATGAGAGAACAGGTTGGCGTCTCCGCAGAGCGTGCAGATCTCCGACACGGTGATGCTCTCGGTCGGAACCCCCGCGGTCCTCGCCTGTTGGGCCAAGATGCCTCGCATATCTACGGGTGCGTGGTGCGGGGGGACCTTCAGGCCGAGTGCCCCGAACACCTCGGGTCCCACCTCATAACACTCTCCGCAAATGGCCGGCCCCAGATGAACGAGAAGGCGTCCAGGATCCGTTCCCCACCTTTGGCCCAGGAGAGCGATACCGCGTGGAAGGATCCCCGCTGCGGTCCCCCTCCATCCGGCGTGCAGAAGAGCCACCGCTCGCGCGTCCACATCGAGAACATAGACCGGCACACAGTCGGCGACGGTGACCGCCAGGAGGACACCTGGGTCGTCCGTGGCGTGGCCGTCCGACGCTCCTTCCGCCTCCAGCACGCCCTTACCGACCCGGTCATGAACGACGATGCGGGTCTCGTGGATCTGGCGGGCATAAACGATCGCCTCGAAGGCCGAAGCGTGGAGCAGATCCTTCCACCGTGCTGGGGCCCGCTGCGACGCCGGCTGGCCGAAAAGGCGTAGATCGAACGGGTCGGGGCCAGATCCGGCGTGGGTGATCCCGGCGAACAGCCACGGAAATCGATCGGCCCAGTCCGTAACCACGTAAAGCGGAACGCCGTGTTCGGCGAGCTCATCGGTCATGCGATCAGGATGGCTGTTGAAGGTAGATCGAACGGGGTGCGAGGCGACCACGCGCCCAATCTAACCAGTTGGTTCCCCGTTATCGCACACCCTCGACGCGGAAACCCGCCACGAACGTGCGGGGCAGCCCCGGACGCAGGCCGGCGGGCCGGCGGGCCACACTGTAAATCTGGTTCGTGAAGTTCTGCAGGCCGGCGAAGAGCGTCCCGCGCCCGCCGACCCGGACCTCGCCCGAAGCGTTGAAAACGACGAAGGCCTCCGTGCCTTGCCCCCCCGGAATGGGACCAAAACCGGCCTGTGTCCGCATCGCCCCGGAAGCGTTCATGGAGATCGAGACGCTCCAGGCCGTATGGTCATAGCCTAGACTTCCGCTCACCTGATGCTCGGGTAGATAGGGGAGCCGGTCTCCGGCCTCGACTGTGCCCCACGGATCGTAATCGGAGACGAACCCGGACCGAAACGACGCCCGAGTAAACGTGTAGACCAGCCGGAACGGCACCCGCGTTACCCCGGGGGTCGCCCACGCAAGGTCGTAATCCAGGGACGCCTCGACACCAGCGACCCGTGCGTCGCCCCCATTAAACGCCTGCCCGCTCCCATCCCCGCCCGTGGCCAGGGTTGCCTGGCCCAGGATGTTGCCGTACGAAGTCAGGAATCCAGTCGCCTCCGCCGCCAGGCCGGATCGCCGCCAACGTAATCCCACTTCATAATTCACGCTGCTCTCGGGGCGGGTAGCTTCATCCGCGCCGGGCCCTGGGGGACCGAACCCACGGTGCACTCCACCGAAGACGCTCAGCGCGCGCCTCCGATAAGAGAGTCCCACCCCGGGGATCCATGCGTTGACCCCGTTCAGCCTTGTGCGCGTAGGCGACGTCCGGGCCGGGTCGTCCCCGGCGTAGTCCACGCGCTTGAATCTGATGTGCTCGAACCTGACGCCCGACGTGATTGTCCACGGCCCAAGCGAAATCTGGTCTTGCAGAAATGCGGCCACGGCGGTGGCGGAGCTGACCCGATTGGACTGAGACCCGGGCTCCCCCACACTCGTGAGACGCATCGAGCCATCGAGCATCTGGAAACCGTCCTCCCACTGAAAACGGTCCTCTTCGTCCTGGTGAAACCGACCACCCAATTCCACTTCGTGCCTTCCCAGGGTGAGGCCCAGAGACGACTGTACGCCCTGTCCGAAGTACTCGCGATTGTTCGCACGAACCCTCAACGCATCGGGATCGCTGCTTCCTCCCTTCAAGATGCCGAGGGCCGACGCGTAGTCCTCCGGCGTTCCGAGCACACCGCTGATGTTCGTGCCCAACACGCTTTGGAGCTTGTACCAATTGCGCGAGAAGTTATTCCGGTAGGCGGTTGTCGTGACGTCCACGTCCCCCCCCGCCCAGAAGTGCCGGAGCTGGATCTGCGAATGATCGGCCTGCATGAGATCCGCACCCGAGGCCGGATAACGAGCCAAGGCGTTACGGCCGAAGTCCTCATCGGTCAGACCCAAGTAGGTCTCGTCGGACGCCTCCCCAGTGTACCCTAGCTTGAGCTCCAACTCCTGATAGGAGTCCCCAAGACGATCCGAGTTGACGCGTAGCTTCGCCATGAAGTCGTCCACATCGAAGCCTGTGCTCGCCCCACTCGGTAACTCCTTGAAGCCACCGGTTTCCAAGGAATACGCCTCCACCAACCAACCGAATTGTGCTCCCGAGGCTCCCGCCCGAGCATGGCCCTGGAGACTGCCATACTCACCTGCCGAGCCCTCCACGAACCAGGTCAGACGATCGGGTATACTTGCCGATACCAAATTGAGTGCTCCCCCGATCGTGCGCGGCCCGTAGCGCACCTGGCTCGATCCCTTCCGAATCTCCAGCGCCTCCATCCTTCCCGCGACCGGGAAGTAGTAGGCCGACGGAGCCGCATAGGGTGCGGGCGCGATCAGCACGCCGTCTTCCATCAGGGTGATCTTCGAGCTGCGCTCGGCGCCCGTGCCTCTCAGTCCGATGTTCGGGCGTAATCCGAATCCATCCTCCTCCTGGATGTTCACGCCGGGCACCTGTCGGAGAAGATCGTGAATGTTGTCGAATACGAATGCCGGGGAATCGAGATCTTCCCTCACGAGCACATGGACGGAACCCGGAGCCTCAAAGGCCCCGAGCGGGTCGCCGACCATGCGCGTGCGTTTCAGAAGCACCCTGATGGGGTCCAGCCGGATCGGCCCCGTTGCCAGCTGCGCATCCACGACCACGGCTTCGTCTCTACCAAGCGTGACGGTCTTCGTGAGGGTCGTGTAGCCGATACGCATGTACCGCAACGAGATCGTTCCGGACGAGATCCCGCGGAGCGTGTAACGGCCGGCTTCGTCGGTAAGCACGCCGACGGAGGCCCCAACAACCTCCACCGTGGTACCGGGGAGTGCGGAGCCGTCATCCTGCGCCCTGACCACACCCTCGACCGAGGCGGAGCCGCTCTGGGCGACCAGTGGAGAAGCAAGGAGAAGCGCCGCGGTTAACGCAGCGAAAGGTAGGCCTCGATTCATACGTATTGAAGCACAGCTATCTATCCCTTCAACGTGCCCGTCTCCGGGCGCCGATTCTCGTCGATCCTTCTTCTCGTGTGTATCCTGTCGCTCTCATGCCGAAGATGAGAACGAGTCTCAACCGCATATGCTACCCGATTGGGGGAGCCGAAGCAAGCGGACGTAGGCGGGGGGAAGGGCACTCCCCACCGACGAGAATGTGACTAGGTTGAAGAGCCTTCTCGTGATCCTCGAAGCAAGCAACCAGACCGATGGACGAAAAGCCGTTCGACAGCCAGAACGCCCCCTACGCCCAGGCCCTCTATGAGGAGTTCGCGCGTAACCCGGCGAGTGTGCCGGAGGCGTGGCGGAGGTTCTTCGACCTGGGCCCCGAGACCACGGTCGAGGCCGGTCTGATCGTCCCCGAGGGCCTGGCCGAGAACGGTGGCGAGCGCGGCCACCCAGGGGCAGGCGCGGGATCGCCGATCGTCGCAGCTGATCTGAGCGCCGCAAAACAAGAAGCGCACACGATGCGCCGTCTTCTCCGTGCCGTCGCCCACGCAACGTCGTTCATTCAGGCCTACCGGGTCCATGGGCACCAACTCTCGACCATCGATCCCCTGGGCTCCCAGCCTCCCGGGCACCCTCAGCTCGATCCGTCCTTCTTCGGCACCAGTGTAGAGGAGCTCCGAGAACTCCCCGCCTCTCTGTTGTTCGAGAACGGACGCGACGAGTCCCTGGCCGACGTGCTCGAGCGACTCCAGCTGGCCTACTGCGGGACGATCGGATACGAATTCGAACACATCGAGGACCCCAGCGTCGTCCGGTGGCTTTGGGACCAGGTCGAATCCGGCACACACACACGCACGCTCGAGCCCGGAGACCGGGTGCGCCTTTTACAGAGGCTTACCGAGGTCGAGAGCCTGGAGCAGTTTCTGCACCGTTCGTACCTCGGTCAAAAGCGCTTTTCCATCGAGGGCACGGACATCATGGTACCCATGTTGGATCTCATGCTCGAGGAGTCGGCCAGATCAGGCGCAAGGCGGGTTGTGCTGGGGATGTCCCACCGCGGTCGGCTGAACGTCTTGGCACACGTCGTAGGGCTCGGATACGAGGGGATTATCCGCGAATTCGAGGGGATCGAGGCCAAAGGGGCCTTCACGGTCGAGGGAACCGGGGACGTCAAGTACCATCAAGGCGCCCAGGGAGAGCGCAGTCTACCTGACGGCTCCACGATTCATATC
>Ga0114950_10002082_pt1 | contig 15355 bp, 11 predicted proteins | sample N075metaG_FD_83503 | JGI IMG/M metagenome (GOLD analysis project Ga0114950, IMG submission 83503) | Deep subsurface microbial communities from Kermadec Trench to uncover new lineages of life (NeLLi) - N075 metaG | ecosystem: Environmental > Aquatic > Marine > Ocean trench > Sediment | place... | reverse complement strand
CCCCGACCTCTCGGCGCCTACGGCGGCTTCGCTGCCCGCTGAGCGCGTAGGTGGGGGCGAAGCGGCTTCCATACGGTGGGCGGTTGTTCCGGTACTCGCACAGGTGGGAGCGAAGCGCCGGTCCCGACAGGCGCCCTTCCTATTCCTTTGGCGAATAGCGGGCAAGGGAGCTGCCGTAGACAGCGACCGGCAGGGTGGCGAGCGTCAAAAAAAACGAATGGCGAGCATGCAAGAAGAAGAGAAAGCCACCACCCTTCCAGCGGGAGGGAGAAGGTAGTGGATGCAAGGCGCGCGCGCCGTGAGGGATACCGGAGTCGTACTGCAAGTACGGCGCAGGTAGCCCGATCAAGCGCAACGCCGCAGACGCTGCCTTATCGCTCTCGCCCCCGCCAAACGACCGGTGTTAGGGTTGTTGCTGCTCTGCAACCGATTGCTTTCCAGCATTCTATTGCTTCGCAACTTCTCCGAGCAGGACAACTTCACCATGCCTGATCAGCTCTATCCGGTTCCCGAGGACATCGCCAAGACGACCTTGTGCGACAACGACAAGTACCTGGAGATGTATCAACGCTCGGTTGATGACCCGGAAGGGTTTTGGGCCGAGGAGGGCCGGCGCATCGACTGGATCAAGCCCTACACCAAGGTCAAGGACGTCAGCTTCGACGCTTCCGACGTCCACATCAAGTGGTTCGAGGATGGCACCTTGAACGCTTCGGTGAACTGCCTGGACCGCCACCTCGAGACCCGCGGCGACCAGGTTGCGCTGTTGTGGGAGGGCGATGAGCCGGGCGAGAGCAGGTCGCTCACCTACCGCGAGCTCTACGAGCAGGTGTGCAAGTTTTCCAACGTGCTCAGGTCGCTCGGCATCAAGAAGGGGGATCGCGTCACGCTGTACCTGCCGATGATCCTCGAGTTGCCGGTCGCCATGCTGGCCTGTGCCCGCATCGGTGCCATCCACTCGGTGGTGTTCGGCGGCTTCTCGCCGGATTCGCTGGGAGGCCGCATCCAGGACTGTGACTCGAATCTGCTCATCACCTCGGACGAGGGGCTGCGGGGTGGCCGGGCGATCCCGTTGAAGGTCAACGCCGACAAGGCGTTGGAGTCATGCCCGACCATCGAGCACTGCATCGTCGTGAAGCGCACCGGCGGCGACGTCAACTGGAACGAGCGCGACCTCTGGTACCACGAGCTCATGGAGGGCGCTGATGCGGAGTGCCCGGCGGAGGAGATGAGTGCCGAGGATCCGCTGTTCATCCTCTATACCTCCGGCTCGACGGGGAAGCCCAAGGGAGTGCTGCATACCACCGGCGGCTACATGGTGTTCGCGTCGATGACGCACGAGTACGTCTTCGACTACAAGGACGGCGACGTGTACTGGTGCACCGCCGACATCGGCTGGGTCACGGGCCACAGCTACATCGTGTACGGGCCGCTCGCCAACGGCGCCATCTCGGTGATGTTCGAGGGGATGCCGACCTATCCCGACGCCTCGCGCTTCTGGCAGGTGTGCGACCAGCACGGTGTCAATATCTTCTACACTGCACCCACCGCGATCCGCGCGCTGATGAGAGAAGGTGATGCGTTTGTCACCAAGACCAGCCGCAAGACATTGAAGCTGCTCGGCACCGTGGGCGAGCCCATCAACCCGGAGGCCTGGAAGTGGTACTACAAGGTCGTCGGAGAGCAACGCTGCCCGATCGTCGACACCTGGTGGCAGACCGAAACCGGCGGCATCTTGATCACCCCGTTGCCGGGGGCGACGGCGACCAAGCCGGGGTCGGCGACGCGGCCGTTCTTCGGCGTTGAGCCGGCCATCGTGGACCCACACGGCAACCCGATGCGCGGCGCGGTGTCGGGGGACCTGTGCATTACCGATGCCTGGCCGGGCATGATGCGCACGCTGTACCGCAACCACGACCGTTTCATCGAGACCTACTTCTCCACCTACCCGGGCATGTATTTCACCGGTGACGGTTGCCGTCGCGACGAAGACGATTACTACTGGATTACTGGCCGCGTCGACGACGTTATCAACGTCTCGGGCCACCGCCTGGGGACCGCCGAGGTGGAGAGTGCGCTGGTGGCGCACGCCAAGGTTGCCGAAGCCGCGGTGGTGGGGTTCCCGCACGACATCAAGGGGCAGGGCATCTACGCCTACGTGACCTTGAACGTCGGCGAGGAACCGAGTCCCGACCTGGAGCAGGAGCTGGTGAAGTGGGTGCGCACCGAAATCGGGTCCATTGCTTCGCCCGACGTCATCCAGTTCGCCCCCGGCCTACCGAAGACGCGCTCCGGCAAGATCATGCGCCGCATCCTCCGCAAGGTCGCCGAGAACGACGTTTCCAACCTCGGGGACACCTCGACGCTGGCGGACCCCGCGGTGGTCGACGATCTCATCAAGAACCGCGCCGCCAACAAGCCCCCGGCGCCCTAGCGCAACGCAGTCATCGCGCGCCCTAGCGCTCGCTCGGGTTACTGGGCCTGGTCGCGGGCATACTGCAATAGATCGTCAGCGCCCGTCTGTTCATCGAGGCCGGCAACGACCTCTTGCAAGCCTGCATCGGCCTCCGGCACGCCGATGCGGCCGAGGTTCAGGATGGCGGCATGGCGCAGGTTCTCCGCCATGTCGGCATCGAGCGCCATCTCCACCAGAGGGGCGACCGCGGACACGTCGCCGATTCCGCCGAGTGCGTCGATGGCGTTCTTGCTCACCATGCCTTCTCCCGCCCTGGCGAGGGTGACGATAGAGGGCACGGCGGTGACGCTGGCGGCGCGTTCGAGCTCGATGAGTACGGTGATCTTGGCTCCCCGTGAACCGGTTGACAGCGCCGCGATGAACGCCTCCTCGGCTTCGGCCGCGCCGATCTGGCCGAGCGCCGCTACGGCGCGGTCGCGCACGCCGTCGTCGTCGTCGCTGAGGGCGCTGGCCAAGGCGGGGACGGCTGCGGCGTCACCGATGCGTCCTAGGATCAGCGCGCAGTACTGGCGCACCTTCGGCGACGGGTCGTCGGCGAGGTACTCCGTGAGCATTGGAACGGACTCCACAACTTCGATGCGCTCACGATTTTCGGCGTAGGTGCGCTCGGAGAGCGGGTCGTCGAGCCGCACTTGGTCCAGCAGTTCATTGAGGGCGCCTCCGGCGCCGCCGGAGCAGGCGGCGGCGAAGACGACGAGCGCGATGATCAGGGGCGTGCGTCGCAACATGCGGGGCTTCTCCTTACTGATGTTTCCAGATGGAGTCGATGGGCATCGGGGATCGTTGCACAGCGGCCTTTAGTACTTCTCTTGTAGTCGTTGGATGATGTACGTTGCCAGGGAGCTGACGGAATCTCCCGATACTCGCCATCCTTTCGCGGTGTCGCGCAGGTGGACGACCACGGTGTCGGAGGTTGCGTCCGCGGAGGTTAGGCTCACCGAGACAGTTGCCGTGTCGCCAAGGAGATCCGCCGGCGCGGCGCCGTAGGCGTAGTCGATTACTTGGGTTTCGCGAAACAGCCCCCATAGCATCGTCTCGATCGAGTCCTCGAGAAAGGTTTCTCTCCCGCTACTGTCTACTACGACGAGCACCTCATCAACCCGGCTGGCGATTTGCTCGATGTCGAGCAACCGAACGGCGGTGTCGGGATCGCCGCTGTGGGTGGCGCGGATGTAGGCAAGCGCCACAATCGCGGGATCGTTCGCCGGCCCGCAAGAGACGCCCGCAAACAGCGTGGAAACGACAAGGAGAGGCAAGACGCCTCGGCAGGAGATCTTCATGTTGTACTGGCGCCGGGGAAGGGAATGACGCCGCGAGTTTACCATGGCGCGGGCTGGGCGCTCCCGCGCCTGCTGGCTTCGCGGCCCGTTGAGCACTCGGGCTAGGGCGACTGCTCGGAGCCCATGGGTAGCTCCACGAGTGGGCGGCTGTAGGCGACCCGCCCGGCGACGATGGTCAGCAGGGCTGCGGCACGGCGGAGGGCGTCGGGGCTGCCCGTGACGGGGTCTTCGCTCCATACCACGAGGTCGGCTGGGGCACCCGGGGCAAAGCCCTGGGAATCGCCCATCAGAGCCCGCACGAGTCGCCCCTGGGGTAGCGACTGGGCGAGGTTCCAGCCGCCCGCCGGATAGCCCTCTGCATCCTGGCGGGTGAGGGCGGCGGCAAGCGCTGCCAGCGGTCGCGCCGGGTAGGCGGGGGCGTCGGAAGCGAAGCTGAAGGAGACGCCGGCGTCCGCCAGGTCGCTCCAGGCATGCGCGCGTTGGGCGCGCTGCGGGCCGAGCACGCGATCGAGCCAATAGATGTCGCGGGCGAAACGTCCCGCGGCGAGCGCCACCCACAGCCCGGAGAGATCTTGGAGGCCTTCGGGCGGCAGGAGGTCGAAGCCGATGAGGGCGCCACCGGGCGCCCGGCCTTCGTCGAGGGCGGTGAGCGCCAGGCTGATCGCCAGGTCTCCCGAGGCGTGAAGGTGCAGGGGGAGTCCGGCGTCTCGGCTGGCGTCGAGCGCATCCTGCAGGGCACTTTCCAAGGCCGGGGCCGGGCTCGGCGTGCCTCCCTGATAGGGTTCGTTGATCACGGCGAGTCTGGAACTCAGCGGCCCATCAAGACGGGCACCCACCGCCACTACTCGCACGAGGGCGCTTGCTTCCAGGCGGCGCGGCAGATTGGTGGCCCTGTAGGCGGCAACCGCGGTCGGAGCCAGGCGAACGTCGACACGAAGCGGCAGAGCGCTGCCGGATTCGAGCTTCAACAGGCTCTCGATGACCGTGACATCAACCGGCGATGTGGCGGCGCGGGTGATTCCTGCCGCTCCCGCCAGGCGCGCGCCGCCGGCGAGCCATGCGGCGCGCGCCTCGGCATCGCCGGCGAGAATGCCGGACAAGGCGTTCAGGGCGCCGCCGACAAGGACACCGCTGGGTTTGCCGTTGCTAGCACGGATGACGCCGTCGGAACCTGGATCAGCGAGCGCTTCTCCAGGGAGCGCGGGCAGCGCGGCGAGCCCCGCGCTGTTGAGCCAGGCGCTGCGCCCGTTGCGATGGATCAATGCGATGGGTCGTTCTACGCCCGTGGCGTCGAGTGCCGTACGGTCGGGTAGCAGGGGCGCCGGCCAATCGTTCTCATCCCATCCCCAGCCGATGACCCAATCGGTGGCTGATCGCGTCGTGCCGCCGGCGGCGTTGCGTACCATCGCCTGGACCTCCTCGACGCTGGAGGCCAGCCGCAGGTCGAGATCCGTTGCGTTCCAGCGGCCCAGTGCCTCGAGGTCGATCCAAGCGTCATAGGCGCCGGGCAGCACAACGGCTCCTTCGAGCCTCATCTGTTGGGTGTACTCGCCCGCTAGGCCGAGTATCTCGGCGTCGCTGCCTACTGCGAGGATGGCGTCGCCGCGGATCGCCAGCGCCGGGACCGGTTCCTCGTTGTCGGTGAGCGGGTAGATCAGGCCGCCGGTCAGGATGAGCTCGGGATCGTCGGAGGGAGCCGGGGCGCAGGCGGCGAGGAGGGCGCTGGTGGCCAGCGCGATGAACAGCGACGCGGAGATGTTTTTCATGGCAGCAGTGTAGCCCCTACTTCTCAGATTGACAGTGCGTTGCACCGTCACTACTTTCTCAGGCATGTCTTGCATGCGGACCACGTTCATCAGAATGGTGCTTGTCTTCGCCGCCCTGTTCCCGTTGACGGCGCGCCAGGTAACCGCGCAAGCGGTCGCTCAGGGGACGGATCCGACCGCGCCTCAGGCGGTGGGGATGAGCGTGGCGGAGTTGGCGCGGCCGCTGCATTTCGATGATCTGCGTACCCTGCGCACTTTTTTTGAACGCGTCGATGTCAGCCGTGTGGCCGACGGTGTTGCGCCACCGAGAGCCTCGGAGTCGTTGGCGATGGCAGCGGTTCTGGAGCGTATGTCGTCGGCGTGGGACGCGCCTTTTGCTTTTGTACAGGGGGTGGTGCGCTACGTTCCCTACAGCGGCAGCGTGCGTGGAGTCCACGGCACGTTGGAGTCGGGCGCCGGAAACGCCGTCGATCAGGCCTTGCTTCTGCAGAGTCTGCTCGCCGCGCGCGGCGTGCCGGCGCGCCTAGTCAGGGGCCGGCTGCAGTGGGGCGACGCCGCCCGGCTTGCGGTCGGCAGCCGTTCACCGGCGGCGCCGCGGTCCGACGACCCGTGGCCGCGCTGGCTCGAGGGAGCGGCCGACCATTGGTGGGTACAGGGACAGCACGAGGGTGAATGGGTCGATCTCGACCCCTCGTTCGCCGACACCGCGGTCGGCGAGGCTGTGGGCAGCTCGCCAGTGACGCACGCGACGCTGCCCGAGGTGTGGACCACCACCGTGCACATAGAGTTATTGCGTGGCGACCTGCCGGTCGCGGAGGCGGTACTTCCGGCCGGCAGTATCGTCGGCCAGATCGTTGCGTTGAGCTTCACGGCGCAGTCGGAGGCAGCCGTAGCGTTGTGGCAAGCTACCGAGACCGTGGTGCGTCGCCAGGCGCAGGAACTGCGAGCGCTGGGGCGCGGTATCGGCTGGTTGCCGGGGCCCGCCGTGGTGGTGCGCGCGCCAGCCCGGGCCGGGCGGCCTTCGGCGTTCCAACGCATCTTGTTCGACGCGGCTGTGGGCCCCTGGGAGGCTCGCCTCGAGCTCCCCGGGCGCACCCTTACGGCAGGCCCGTTCGAGCTTGCTGATCTTGACTCGTTGCTGCTGCGCATCACCGTCGATGCCCCCCTGGTGCCGCCGCAGGTTTTTGAAGTGGCGTGGAGCGGGGGGCCGGGGGGTCGGCTGGCGATCGTGGTTGCGGCGGGGATGGTCTCAGATGGGCGCCTGGTCACGGAAGCGCAGCCCATGTTCCGTTCCCTCAATCGCCTCGCCAACGCCGAGCAGAGAGCGCGGGACGGTATGAGGCCGCCTACCGCCTACCGCGACGCATCCGAGACACTGGCCGGGGCGGCGCGCGCCGAATGGGAGGAATTCGAGCGGGCGGCCCCGGTGGCGCTTGCATGGGCCCTGTTGCGTGGCGTCGACCGAGTCTCCAATCAAAGCCCGGCGGCGCGGGTCATCCGGCAGGGCCTGCGCCTCGCTGCGGTGCGGTGGAGACCCCCGGATGCGGCTCGCGCCGGCACCCTGGAGGTGCTCATGGTGGATCCGTTCACCGTGGGACAAATAGTGGTTCCGGTATCGGCAGCGTCGCTGCGGGCGGCGAACGGATTGCTGCAGTCGGCCGTGTTCAGCCAAATTCTCAACCGTCTGACCGATCGCGCCCCGGAGACTGCCTTCGACATCACGTTACGCGCCATTGGTACCGGCCGGGACCTGGTGGTCTACGGCGGTGCCGACGGCATCCCGGCGACCTGGCCGCTGGCTGCTCGGGCGAAAGCGCTGGGCGAACTGCGGGCGGGATACTTCGTGCTTGCCCCGGCGTCGTTCGGGGCTGGAGGTGCCGGTTGGTGGAAGGTGAGCGTAGCGGACGGTGAGACGTTGGGCTGGGTGGCGGGGGCGCAGACAGCTCTGCAGGGACGCGTCGAGCTCGGCGTTCCGGGACGCCTCGATGAGCTCGAGCCGCTGCTGGCGTCGTTGCCGGCGTTGCATCGCGCCCTACGCTGGCTGGCGAACTTGTCCGGATCTGGAGGCACGGCGCTGGTCTCGGTTCCGGCAGCGGCGTGTGCCTCGGCGGCGGTGGCCGCCGAGATCATGAGCAGCAGCGTTCCCGCAGCGTGGCCGCGGCCCGAGGTCCTGGTGTTGTGCGGCTCCGGCTAGCTTCTCAACGGGCGGCTACTGGCGGCCAGCTGCAGGCAGATCGCTGCGGAGGTGCGTACGCCGCGATACAGCGCGCTGAGCTCCATGCGCTCGTTGGGGGCGTGGTGGTGCATGTCGGGCGGGGCATAGGGGACCAGCAGGCTGGGTACCCCGAGGCGCCGGGTGAACAGGAAGTCTGGTGTGGTTCCGCCCAGGCGCGGCTGCACGAGTGGCGTACGTTCCCATGCCGCAGCGACAGCGTCGCGTATGGGGCGGGTAAACGGATTCGCCGCCGGGGTTCGTGACGGGGGTACGGCGGCGAGGCGCTCGGTAGCAACGCCTCGCTCGCCCAGAAAGTCAGTGAGCAGGTCGTAGATCTCCTCTGGATCCTGGTCGGCTACCAGTCGGACGTCGATCTTGGCGCCTGCTTGATGGGGGATGATGGTCTTGATTCCGGGTCCCGTGTAGCCGCAGGAGATGCCGGCGATGTTGAGATTGGGCTCGAACATGATCTTGCGCCAAGCGGCGGCATCGGCGGGCTGCTGGCCGTCGCCGGCGTCGGCCCCTGCCAGGGCCAGGGCCGCAATGAGCTCCGACTCGGGCGGGGTGGGGGGTCGGACGTGGTTGTAGAAGCCGGGTACCGCGACCTGCCCTTCGGCGTCCCAGAGCTCCGCGAGGGCGCGGGTCAGGATGCGCGCCGGAGCGGGAGCCGTGCCGCCGTTAGAGCCCGAATGTAGATCCCTCTGCGCCCCGTGCACGGAGGCTCCGAGGAACAACAGGCCACGGACGCCGAGGATGATCAGCGGTTGCCCGGAGGCATGGTAGGGCCCGTCGGCGGTGACCACCAGATCACACCCGAGCCGTGCCCGCTGGGCGTCGACGAGCGCCGGCAGATGGGGACTGCCGATCTCCTCCTCGCCCTCGATGAGAAGCTTCACGCCGACCGGGCAGCTGCCGGTGGCGCGTAGCGCCTCGACGGCGAAGATATGCGCCACGAACTGGCCCTTGTTGTCGCCCGCGCCACGACCGTACAGCGCCCCGTCGCGCACGGTGGGCTCGAACGGCGGCGACTCCCAGGCGTCCAGAGGGTCCGGGGGTTGGACGTCGTAGTGGCCGTAGAACAGCACCGTGGGCATACCCGGCGGTGCCGGGATCTCGGCAAAGACGACCGATGGTCCCGGAGTGTCCCAGCACTCGGCGACGAAACCCGCCCGGGAGCACATTTCGGCGACGCACGCTGCCGCGGTTGCCGCCGCGACGGTGTCCCCGGCGACGCTGGGAACCTCGACGAGGCGGGCGAGGCCGTTGGTGATCTCCGCCTCCATGGACGAAATGTGCTCAAAAACGCGGTTCTGCGGAGAGATACCCATGATATGAAGCTGAGTACCATGCATGCGAGGGGTCGACAAGGTAGCCGGCGCGTATACGCCAGCCGCGATCTGTTGAGAAGTACGGACCATTGAAGTCGGGGCCGGCACACCGCTTTCCTTACCGTCACGTGCCCGGGTCGGTACAATGTTCTGTGAGACTCGTCGCGTACCGCATCGCGGTGCGAGTTGCTGGAGAGCTACATGCGCCTTGATCGAAACGGAAGAGCCCCGCAACCCTTGCATCCGCTCGCTTCCCGAGCCCTGGAGAAATGTGGACTGATCGTTGTCGCGATGACCGCACTCTCGGTGGCCGCCCTTACCTTCGCAACGCCGTTGGCGACTGCCGCGCCCGGCGCCGCGCAGGATGACTTTCCCACCAGTGCGGGTGAGGCGCGGCGCTACTACGAGAGCCGGGTCGACGAATGGACGAAGGGGCCGGCCGAGGCTCTGATGACCACAGAGGAGCGCGAAATCTGGGGCTCGCTCGAGGACACCGCCCAGCGCGAGGAATTCATCCGCTGGTTCTGGGATCGGCGTGATCCGGACGGACGCGCCATCGGCAATTCCTACCGCGAGGGGTTCTACGAGGACGTCGCCTTCGCCAACCAGCGTTACCGCAGCTTTCCGCGCGGTTGGAAGTCGGATCGCGGCCGGGTGCGCCTAGTGCTCGGCCGGCCCGACACCGTGAGCCGCCAGAGCTACGCCATGTTGGGGGGCATCGGCAATGGGCCGGACTTCGAAGTGTGGTCCTACAGCAACCTGGGAACCAACCGCGCCTTCCAGTCGCAGAGCGGCGAATTCCTCATCTATTTCACCGAGATCCGCATCGCCCACTTCGAGATCTATGACCATCGCTGGGGCGCGGGGGTATGGGATCGCAACATCCGGTTGGCCTTCGAGCTCACCGTCGAGGGGAGCATCCTCGACCCGATGATGCAGTTCGAGGCGGGCGAGGCTGAGGGGTCGTTCGTGCGGGAGATCTCTGAGGGCAGCCTGCGGGTGGAGATTCCCGTCGGCATCTGGGCCGATCTAGGAGCCGGAGGCGCGGTGTCGGTACCGGTGCAGATCAGGCTGGGGGATCTTCTGTTCCAACCGGATGGCGAAGTCTTCGTTGCTCGTCTCGAGGCAACGCTATCGCTGGACCCGACGGATGGATCCGACGGGTCCCGCGTCACCGCGGCCTGGGAGATCCGCCTCGGGGAGGCCGACCTGCTGGCCGTTGGCAACGGCTCGTTGGTCACTGCGGTGACGGTGGCGGCGGCTTCCGGGGCGCACCAGACCTCGCTCGTTGTCTCCCACCCGTTGGCCGCCACCGACTCGGAATGGTCGCAGACAGTAAACGTCACGGCGGCGTCCGGTACCTCGATCGTGGTCGGCCACACGGCGCTGCCACTGAGTACCTCGGACCCGTCGTCGGTCGCCATTATCATGTCCGCGGACGCGGTATTCGAGAGTGGCGGAACACTGGCGGTGGCTGCGTGGATACGGGGAGCGGCCGGCGACCCCGACGCCCTGAGCATCCAGTTGGAGGCCGGTGGCGGTACCTACGCCCTCGACGTGGAGGAGGTCGAGTGGCTCGGCGGGCCCGCCGGTCCGCTGCTGGCGCGGGCGCGCATCCCCGAACTCGAGGCGGGGGAGTACGTGCTGCGCGTAGATTTCGGCGCCGGCCTCGACTCCGCCTCGACAACCGTGCAGGTGGGCCGCTGACCGCCCACCCCGGCGGCGTGCCAGGAGCCGCCGAGGCAGCGTGATTGTAGGCTTGCGAGAGCCCATGCTAGCATCGCGCCAGCTCGCTTTTACGCCCTCTTGAAGAGATTTGGCCCCCATGCGACTGAGCATCGAGCAGATCGACATCATCGGCAACCGCGTGGTGCGCGGACTCGTCAAGCGTGGCTATTTTGACGTCGACGACGCCGATGAAATCGAGGTTGTCATTCGGGAAGTGATCATCGAGGAACTCCGCGTCGAGGACAAGCTCAACGACGAGGTGCGGGAGCTGATGCACGAGCACATGGCGCGTATTCGCCGAGCTGACGTCGAGTATCACGAGATGTTCAAGGTCATCAAGGCGAGGCTTGCCAAGGAACGCGACATCATTCTCTGAACATGAGACTTTCCCGCGCCAAGATCAATCGTCTCTCCAAGCTGGTCATCGACGCTCTCGACCGCGACCTCGGTGTGCGCTTGCGACGGGACGCCAATGCCACCCGCCTGGAAGTGGTCAAGATTTTCAACGAAGAGGTCCAGCGCGACGCCATGATCGATGAGATGGTGCGTACCAAGATCTCCTCGCAAAAGCGCGACTTCCCCGAGGGAGGCCGAGAATGGGACATTCTCTACAGGCAGTATTATCGGGAGGAAATCGACAAGCACCGTCCCCCACGGGAGTGAGATGCGCGGCCGAGGCGCCGGCGGCAGAATTCTGACGATGCGCGCCCCGGCGATAATCCGCCCCCTCATGGTGGTCTTCGCCATTCTGGTGGTGATCGCCGTTGCGAGCTCCTGGCAGAGTCACCCGGACGACATTACGCCGGCGGGGTCCGACGGGCTGTCGGTCGAGCCCGGAGTGGTGTCGCTCACCGAGCGCCCCTACTACGTCTCGGTGACGAACGGTGTCACCCGTTATGAGATCTCTGCGGGTCGCGTGGTTACGTTCGAGGGTAACCGCATTGAGTACGACGGTGACGTCCGACTGGTGCTCTACGGTGAGCCCGCGCCGGAGACCGGCATCCAGGAGACTACCGTGGTGAGAGCCGAGCGTTTGGTGGCCATTGAGCGCGACGTTCCCGTCGAAGGCGATGCTTACCGTTCGGTGCGGCTGCTCGATGACGTGCGGGTGACCCTCACCAACGGCGCCGAGTTCAGCAGCGACGTCCTCACCTACAGCGGGGGCCAGCTGTCTACCGACAAGGGAGTGCGGCTGCGCGCTGGCGGACTCGTGGTGGAGTCGCTGGTGTTGAGCTATGACTTGGACACGTCGGTCGGCCGGCTACGCGGGGAGCACCCAGCCACGCAGCGGCCGCAGATGCGGGGACCGGTGAAGCTGTGGTCCGCGGGCGGGGCCTCGTCGGCGAGCGCGGTGATCGAGCTGCAAGGCAACTCCGACTCCCTCGTCTATGACCTCGATCGTTCGGTGCTCACCCTGGTGGAGTCGCCGGACGTGCTGCTTGTCGAGGCCACCATCACCGCAGTGGAGATTTCCCTGAGTCTCGATGAGACGGCCACCTTGATTACTTCGATGGAGGCCACCGGCGCCGCCCGCGCGGTATGGCTGAGAGCGGGGGCGGAAGGCGGGTACGTCGCTTCCGGGGGGGCGATTACCGTTGCGTTGATGCAGGGCCAGCCCGGGGACTTGCGGGTTCATTCCGACGAGGAGGGCACACCGCGCCCGCGTTTCGATCTCGCCGCCGCCGGCATGCTACGTGCGGACAGCATCGAGGTGGGTTTCGGCGATGGCGAAGATGCGGGGGTGGTGGCCCGAGGCCGGGCATTTTTCTTTCCGCAGTCCACAGAAGGTGGGCTCGAGCATGTCCGTGCCGACCTGTTGACGTTGGAGGCCGGCAATCTCGAGGAGCTGCAGGCGTCGGGTAACGTGGAAATCAGACTGCTTGGCGGGTCGGGAGCGGTTACCTTCAGCGGCCCGGAAGCACGGTTTGTTTACCGTGATGATGCCATCGCCGAGGGCGAGTGGCCCGCCGGCATCAGCTACGACGGTGGCGATCGGGGGGTGAAGGTCACCGCGGGGTATGGCGTCTACGAGCCGCAGGGCGGCGACTGGGTGCTGAGCGCCGCAGCGCCCGGAATCTCTTCATCGACATCAGCGCCGGAAGCACGACCGACCTTTCGATCGGGCGACTTCGATGTCGATGCCGACGAGATTCGCCTGCTGGGGCAAGGGGGCGTCGATCTCACGGGGGGCGTGCGGGCGCGGCTGCGCGGCGAAGTGATCAGCATGGTAGGGGCGTTGTTCGGCGGCGCGCCTGAGATCGAGGCTGCCGCCGACGAGCTGCAGGTCAACGGCAGCAACAACCGCCTGACGTTCCGCGGCAACGCCCGCGTGTGGCAAGCCGGTGGCGAGCAGTTGCTGCGCGCCGAGGAGATCATGTTGACCCCGGAGCGCAACGAGTTGCAGGCCACCGGTAACGCCTTCATCAGCTTGGCGGGTGCGCCCCGCGAGGACCGCGGCGGTGACGAGCCGCGTACGGTGCTGCTTACCGGCCGTGGGTTGCTTGTGGAAGGCTCACCGCTGCTCTTGGTCGTTGTCGGCGACGCCTTGCTCGAGATGGAAGGCGAAGGACGCAACATCGGTGGCAATCGCTTGGCCGTGCAGTTGGCTGACGATGGCGCTTGGGCCGCGCTGGAGGTTTTCGACAACGTGGTGCTGACCGATCCGGCGGGAACCGGACGGGGTGCGCGGCTGGAGTACGACGCCGAGACCGGCCTCATGGTCATACACGCCAGCGACACCGTGCAGGCGACGTTTGTCAACGAGCAGGGCATCGACATCCGGGACCGGCAGGGGCTGCGGCTCGAGTGGGACGGAGACGACCTCAAGGTGGACGCGATGCAGAATGGGACGACGCAGACGGTACGCGGCGGGCGCGAGCGCGAGGACGTGCGATGACTGCGTTCGCGCGCTCCGCCACCGGTTGAGAGAGCTAGAGGTAATCGAAGGGGTCGACGCCGGCTTCCTCGGCGTCGAGGACCGAGGCGACGGAGAGATCGCCGCAATCGTTGCGGTCGGCGAGGTCGGTGTGGCGTGGTGCGGCCAGCTTGTCGCCATCGGCACCGCGCACCACGAGGACCCCGGGCCGGCGCAGCGCGTCCGGGTTGGTCTTGTAGACGATCGCCGTTTCGCCGTTGCTCAGCCGTACGCAGATCCCCGGTGGGTAGTAGCCCACCAGTCTGGCGAATCCGGCAAAAAGGTCGGGGTTGAACTTCTCCTCGGCCTCCTCATGCATGATCTCCATGGCGCGATCCGCGGGAATCTCCGCGCGGTAGGGTCGGGTTGAACGGAGGGCGTCGTAGACATCGGCGATGGTCACCATCTCCGAGACCAGATGGAGTCGCCATTTGGCCGCGGCCAGCCCCTCGGGCGTCTGCTTCAGATGATGCTCGTAGGCGACGATCGGCGCCAGGTCGCCTACTCCTTCGCTGCTCGCCAGCATCCTGGCCCCGATCAGGCTGTGGCTCGACATCTGCTTCCACTCGTCACTGGTCAGCTTGCCGGGTTTGCGCAGCACCTCACCCGGAACGCTCTCCTTGCCGATGTCGTGCAGGATTGCCGCGAGGGTGATCTCGTGCATGTCGTACTTGCTGGCGTTCAGTCCCTGGGCGATCATCAGCGTCAGCGTGGCGACGTTGATCGAGTGGGTGAACGAATACTCGTCGTGTACCTTCAGAGCCTGGAGTGCCAACAACGGACGGGTCTGCCGGGCGCCGAGATCGACGATGTCGCGCACGAACTCCTTGGCCTCAGCGAGGTTCTCGAGTGTCCCGTTGGTGCGATAGCCGTGGCGCAGCCGGCGGATGACGCGCAGCCCGGCGCTGTAGGTCTCCCAGGCGCGCACCAGCATATCGTCGCTCTGGCCCGACGCGGCTTCCACCGTGAGGCTGCCGGCAAGGATATGTTCGACCTCTTCCGCTTCGAGGATCGCCCCCACGCCGCCCGCCGCGGCGAGCTTCTCTTCGTCCATGTTGAGGGTGCGCAAGAGGCTCTGCAGCTCCCAGGATCGCAAGCCCTGGGAGAAGATGAGCTTTTCGACCCCGGCATGGCGCAATGACTTGGCGAGCTCCTCGAAGGCTTCCCCGGCGATCCGTATCTGGAGGTCGCCGACAACGAATTCGTTTCCGGTGAGCACGATAGGAATCTGTTGCTCGCGCTGGAGCAGGGTGCGTAGCACGCGGAAGCAATGGGCAAACGCCGTCTTGACGTGTGGGTGGCCGGACGGATACAGGGTCAGCGCGCGCTGGCCGGTGAGTATCGCGGCGGCGATTTCCTTGAACTCTTGGCGGTTCACGAACATGGTCAGGCGTCTGCCGATTCGGCGGCTTCGTCGTCGGCGTTGTCCGCGGCGTCAGTGTGCTGCCGGGGGCGTAACCGCGCCTCGGGGGCTTCGCCCGTCATCTCGCCCTCTAGTAGTAGCCACCGCCCACCTTGCCGCTTCGTGGGCGGCGATGCGGCGACCGCGGAAGAGCCAGGGAGGACGAGCCACGATCTTCAGGTTGGTGAGCGCTTCGCCGTCCCCGATGCGGCCGAGCGCGATCGCTGCCGCGCGAACGACTTCGGT
>Ga0114950_10002081_pt1 | contig 15360 bp, 12 predicted proteins | sample N075metaG_FD_83503 | JGI IMG/M metagenome (GOLD analysis project Ga0114950, IMG submission 83503) | Deep subsurface microbial communities from Kermadec Trench to uncover new lineages of life (NeLLi) - N075 metaG | ecosystem: Environmental > Aquatic > Marine > Ocean trench > Sediment | place... | reverse complement strand
CCCCCCGCTGCGCGCCGAGGCCGACCGCGCCGCCATCGCCGCCGCCGTGGCCGACGGCACCATCGACGCCGTCGCCAGCGACCACAGCCCCCACGACCAGGAATCCAAGCGCCTGCCGTTCAGCCACGCCGAGCCGGGCATCGCCGGGCTGGAAACACTGCTGGCGCTGACGCTCGCGCTGCACCACAACGGCGCCATGACGCTGCTCGACGCGCTCCATCGCGTGACCCTGCGCCCGGCCGAGATCCTGGGCATCGAGGGCGGGCGCCTGGCCAAGGGCGCGCCGGGCGATCTGGTCCTGTTCGATCTCGACCGTCCCTGGCGCATCGACCCGGACCGCTTCCGCAGCAAGTCCAAGAACGCGCCCTACGAGGACCACCCGGTCCAGGGCCAGGTGCTGCGCACCGTGGTCGACGGCCGCACGATTTATGAGGCCGGGGAGACTTAAGCTCCCATGCCCGATCCGATTTCCTGGTCGCACGCCGGGCCCTATCTACTAACCGCGCTGCTGGGCGGCTATCTGCTCGGTTCGATTCCTTTCGGTCTGCTGCTGGCGCGCTTGGCCGGCCTGGGGGACATTCGCAAAATAGGCTCCGGCAGCATCGGCGCCACCAACGTGCTGCGCACCGGGCGCAAGGGTCTGGCCGCCGCGACCCTGCTGCTCGATGGCGGCAAGGGCGCGGCCGCCGTCTTGCTGGCCGGGATCTGGGGCCCGGACATGCAGTTGTCCGCGGCGCTGGGCGCCCTGCTCGGCCATCTCTTTCCGGTCTGGCTGCGCTTCCGGGGTGGCAAGGGGGTGGCGACCGCGCTCGGCATTCTGCTCGCCATCGCCTGGAAGGTAGGGCTCGCCGCTTGCGCCACCTGGCTGGTGGTCGCGGGGTTGTTGCGCTTCTCCTCGCTGGCGGGGCTGCTGGCGCTGGCCGCCGCCCCGCTCTACGCCTGGTGGATCCACGGCGATCTGCAACTGGCCGAGTTGGCGGCCATCCTCGCCGCCTTCGTCTGGCTGCGCCACGGCGCGAACATCGTTCGCCTGATCAAGGGTCAGGAACCGAAGATCGGCGGCAAGAGCACCTGATTTCTGTCCGGGCGTGAAGACTAATTTCCGACACAAGCTTGACCTGAAGGCCCGGCGCACCTCAAGCTGGGCCGCATGCCACCGCATGCACCCCGCGAGTTGGACCGGAACGAACGCCTGGACTGGTTGCGCCTGATCCGCAGCGAGAACGTCGGGCCGATCACGTTTCGCCAGTTGCTGGCCCGCTTCGGCTCGGTCGGCGCGGCGCTCGACGCCCTGCCCGATTTGGCCCGGCGCGGCGGACGCAAGCGGCCGATCGCGATCTGCTCGCGGGCGGTGGCAGAAGCCGAGTTGGCGCGGCTCGAGGCGGCGGAAGGATTTTCGATCGCACTCTGCGAGCCGGACTATCCCCCGGACCTGGCGGTCCTGGAGGACGCACCGCCGGTGCTCGGCTGCCTGGGCCACGCCCACCTGTTGCGGCGCAAAGCCGTGGCCATCGTCGGCGCGCGCAACGCCTCCGCCAACGGCCGGCGCCTGGCGCGCCAGCTCGCCTCCGAGTTGGGCGCGGGTGGCCTGCTGGTCGTGTCCGGGCTGGCGCGTGGCATCGATGCCGCCGCCCATGAGGGCGCGTTGGAGACCGGCACCGCGGCCGTGGTTGCGGGCGGCGTCGATGTCATTTATCCGGCTGAAAACACCGGACTCTACGAAGAAATCCGGGCGCGCGGGGTGCTGATTTCCGAGATTTCGATGGGCACCACGCCCCAGGCGCGCCACTTCCCGCGCCGCAACCGGCTAATCTCGGGCATGACGCGCGGCACCCTGGTGATCGAGGCGGCACTGCGCTCCGGTTCCCTGATCACCGCCCGATTCGCCGCCGACCAAGGCCGCGAGGTGTTCGCCATCCCGGGCTCGCCGCTCGACCCGCGGGCCCGCGGCTGCAACAACCTGATCCGACAGGGCGCGGTATTGGTGGAAACGGCCGCCGACGTGCTCGACGTCCTGGAAAGCGGGCTCATTCCGCCAGTCCGGGAGCCAAAAGCCGCGGATTTCCTGGGCCCGGCCCCCGTGCCGCCGGATGCCGCCGAGATCGCCGAGGCGCGGGCCAGAATCGAAGATTCGCTCGGTCCGACGCCGGTCGCGGTTGACGAAGTGATCCGCGAATGCCATGTGTCGCCCGCGATCGTGCACATGGCGCTGTTGGAATTGGAGCTGGCCGGGCATCTCGAACGGCATCCCGGCAACCGTGTCGCGCTGATCGCGGGGAGTTCCGCAGCCGATTTGTGACCCCCGGCCGCGTCCCGCAACATTTGGAACAATCGCGCGGCCATCCATGAACGTCGTCGTCGTCGAGTCGCCCGCCAAGGCCAAGACCATCAACAAGTACCTGGGCAAGGACTACCAGGTGCTGGCCAGCTATGGCCACGTCCGCGACCTGCCGCCCAAGGACGGCTCGGTCGATCCGGACCGGGACTTCGCCATGATCTGGCAGGTCGATGCCCGCGGCGAGAAGCAACTCAAGGCGATCGGCGAGGCGGTGCGCAAAGCCGACCGGTTGTTCCTGGCGACCGATCCGGATCGCGAGGGCGAGGCGATCTCCTGGCATATCGCCGAGGAGCTGGCGCGCCGCGACCTGCTGGGCGGCGTCGAAGTCAAACGGGTGGTCTTCAACGAGATCACCAAGCGCGCCGTAATCGAAGCCTTCGAGCAGCCGCGCGAGCTTAACATGGAGCTGATCGAGGCTTATCTGGCGCGCCGCGCGCTCGACTATCTGGTCGGCTTCACGCTCTCGCCGGTGCTGTGGCGCAAGCTGCCGGGCAGCCGTTCGGCCGGCCGCGTCCAGTCGGTCGCGCTGCGCCTCATCTGCGAGCGCGAATCCGAAATCGAGGTGTTCAAGCCCCAGGAATACTGGAGCGTCGATGTCCGGCTCAGCGGATCGACCCAGGAGAGCTTCACGGCGCGGCTGACCCACCTGGACGGCAACAAGCTTGGCAAGTTCGATCTCGGCGACCGGGCCACCGCCCTCGCCGCCGCCGGGCGCCTCGAGGCGGCACGCGATTACGCGGTGCTCGCGGTCGAGCACAAAACTATCCGGCGCCGGCCGCAACCGGCCTTCACCACCTCGACCCTGCAGCAGGAGGCCTCGCGCAAGCTTGGCTTCGGTGCGACCCACACCATGCGCGTCGCCCAGCGGCTCTACGAAGGCGCCGACCTCAACGGCGAGACCGTCGGCTTGATCACCTACATGCGCACCGACGGTCTCTACGTTGCGAACGAAGCGATCGAGGCGGCGCGCCAGGTGATCCGCGGCCGCTTCGGCGACGCCTATGTCCCGGTGGTGCCGCCGATTTACAAGTCCCGCGCCAAGAACGCTCAGGAGGCGCACGAGGCGATCCGCCCGACCGATTTGACCCGCGAGCCGGCCCAGCTCACCGCTCACTTGGGCACGGACGAACTCAAGCTGTACCGGCTGATCTGGATCCGCATGCTGGCCAGCCAGATGGAGACGGCGCGCCTCGACCAGGTCGCCATCGACATCGAAGCCCAGGGCCAGGCGGCGCAGCTGCGGGCAACCGGAACGGTGGTGATATTCGACGGCTTCCTCAAGCTCTACCAGGAGGGCCGCGACAACGATTCCAAGGGCGGCGCCGGGGAATCGGATGGCGGCGACTCGGAGCGGCGCCTGCCGGAGTTGCTGGAAGGCGATCGCCTGAACCGGCACGCGGTGCTGCCCGAACAGCATTTCACCCAACCGCTTCCGCGCTATGGCGAGGCGAGTCTGGTCAAAAAGCTCGAGGAACTGGGCATCGGCCGGCCCTCGACCTATGCCTCGATCATGCAAGTACTTCAGGACCGCGACTACGTGCGCCTGGAAAAACGCCGCTTCCAGCCGGAAGACCGCGGGCGTCTGGTGACCGCCTTCTTGAGCAGCTTCTTCGAGCGCTACGTCCAATACAACTTTACCGCCGATTTGGAGAGTCAGCTCGACGACGTCTCCGATGGCCGGAAGAATTGGAAAACCGTGCTGACCCAGTTCTGGGACGCCTTCAACAAGAAGATCGCCGACGCCAAAGAGCTCTCGATCAGCAATGTCATCGATGCGCTGGACGCGGACCTCGGACCCCACTTCTTCCCCGACGATCCGGACGAACCGGACAAAAACCCGCGCGCCTGCCCGGCCTGCGGCGATGGCCGGCTCGGCCTGAAGTTTGGCCGCAGCGGCGGCTTCGTCGGTTGCTCCAACTATCCGGACTGCCGCTACACCCGCGCGCTCGCCGTGCCCGGCAATGGCGAGGACGATGCGGGTGCGGCCTTGGCCGGCCCGGTCGAACTGGGCGCCGACCCGGAAACCGGCGAGACGGTGACCCTGCGCAAGGGACCCTATGGCATCTACGTGCAGCTGGGCGAGCCCAAGGGCCCGAAGGGCAAGGAGAAGCCGCCACGCTGCTCCCTGCCAAAGGGCCTGACGCCGGCCGAAGTGACGCTGGAGATGGCGCTTGCCCTGCTCGCGCTGCCCCGCGAAATCGGGCCCTATCCGGAGACCGGCGAGCCGATCCTGGCGGGGATCGGACGCTACGGCCCCTACGTCAAACACCAGTCGATCTACCAAAATATTCCCGACGGTGAGGACGTGCTGACCATCGGCCTCAACCGCGCCGTCGCCTTGATCGCCGAGGCGCCGGCCCGGCGGCGCGGCGGCGCCGGCGCCGGCAAGGAGATCGGCACCCATCCCGACGACGAAAAGCCGGTCACCCTTCATTCCGGCCGCTACGGGCCCTACGTCAAGCACGGCCGCACCATCGCCTCCCTACCCAAAGGCGAATCCGACCAGGAGCTGAGCTTCGAGCGTGCGCTGCAGTTGCTGGCCGCCAAGGCGGAAAAGGACAAGGCCAAAGGCGGCGGCAAGGCCCCGGCGCCGAAGAAAGCCAAAAAAGCCAAAAAGGCGAAGAAGGCCAAAAAGGCGAAGAAGGCCAAGCCCAAGAAGGCCGAGAGCCAAAGCCAAACCTGACGCAATGGCCCGCAACGCAAAGTCCGACCCCCGACCTTTCCCGACCAAGGAACAGGTCATTGCCTTCGTCCAGGACAGCCCGTCCCCGGTCGGCAAGCGCGAGATCGCCCGCGCGTTCCAGATCAAGGGCAGCGACCGCATCCCGCTGAAAGCCCTGCTGCGCGAACTGAAGCAGGAGGGCGTGTTCGAGCGTGGTCAGCGGCGCAAGATCCGCCCGCGCGGCCACCTGCCGCCGGTCGCGGTACTCGAAGTGAGCGGCATCAACGAGGACGGCGAGCTGCTGGCGCGGCCGGCGGTTTGGGACGAAGACACAGCGCCGCCGATAATCTACCTGGCGCCGGAGACCCGCGGCCGCGCCGCACTCGCGCCCGGCGACCGGGTCCTCGCCAAGCTGCGCCGGATCGAGGACCGGGTCTACGAGGCCCAACCGATCCGCAAGATCGCCAAGCTGCCGAGCCGGGTCCTGGGGATCTACGAGATCGGCGACGAGGGCGGCCGGTTGCGGCCGACCGACAAGCGCGCCAAACATGACTTTGTCCTGCACGAGCGCGATACCATGGGTGCCGAGCCCGGCGAGTTGGTGCTGGCCGAGGTGCGCCCAGGACGGCCGCGTCTCGGCCTGCGCGAGGTCCGGGTGACCGAGCGTCTGGGCGCGCTCGGCGATACCCGCAACCTCAGCCTGATCGCGATCCACGAGCACCGGTTGCCGGTGGATTTCTCGCCCGAGGCGCTGGCGGAAGCCGCGGCGGCGGGGCCGGCCGGGTTGGGCAAGCGGGTGGACCTGCGCGCCCTGCCACTGGTCACCATCGATGGCGCCGATGCGCGCGACTTCGACGATGCAGTCTGGGCCGAGCCCGACCCGGACCCGGGCCATTCCGGAGGTTGGCACCTGCTGGTCGCGATCGCCGATGTCGCCTGGTACGTACGGCCGGACAGCGCCCTCGACCGCGCCGCCTTCGAGCGCGGCAACTCGGCCTACTTCCCGGACCGGGTCGTACCCATGCTGCCTGAGGCGCTATCGACCGGCTGGTGCTCACTCAACCCGGACGAGGAGCGGCCCTGCCTGGCGGCCGAGCTATGGATCGATGCGGCGGGCAAGATACGCAAGCACCGTTTCTTGCGCGGGCTCATGCGCTCGGCGGCGCGACTGACCTACGAGCAGGTCCAGGCCGCGCGCGACGGCGACCGCGACGCTGTCTCGGAAGCGCTCATGGCGCCGGTGATCGCACCGCTCTATGGCGCCTACGAGGCGCTGCTCGAAGCCCGGCGCGGACGCGGCACCCTGGAGCTCGATCTGCCGGAGCGGCGCGTGGTCCTCGATGCCGCCGGTGCGGTCGCCGCCATCGAGCCGCGCATTCGCCTGGACAGCCACCGGCTAATCGAAGAATTCATGATCTCGGCCAACATCGCCGCCGCCATGGAAATCGAGGCGCGGCGCCAGCCTTGCATGTATCGCATCCACGACCGGCCCGATCCGGTCAAGATCGAGTCCCTGCGCCAAGTCCTCGACAGCCTGGATCTGCGGCTCGCACGCGGCCAGGCCATGAATGCCAAGCTGCTCAACCGGGTGATCGAGCGGGCCAAGGCGCATCCGGCCGCGGACATGATCAACATGCTGGTCCTGCGGACCCAGGCCCAGGCGGTCTACAGCCCGGACAACATCGGCCACTTCGGCTTGGCGCTTACCCATTACGCCCACTTCACCTCGCCGATCCGGCGCTACGCCGATCTCTTGGTGCACCGGGCCTTGATCGCGGGACTGGACCCGGACGACGGCGCCCTGCCCACCGAGGCCGGCGGCCGCTTTGCCGAAATCGGCGAGCACATAAGCACGACCGAGCGCCGCGCCGCCACGGCCGAGCGAGACGCCGTCGACCGCTTTACCGCCGCCTATCTGCAGGACCGGATTGGCGGGCTTTTCCGCGGCGCGATCAACGGGGTCACCCGCTTCGGCCTGTTCGTCACTCTGGATGAGACCGGGGCCGACGGGCTGGTGCCCATGAGCCTGCTGCCCGACGACTACTACGATCACGACGAACCCGGGCACCGCCTGGTCGGGCGGCGTTGGGGCCGCAGCTACCATCTGGGCGCGGCGGTCACCGTGCGCCTGATGGAGGCCGTCCCGATCACTGGCGGGCTGATCCTGAAACTGGCCGAGGAACCCGCCGAGGCATCCGAAGCCGTACCGCCCAAGATGGAATCGCCGGCGGGGTGGCATCCGCTCGACGCCCGGGCGCCCGGTCTCGGCACCGCAGGACCGGCAACTAAATCCGCAGCCAAATCCGCAGCCAAGCGGCCGGCCAAGCGCGGGCGGCAGTCCCGAAAGCCGCGCGCCTGAGCGATAGAAATCATACGGAGGCCGGCCGCGAATATGGTTAACGCTACTTAAGTGTCTGGGAGTCTTGACTTGCCTGGTCCTTCGAATATTCCGTAACCGGCCGTTTCTTAATGATTTTATTTGAAATTTGACTGGCTTTAACCGGCCGCGATCGGCTAATATGATTTACGAAACGTAAACGATAAAAATATCGACAAATTCTGACGTGGGGTCATCTAGACGATCATGGGAGGTTCCGTGAATCAACAGCAGCCTCGCTGTGGACTGAACGTGTGGCAGCGCCTCGGCGCACTGTCGGTGGCCTTCTTCATGGTCGCCTGCACGGCCCAGGACACGCGGGTCACGGCGGACGGCGACCTGTCCCTTGCCAATCGTCTGTTCCGGGACGGCTACCGGGACATCATCGATATCTATATCGATGAGGTTCAGACCTCGGACTTGGTCTTGGCGGGCCTGGACAATCTGATCGAACTCGAACCCGACATCTCAGTTTACGCGCAGGACGGCCGGATCACCTTGAAAATGGATGGCCAGCCGATCGGGAACCTTACCGTGCCGCCGGACCATGACCCGGCAGCCTGGGGCGACCTCACCGCCTCGGCGCTCCGCTTGGCGCGGAGCCGCTCGACGCTTATCGACGCCGCCGACCCGGAGGAAATCTACGAGATCGTTTTCGACGGTATCCTGAACGAGTTGGACAAGTTTTCCCGATACGCCGGCCGCGACGAAGCGCGCGAGAACCGGGCCAGCCGGGATGGCTTCGGCGGCATCGGCGTGCGCATCCGCCTGATCGACGAAGGCGTGCGGGTCATCTCGGTGATGGAAAACACCCCGGCCGAGCGCGCCGGGCTCAAGGACAACGACATAATCCTGGAAATCGATGGCGAATCCACGTTGGACCTCAATCAGCGCGAAGTCGTCCGGCGCCTGCGCGGGCCATTGCGCAGCCGCGTCGCTTTGACCATCGGGCGGGAAGATGCGCCTGCGAACCTCGGAATCGAGGTGGTCCGGGCTCACATTGTACCTCAGACGGTGACTTATCGACGCCATGACAACGCCGCCATCATCCAGTTGACGGGCTTCAACCAGAGCACCACGCGCACACTGCGCGAGAAGCTCATCCAGGCGAACAAGGAGATTGGATCCGATCTCTCCGGTTTCGTGCTCGATCTGCGCGGCAACCCTGGCGGCCTGCTCGATCAGGCGGTCGCGGTCTCGGATCTGTTCATCGGCGACGGCCGCATCGTCTCGACTCACGGCCGGCACCCGGATAGCCACCAGTACTTCGACGCCAAATCCGATGACCTGGCCAAGCAACGGCCCGTCGTGGTGCTGGTCAATGGCAACTCTGCCTCGGCCGCGGAGATTGTCGCCGCGGCGCTCCAGGATTCGGGACGGGCCGTCGTGATTGGCAGCGGCTCCTTCGGCAAAGGCACGGTACAGACCGTGCTGCGGCTGCCGAACGAGGGCGAGTTGACCCTGACCTGGGCACGCTTCCATGCGCCTTCCGGCTACGCGCTGAACCGCCGCGGCGTGATCCCCGATATTTGCACCACCGGCACACCCGATCAAACTGCCGATGACGTTCTCGACCGCCTGATCGACGGCAGCCTGCCGATCGACCGCGGCATCCAGCACCGAGACATCGATCAGAACGACGAAGCCAGCATCGCCGCCCTGCGCGCCTACTGCCCGACGCGGCAAAACGAGGCCGAGATCGATATCGAGGTCGCCCTGCGCTTGCTCGAAAGGCCCGATCTATTCGCGCGGGCTTTGGGCGGACCGGCGCCCAATACCGCGCTCCTGAACCAGGGCCATTCGGCAAACGCATCCAACTCCCAGTGATCGTGATTGAAGCCGGTTGTTAGACCTGCGGAGGCCGCCGGCTTGGTGCTGATTCGCCAGGCGAATGCCGCTGACGCCGGTGCCGAAGTGTTGCTCGGACGGCGCAGCGGGCGTTCGCGCTTCATGCCCGGCATCTATGTATTCCCAGGCGGCCGCGTCGGCCCCGAGGACCGCCGGCCCTCGGGCTTTGCGGAGCCGCTGCCGGACCCACCGCCCGGCCTCGACCGAGATACCCAACGGCGCCTCGCGATGTTCGCGCGCGCGGCGCTGCGCGAGACATTTGAAGAGACCGGCTTGCTGCTCGGCGCCCACGATCCGGCGTCCGACCCGCCATCGCTTCGCGGTACAGACGCCGCGGTCTGGAATGCTTTCACGGCAGCCGGGCGCGCTCCCGGCTTCGCCGGCATGCGCCTGGTAGCCCGTGCGATTACCCCGGCCGACTCGCCGGTCCGCTTCCATAACCGGTTCTTCCTGGCCGATGGCGCCGCGGCCGCAGGCGAGATCGGCGGCGACGGCGAGTTGGAAGACATTCACTGGGCGCCGCTCGAAAGCCTGCCCGAGTTGCCCATGGCCGACATCACCCTGCTGGTGCTGGAAGAGGCTTTGGCCCATCGCGCCGGGAGCGGAGCGCCTGACCGCCCGGCAACGCTGTTCCGCTGGATCGGATCCAGGCAACATCCCTGGGACCTGCAAGGAGTTCCCGACCGGCGGGCTTGACTTGCCCGGCTCGCCCGCTATCTTCCGGGGCCAACGAATTCGCGCCGAAAGGACAGCGTCATGGCCAAACCGACCACCCAGCTGATCAAGATGGTCAGCACCGCCGACACCGGCTACTTCTATGTGGCCAGGAAGAACCCCCGTACATTGACCGAGAAGCTGACCATGCGCAAATACGACCCGCGCGCGCGCAAGCACGTCTTGTTCAAGGAATCCAAGATGAAGTGAGCCGCGGTCAGCCGCGGGCTCCAAGAACGACGACGGCCGCACCTGGGGCGGCCGCTTTCGCGTTATGAGGGGGCCGTCAGGACGATCCGCGTCAAGTGCCGCCCGCTGCGACCGCGGGAGGCGCGGTGGGTACGGCCGCTTCGGGCTCCTCCGCCAAGCAGACCTGATTGCGGCCACCGTTCTTGGCTTGGTATAGAGCGGTATCGGCGCGCGCCAACAGGGCCTCCGCCGTCTCCGCAGGTTTGGTGGCGGTGGCGGCGCCGATCGAGGCGGTGATCACGACCGGCGTCTCGCTGCCGGGGACCTCGAAGGGCTCGGCCTCGATCATGCGGCACAGGCGCTCGGCCACCATCATGGAATCTTCAGCCGGCGTGCTCGGCATGATCACCACGAACTCCTCGCCGCCGTAGCGTGCCAGTAGATCGAAGTCACGGATGCCGCCGGTCACCCGCTGGGCGATGGCCTTGAGAACTGCGTCGCCACTGGCATGGCCGTAGGTGTCGTTGACCTGCTTGAAGTGGTCGATGTCCAACATCATCACCGAGACCGGCTTCTGGGCTTCGACCATCTCCAGAATCTTGCGATCGAGATGGGCGTCCATGTAGCGCCGATTGTAGACGCCGGTCAGCGCGTCGGTGTAAGCCAGCGACAGACTGTTGTCGAGCATCCGATGGAGTTGGTCGTGATAGCGGCGGCGCCGGATCTGGGTGCGGGTACGCGCCAACAGCTCGTTCCGGTCGATCGGGCGAATCAGATAGTCGGTGATGCCGATTTCCAAACCTTTGGCCAGTTGCGCCAGTTCATTCTCTTCCAGGATCAAAAGGATGGGAACGTGCCGTGTCTCGTCCTGGGATCGGAACTGGGAGCACAAACGTAAGCCATCCTCACCGGCCAGGCTCAGGTTGACCATGATCAGATCCAGCCCGGGTTCCCGGCCGAGTTCGAGCGCCTCGTTATTGCTCGTGGCGCGGCGAATACTGTGTCCGGCCTCGGTCAGAATTTCGGTGACGCTTCTGGCCAGCAGGTTCTCGCTCTCGACCATCAGGATCCGGCCGTTGGCGGCGTCTTCCTCGGCGTTCTGAGGCGCCTCGCCAAGGATATCAAATTCGCCGGTGGTCGCGTTGCGCACCCGCAATTCGTCCATCATGACTTTGAGCCGTGCAAGCGATCGCACCCGCGCGAACAACGCGATGTCGTTGACCGGCTTGGACAGGAAGTCGTCGGCGCCCGCTTCGAGGCCGCGCACCCGATCGGCGGTATCGGTCAAGGCCGTGATCATGACGATGGGGATATGCCACGTTTTCGGGTCCGACCTGAGCCGCTCCGCGACTTCGAAGCCATCCATACCCGGCATCATGACATCGAGCAGGATCAGATCCGGCGCTTGGGCATGGGCCACTTCGAGAGCGGAGAGCCCATCGCTCGCGGTGAGCACCTCGAAGTACTCGGCCGACAACTTGGCTTCGAGCAGACGGACATTGACCGGAATGTCGTCGACAACCAGAATCCGGGCGGTCATTTTCTGGCTCCGCCGGCGACGATTAGTTCAGGAATCGTCTGACGGTTTCCAGAAAATTGGTCACCGAAATGGGCTTGGCGATATAGGCCTCGCAACCGCCCTCGCGAATCTTCTCCTCGTCGCCCTTCATGGCGAAAGCGGTCACGGCGATCACCGGAATCGACTTGAGGTCCTCGTCCTCTTTGAGCCACTTGGTCACTTCCAGTCCCGAAACCTCCGGCAACTGAATATCCATCAAAATCAAATCGGGCTTGTGCTCGCGCGCGATGCGCAACGCATCCATGCCGTCCTTGGTTTGGAGAATATTGTACCCGTGTGCTTCCAGCAAATCGTGGAACAGCTTCATGTTCAGTTCGTTGTCCTCGACCACCAGAACAGTCTTGGCGGCCCCATTCGTCGAATCGTTTGTCACTCCCACGCTCCCATCTTGTGCCAAATCCCTAACGGATCGTGTGGCGCCTATTCGGCGCCCGCCACTCTGACGATCCCATCTGCCGAATACCTTGCGGCCTAAGGCAATGCAAAGGCTCCAAGCCGGAACCCTGGCGAAACTTTAGAAGAATAATATTAACGAGTCGTAAAGGAGTTCTTTACCAACGCGCTTGTAATGCCATTTAAAACAACCGGGGATTGCGAACGGGAAAATCGGGTTTACAGCTCCAATATCAGCCGAATTTCCTTGGTCTTGGCAACCACGTTGCCGATTGGCATTCCCGTCGTCATGTCCGTAGAATGTCCGGGCCGCACCCTCCCGGTAACATAGAAACCGCTAACGCAAGGTGCAAGTGCGCCAAGGAATATGGACGAAGCGCCGTGGCCGAGACTTCTTTCACACTGGCGGCCGCGGTCGCTGCGGGCGGCGCTCTGGGCGCGCTGGGCCGTTACCTGGCGACTTCCTGGATCCGCCGCCGCCTGGGCCCCGGATTTCCGTACGGTACCTTGGCGGTAAACGCGGGCGGTTCGCTGCTGCTCGGCGCCTTCGCCGCATTCGCCTCCAGCCAGTGGCGAATTGCGCCCGAGGTCCAGGCCTTCGTCGCGGTCGGTGCGCTCGGCGCCTTCACTACGGTTTCGACATTCGCCTTGGATACCGCCAACCTCGCGGGCCAGCACCGGCGCCTGCGGGCCGGCGCCTACGTGGTGCTCTCGGTTGGGCTCTCGCTCGCGGGCGCCGCTTTGGGCTATTATCTGGTGCGAGCCGTATCAATCTGAAACAGCCCGGTCCACATCATGACCGACCGAAAATCGATTCGCCTCGGCATCGACCTGGGCGGCACCAAGATCGAAGGCATCGCGCTCGACGCCCAGGGCGGGATCCTGGCGCGCCGCCGGGTCGCCACGCCGCGCGACGACTACCGCGCCACAGTCGCGTCAGTGGCCGGGCTGGTCGCCGCGCTGGAGGATGAAGCGGGCGCCCGCGGCAGTGTCGGGATCGGCATTCCCGGCGCGGTCTCGCCCAAAACCGGCCGCCTCAAGAACGCGAACTCGACCTGGTTGATTGGCGCCGCCTTCCATGGCGACATGGAAGCGGCGCTGGGCCGGCCGGTGCGCCTGGCCAACGATGCCAACTGTTTTGCGCTCTCCGAGGCGATCGACGGTGCGGCAGCCGGCGCGAGCGTGGTGTTCGGCGCGATCCTGGGCACCGGAGTCGGCGGCGGCATCGTCATCGACGGCAAGGCGCTGACCGGCCGGAACGCCATCGCCGGCGAGTGGGGCCACAATCCCCTGCCCTGGCCGCACGACGACGAACGGCCGGGTCCGGCCTGTTACTGCGGCAAGCGCGGCTGCTTGGAGACTTTTCTTTCGGGCCCAGGGCTGGCGCGGGATTACGCAATCGCTGGGGGTTCCACGGAACCGGCTCCGGTATCCCCAGAGGACATCGAGACCCGGGCCGAGGCTGGCGAGGCGGCGGCGCTGGCCGCGCTGGATCGCTACGAGGACCGGCTGGCGCGCGGCCTGGCCCATGTCATCAATCTGGTCGATCCGGAGGTGATTGTGCTGGGCGGCGGTCTGTCCAACCTGCACCGGCTCTACCGGTCGCTACCCGCCCGCATCCCGGCCTACGTCTTCTCGGACCGGGTCGATACCGAGCTGCGCCCGCCGCGCCACGGCGATTCGAGCGGCGTTCGCGGGGCCGCCTGGTTGTGGAACGCGGAAGAGGCGGCCGGGATATGACCGTCCTGTGCCGCGACTGCCTGACCTGCCACGAGACGCCGTCCGGGATCGGTGCGCCGTCCGAGATCGGGTCACTTGTCGTGCGCTGTCCGGACTGCGGTGGCGCGCGGCGGACCGCACACCCGGAGTTGGACACCCTCACCATCGCCCATATCGACTGCGACGCCTTCTACGCCAGCGTGGAGAAACGCGACCGGCCCGAGCTGCGCGACCGGCCGGTGATCGTCGGCGGCGGCCGGCGCGGCGTGGTCGCGGCCGCCTGTTATGTGGCGCGGCTCTACGGCATCCGCTCGGCCATGCCCATGTTCAAGGCGCTCAAGGCCTGCCCCGATGCGGTAGTGATCCGGCCGGACATGGCCAAGTACCAACGCGCCGGCCACCAGATCCGCGAGATGATGCGCGAATTGACCCCGCTGGTCGAACCGCTGTCCATCGACGAGGCCTTCCTCGATCTGACCGGCACCGAGGCGCTGCACGGCGGCATCCCGGCGCGAAGCCTGGCGCGGCTGGTCAAACGGATCGAGGATGAGCTTGGCCTGACCGCCTCGGTCGGCCTGAGTTACAACAAATTTCTGGCCAAGATCGCCTCCGATCTGGACAAGCCGCGCGGTTTCGCGGTGATCGGCCGGGCCGAGGCGGCCGAGTTCCTCGCCAACAAGCCGGTCCGCATCATCTGGGGCGTGGGCCAGGCGTTGGAGGCCGCGCTCGCGCGCGACGGCTTGCGCAGCGTAGGCGACCTGCGGGCCCGCGAGGAGATCAACCTGGTGGCGCGTTACGGCGCCATCGGCCGGCGCCTGAGCCGTTTCGCCCACGGCAACGACGCGCGCCGGGTCGAACCCAACGCGCCGACCAAGAGTATCTCCGCGGAGACCACGTTCGAGGAGGACCTCGCCGCGCCCGAGGCGCTGATGGCCCAGCTCTGGCCGCTCTGCGAGAAGGTCGCGGCCCGGCTCAAGAAATCGGAGCTGGCCGGAATCGGGGTGACGCTCAAGCTCAAGACCGCCGGGTTCCAGCAACTCACCCGCAGCCGCCGCCTGGCGGCGCCGACCCAAATGGCGGAGGTCCTCTATCGCGCCGCCGCACCGCTCCTGGAACACGAGGCCGACGGCCGGCACTTTCGCCTGATCGGCGTCGGGGCCAACGATCTCAGCGAGGGCGAACTGGCCGACCCGCCCGACCTCTTCGACCCGGAGCGCACCCACCAAGTCCGGGTCGAAGCTGCGATCGATGCGGTCCGCGCCAAGCTGGGTGAAGGTGCGATCGCCAAGGGCCGGGGCTTCGAATCCGGGAGAGCGCCGCAAGCCAAGCGATACACGGCGGCGCGCCGAGGGCGCTGAGTTTCCGCCCATCACGCGAGCCTGCCTTCGCATTCAGATACTATTTCGGTCAGAAACCTCTAGTTTTATTTTGCGACGCAATATACAATCCTAAGTCTATTCGACGTTACAATCGGGGATTCGGATGCCAAGATTATCGATCACAAAGGCCTCGATCGGGGGTCTGGCCCTAATGATCGCTTT
>Ga0114950_10002080_pt1 | contig 15362 bp, 8 predicted proteins | sample N075metaG_FD_83503 | JGI IMG/M metagenome (GOLD analysis project Ga0114950, IMG submission 83503) | Deep subsurface microbial communities from Kermadec Trench to uncover new lineages of life (NeLLi) - N075 metaG | ecosystem: Environmental > Aquatic > Marine > Ocean trench > Sediment | place... | reverse complement strand
GGGAACCACGATCAGGCATTGGGGCACCGCCCGGCTGGTTGACGGATCGACACGGCCCGACGTGGAGTTCGTCTGGGCGAGTTCGAATCCCAACGTTGCTACGGTGGATTTCTTTGGAAACGTGACCGCGAGGAGTGCCGGCGAGACAACGATTTCCGCGTCATTCCGGGCCCTGCGTGGAGCAGTGAGCTATCGCGTGGGTCCGCTGCCCGCCACGCAGCTCGAAATCCAGGGAGGGCTGGACGAGGTACGCACCGGCGACGTGCAGAGCTTTAGGGCGATTGTACGGGACGCCGATGGCCGAATCCTCGACGACGTTCCCGTCACGTGGACCCATAGCTACACGCCTCCGTTGGACATCATCGCGCCGAGCGCTCCCGGTCAGATGAACAATGGCAAGTTCGTGGCCGACGTGCCCGGCGTGTACACGGTGGTCGCTTCGGCCGGGCCGCTCAACGACCGCAAGTCGTTCCGGGCAGTGGCGCGAGACGCAGTGCAAAGCCTCGACGTGGTGGGGTTGGGCAGCACATCGCGAAATCGCACGACGGACTTCTGGGTGTTCGAGGGGCTCGACGGACGCGATTATGCCATCACCGGCTCCAAGGTGGCAGACGGGCATGCGTTCGTGTGGGACGTTACGGACCCTGGCAACATCTTCAAGACAGACTCGATTCAGGTCGATGCACGGGCTGTCAACGACGTGAAGGTGTCTCCCGACGCGAGGTATGCCACGATGACGCGTGAGGGGGCTTCCAACCGCCGTAACGGCGTGGTGATCCTGGATCTTGCCGACCCGGCCCACCCCAAGATAGCGTCGATGTACGATGAGGGACTGACGGGTGGAGTGCACAACGCGTTTCCGACCAACGACTACTTGTTTGCGCTCTCCGGCGGCGACAAGTACGTCATCCTCGACATGAGTGACATCTACAACCCACGATACGTGAGCGAGTACAACCACCCGGACAGCAGGGTGCACGACGTGTGGGTGCATGACGGCATCGCGTACTCGGCGGAGTGGGGAACCGGCGTCGTTGTGGTGGACGTGGGGAACGGCCGGTGGGGCGGTTCGATTGAGAACCCCGTGTTCGTGACCAACTACCCGGTGCCGAGCGGCGCGACGCACGCGGTGTTCCCTTACCAGTCGGAGTCGACCGACAAGTTTTATGTTTTTGTAGGCGACGAGATCATGAGCCGGCGGGGACTGGCCAATGAAGGGTCGCATGCTCCCAGGGGTGACTACGCACAGCGCTACGATCCGGAAACCGGGCTCGGAGGCACGCTGCTCAGCACGCGGGGCTACATCCAGGTCATTGACTTTACGGATCCGGAGAACCCGCGAATGGTCGCGCGATACGAAGTAACGGAGTTCGGAACACACAACATCTGGGTGGAAGACGATAAGCTGTACCAGGCGTATTACGAGGGCGGCCTGCGCATCGTCGATGTGTCCGGCGAACTCATGGGCAACTTGTACACGCAAGGAAGAGAGATCGCCGTCCACCGGTCTGCCGATCCCAATGGCTACGTCGCCAACTCGACGATGGTGTGGAGCGTCATGCCGCACAAGGGACACGTGTTCTTTTCCGATACGAACAGCGGTCTGTGGGCGGTGAAGTTGCAGCCGAAATCGCGGCCGGTGATGTGAGAGGGGAGAGAGACTTCTTCCAGGATTCAAACCTATGAAACGTAGCCTACTGATTGCCACGATCGCGATTCTTCCCGCCTCAGCAACCGCCCAATCGTTCCGCCAAACCTCTGCCGATTCCTATACGCGGTACGAGTTGCTCGACCCGGCATCTCAAAGTTTTCGCATCATCTACGATGTGAGTGCAACGACGCCCGGCGCGACGGTCTACTTCAACGCCATTCGACGTGGCAGTGAGCCGACGGTGCACGCGGTGTACGACCTGATGACGGGGCAACGGCTCGACTGGGAGGTCGTCGATGGCACGGCCGCGCGCGACCAAGGGATGCTCAACGCGAACCCCGAGGGACAGTTCATTCGAGTAAAGCTGTTGAGAGCGGTACCGGACGGTGGCGAAGTGCGGCTTCGCATCGACAAGACGTATCGCGATCCGGCGAGCTACACGAGTGAAGGCAATGTCATCACGTTCGAGCGCTCGCTCGGCATTAAGCGTAACGCGATCGTCTTGCCCGAAGGCTTCGAGTTGATTGGGACCAACTATCCGTCACAGGTCGACATGGAGGCCGACGGAAGGATCAGGGTGAGTTTCATGAATTCCGGGCCCAGCGCCGTGTCACACGTGATCCGGGGTAGACGGCTGCCGTCGACGGCTTCCACGAGTAATAGCGTCAATCAGGATCCCGCGGAGACAGAGACGCCGACTACCACTCAAACCGTGCCCGCGGGTGCGCGGGTCGATTACCGTTTTTCCGAGCGGGCGTTTCAAGATCGGGAGATTGTGTATTTTCTACAGCAACCGGAAACGCACTCGTTTCGGTTGTACCACGACTACACCGAGGGCCGCGCTGGCGTCGATCGGTATCTCAACATTGTACGCGCGGGCAGCGAGGCGTCCAATCCTTCCGCCAAGATTCTTGATACCGGAGAGGAATTACGCGTCGAGACATTGCGCGGAAACGAAATCAGTGAACGGGGCATCCGCATCGGCGGGCAGATCACGCCCGAGACGGAAGTGGTCGTGATATGGTTCGACCCGGTTCAGCCTGGTCACTCGGTGCGGTTGCGTATCGAAGAGACGTATACCGATCCGAGTCGCTATCTTCGCGTCGGTGACGAGTTGATCTGGGACCGTAGCTTCGGCCGTCCACGCAACTCGGTGATTCTTCCCGAAGGCTGGTTCGTAACGGCGAATTCAATTCCCGCCGTCATCAACCAGACGGGCGACGGACGGATTCTGTTGTATTACGAAAACGATCGGCCGGGGAATATTGATGTGTTTGTGAAGGCGAGGAGGCGTTGACGGCGACAAACTCGAACATCCACTGCCCACTGTCAACTGCCCACTACCTACTGGGACTCATCTTCCAGAACGCTATTCCCCCCGCCTGCTGCGCGACCGGCACATCGGCCACCATCTCGAACGTCCTCAAATCGAAGATGTCCACCTTACCGGGCTCGGCGCCGACGCCCTCGACGCTCACGAACGCGTAGCGGGAGTCCGGCGAAATGACGACGCCATGAGTTATTGTGGTGCTGGATTGGACAATCGCGTGGCTCTTTCCCGATGCCACATCGAAGAACTGCACGCCCCCTCCCTGTTTGAGGGTCGACACCAGGGTCTTGCCGTCCGGAGTGATCGCGAGGTTGTACGGACCGCGGCCGGTTTGAATACGGCGCAGCAAGGTCCAATCCTCGTAGTCGATCTCCAAGATGTGGTCCGCCCGATTGCACGCCACGAAGATGCGGTCCCCGGTCGGGGTCGCGACCGCCCAAGTGGGTGAGCAGGTCGGCGTGTTCGGTGTATAGTTCTCGACATCGAAGTGATCCAATGGGCCCTCGTGATCCACGGCCACGCTGAATCGCCGAGCGATCTCGAACGTCTGCGTGTCGATCTCCACCAGTTGGTCGTCGACGATGCAGTTGGTGAACCACTTCGTCCCCATCGGGTGCATGCGACCTCCGTGGGGCTGCGTGCACGTTACTGTCTGCGTCACCTCCATTAAATCGGGTGTGTATACGACCGAGATAGACGACGGCTCCCTCTCGCCGTGGAGGTTGAAATTGACGACAAAAGCGTACAGGTCGTCGGGTGTGAGGTCGATCGTCGCAGGAAACCGCCCGAGCAGGATCGGGTCTCCAACCACCGTGTCGACGCCGGTCTCGATCTTCCAGAGCTTGCCGTCGGGAATCCCGTGGGCGGTCGTCATGTAGAGGTAGCGCCCGTCCCTCGACATCCGCAGGCCGTGAGGCCCTTCCGTCTCTACCTGCATCTCGCCCACCGGGATGGTCTTCTCCACTCTGGCCCCGTCGGGTCCAAAGCGAATGAGGTGGAGGAGATCCGCGGATTCCGCCCCAACGTACACCCAATACGTGGCCGAAGGGGGAGGGGCCTGGGCGTCGAGCGGCGTAGCCACAGCCGCGGCGGTAAGCAGAGCGGGGATCGTCCAGCTGAGTCTCATCGATCAATCCATTCTTGGTTGCATGGTTTCGGGCTCGGGGCTGGCGCCGGCACCCCTGTGGCCCTTGCTAACTGCGTCCGGCGAACTACAAGTTTACCGTTTCGGAGCCGCACGGCGCCAGGCCGCCTCAGCGACCGGTGCCGCCGCGGCGTATTGATAGTAATCGAACACAACAGCGGAGCAGTCCAGCCATGACCCCACGATATAGCAGCATCCTGTTGGCGTGCGTCCTCACGGGGGTGACGATCTCTCCGGCACTGGCCCAGAGAGGGGTCGGGGAGGAGGTATTGAGGGCGGGCGAGCGTGTCGCACGCCTCGTCGCCACCCCGGCGCACATCACTATCCAAGCCGGCGACACCGTTGCCTTGACGGTGACAGCGCTGGACGCCCAAGGGGCTGAGCTCCAGGTGGCAGCCCGTTTTGCGGCACCCCGGAGTGCCTTGACCGTGGCAAGCAGGCTTGCTCAGGCACGTGGAGCTGCTGCGTTTGTATCGCTGGACCGAAACGTGATCGGCCGTGTCGCAGGAGACTATGAGATCGTGGTGTCGGTGATCCTCCCCGCCGAAAGCACGCGGGAACCCCCGACGGTGACGATTCCCGTCTCTATTGCCTGGCCGGCCGTATCCCGCATTGAGATCAGCGCCGACCCGGGGACGCTGTATGCAGGGACGACGATACGGCATCGTGCGGCGGCGTTTCATGCCAACGGCACGCGGCGCCCCGAGGCGGGCTTCCGATGGACATCGTCGGACCCGTCGGTGGCTGCGGTCGACCGTTTCGGCCAGGTGACCGCGAATACGCCGGGCGACGTGACCATCACGGCGGCCCTCGACGACGCCCGGTCGAGCGTGAGCTACGGAGTCGCAGCTTTCCCTGCTACAAAGCTCGAGATCACCGGTGGCCTGGATGACGCACGGATCGGAGATGTGTTGCACTTCCTGCCGCGTGCGACGGACGCCGGGGGCAACACAGTCCACGACGTCCCAGTCACGTGGACCTACACGTTCGTGCCGGACGACAGCATCAGCGCTCCGGGCGCCGCGGGGCAGATCATCGACGGCAAGTTCGTGGGTGAGGTGCCCGGCCAGTACACCATCATCGCGTCCGCTGGCCCACTCAACGCCCGCCGCGCCGTCGACTTGCGGCCGCGCTACGCCGTGCGGGAGATCGAGATGCAGGGACGCGGCACGGTGCACGACGTCCGCTCCTCCGATCTCTGGATCTTCGAGGGAGTGGATGGGCGGGATTACGCTGTAACCGGCACTTGGGGTGCGGAAGGGAAGGCCTACTTCTGGGATGTCACCGATCCGACCAACATCTTCAAGACCGACTCCATCCAGGTGGACGCCCGAACGGTGAACGACGTGAAGGTGGCGCCGAACGGCCGGTACGCGGCGCTGAGCCGCGAGGGCGCATCGAATCGGCGGAATGGCGTGGTGATCATCGATCTCTCAGACCCGGCACATCCGCGCATCGCATCAACCTACGACGATGGTCTTACGGGCGGCGTGCACAACATGTTCGCTACCGACGACTATCTCTTCGCGCTGTCGGCCGGCGACAAGTACGTCATTCTCGACGTCCGCGATATCTACAACCCCAAGTACGTCAGTGAATACAACCACCCCAACAGCCGGATCCACGACGTGTGGGTACACGATGGGATCGCCTACTCGTCCGAATGGGGTAACGGTGTCGTCGTGGTGGATGTGGGGAACGGCAAGTGGGGTGGGTCGATCGAGAATCCGGTATTCGTGACCAACGTTCGGTATCCGGTCGGGCGTACGCACGCTTCCTTCCCGTACTTCCAAGAATCCACGGGCAAGTTCTATCTCTTCCTGGGTGACGAGATCATGAACCGCCGCGGGCATGCGTGGGCGGGCGGATACGGGGGCCTGAACGCGTACGACCCCGCAACAGGACGAGGTGGGGTGCCCAGTCCCAACTCGGGATACATCCACATCATAGACTTCACGGATCCAGAGAATCCTCAGGACGTAGCGCGCTATCACGTTGAGGAATTCGGCAGCCACAACCTCTGGGTCGAGGACGACGTTTTGTATCAGGCGTACTATGAGGGCGGTGTTCGGATGGTAGATGTGTCCGGTGAGCTGATGGGTAACCTGGCGAACCAGGGTCGCGAGATGGCGGTCTTCAAGGCGTTTGATCCCCTAGGCTATGTTCCGAACTCGGTCATGACCTGGGGTGCCCAACCCTACAAGGGACACATCTTCTTCACCGATCTGAACAGCGGGTTATGGGCGGTGAAGATGCAGGTTCGAGATCGGGCGACGATGTAAGTCTTGGGTCTCGCCACCCACCAGGATTTAGAAGGGCGCTGGCCGGTGAGGTTGGCGTCCTTTCTTTTGGGGGAGAGGGGAGAGGGGAGAGGGGCCCCCTCCCCTTCCCAATGGGGGCGTGGTGGGGCGGGGCCCTCTCCCCTCAACCCCTCTCCCCTCTCCCCTCAAGGTATTATCACCGTCTCATCCAACTTCATGACCCACAGGCCTGAGTTGAGGTCCCATGCAAACACGTGACCCTTGAACAGCTGTGCACCCCAGGTCATGGGCCAGTTGGGCACCATGGTGTTTTCGTCGGTGGTCTTGAGGGCGGCAAGCTGTCGGCCTTGCCGGTAAAGGTCCCCGCGCAACTCGCCGGAGATATCGATCACTCGTAAGCCCGCCTGGTAGTAGCCAACGTACAGGCGATCATCTTCCGCCCAGAGATTGTGGGCACCGGCTTCTGGGATCTCGAAGCGTGCTACCTCACGGGGATTCTCGATATCCGACACGTCTACGACGTGAAGATAGCCGCGTGTCTCGATTACGCGATCAGGGTCCCAATTCGGTGGGAAGATCTCATCGCCCAGAAACAGATACCGACCGGCGCGCCACGCGACGTGCGTATTGCCGATGGGATACTTGAACTGGCTGACTTGTACCGGCTCGGTCGGGGTGCCACCGTGAGTTCCTGCGCCCACGTCCAGTATGATGACGCCGTCGTCCCAATACGACAGATACGCGTATCCGCCTTGCACGATGATGTCGTGCAACGACTTGCTGCTCGCCGGCTTCGGCAGTCCCCAGACGTTCACCTCTCTCGGATTGCTTGGGTCGGAGATGTCGATGATGTGCATGTTCGACGTGCCGTTGTGTGCCGCGTAGACGATGTCGTTCGGCTCGATCCACACATTGTGCACTCCGCCGGTCACGGTTGCCGTGTATTCGGAGAGGATCGTCGGATGCGCCGGAGTGCTTAGGTCGAGGATCACGATGCCGTTGCGGCGGTCGGATGCGCCCTCGCGCGTGAGAATCCCGATCCGGTTGTTCGGATGGATCTTCACGTCGTTGATACGCCTCGCGTCGAGCTGCATCGAATCGATGAGGGTGGGATTCGTGGGATCCGTTACGTCCCACACTTTCATCCAGTCGTAATAGAGCGTTCCCACGTAGGCGTAATCCCGGCCGTCGACGCCCTCGAACACCCACACGTCGCCCGAGTGATTCCCAGTAATCGGCCCCCGCCCGACCGTGGTGAGCCGAGCGGGCGTATTTCGCCGGGCGACCTCCACGAACGTGGTGCGGCTCGTCTCTTCGCCGATCAGCGCCGTAATGCGGTACCGGCCCGCTTCTTCTGCGACGAACACGCCTTCGCCGCCTTCGGTCTCGATCTGAGCGCCCGCACCAGACATGCTCCACTCGGGATAAATGCCTCCCACCGCGCTTCCGTTCGCGTCAGTCGCTTCCACGCGGAATCGAATCACGTCTCCCGTTCGGGTAGCAGCGGCGTTGGGCACCACCCGATAGTCGCGGGCGGGATTGTCGATCACGCTCACCTCGATGGATTCGGAGATGGCGCCTGCTGAGACCGTTATTCGAGCGGTGCCGGCTTGCCGGCCGAACACGCGACCCTCGCGATCCACCGCCACCACGTCCGCGTTTGAGCTTTCATAGCGCACGTCGGCCGCGGTCAGTCGGGTTCCGGCTTCCGTCTTGACCGTCACACGGAGGGGAGCACTCGCTCCAGCGCGGACATTGTCATCGGGAAGTTGCAGCGCGATCGAAGCAGGAGGAAGTTCCGGAACGGTGACAGTCGCCATGCCACGGGTCCTCCCGGCGACCGCGAGAATCCGTACCGTGCCTGGCCGCAACGCCAGCACGCGGCCCGAAGCATCCACCGATGCGATCTCGGGGTCCGCCGAGAACCACCGTACGGTGACGTTACTCAAATCTGCGCCGGCAGCGGAAAACGCGCTGGCGCTGAGTTGTGCGGTAGACCCGACAGTCAGTTCCAAAGAACTCGGGTCTACGCTCACGCGGGCAGGCTCTGTCTGGAAGGCGGCAAGAAGCAGTAGTGGGGCAACGAGACTCATGGTGGGCGCTCCGTCGTGGGTGGTCCGTTTGGTGCGTGTCGCTCTTGGGGATGGTGAATTCTATGGGGCAGGAATCGCGATGGCAATGCAAACGGGTGGTGGCGGGTGGGCGTCCCGTAGCACGGGTTGGAGGTTTTGGGTCACGGGCCTTACCTTGCGTGGTCTAGTCCACTACCCACGACCTACTTATGACCGACATACGAGCCCACCGACTGGCTCGACAGCGAGCACGCTGCGTCTGGGGTAGTGGCGGGCGATGAAGATCAGGCGGTAATGGAACAAGACCCTCGGTTAGGAGAGTCGTAATGAAGAGAACGCTCACAACAGGACTGTTGTTGCTGGTGTGCGCTGCCTGTGAGTCCGGGCCGACGCCGTCGGAATCGGTCGATCTCCTCGTAGAGGCTGTGCGGTCAAAGGATAGTGTGGAGGTCGCGAGGTTCATCGACGTCCTCCGTGTCGCAGAGTCGGCAGTGGATCCGCTGCTCCTAGTCGCCGCGCTGATGAGCCGGGTGGATCCCGACAGGTTCCGGCGACAAACCGGCGGCATGGGTATTGAGGTGCTCGAACAGTTCCGGCCGATGATTGCACCGCTCATGGAGCAACTGTTTTGGCAGATGATGCTCGACCCAGAGAGCTTTCAACGGGGCCCGCTCAGCATGATGCTCGGCAACCAAGAACTGCCGTTCGAAGATCTCGCTACCGCGTATCAGGGCGTGCTGCGGGAAGAGCGGCAAGGGAACAAAGCAATTGTTGCGATCGAGTTGCTGAACGAGAACTCCGACCGTCCGCCGATGGTGTTCCAGCTACGCCTAGAGCGCGTCGAGGGCGACTGGCAGGTGGTGGCGTTCGACAACCTGAGTGACGCGATCGCCGAGGCGATGGGAGTCCCAGTCTTCTAACGGGAGTGGGGAGTGGGGAGTGGGCCCCACACATCCACCCAGGGGTGGTGGAAGGGCGGCCCGCTCCCCGCTCCCTATTGTCTCGCTTCCCTCACAATCCTCTCAATCGTCTCCGTGTCCGCACTGAGCAAGCCGACCGTGGGCAACCGTCTCAGCAGTTCAATCCAGCTCTCGTCTTGTGCGAACGCACGCTTGAAGAAAGGGATCGCTTCATCGACGCGGCCCAGATCGGCCATGGTGACCGCCTGCCAGTAGATCAGCTCTCCGTTCGTCGCTTCGTCCGGCAGGCAGTCAGCGGCCCGCGTATACGCGGCTAGGGCCGAATCGACTTGACCTGTCGTCATGAAGTTGTCGCCGTCGGTGGCGGCACGGTAGGCCCGGGCGACAGTCAACAGGCGCCGCATCTCGGCCAGTGGGTTGGGATGGTCTTCCACGCGGAGATCGAACAGCCGCTCCCACGGCCTGGCATCCTTATCGCCTGAGACCACGAGAATGGCGGCAGACTGCTTGCCCCGGATGTCTCCACCCGCTGCTTCCGCTGCTTCCAACGCCGAAAGCAACCGCTCGGCGAGATCGCCTTCGGTTCGTTCGAAGGCCCGAGCCATGGCAGGCCACACGTCGGCGTTGCGCATCAGGTTCGCCTGTGCCGAGAACCAGCGGCCCGTGACGTGGCCGGCTGCGGGGATGTCTTTCGACCCCGTGTGCGCCGCAACGTTTCCGTCCGCGTCGATCATCGCGACCTGACGCACCTGGCTGTCGGGATCGGCACGCAACAGCGCCGCGAGGGCCGCGGGTGCAGGCGTACCGTTGCGCATCAGGTACAGGCCGCGGGGTCCGTAGCCAGGCTCCACGAACGACTGGGTCGCCACTGCGCCGACGCCCGGCTCGGCGAAGGTTACGATGGCACCCACGTTGAACCAGTGGGATTGCACCGCCACGCCCAGTTCCCCCGTCACCGAATCCATGGCGACGATGGAGTACGTATGGACGGGGCGAACAGGGGCTCGTTGTTGAGCCGCGAGGGGCGCGGCCAAGATCAGGGAAACGAACAGAATCTTTCTCATGCGAAGAGCTCCGGGATGCAATAGTGCAGCTAAACGTTATCGGAGGGTGCGGTCAATGCAACCTGCTGTCGCTCGTGTGGTTTAGGAAGAGCGGGACCTCTGAGAAACGGGGAGTAGGGAATAGGGAGTCGTTCGAGGAAGCGTGGTGGTGTTTCACCCTAGATTAAGATTCCTTGCACCACTCCCGACTTCCCACTCCCGACGCGGCCGCTCGCAATCCGTCCCAAACCAGCGCATCTTATGGCCCAGCGTCCCGACCGCTACGTCCGCCACCAAGAAGAGATAAGATTCCCTTTGACCACAACAGATCAAACAACTAGCGCAACGTTCCGGCCCGTTCCGTACATGGGCGTCATCTGGGTCGTGGCCGAAGCCATGAAGCTCGGCTTCCGCAACGGCCACCCCGACTGGGCCAACCTGGGCCAGGGTCAGCCCGAAGTCGGACCGATGGAGGGTGCGCCGGAGCGCCTCTCGAAGATCGAGTTGGAGCCGCACGACCACGCGTACGGGCCGGTCGGCGGCACCGACGAGCTGCGCGAGGTCGTGGCCGAGCACTACAATCGGCTGTACCGGCAAGGGAAAAATTCCAAGTACGACAGGTCAAACGTGAGCATTGCCTCGGGCGGCAGGCTCATGCTGTCGCGCATGTTCGCGACGCTGGGCTCGGTGAATGTCGGGTACCGGATTCCCGACTACACCGCGTACGAGGACATGCTCGACTACCACCGGTATCGCGTGAATCCGATTCTCATACCCACGACGCCGGAGCAGGGCTTCGTCACGTCGAGCGAAGACTTCGCAACCATCGTGCACCAGCAAGATCTTCGGGCCTATCTGATCAGCAACCCGTGCAATCCCACTGGACAATTCGTGCAGGGCGAAGAGTTGGGGCGTTACGTCGACATCGCTCGCAAACAGGACTGCACGTTGCTCCTCGACGAGTTCTACTCCCACTACGTGTACACGTCGGATGGTAAGCCGGGAGACGGCCCGATCTCGGCGGCGCGTTATGTCGATGACGTCGAGCGAGATCCCGTGCTCATGATCGACGGGCTCACGAAGAGTTTCCGCTATCCGGGCTGGCGCATGGGTTGGGCGGTTGGTCCGTCGCACGCGATCGAGATGATTAACCGCGCCGCCAGCGCCATCGACGGCGGGCCGAGTACGGCAGTGCAGCGCGCGACGTTGGAAGTCTTAGAACCCGAGCGCGCCGATCAGGAGACGAACGCGTTGCGTCAGGTGTTCACGCGCAAACGCAACCTGATGATCGAGCGACTCGAGGCGATGGGCATTCCGTGCACCTGTCCTCCCTCCGGCACGTTCTACGTCTGGGCCAGCATTGCCCGTCTCCCGTCGCCGCTGAACGACGCCGACGTTTTCTTCCGTAAAGCCCTCGAGCGCAAGGTGCTGACGGTTCCGGGCCGATTCTTCGACGTGAATCCCGGTGGCACCCGGCCGAGTCTCGAAGAGTATTCGCACTGGGTACGGTTCTCGTTTGGACCGCCGGAGGACAACATGCTCATGGGGTTGGATCGGTTGGCGGAACTAATCAGATGAGCTGCCACTAGTTAAGGAAGAACGGCCACGGATTTGTTCTCTATCGGGCACGGATCCCCCCCCTCCCGGATAAGCGTTGTCGGGACCCTGTCCCACTGCGATCCGTGTCCGAATAAGACAAATCCGTGGCCGTTCTTCCTTACTAGTGGCAGCACTTCCTTACTCCCCACTACGTCGTCGGCCTCCGGTACTTCTCAAACCACGCCAGAACATGCGCCACCTTCGCAATCAGATTGCTCGGTCTCGCGGCGATACCGTGTGACGCACCGGGTATGCGCACCAGCGCCGCATCTTTTCCCTGCAGCTTCAGCGCCTGGTAGAACTGCTCCGATTCCGACATCGGCGTCCGGTAATCGACTTCACCCGTCAACAGCATCGTGGGCGTGGTGACGTTGCCAACCAATGACAGCGGGGAGCGTGCCATATAGTGCTCCATGTTCTCCCACGGCGGACCCGGGAACCAGTACTTGGCGCCGTAGACGTACATGTCAGCCGTCAACACCCAGCTGTACCAGTTGATCACAGGCTTGGCCACCACCGCGGCGCGGAAGCGATCCGTCTTGCCGACAATCCAACTGCTCAACACGCCACCGCCGCTGCCGCCGGTGACGAACATGTTTTCGTCGTCGACGTATCCTCGTGCAATCACCGCGTCTACGCCGGACATGAGGTCGTCGTAGTCGAAGCCCGGATAGGCGTGGTGGATCAGATTGCCGAACTCCTCTCCGTAGCTGGTGCTGCCCCGCGGGTTGGTGTACAACACCACGTACCCGGCCGCTGCGTAGAGCTGAATCTCGGCGGAGAAGCGATCACCGTAATTGGCGAACGGCCCGCCGTGAATCTCGAGGAGCAACGGATACTTGTTGTCGGGATTGAAATTGGGCGGCTTCACGATCCAACCCTGAATGCGACGCCCGTCGTGTGACGACTCAAACCAAATCTCCTCGACTTCCCCCAGCTCCTTGTGACCGAACAAATCGTCGTTTAGGTGGGTGATGCGCGTTCCATCGGTGGAGCCGCGCCGGCTCACCGCGACATCCGCCGGATGGTCGGGACGAGAGTGGGTGTATGCGAAGCGGCCATCGCGTGAAACAGAGAACACCCCGCCGCTATACGGCCTCCCCAGGGAGAGTCCGCCGACGTCACCGACGTACGTCTCGACGCCACCGCTCAGCGGGGCGTACGCTATGCTCGTGTTTCCTTCCGCGTCATACTGAAAGTAGACCCCCCGACTGTCGGCGCTCCATTTGGGCTGTGCTACATCGCTGTCGAGATCGCGCGCTAGCATCTGCTTGCCGCTGCCATCTCGATTCATGACGTAGAGGTGAGTTACCTGGTAACCCTGTTCCCTGTCGTCGAAGCCGAGGTAGGCAATGCGCCGGCCGTCGGGAGAAACCATGGCGTTGTTGTCGGGTCCGGATCGGTCGGTGAGCCGCACGATCGAGCCGTCTTCGAGCGATATCCGGAAGACCTCCGAGTTCAGGGGATCGTACTCCCAGTCGTCATGGCGGTTGGCGGAAAGGACCAACGACTTGCTGTCGGGCGTCCACGAAGGCGATCCACCGTGGTTGAAGGGGCCCGAGGTTACCTGGCGCGGCGTGCCCCCGTCCGCCGGCAGCACGAACAGATGGGTGTGGCCGGTTTCGAGGAAGCCCTGTCCGTCGGCGCGGTACTGCACGCTCTGGATATACTTGGCGGGTGGGGCCCAATCTGCGCCCTCGGGTTTCTTCGGCAGTTCGGCGAAGGGCATCTGCTCCTCGGGCACGAACATGGAAAACGCGATCCATTGGCCATCGGGAGACCACGCCAGCCCGCCGGGCGACTTCGTTAGCTGTGTCAGCTTGGCAATCAGTCCGGTTTCCATCCAGCGCACGTAGAGTTGAGTCGAGCCTTCCTCGTTGGACGCGTACAAGAGGCGCTTGCCGTCGGGCGACCAACGCGGCGAGTTGTAATTGTGATTGCCGCTCGTGAGAGGCTGAAGGTCGGACCCGTCGTAGTTGACGATCCACAAGTTTGACCGTGGCTGGTCGGTCATGATGTCCATGAAATTTCTGACGAACACGATTCTGTTGCCGTCGGGCGAGATCTCGGGGTTTGACGCGAACTCGAGCTCGAACACGTCCTCGAGCGTGAAGCGTCCGTTGTCATCCTGCTCTTGACCGGAAACGCCCCGGGCAGTGGACGGTAATATCGACGAGAAACACGACGCGAGTAACAGGTACGGGAGGGTCTTCATGGGTTGCTCTCTCGATGATCGTCTGATAGTGATTCGTGATGGACTCGTAAGATAACACAGGGTTCCAATGACTCTCAACCAGACCGCTCTGTGATCTCTGTGACGGCAAAATGAGCTGGCGATGCGCAGAGCCGTATGGTAGAGTTCTCGGACAGAAGTCGGTTCTTGAATGACCCAAAGGAAAGCTCCCCTGCCGATAGCGGCAGCCCTGCTCGCGATTGCCGCATTCCTCGCTCCGGCGCAAGCTGGGGCGCAGGAAGATCCCATGGCGCTAATCACGGCGGCGGCGGGCGATCAAATGGAAACCGTCCTCGTGTTGTTGGGGCAGGGAGCGGGCGTGAACGCGCCTGGGGAAAACGGATTCACTGCGTTGATGGCTGCGTCCATGCAAGGGCACGCCGAAATCGTAGAGGTGCTCCTGGCAAGTGGGGCCGATACGGGGCCGGCGTCGGACGACGGTTGGACGGCGTTGGCGCTCGCGTCTTTCGAGGGCCATACGGAACCCGTGCGACTATTGCTCGAACGGGGTGCTGATCCCACCGTCAAAAACGAGGATGGTGATACCGCGCTGCGACAGGCGATCGAAGTCGGGCACGGCGAGATCACGAGATTGCTCATCGAGAACGGCGCCGATCCGAACGAGGTCGACGCGCGTGGGCTGCCGGCAATCATGGATGCTGTAATCGGCGGGTTTGCCGATGTCGTCGTTGCTCTCTTGGAAGGCGGTGCCAATCCCGATGTACGATCCGGTCTCGGGATGACCGCGCTGATCAGCGGGACGATCGCTGGTCGTGTAGGCGTCGTTTCGGCGTTGCTCAACAATGGAGCCGATCCAGATGTTAGCAACGCCGCCGGTTCGACCGCACTCCTGGTGGCTAGCGTGAGCGGACGCACCGGTCTCGTCGACACGTTGCTGGCTCACGGTGCTGATGTAAACTTCGCAAACGAGCTGGGCCTGACTTCGTTGATGCTCGCGGCGCTCGAGGGATACGTCGACGTTGTCAGGTTGTTGCTTGCCCAAGGTGCCGATCCCAATGGCAGCGATCCCGACGGTGCGACCGCGCTCACCGCTGCAAAGCTGAACGGCAGCGCCGAAGTGATTCGACTACTCGAAGAAGCGGGGGCAG
>Ga0114950_10002078_pt1 | contig 15364 bp, 14 predicted proteins | sample N075metaG_FD_83503 | JGI IMG/M metagenome (GOLD analysis project Ga0114950, IMG submission 83503) | Deep subsurface microbial communities from Kermadec Trench to uncover new lineages of life (NeLLi) - N075 metaG | ecosystem: Environmental > Aquatic > Marine > Ocean trench > Sediment | place... | reverse complement strand
CCGTTCGACGTCGTAGGCGAGCGTCGAGTTATCGCCCTGGCCCGCTTCGCTCTGGAATTCTTGGGTGGTGGTGGCTGCCTCGTTCATGCCTCTGTCCGTCTGGTCGCGCTACCGAGCCAATGGCCGACGCTCGACATGAGCGCGGGGCACAGGCCCTCGGCGGCGATGTTGTTGATGGTATCGGCCAGGAAGGCCTCGATCAGAATGTCCCGCGCCATCGCCTCGGGGATGCCGCGGGCGCGCAGGTAAAACAGCGCGTCGCGATCGAGGTCGCCGACAGTGGCGCCGTGGCTGCATTTCACGTCGTCTGCGTAGATTTCGAGTTCGGGCTTGATGTCGATCTCGGCCCGGTCGGAGAGTAGCAGCGCCTTGCTGAGCTGATGGCCATTGGATTGCTGAGCGTCCTGGTGGACCGTGATGCGGCCCTGGAACACGGCCCGCGCGCGATCGTCGATCACGCCCTTGAAGACCTCGCTGCAGGACGTCCGCGGCGCCAGATGATCGATGGTGGTGGTGATGTCGCAGTGCTGGTCGCCGCGCACCATGTAGGCGCCGTTGAGGTGGCAATGGGCGCCGGGACCGGCGAGGCGGACCGAGACTTCATGACGCGACAGCCGCGCGCCTTTGATCAATACGAAGGCATCGTAAAGCGCGTCGGACGCGACCTCGGCGTGGATCGTGGCGATATGAACCGCGTCCGGACCTTCGTCCTGGATCTTGTAGTGGTGCAGCTGGGCGCCTTCCTCGACCCGGATATCGGTGCCGCCGTTGGCGAAGGTGGCGCCGGCGCCGAGTCCGATGTGATGTTCGACCACGGTCGCCTGCGCGCCAGGCTCGAGCACGATCAGGTTGCGCGGGTGGTAGGCGAGGGGCTCGGGCCCCGGTGCGCCGACGTAGATCACCTCGATCGGCAGTGCCACCGAGGTGCCGCGTTTGACCCGCAGCACCAATCCGTCCTGCATCATCGCGGTGTTGAGTGCGAATAACGGCTGGCCGTCGGACGCGCGCGCGCCGTTGCCGTTGCGGCCCAACTCCGCGGCGAGCGCCTCCGGGTTCTGACGCAGCGCGTCGGCCAAGCCGCCCAACTCGACCCCCTCGGGCTGATCCCCGAGCAACGCCAGGCACTGGCGCAGACGGCCGTTGACGAAGATCACCCGGTGACCAACCCCGGCGTGGGGCAGCAGCGCCGGCAGCTTGTCCAGATCGACCTGAGCCGTGGCCCCGGCCGGCGCGAAGCGGGTCCGCTCCAACGGCCGCAGTCGGGTGTACTTCCAGGCCTCGACCCGGGGGGTCGGCAGGCCGAGCTTGCCGAAGCGCGCGATAGAGTCTTCGCGCAGCTCCCGGAGCCAGGGCAGGCCGGCGCCGGGGAGGCTGTCGCGCAGGGCGCCGAATTGCTCGATGAACGAGTCTGTGGTCGCAATTTCGGGCATGGCGTTACGCCGCCGCTTCCGTGAAGGAGGCGTAGCCGGTGCGTTCCAGTTCTTCGGCGAGTTCCTTGCCGCCGGAGCGTGCGATGCGGCCGTGGGCGAGCACGTGCACCCGGTCCGGCACGATGTACTCCAGCAGGCGCTGGTAGTGGGTGATGATCAGCGCCGAGCGATCCGGTGCGCGCAGGGCGTTGACGCCCTCGGCCACGATCTTGAGCGCGTCGATATCGAGGCCGCTGTCGGTCTCGTCGAGCACGGCCAAGATCGGCTCGAGGATCGCCATCTGCAACACCTCGTTGCGCTTCTTCTCGCCGCCGGAGAAGCCGACGTTGATCTGGCGCTTCATCAGGTCGTCGGAAACGCCGAGCTCCTGGGTCTTGCGGCGCATGAGTTTCACGAACTCCATGGCGTCGAGCGGATCCTCGCCGCGGTACTTGCGCTGGGCGTTGAGCGCCTCCTTGAGGAAGGTGGTGTTGGGCACGCCGGGAATCTCGACCGGGTACTGAAAGGCCAGGAACAAGCCCTCGCCGGCGCGCTCTTCCGGCGCCAAGGCGAGCAGATCGCGGCCCTTGTAGAGCACCTCGCCCTCGGTGACCTCGTAACCGTCGCGCCCCGTAAGCACATAGGCCAGGGTCGACTTGCCGGAGCCGTTGGGCCCCATGATCGCATGCACTTCGCCGGCCGGAATGGTGAGATCGATTCCCTTGAGGATCGGCTTGCCATCGACCCGCGCGTGCAGGTTTTTGATTTCGAGTACGGTGTTCATAATATCGTTTGATTTCCCCGTTTTAACCGACGCTGCCTTCGAGGCTGATGCTGACCAGTTTCTGCGCTTCAACCGCGAACTCCATGGGCAGTTGCTGGAGCACCTCGCGGCAGAAGCCGTTGACCACCAGGGCGACCGCGTCCTCCTCGCTCAGGCCGCGCTGGCGGCAGTAGAACAGCTGGTCCTCGCTGATTTTGGAAGTGGTCGCCTCGTGCTCGACGATGGCCGAGCGGTTCTTGCTCTCGATGTAAGGCACGGTGTGGGCGCCGCAGCGGTCGCCGATCAGAAGCGAATCGCACTGGGTGTGGTTGCGCGCGCCCTGGGCCTTGGCCGAGATCCGCACCAGGCCCCGGTAGGTCTGCTGCGCGTGACCGGCCGAAATGCCCTTGGAGACGATTCGCGAACGGGTATTCTTGCCCAGATGGATCATCTTGGTGCCGGTGTCGGCCTGCTGGTAGTTGTTGGTGATCGCGACCGAGTAGAACTCGCCGACCGAGTTGTCGCCCTGAAGAATGCAGCTCGGATATTTCCAAGTGATCGCCGAGCCGGTCTCGACCTGGGTCCAGGAGATCTTCGAATTGCGCCCGCGGCAGGCGCCGCGCTTGGTGACGAAGTTGTAGATCCCGCCCTTGCCGTTCTTGTCGCCGGGATACCAGTTCTGCACCGTGGAATATTTGATCTCGGCGTCGTCCAGCGCGATCAGCTCGACAACCGCGGCATGGAGCTGATTTTCGTCGCGCATCGGCGCGGTGCAGCCCTCCAGATAGCTGACGTAGGAGCCCGCATCGGCGATCAGCAGGGTGCGCTCAAACTGACCGGTGTTGGCGGCGTTGATGCGGAAATAGGTGGAGAGCTCCATGGGGCAGCGCACGCCCTTGGGGATGTAGACGAAGGAGCCGTCGGTAAATACCGCCGAGTTCAGGCAGGAATGCTTGTTGTCGCCGGGCGGCACCACCGAGCCCAGGTACTTGCGCACCAAATCCGGATGACTCTGGATCGCCTCCGAGATCGGGCAGAAGATGATGCCCTGCTTCTCAAGCTTGCCTTTGAAGGTGGTGGCGACCGAAACGCTGTCGAACACCGCATCGACCGCGACTTCGACGCCCGCCAGCATCTCCTGCTCCTTGAGCGGGATGCCGAGCTTTTCGTAGGTGCGCAGCAGCTCAGGGTCGATCTCGTCCAGGCTCTTGGGGCCGTCCGTGCTCTTGGGCGCGGAGTAATAGTAGGCGTCCTGGTAGTCGATCGGCGGGAAGGTGACCTTGGCCCACTGGGGCTCGGGCATCTCGAGCCAGCGGCGGTAGGCCTTGAGGCGCCATTCCAGGAGCCACTCCGGCTCGTCCTTCTTGGCCGAGATGAAGCGGACAATGTCCTCGCTCAGGCCCTTGGGCGCGGTTTCGGACTCGATGTCGGTGACAAAGCCGTACTTGTAGGTCTGCTCGCCCAAATCCTGGACTTTTTGTACCGTTTCAGTGCTGATCGCCATGACCGTTCCTAAACCTCTATAGTACCTTCGTTTATTACGTTAGCTGACGGGTGTATCCGTCTCCGATTCGGATGGCCGGCCGAAGCTCCAGAAGTTGGCTGCCATATCCGCCAGGGTGACCTCCGACAACGCCCCGTATATCGCTTTATTGACCCGGTCCCAGTTGCCGCGCATGGGGCAGAGCGAGGCCACGCCGCAGTTGTCTTCGGATCCCTCGACGCAAGCCGTGAGGGCGATCGGGCCTTCCAGCGCCTGGATAATCTCGGCCACCGAAATCTCCTCGGCCGGGCGTTTGAGGCTGTAGCCGCCAGCGGCGCCCCGGTGGGACTGAATCAGGTTCTCATGGGCCAGCGCATTAAGCAGCTTGGCCACGGTCGGCAGGGGCACGCCAGTCCCTTGTGAAATCTGAGGTGCGGTCCGCAAGTCGTTGGGATCGCGGCTCATTTGTGTGAGAACGACCACGCCATAGTCGGTCAGCCGGTTCAACCGGAACATTGGACTCTCCAAATCGGACTAATATGGTATGGATTACATATTCGATATTTCAAAAGAATCAAGAGATTTCCTCGGCCCCCGGCCTGGATCGGGAGGATCTAACTTGCCGCGAGAACCAACTGGCCGATCGCTTGGGTGACATGTTGCTTAGGCAGTATTGGTGTTAAAATAAAATCTATTTAATTGGAATAATTATTATGTAAAAAAATTAAACACAGTGTTGAAAATAAATGAATAATGTCACAAGCAATTGAATTGATGTCATTCGCATCTTAGGAAAAGACCGTCGATGCTTGAAACGAGGGAAGTATTTCATGCGCTTTCGCGAATGAGATAATCGTTTGAACAGGTGTTGGAGGAATTCCTATGATGCAGAAACATTTGGTCCTGCCGATTTTTGCGGCGACGGCGTTTGCCTTGGGAGTTTTGGCGACCCCCGGTTCGGCACAGACGCTGGACGAACTCAAGGCCCAGGTCCGGGAAATGTCCAAACGGCTCCAGGAACTCGAAGCCAAGCAGGGGCAGCTCGAGACCCTGACCGACCAGACCCGCATCGACTCTAGAACCGTGATTTCCGGCAAGCAGGGGGTGAAGCTCACCGTCTCTGGGCAGGTCAACCGCGGCCTGCTGTATGTCAATAACGGAGACAAGGACGATTTTTTCCACGTCGATAACGACAACTCCTCGACCCGGGTGCGCTTCGTCGGAACCGGAGATCTGACCGAGGACATCACCGTCGGCGCTCAGATCGAGGTCCAGTTCGAGTCGAATTCGACCGCCGCGATCCGGATCGATCAGGACGGTTCGGCCGGGCCCAACAACTTCACCGAGCGCAAGCTCGAATTATATGTCGATAGCGAGCGCTTCGGCCGGCTGTGGCTCGGACAGGGCGACACGGCCTCGAATGGGACCTCCGAGGTCGATTTGTCGGGCACCAGTGTGATCGCCTACTCGGGCATCGGCGATATGGCGGGTGGCATTGCGTTCAGCGACAACAACGTTCTCGGGCCCAGGATCGGTCAGGTGTTCAGCAACTTCGACGGCCTCAGTCGCGACGACCGTATCCGCTATGACACGCCGAGTTTCTCGGGTTTCAAGGGATCGGTATCGGCGTTGGAGGGCGGTGCGGTCGATGTCGGTCTTCGGTTCTCCGGGGAGGTTGCCGGGACCAAGATCGTGGCCGCGGGGGCCTGGGCCGATGCCAGTTCCATAGACGCCAACAACTTCAAACAGTACAACGGCTCGGTTTCCGTGTTGACCCCGTTGGGGATCTCTGTGACTGGTGCACTCGGCTCCCGTGACCAAGACAGCGGCACTGGCGACGACCCGTTTTTCTACTATGCCAAATTGGGGTACACCTTCGATGCCGTGAGCTTTGGTGCGACCTCGATCGCGATCGACTATGAAGCGGTGGACGACCTGGCTCAGGCTGGCGACGAGGCCCAAAGCTATGGCGCCTTCGTGGTTCAGAGATATGACAAGATCGGCGCTGAATTCTACCTCGGTGCCCGCAACCACGAACTCGACCGGTCGGGTTCGAATTTCGATGACATTTTGGCCGTCTTGGTTGGCGGCAAGGTGAGATTCTAGAAAGGGGCCGCAGGAGATGACAGAAATGACTGGCCAGCCGGTTCACTGCTTCCCAATCTTCGCCTTGACCGGGATCATGTTGCTTCTTCTCGGCGCCTGTGCCGAGATGAAGCCGTTGGAATACACGGAGATTCACGAAATTCCTCCAGGCCCGGGCCTGCTTAGCGGGGAAGACGGGGAATATGTGATCATCGAGTAGCGAATCGGGCCGACCACCCTTGTACGCTACAGGAGGCAAACTTGGCGGGGCTGTCCCCGACGGCTTCGCCATTCCATATCGCGCTCATGACCCCGATTGTCGTCATAGCGTTGCTTCAACAGCTTGTGATTTCATTTGATTGTCCCAGCGGCGGCGGTTTTCTTAAGCTAGCCAAATAGGGATGAGGGGTGGCTTGCCTCCGCGAGCCGGTGCCGAGAGTTTCGGGACGCGCGGAATCTTCGCAAGGAGCCTATGCTGGAAAACCTCAAATCCCAAGTTCTCACGAACATCGTGGCCTTCACGCGTGTCGTCGAAACCAGAAGCTTCACCGCCGCGGCCCGGCAGTTTGGCATGTCCAAGGCGACCGTCAGCAAGCAGGTGAGCATGCTGGAAGCGCGGGTCGGCGTCCGCTTGCTCAACCGGACAACACGGACCCTGAGCCTGACTTCGGCGGGGAGCAGTTTCTACACGCGCTGCCGGCACATCATTGCCGAACTCAACGCCGCAGAAATTGCGGTCAAGCGGTTGGGCAGCGAGCCCTATGGCGCCCTGCGGGTCACCGCTTGGGCCTCCATCGGCCGGATGCACGTGGCACCTGTCATCGGAGAGTTCCTGAACCGTTATCCGAACACGGAGGTCGATTTGACGTTGAGCGACGGGGACATCGACCTCGTACAGGGCGGATACGACGTGGCGATTCTCACGGCCTGTCACGGGCCGGAAAATTTGCAATGCGTGACGCTGGCGCCCTGCGCGCAAGTGATCTGCGCCGCACCGAGCTACCTCGATTGTCACGGCCGGCCGGAGACCCTCGACGATCTGCCGGGCCACAGTTGCATGACCTGCGCCGATCCATCTCTCTACGATGCCTGGGCTCTCGAGGGACCGCACGGTTTGCAATACGCCAAGGTCAAGGGGCGGCTCCGGACCGACAGTTGGGACGCGCTTCGTATGGCTGCGCTATCGGGTCACGGACTGGCTCTCGTCCCCCTTTTCCTGGTCAACGACGACCTGGCAGCCGGGCGCCTGTGCCGGGTACTGCCCGAATATCTCGATATGACCCACTCGGTTTATGCGGTTTGTCACGGACAGCAGCCGGTCTCGCCCAACATTGAAGCATTCCTCGAGTATCTCAAGATCTGCTTTGACGCCTCTCATGATCGGACGCGCGGCCGGGTCGGGACTCATCAACCCGATGTGATCGAATTTGTCTGGAAAACAGCGTTCTCAGGTGTCTAATCTGGTTTCATGCGTCAATTTATTTTCCGCCTCCGGATCGTGGCTGCGGTAACCCTGATCGCCGCTGTCCTTGCCGGGGTCGCGCCGGGCGCCGGGACGGCCCTGGCCCAGAGCGATGTCGCTGCGCAGAAACCGACCCGGCACTTTCGGGTCGAGCAGCCGGCCGGGCTCAGCGGGGCCGACGCGCTGACTATCTACAATCGGATTCTCAATGACATGGTGGCCGGGTATCGTCTGTCGAATTTGCCGGATGTCGATGAATACAGGAACTGGCGCCGTTTCAATACCGTGCCCTACCGCTCGGCCCAGCACGGCGAGCGCTTCGTCAACAACTACGGCAACGACGGCGCCAAAGACTATCGCTATTTCGAGGCCGCGGGCGAGATGCCGGCCGGCGCAGTGCTGTTCAAGGACAGTTTCGCCGTGACCAAGCGCGGCGACGTTTTCAGCGGACCGTTGTTCATGATGGAAAAGATGCAGCCGGGCTTCCATTTGCCGAGCCGGGACTGGCGCTACACCATGATCATGCCCGACGGCAGCCTGTTTGGGATCACCAACGGCGAGGGCTCGGACCGGGTCGAATTCTGCGCGACCTGCCATAAGCTGGCCGGCGACCGGAACGATCATCTCTTTTATATTCCCGAGCGTTACCGGGTGCGCTTTCTCAATTAAGAGACTTGGCTCCAGTCTCCCTGGTAGGGGTGCATCACAAAAAAGTGAGTTGCCTTGATTCCACAAAGCAGCGCCCAGGCAGCTAAATTATCCTTCCATTGGCGCAATAGGTTTTTTTGGGGGGCGCGGCAGCGGTTCCGTAGATTTGTGGGCGAAGCCGGCCTTTGTTTGGGAGGTACCGAGAATATGCAATCCAGAAAAAAAATGCTGCTATCGACCACGATGCTACCGCTGATCGTCTTCGCCGGGGCCGTCGCCGGCGGCGCGATCCTGATCTCTGGACCGATTGCCAAGCCGGCCTTGGCTCAGTGCGCGGCGAAGAAAATCGTCAATCCTTGCGCGGCCGCAAAGCCCAACCCTTGCGCGGCGGCTAAATGCAGTCCCAGCATTGCGGCGGCTTGCAACCCTTGCGCTGCGGCGAAGTGCAATCCCTGCGCTGCGGCGGCCTGCAACCCCTGCAACCCCTGCAACCCTTGTGCGGGGGCGTGCAGCCCTTGTGGCGCGGGCAAGAGATGCGTGGTGCCGCGGCTTCAAGCGGCGGCAGTCTGCAATCCCTGTGCGGCGGCGAAGTGCAATCCTTGCAACCCCTGTGCAGCGGCAGCCTGCAACCCGTGCAATCCCTGTGCAGCGGCGAAGTGCAATCCGTGCAATCCTTGTGCGGCAGCGGCCTGCAATCCGTGCAATCCCTGCGCGGCCGGCGGCTCCGAATTGAGGGACGCCGAGGCGGTCGCGGCTTACGACTGCGTGCTGAACGAGCTGAAAGCGGCCTACGCGAAGTCCGGCAACGGAATTGCGGTGAGCTACGCCGGCTGGCCGCGCTACAGCAAGCAGGCCTACCGGTCCGGCACCCATGGCGGGCGCTACGTCCAGAACTATGCCAACGCCGAGGCGCGTGCTTATGGTGCCTATGAGAACGCGGGGCCGATGCCGTCCGGCGCGGTCTTGGCCAAGGACAGCTTCGCGGTCAAGCCCAACGGCCAGGTTTCGCCGGGTCCGCTGTTCCTCATGGAAAAGATGTCCGCGGGCTTCAACGCGGACACCGGGAATTGGCGCTACACCATGATCATGCCCAACGGATCGGTGTTCGGCACCACGGGCGGGGCCGGCGGCGCCAAGATGCAGTTCTGCGCCGATTGCCACCTCTCGGTGGCGCCGGAAGTGGACTCGATGTTGTTCATGCCGGAAGCGTACCGGGTCAATTAAGCCTGGCATCCGGAGTTCGGGGCCGCCATGAGGCCGTCCAGCCTCCTGGCGGCCCTCGTCTGGCTGATGGTACTTGCAGGGGCGTCCCCGGACGCATCCGCACAAGCGACCTTCATGGATGGCTTGGCGGCTTACGACAGCGGCGACTACCGGACCGCCTTCGAAGAATGGCGGAATCTGGCGGAAACCGGCGACGCCGAGGCCCAGACCGCCCTCGCCGGACTCTATCTGGACGGTCTCGGCACCGCCATCGACGCAGCCGCGGCGCTGCGCTGGTACCGGCGCGCTGCCGAGCAGGGTGAGCCGGTGGCGCAGCAAAGCCTGGGTGACCTTTACGGACAGGGCCGGGGCGTCGCCCGCGACCTGGTCAGCGCCTATGTCTGGCTGTCCCTGGCGGCGGAACAAGGCCGGCGCTGGTCCGCCCGGCGCCGCGACGAAATCAGCCGCCAGCTCAGCCCAGACCAGCGTAGCGAGGCTGAGGCGCGGCTCCAGGCCTGGGCCAACGCGCGTTAAGAGATATCGTTGTCGAGCCCGAAGGCCTGAGCATAGCGGACCGTCCCGGCCACGCCATCGAGGCAGCCGGGCACAAACTCCAAGGCCGTGCCGATGCCTTGACCTTGGCGCTCGGGCAGGACCGCGAGCGGCGCAAGCGCGGCGGCGCGCAAGACTCCACCGTCCACCTCGATGGGCAGTTCGCTGAACAGGATATGCCCCAAGATCCGGCCATTCTCGGTCGCGACCAGGGTCACGATCGCTCGAAACTTCCTCGCGAAAGTGAATCATCGGACCTCGCGTCCGCCGAACCGCCACAGAACCAGGGCCAAGCCCAGTCCGGCCGTGCTCAACGCCGTCATGGCCAGGAAAGCTTGGCCCGCGGCCGCATCGTAGAGCGCGCCGGCCAAGAGCATGGCGAGTCCCATGGCGAGGCCGCCCGAGACCGCCGAATAAAGGCTTTGGGCGGTCGCTTCAAGCCCGGGTGGCGCTGTGCGTGCGATGAAGTGCATGGCGCCCAGGTGCGCTGCGCCGAAGGTCAGCGCGTGCAGGGCCTGGACTGCGATCAGTGGCGCGAGATCCGTGCTGGTGGCCAGCACGGTCCAGCGCAAAATACCGGCCAGCGCCGCCAGCGCCAGCAGCGCCGCCGGTCCGGCGCGCGCCATCGCCGCGCCACTGAACGCAAATAGCAGCACCTCGACGGCGACCCCTTCGGCCCAGAGCCATCCGATCGTCGCCTCGCTCAACCCCGCCGCCTGCCAATGGAGGGCGGAGAAGCCGTAATAGACCGCATGGCTCGCCTGGATCAGGCCGGCCGCACCCAGGAACAATAGGAAGCGCCGGTCCCGGAGCAGATTGAGCGGGTTGAAAGACGCAACGTCGAGGCGCCGCGCTGGCGCGGCCGGCAGCGCCAGCGCCGCGAGCAGCGTGAGCGCCAGCGCGCCGAGCACCAGAAAAAGTACAAGATCCGGCGCACGGCCGCTGATCAGGGCGCCGGCGCCGACCGTGCCCAGGATGAAGGTGAGCGAACCCCAAAGGCGGATGCGTCCGTAATCGAGCCGCTCGCGCCGCACCGCAGTCATGGTCTGGCTTTCGATCAGCGGGATCATGGGCTGAAAGCAGACCGACGCCGGCAACATGACCAGGAGGATCGGCCAGAACCCCTGCGCCGGGAAAAAGCCGGTGGAAATAACCAAACACAGCGCCGCCACAACGGCCAGGGTTGCCTTGGCGCGGCCGCTGCGGTCGGCGATCTGGGCAATCGCCGGGCCGGTGGCGATCCGAATCCAGGAGGTCAGCGCGAAGATCAATCCGATTTCGGCCGCGCTCAGCCCCCGGCTCTTCAAAAACACCGGCCAAAACGGTTGATAGATGCCGACCGCCAGAAACACCGCCCCGTAGAAGGCAGCGTAGCGGAACGCGAGGGCGCGGGTAGTTGTGTGGGCGGGCGGCATGGCCCGGGTATAACCCCGGCCGGCCCAGGCGGTCGAGGACGGCGTGGATTCGAGCCCGGCGCTCGGTTACTCTCCGGTTTCAGGGAGGGTTTCGATGGTGCGCCGTTTGGCCGGAATACTGGTCGCCGATGTGGTTGGATACAGCCGCCTCATGGAACTCGACGAAGTGGGCACCCTGGACGCGCTCAAGGCCCACCGCGAGGCGCTGTTCGACCCGGCGATTGCCGAGCATCGCGGCCGCATCGTCAAGCTCATGGGCGATGGCGCCCTGGTCGAGTTCGCCAGCGTCGTCGATGCGGTGACCTGTGCCGTCGCCATCCAGACAGGCATGGCTGGAGGCAAAGGTCTCGAACTGCGCATTGGCGTGCACCTGGGCGACGTCATCGTGGAGGGCGAAGACATTTACGGTGCGGGAGTCAATGTCGCGGCGCGGCTGGAGGGATTGGCGGAACCCGGGGGAATCTGCCTCTCGGCCGACGCCTACCGCCAGGTCCGCGGGAAGGTCGCGGTGGAATTTGAGGACCTGGGCGAGCGGGAGTTGAAGAACCTGGCCGAGCCGCTTAGAGTCTATCGCATCGCCATCGAACCACCGGTGCCGGCTGCAGCGCCGGGGACGGCCGCGCCGGGAACGGCTGAACCGCTGGCGCTGCCGGACAAGCCGTCGATCGCGGTTCTGCCCTTCGACAATATGTCCGGCGATCCGGAACAGGAATACTTCTCCGACGGCATCACCGAGGACATAATCACCGAGTTGTCCCGTTTTCCGGAGCTATTCGTGATTGCGCGAAACTCCTCCTTCGCCGTCAAAAGCAAGGCGGTCGATATCAAGGACGTGGCCAAGAAGCTCGGTGTGCGCTATGTGGTCGAGGGCAGTGTCCGGAAAGCCGGCAACCGGGTGCGGATCACGGCGCAGCTTATCGATGCGTCGGCGGGGGGGCATATCTGGGCCGATCGCTACGATCGCGAGCTGGAGGACATTTTCGAGGTCCAGGACGATGTGGTCCGCGCGATCGTGACGGTTCTTCCGGGCCGGATCGCCGATTCGAAACTCGAGCAGGCCCGACGCAAGCCAACGGAAAATCTCTCGGCGCTCGATTATCTCTTGCGCGGCAATTATCTGGCGCCCCGGCACGCGGGCAAAAACGACGATGCCGTCGCAGCCTACAAGAAGGCGATTGAACTGGACCCGGGCTGTGCCGCCGCCTATGCCGGGATCGCATTCACGGAAATCAAAAAAATCTGGTATCTATCGACGTCGGGCGACGACCCGATTGGCCGCGCCTACGACTATGCCCGAAAAGCTCTTGCAATCGATGACAACGACTATCGCTCCCATGGGGTGATGGGGATGATCTATCAGGAACGTGGCGAATACGAACCCGCGCGCCGGCACCTGGAACGCGCGTTGACGCTGAATCCAAACAGCACTCAGATCATGGGATTTTGGTCGTTTTTTCTGGCTTACAGTGGCGACAGCGATGGGGCTATCGAAATCTATCATCGTTCGGCCCGCCTCGACCCCTACAACATAGAAATGCTTGAACTGGAAGTCTTGGCGGAAGCTTATTTCATGACCGAGCAATACAACAAATCCATCGCTGTCCTTGAGACGATGCTCAACCGGCCCTACGCCCATCAGCAGATTGCCATGTGTTACGCACAGCTCGATGAGATGGAAGCCAGCGCCCGGCACATGAAACTCTATCGCGAGCAAATGCCAGAGGCTTATGACGAGTTGAAACTTTTCGAAAGCCACATGCGCCTGTGCCAACGCCAGGAAGACAAGGATCTCTGGACCGAGGCCTATCGCAAGATCGGGATGGATGTTTGAGCGAGCCGTCTCCCGGCGGGTTCGATTATGTGATCGTGGGGGCGGGCTCGGCGCCGGTGAGCGTATCGGCAAACCCGTGGTTGACGTCTCGATGGCCAGCCTCGTCGTCGCGGATCACCAGGATCACGTCTCGCAGCCGCGCATCGGGCGCCAGCTTCCAGTAGTCTATGGCGATTTGGGGCGCGGGCAGGTTTTCATGTTTGCCGGCATCGATCTCTTCCAAATAATGTGTGTAGCTGACCACCGCTTCCTCCTCGAAGTACCCGACAACCCGGTGCGCGGTCCGGGGCGAGATTAGGTAGAGCAAAAAGAACGCGTTGTAAAAAACCCCTTGAGTGAGAAGGATAAGTGTCCGCTCCAGTTGATTGGGCTTGGCGATGTGGACGAATGTCATCAAGTGCATGCGCTCGTTCTCGGCTTCGTCGAGCAGCGTGCGAATCCAGCCCTCGTCGTCGGTCATGCGGCGCAAGGAACGCAAGTGTTGCAGTGCCCCACCCACCATGCCGGGAACCGCGGCGACGGTCTCCAGAACGACGGCGCGGTGGCCGTAGCGCTTCGCGAAGAAGGTGTCCGCGAAAAAACGCAGCACCTTCACGAAAGAGTGCGCAAAGTGGTCCGATAGGCCCTGCGGTCGGTGGTGCTGTGTAAGGTCGATGACGGCCGTCTCTTGAGTGGACATGGAATCCCCCGGTTCAATAGGTGCCGGACTGCCGCTTCGGCGCGCCCATGACCAGCACGGATTTCCGCGGAGTTTACTCCCGACGCGCGGAAAAGACGACTCCAACATAGCCGTGTCGAAGCGGAACCTCAAAATGAAGGACCGCTCGCCCGAGGCTTGCCTTGAGCCCGCCGCCATTCCGGCAATAATGGGGCCGGTGACTGGTTGGCGAAAGGGAGCCGGATGGCGGGTCCTGGCGAAAATGCTCTCGGTGAGTTCGACTATGTGATCGTGGGGGCGGGTTCGGCCGGTTGTGTGCTGGCCAACCGGCTCTCGGCCGATCCCGATGTTCGCGTTTGCCTGCTGGAGGCCGGCGGCAAGGATAGCTACATCTGGATTCATATCCCGATCGGCTACCTCTACACCCAGAACAATCCCAAGACCGACTGGTGTTTCAAGACCGAGGCCGAGGCGGGCCTCAACGGCCGGGCGCTCAACTACCCGCGCGGCCGGGTGCTGGGCGGCTGTTCCTCGATCAACGGCATGATCTACATGCGCGGCCAGGCGCGCGACTACGACCACTGGCGCCAACTGGGCAATCCCGGCTGGGGCTGGGACGATGTGCTGCCGCTGTTCACCCGCGCCGAGGACTTCTACCTCGGCGCCGATGGCGCCCACGGGGCGGGCGGCGAGTGGCGGGTCGAGGACATGCGCCTGCGCTGGGAGATCCTCGACGCCTTCCAGGAGGCCGCGGCCGAGATCGGCATCCCCAAGACCGGGGACTTCAACCGCGGAGATAACGAAGGCTGCGGCTACTTCCACGTCAACCAGAAGCGCGGCGTGCGCTGGAACACCTCGAAGGCCTTCCTGCGACCGGTCCAGGACCGGCCCAACCTGACCGTGGTGACGCGCGCCCAGGCGACGCGCCTGCGCCTGGACGAGCGCCGGGCGGTCGGGGTCGAGCTGCGGCTGCGCGGTCGAGACACCTATGTGTCGGCCCGGCGCGAGGTGATCCTGGCGAGCGGCGCTATCGGCTCGCCGCAGCTCCTCCAGCTCTCCGGCATCGGTCCCGGCGCGTTGCTTCAAGAACATGGCATCCCGGTGGTCCACGCCCTCGAAGGGGTCGGCGGCAACCTCCAGGATCATCTTCAGGTGCGCCTCGCCTTCAAGGTCAAGAACACCCGGACCGTGAACGAGCAGGCCAACAGCCTGTGGGGACGCATCGGCATGGGGATCGAGTATTTCCTGTTCAAACGCGGGCCGCTGACCATGGCGCCCAGCCAACTGGGCGCCTTCGCGAAGTCCGACCCGGCAATGGAAACCCCCGATCTCCAGTATCACGTCCAGCCGCTGTCCCTGGAGAAGTTCGGCGAGCCGCTGCACCCCTTCCCGGCGTTCACGGCCTCGGTCGCCAACCTGCGGCCCGAGAGCCGGGGCCAGGTGCGGATCCAAAGCCCGGACCCCTTCGCCGCACCTTCGATCCGGCCCAACTACCTCTCGACCGCGACCGACCGGCGGGTCGCGGCCGAGGCGATCCGCCTGACCCGGCGCATCGCCGCCGCCCCGGCGCTGGCGCGATTCGAGCCCGAGGAGTTCAAGCCGGGTCCGGAATTCGAGAGCGACGAAGAGCTGGCCAAGGCGGCAGGCGACATCGGCACCACCATCTTCCACCCGGTCGGCACCGCCAAGATGGGCCAGGACGATCTCGCCGTGGTCGATGCGCGCCTTAGGGTGCGCGGCATCGAGCGCCTGCGCGTGGCCGACGCCTCGGTCATGCCCCGCATCACCTCCGGCAACACCAACGCGCCCACCATGATGATCGCCGAAAAAGCCTCCGACATGATCCGCGAGGACT
>Ga0114950_10002076_pt1 | contig 15375 bp, 10 predicted proteins | sample N075metaG_FD_83503 | JGI IMG/M metagenome (GOLD analysis project Ga0114950, IMG submission 83503) | Deep subsurface microbial communities from Kermadec Trench to uncover new lineages of life (NeLLi) - N075 metaG | ecosystem: Environmental > Aquatic > Marine > Ocean trench > Sediment | place... | reverse complement strand
GTGCTCTCGCTCTGTGACCACGCGCAGAACGGCTTCTACCACGCGACGGAGTGGATTCCGGTGGTCGCCGGTGCCTACGGAATAGGCTTCCTCGCGACCGCTCTGTTTGACGTCGGGGAGGGGTTCCTGCGAACGACGCTGGTGGTTCTCGCCCTGCAAATCGCCGTCGGGGTCTGGGGCTTTCTCTTGCACCTGCAGGCCGACATCAACGGGGTCTCGTCGAGCCTCTACGAGAACTTCATCCACGGCGCGCCGATCTTCGCTCCGTTGCTGTTTGCAAACCTCGCACTGCTCGCGATGCTCGGCGTCTACGACGCCTGGCTCGAGCAGCGTAGAGAGAGCTAGAGGCGCCGGAGGTACCGGCCGAAGTGTCCCCGTCTACGAGGGCGCCACGTTGAACATGGGCAGGGCGATGAAGAGCTTGATCACGAGCGCATTGACCAGGTCGATGAAGAATGCGCCGACGAGAGGAATGACGAGAAAGGCCTTGGGCGAAGGGCCGAACTTCCCGGTGACGGCTTGCATTTTGGCGATGGCCACCGGTGTCGCTCCGAGCCCGAGACCGACGAAGCCGCCGGAGATGACTGCCGCATCGTAGCTCCGCCCCATGAGCCGGAACACGACGTGGACCGTGAAGAACGTGATCACGAGTACCTGGAAGAAAAGGACCACGAGGATGGGCTTCGCGGCCGTCGTCAGCGACATGAGGTCCATGCTCATCAGGCTCATGATGAGGAACAGGTGCAGGGCGACGTCCCCCGTCGTCGTGATCGCGACGGCCTTCATCGGGAGCTTCCGAAAGTCGGCATAGTTCGTAATGGCAATTCCCACGACCATCGCCGTGAGGAAGCCGGGCAGGAGGACGCCCGCGGAGAAGAGGTATCGGTTCACTACATCGCCCACTCCGACACACAGGGCGAGCATCAGGATCGTCCCCAGGAGGTCCCGCACGTTGACCGGGCCCTGGGCCGAGTCCTCGCCGGCGGTCTCGTCCTCGACCGGCGCGGCCGACCGCAGGCCGTGGCGTTGGATCAGACGGCCGGCGATGGGTCCGCCGAGCAGGCCCCCCGCGATCAGGCCGATTGTCGCGAACGCGATTCCAATCGTACCGGCGTCGACAAGGCCCGCCTTTTCGGCCTCCGCTCCCCAGGCGATGGCCGTACCGTGCCCACCCGCGAACGAGACGCTCCCAGCGAACAGGCCGTAGCCCGGGTGCACGTCGAAGAGCAAGGCGAGGCCGACGCCCGTCGCGTTCTGGACCACAAGGAACACGGCCGCGGCGACGAGCAGGATGCCCAGCGCCTTCCCGCCGGCCGCCAGCATCTTGAACTTGGCGCCGAGCCCGATCGTGCTGAAGAAGACGAGCAGCAGGAGATCGCGCATCCGCATGTCGAAGCTGATCTCGCGCCCGGTCACGCTCGCGAGAACGGCCACAGCGACGCTGAAGATCAGCCCCCCGGTCACCGCGATCGGGATGTTGTTGGCTTCGAGAAACCGGACGCGTGTGGTCAGGAAATTCCCCAGCCACAGCACGAGGATGCTGAGGATGAGGAAATCGACAGGCTTCACTTCGATAGGCATATGGAGCAGAGTCGCGGCTCAGCGACTTACGGGGACCGTGAGAATCGGGAGTTGGGCGTCGGCCTTGGCAGACTCGGCGATCCGCACTGAAACGAGAGTCTGAATCAGACGGAAGGACTCCTTGCTGGCCGTATCCGTCGCGTCGATGTAGTACCACCAGCCGTGATGCTCGACCGCGACCATGGCAGCCTCCGGAGCACTCTCCGAGCACTGGATCCGGATCATGTCCCCGACGGCACCCAGCTCCGGGTACGAGGTCACCCAACCTGCCTCCACGTGCTCCGGCGGAACCTCCATGGATGCCCCTGCGATCGTCAGGAGATCGAAGATGGACCTGGTCTTGATCGCCAGCCCCCCTCGCCGAGAGGTCGTTCCATCGGATAGCCACGTGGGGAGGATCACATCCTGCCCGGTCCCCACGGCGTCGGTCGGGACCCCGACCAGCTCGAGGAGATCAGTCACAGCTTCCGTGTGATCCGGAGCGTAACGGCTGATTACCAATGCGAATCCCCGCTCACCGGGTGCCGTCCGTGCCCAGTTCACCGTGCCGTACCTGCTGAGCTCGGTGATCCCGTCTACGATGGCGAGGAACCGGTCGTCCTGCTGATCCGGATCGATGACGAACGCTCGATTCCTTATTCCGTTGATGGACTCGATCAGCGCGATCATATTCATCCCCTTGTCGGGCCTCGCGCCGAGGAGGAGGAACACAAGGTCGATGGGGATCGGCGAGAGCAACTCGCGCACGTACGCTGCCCCGTCGATGGGCGTGTAGCTGATCGTGGGGTTCTCTTCGTAGGCGAAGCCCGTGCTGAAGGGGACGAGGTTTCCTGCGACCTCCCTGTCATTGCCCCACGCCCCGAATTCCGTACCGGCTGTCGCGCGCACCCGAATGTTGGCGGTGACACTGCTCACTGCGAGCAGCCCCACGGACTCGCCATATCGAAGGCGAGCAATCATCTCCAGTGTCTGCCGGTCTCCAGAATCGATGATCGCTCGGTTGTACAGGCTGCGGCCGTTTCGGATCGAGGCGGGACCGAGTTGGTTGCAACCTGCAAGGAAGATCACGGCGAGGGCCGCGAAGGGGCCCGCGAGACTGGTCGGACGGGAGCACTTGTGATTCTTCATTTCCAGATCGGGTTGAAGCCTGTGTCGCTTATCGGAGACCGAGTCCGTGCGCGCTCGCTTCGTTTGCGCACGGGCGCGAGTCACTTGAACGGGTTGAGAATGACGGGCGAGAAGAAGACCTTGAGGTTCCATTCCGGAGTGACGTCGTCGTTGCCCTGGATCGCGTCGTACTGCCCTTCTATTCCCCACCGGATCGGCACCTTCCCGATCTTGAATAGTCCGATCGTGCCGAGCCCGACAGGGAACGAGAGCCGGTCGCCTTCGTCCGCCTCCCAGTCGATACGAATGTTCGGTATCATGCCAATGAGCTGGTTGGCGTTCATCCGCCAATTCACGAAGTACTGGATGTCCGTCATGCTCGTGTCGTCACGATCTGATTCGCCGTCATAGGACCACCAATGTTAGGCGAGCGCGCCAAGGTTCCAGTTCTCGATGCCGAGGCCGCCACTCTCGTTCCCCAGGCGGAGGAGTAGCGCCGCCGGTCCGGCCTGCCACTTCTCTTGACCCACTCCTGCTGCAGGACCGGCACGTCTTCCGAGGGGAACTCGGGTGTGGAGGCTTCACGGAAGCTGCCGACCCAATCCCCGCTGGGGGGAGACGGGGACGAGGCGCAGCCCGCCCCGAGGAGCGTGCCTACGATCAGGATCCAGCCGGGCGGACGCAGTATTTGGAATCGAGATTCCATGGAGATTCTCGCAAATGTGAGGGGAGACCGGTTCTTCAAGTCTCGGACGAAGGTGGGGTAGACATCTCCTGCCCGACCTGGATGCCGACGAGTCGAGCGATGAGTACTACGAGAAATACCTGGCCAACGAACGCCTCGATCACGGTCGACAGCCGCGCAATCGAGCTAGCGGGTACGACGTCGCCGTAGCCCAGGGTCAGAAGAGTGACGAAACTGAAATAGACGCGACGCACGACTGAATCGATGTGCTGTGCCACGAAGGCTGGGAAGCCGTCCTCGGGCATTCGGAACGAGTCCGGCTGCCACAACTCGATCAGGCCATAGGCGGAGGCCCAGGCCAGCCCGATGAGCAGGTATGCACAGAGCGAGGCGCTGATGACGTCGAGCGTGACAGTGCGCGCGCGAAACACCTGGCGCACCAGGAGCACGATGACCAATGCCAGAAACACCACGTTGCAGGCATAGGAGAGTCCTATCAGCACTGATCGGTCGGAGAAAATGCCGGGCCAAGCGAGGACGAGCGCCGGTGCGCCGATTCCGAGAGCCAGATACCGCGCCGCGCGTCCGTGGCTAGTGGCGACGGCTGCCGCTACGACTAGGGCGGTGAAAGACGCGAGCATCAGCGCCGCGCCGAAGTTGGGGTGCCGGGGCGCCTGGATAGACGTGACCGCGGGAGCGATGAGGATGTTCACGACCAGGACCACGAGCAGCACCATGAAGCGGTGTCGTCGCCACCACCCTTCCTGCCCGGTGCCTCGAAGGTGTGTATCCGCGGAGTCCATCTTCAATCTTGTTTCCAGGCAGACCCGGCGATAACCAACTACTCCGCCGCCGGCTCGTCGGCCAACTTCATGCCGAAATTCTCTACGAAGACAGCGATAATCGCGGGGAGTACGAACAGCGTGAACAGAGTTCCGATCGAGAGGCCGATGACGATCACCGTCGCCAGGCCCTTGAACAGCGGTCCTCCAACCAGCATGAGGCTCAGGAGACCGCCGACGGTCGTCAGGGTCGTCATGAGAATCGGCATCAGCCGCAACTGGCCGGCCTCGGCCAGGCAGCGCCGGAACGCATCCAGCGATAAACCGTCGAACGACTTCTCGCCTTCGGCTGCGAGCCCTTCTCCAACGGCACGTTTCTGCCCGACGAGAATGCCGGAGAATTCGATCAGCAGAATGGCCGCGCTCAGCACGATGCCAAACAGCGCGAGGAAGCCGACCGTCTCCATGAATCCCAACGGGATCTGCATGATGAGCAGGCCCACCAACCCGCCCCCCGCCGCGAGGGGCAGAATGAGGAAGATGATGAACGGCTTGAGCACGGAGTTGAATTGGATGACCAGCAGCAAGAAGATCAAGATCGCACCGGCCATCAGCGCCTTGCCGTTCATCTTGGCGCCTTTGTTGGCCTCCTCGCTGATGCCGCCCTGCTCGATCCGGAACCCGGGCGGCAGATCGGCGGCGATCTGGTCGAGATCCTGCTGGATGGCGCCGATCACTTCACTGTAGAGCACGCCCGGCTCGGGTCGGCAGCGCACGCTCATGTTCCGCTCGCGCTGATAGCGATTGATCTTGGCCGGTACCCACTCCCGCCGAATCGTGGCGACGGATTCGAGCGGCACCTTCCCGGCGAAGCCCTCCACGTGGAGAGCACCCAGCTCATCCAGTGTCCTACGCTGCTCGGGAGGTAACCGCAGCATCACGGGGATCTGTCGATCCCTCTCGCGGTAGAGCGCCAGTTGATGACCGCTGTAGTAGGCGTTCATGGAGAGCGAGATCGAAGCGTTCGTCACGCCCGCGAGAACGGCCTTGTGCTCGTCCACGTCCACGCCCAACTGCCGGCCGTACTCGCCCCAACTATCATGGATGTCCCAGGCCAGTCCGCACTCCCGCAATGCTCGCTTGATGCGATCGGCGGACTCGCGCAACACCCGCTCACCGCCGAGACGCGGGCCGAGCACGCGGATGTCGACCGGCGAGGTGACAGGCACGCCGAGGACGAGCTGGTGGGGAACGACGCGGACGCCCGGGATAGGCGCGAGGTAATTCGCCGTGCCGGCCTCGCCGATGCCCTCGGCCACCGCCCGTCGCAGGTCCTCGGCGAAGCCGGGGACGTCGTCTCCCGTCGTCGTGTTCACCCAGATGCACGCGTAGCTGGTCTCGTCCGCCTTGGGGTACAGCCCGGGGTAGTTGAACGGGCCACCCGAGCCGACGAAAGTGCACATGGATTGCAGGCGCTCTCGGCCTTCCGGCAGGCGGGTCAAGCGGCCATTCACATAGGAGCTGTCGTTCAATCTACGCAGGAACTCCTCGACCCGCGCCGCGGCCTCGCTGGTTCTATGGATGGGTGCGCTGTCCGGGAGATAGACGTCGATCACGAACTGATTGCGGTCCGAGATCGGGAAGAAGGACGTCTTCATGGGCAGGCTGATCACGAGCGCCAGCAACGCAAAGGAGACGCCGACGGTCAGCCACTTGGCCCGGACGGCGAGCAGGCAGAGCCTCTGATAGAGACCGACCTTGTCCGCAGGCGCAGCGGGGGGCTCCGCGCCCTTTCTCAGACGGCGCCTCAGCGCGCCGAGCGCGGCAACGATCGGATTCTTGCCGCTCGCAGGCTTGAGGCCGTAGTAGCCCATGATGGTCGTCACGGTCATGGCGAACACCCATCCCACGGCGAGCGCCAGGGAGACGACGACCGGCAGGCTGAAGATGTACTCCCGCATGCTGCCCTCGAGGAACACCGTCATGGGCAGGAAGGCGGCCACGATCGTGCACGTGGCGATGAGGATCGCGAAGGAGATCTGATTGGGCCCCTGGATGGCGGCCTCGCGTCGAGTGAGGCCCTTGCCCAGCATGGTCTGCGTGTTGTCACAGACCTGGATCGTGTTGTCGACCAGTATGCCCAGCGCGATGATCAGAGCCGCGAGTGAGATCTGCTCGATCACGACGCCGAAGAGGGTCATCAGCCCGATGGCGATCAGCATGATCGCGGGGATGGCGATCGCCGCGATGATCGAAGTCCGCAGTCCGGCCATCACGAGCAGGACGAGGATCACGACCGCGATCGACGAGATGACGTTGGCGACGACTTCGCTCACTTTCTTGTCGACGGCCAGGGGCTGATCGGATGCCTTGACGACCAACATGTCGGGCGGCAGGAACGTATCGTTGGCAGTCTCCAGCATGCGCCCGATGGCCTGGTCCAGCTCGACGATGTTGACGCCGTCCTTCATGGCGAACGCGAGCACCACGCAATCGTGCGAACCCTGAGTATCGGAGTAACGGGTGATCGCACGGGGCGGGTCGCGATAGCCGCGTATGACACTCAAGTCCAGATCGGCGAGGGTCACCGGGACGTTCTGGGTCAGAGGCACGGCCCAGGGGCCGGTGCCCGACTCCGCCCCGGCGAGCGATTGCGTGAGCGCGGCGGACAGCGCCGGGGCCTTCTGACCGCGCGTGCCAATCGCGACTCGGCCGACGACCGTGCGCGAAATCTCGTCCACGGCATCGACTCTATCGCTCAGCTTGATCGTGAACTTCGTCGTGTCGGTCTCGACGGTTCCACCTGGCACGACCACGTTGCGCAGGCGCAGATACGTGGCGAGCTGCTCGCCCGTGATTTCCAGCTTGGCCCATTTGCCGAGCTCGGTCTCGACGTAGATCACCTCATCCTGCACTCCGTACGTGTCGACACGCTCCACGTACGATGGCGCCGTAGGGACGGGGACTATTCGACCATTCGCGTCGGGGATCCCTGGCCGAAGATCCATGATCCGGTCGCGCAGGAGCCGGGCATAGTCGTCGAGGTCGCGCGCCGAGTATCGGTGCTTCGACAGCGTGGAGGGATCCTGGTACAGGCACAGGATCATCACGGCGGCCTGGCTGATGTGATCATTCAGGTTCGGTGTGCCGCAGCCCACGGGCAGCATCGGCTCCATGAGCTTCAGCTCGCGGCGCACCTTATCCCAGACTGCGCCGGCATCGCTCACCGCGTCGATCGTCGTGACCTGAATGAACGAGACTCCGGCGTAACTGGTCGAGTCGATCTTGCGGATCGTCTTCACGCCCGCCAGCGCGAGCTCGATCGGGTCCGTGACGAGCTGCTCGACCTGGACCGCCGTAGCGCCGAGCCAGGGAGTGACGATGAACCCGTCGCGAATCGTGAACTGCGGATCCTCCTTGCGCGGCGCCGTCATGAAGGTGAGCACCCCCAGGGCAACCAGCATCGCGGTCGTGACCAGCACGACTGCCTTGTGATCGAGAGCGAACTTGGGCAGGTTCATCGCGAGAGCACCAACTACTCGATCTCGATAGGGTTGATCGCCTCTCCGTCCGCAACGTAGTGCGCCCCACGCAAGACCAGCCGCATGCCCTCGGCGAGTAGGCCGTCCGCGACGGCTTCGATCCGCTGCAACGCGCCTACCGTGGCGCCGACACGAACCTCGACCAGGATCGCCGCTTGGCGCCCGTCCTCCTCGGTCTCGATCCCGTACACGAAGTGGCTCTGACCGTCGAACTGGATCGCCTCCTCGGGAACGTAGAAGCCGCGTTCGAGTTCGGGGCCCCTCATCCCGACCGTGACGACGTCGCCCGGGCGCAGGAGCCAACGCTCGCGCACCAAGAGCACTTCTCCCCCATCGACCACGTCGCCCGTGACGCCGCGCAGAACGAGGTCCTGCTCAGGATCCAGCCCACCGGTGTCCGAGAGCTCGCGGAACGTGAAGAGCTGCACGAAGTCGAGCAAGCCATCGCCCGGTGTCACGCGCACTTTCTTCACCTTCACGCGTGGGTCGTAGTCCTCCCACAGGTCCCGCAACTCGAGACCCTCAACCTTCCACACGTAGAAACCGGATGCGTCCTCGTGAAGCGTGCCGACCTCGGTGAAGTACGGCCCCGGACCGCCTTCGTCGCGAGTCTCGAGCGGCATCAGCTCGGTAGCCCGAGGAGTCGTGGAATCACTCGCCACCCCAATGCCCGCCTCGACGCGACGATTCCTGACGATCAGAGTGGCCAGGTACGTCCGCGTCGCAGGGTCCGCGAACGTGTCCTTGAGGTAGACGAAACCCTCCAGAACCTCGTCGGAGTCCGGCAGGTAGACACGCACCCGATCGTTGTAGTGGATGAGTGCATCCAGGCGGGGAGACAGCGCGACCTGGACTTTGATCGGGTCCATCATCTGCACGGTCGCCACCGGCAATCCCCGCAAGACGTAGCCCCCCAGGATCACGTGGGCCCGGGCGATCTGACCGGTGTACGGGGCGTACAGCGTGCAATCCTCGACGTCGAGGCGGGCCCGCTCGACCATCTCCTCGGCCACGCGGACCTGGGCCCGGACGGCATCGACCCCGGATGCCTTGGTCGAGAGCGTGGCCTCGACTTGCGCCACCGTGGCCCGCGCCACTTTCTGGGCCGCCTCGACCTGGTCCAGTCGCTCCCGCGGCGCCGAGTTGTCCGCCACCATCCTGGTGTACCGCGCGACCTCCTGGTCTTGAAGCAGTAGATCCGCCTGCGCCGCCTTCAACTGTTCGGGGATGATCTCCGCGAGCTCGGTCTCGGACGCCTCGAGTCTGGCCCGCGCGGATGCGAGTAGCGCTTCCTGTTCCCTGAGAGCGATCCGGTAGCGCTCGTCGTCCAACCGGGCGATCACGGTGCCGCGGGCCAGGCGCTTACCGCTCGCATCCATGGTCTCACCCTCGAGCTCGGTCCCGGCGTCTTCCATGTAGACGACGCGGCCGGGGACCTCGAAGCCGATTTCGACGCGCTTCCACGAATCCACGGTGCCGGAGAGGCGTGTCGTCGAGCCCGGGGTCTGCGTCCGAAGCGTGACGTAGGACACGGGGCGCGGCGGCCTCATCGGCGGCTCGAGCTCGGAACCACAGCCTGCCACCAGTGCGACCCCGCCGGTCATGAGTCGTAGGGCAACTCTCATCATTCGAGATCTCCAGTCTCTCGTCGTTGCGTGCGCGGCGCTCATTCGTCCGATGCACCTTCAGTACTCATCGGATCCGCGTCCTGATCCGGACCTTCCTGTGCATCCTCCAGGAGGTCGCCCCAATTCGTCCGGTCCCGCATCTCCTGCTGGATCTCCTCCGGCACGAAGCCCTTGCCCTGACGGATCTGCCAGCCGCCGCCGAGCGCGCGGTACAGACCGATCAGGTTGCGACACACTCCCCCACGGGACACCGTGAGGAGGTCCTGCTGGCGCGTGAGGAACTGCTGCGTATCGAGGACACGCGTGTAAGGAGCCGAACCCTGTCTGTACTGATTCATCGCGAGCTCGACCGAGCGCTCGGCCGCCGTGACAGCTTCCGAGAGCGCATCGACCTGCTCCTGGGAACCGAGGAAACCAACGAGCGAATCCTCGACCTCGCGCTGGGCACGCAGGACCCGTTCCTGGTAGTTGACGAGCAACGCCTGGAACTTCGCATCCTGCGCGCGCACGTTGTTCTTGATGCGCCCGTAGTTGAGGATGTCCCACGTGAAGAAGGGCCCGAAGAAGCTCGTCTCGGAGTCCCCTCCGAACAAGTCGCCCGAGTCCTTGGCGCTGACACCGAATGCTCCGCCCAATCCGAACTTCGGCAGGAGGTCGGCCTTTGCGATGCCGATCTTCGCGCACTGCGCGATGGCCTGAAGCTCGGCCAGTCGGATGTCCGGGCGGCGCCGCACGAGGTCCGCGGGAATGCCGATCGCCACCGACCGGGGAGTGGTCGGGATCCCGCCCGGCCCGCCCAGCAGCTCGGCGATCTGGTCGCTTCGCCGACCCAGGAGGATGGCGAGGCCATTTCGCGCTTGCCTCAGCGAAGTCGCCAGCATGGGGACCAGCGCCCGCGTCGTGCCGAGGAGCGCACGCGCCTGCGTCACGTCGAGCTCGCTCGTCACACCGTTCTGGAAGCGCGACTCGGCGAGCTCGAGGCTGCTCTGTTGGATCTCGACGTTTCGGCGCGCGAGCGCGAGCCGCTCCTCCAGGGTGCGAACGGCCACGAACGAGATCGCGACTTCCGCGGTGAGCGTGATCAGGAGGTCGTCGTAGGTCGCAACCGAGGCCACGTACATCGCGTCCGCGGCGTCGATGCCGCGTCGGAATCGGCCCCAGAGATCCAGCTCCCACACGGCGCCCACTCCGAGCTGGAAGTTGTCGAAGGTGCCGTCGGTGTCGCCCGCCAGGGGCAGACCCGAGATGGGTACGGGGTTGGCCTCCCCGCTGAGGTCGATCCGGCTGTAGCTGCCGAACCCCTTCTGAACTTGCGGGTACAGGTTGCCCTCTGCCCGTCCGAGCTCGGCGCGAGCCTCCATGATCCGGATTCCGGCCACGCGCAGAGAGAGGTTTTGCTCGTGAGCAAGGACGATCAGCTCGGTGAGCGTCGGATCCTCGAAGGCGTCCCACCAGCTGGAATGGTCGGCGGACTCGGTTCGGACGCGGGGATCCTCCGTGCCGGCCCAATTCTCTGCGACCGAGACTTCGGGCGGCTCGTACTCGGGGCCCACCTTGCAGGCTCCGAAGACAATGGCGCCGGCGACAATTGCAAAGTGTCTCGATTGCGTCGTCATCGGCCTTGGCCACCGAGCTAAGGAGTGTTTCACGAAGTACGGAGTCCTGGGAGTCTAGTTGATGTCCACGATCACCCGGTCAATTCGGCTTCGGGACATGTCGATCCGCGGTGCAGGACTGTTCGCCGTAGTAGTCCGTGAACAACATGCCTTCGTTCGCAATGCGATCGATGTTGGGCGTGCGGTAGCCCATCAACCCGCGCGTGTAAACGCTGATGTTCGATTGCCCGATGTCGTCGCCCCAGATGACGAGGATGTTCGGCTTGGATTCCTGGGGTCGATCCGAATTCGAGGAAAGAGCCACGGGCGAACTGCAGATGGCGGTGACGACCGCCGCCATGGCGACCAACTTTTCGATTCTCATGGGGATTCTCTGTCAGTTGAGGGGTGGCTCCGAAACCTCGAGTCCAGACCGCACGCAGCTAAGCTCGAGGCATGCTCGAGGCTCAGGCAGTTCGCCTAATTGTGACGAACAGAAGCTGCGGAGTCGCGCGGCCCCCCCCGCTCCGGGTAATCCCTAGTTAACCTGCACCGAAGCCGTGCCCTCTTGGAGAGGGTTGCCCGCACCCTCACCACTGAACCAGTAGTATGCATCAGCGGTCCTCGAGCGGAGTGAGTATGAACGAGCATCAACATATGGATGTGGCAAGGTGAGCTCTCCAAGCCCGGGAACGTGGCGAGGGCTTGGACTGATTGGACTGTCTCTCGGTCTCCTGAGCGCCCCTCTCGGTGCGACCCAGGCCACCACGAAGCCGCCCCCCCGCCTCATTCTCCAGATCACGGTCGACCAGCTTCGAGGCGACCTGCCGCGGCGCACCTTCGACCGTTTCGGCGAGGGCGGATTCCGTTACCTGATGGAGCAGGGGATCCGCTACGACAATGCGCACCACGGCCATGCGAACACCGAGACCATCGTAGGGCACACGACCCTCGCGACCGGAACGCACCCGTCGACCCATGGAATGGTCGCGAACGTCTGGTTCGATCATGCGGACGAGTCGCTCCGGTACAACGTGGAGGACCCGCGCTACCACCTGCTCACCGCGGGCGCCTCCATCGATCAAGAGACTGAGATCGACCCCACGCAGAAGGCGGCGAAGACGGATGGCCGTTCGCCCTCGGCGATCCTCGTCTCCACGTTCTCCGACGAGCTCGCGCTCTTCACGGCGGGCAAGGCGAAGGTGTTCGGCGTATCCGTGAAGGACCGCGGCGCGATCGCGCTCGCCGGTCACGCCGGCAAGGCATTCTGGTTCTCGAAGGCCAAGGGGGCCTTCGTTACGAGCAACTACTACTACGACGCCTACCCCGACTGGGTGAACGAGTGGAACGCCAAAGAGCCCGCCGCCGCCTGGGCGAACACGTCGTGGGAGCTCATGCACGAGCGCGACACCTATACCTACGGCGACCGGGACGACCGCGAGTTCGAGACGAATCTCCCGGGCTGGGGTCGCACGTTCCCCCACCCCTACGGTCCCGGCGACTCCAAGTACTACACGACGTTCCTCACGGTGAGCCCCGTCGGCGACGAGCTGACACTCGACTTCGCGAAGGCGCTCATCGAGCACGAGGGACTCGGCCAGGACGACGTGCCGGACTACCTCTCGGTGAGCTTCTCCTCCACCGACTACGTCGGGCACCTTTTCGGCCCGTCCAGCCTCGAGAGCGAGGACAACCTGCTCCGACTCGACCGGACGCTCGCGGAGCTCCTCGCGTACGTGGACGATGCGGTGGGGCTCGCGCACACGCTCGTCGTGCTCTCGGCCGACCACGGAGCCGCGGAAGCTCCGCCGTACATGAACGAGCTCGGCATCGAGGCCCGCTACATGGACTTCGATGCGCTCGACAAGACGCCTGCCATCGAGGCCCTCAAGCGGCGATTCGGCATCGGCCAGGAGCTCATCGAGACGTACTACCACCCCTACCTGCATCTCAACCGGGAGCTGATCGCGGAGCAGGGGCTGGACCCGGCGAGCGTGGAACGGGCGGTGGCGGACGAGCTCGTGAAGTTCGACGGCGTGGCCATGGCGTTCACGCGCTCCGATCTGGTCACCCAGCGCGTCCCGGCCACCGCGGTGGCCCGGCGCGTGCTCCGCAATCACTACCCCGCACGCTCCGGCGACATCTACGTCGTCCTCGAGCCCAACTGGTTAGTGAACGACTTCGACGGGCTCACCGTCGCGACGGCGCACGGCTCGCCCTGGCGCTACGACACGTACGTCCCCATCATCTTCGCCGGGATGGGCCTCGAGCCCCGGGTCGTCACGCGCGAGGTGCAGACCGTCGATGTGGCGGCGACGCTCTCGCTCTACCTGGGCACGAAGTTCCCGTCAGGGTGCGTCGGGAAGCCGCTCGAGGAAGTGTTCGGGCACTGACGCGGAGCGTGATCCGAACTTGGGACGCCCCCTGCGCGTCTCGCGCTACAGCGGCGTCAGGCGCAGGTTCCTGTACGAGATGTCCGTCGCCTCGGCCTTGATCGCGATCGGTCCCTCGCGTACGCCGATGCCCGTCGCCGCGTTCACGACCTCGCCGTTCAGGCGGACGGTGAGGTCGCCGGCCTGGATCCGGATCGTGAGGTGGTTCCACTCACCGCGCCTGCGTTCGACGTCGCGGTACTTCTCCGTGATCACGCCGTTCGTGCGCCGGCGTTCGACCTGCATGGGGACTTGGCCGTAGTTCCAGAGGTCGCCCGCGTTGCGGTTCTCCAGCTGGATCTCGATACCCGTCGGCCACACCTCGACCTCGGAGCCGACGTCCTCGCCGATGCGCACCATGATCCCCCCGTCGCCGGGGTTGATCGTCTGCGGGTCGATCACGTAGTCGAGCTCGAGCTCGAAGTCGCCGTAGCTCGCCTCCGTGCGGAGGTACCCGATCGGCCAGGCCTTGCACACCAGTACGCCGTCCTCGACGGTGAACGGCGGCTTGCGCTGGCTGAGCACTCTCGGGATCCAGACCCAGCCCTCGAGGTCGCGGCCGTTCAGGAGCTCGATGACGCGCGGCGCATCCGGGGCATCCGGCGCGTTCGCCTCCGCGCCGGGCACCTGACGGATCTTGATGTTGCGGAACCAGATCGTGTTGCCCGTGTCCTGGGCCGCGAAGCGCGCGAGGGGTAGCTGGCCGAGGACGGGGTCGTCGGCCATCGGCTTGCCCATGCGCTCGGCCCATTCGGCCGGCGACATGTGCAGCGTGAGCAGGCGGACGCCGTTGAGCCAGTGCTCCACCATGAAGTCCCGCGCGACGACGCGCGCGTGATTGAACTCGCCACTCGGCCGGAGGATCGCCGTGATGCCGCCGCCCGCCTCCGCGAGCAACGGCGACAGCTGGGCTTCGGGAATAGGAGCCGCGGCTCGATCGCCGCCCGGCGCGACCCGCCACTCCGCCTCCAGCTCGAACTCCTCGAAGAACTGGGTGCTCACGATGTCGCCGCCGCCGGGCGAGATCTTGAGGCACCCATTCTCGACGCTCCACCGGTCCGCCGGCAAGCCCTCGCCCGGCTTCCCCCACCCACCGGCGCTCTCGCCATCGAACAGGAGCACCCAACCGGCGGCGCGATCCTCGGCGGTCAGCGTGTTGGGCTCGATGCGCCGGAGCGGCGTCACCTTGCCCGTGGCGACCCACTCCGTCGCGCGGATGAGGCCTTGCTGCAATTCCGGATCTTCGTAGGCGATCCAGGTCGAAGGATCGCCCAGCTCGACGCGGCCGAGGGCCGACGCGACGACGCGACCCTTGCCGTAGTTCCCGACGAGGACCGCGGGCTGCGGGCTTCCGCCCGCCACGTCCGGAGACGCCATGTTCGCAAGCATGGTGTAGCCCGCGCCCGCGTGGAGCTCGAGGCCGAGCATCAAGGCGTCCGAGTGGATGCCGTCGCCCTGCCCCATCCCCTTGACGACGGGGTGCTCCGCATCCGTGATCGTCACCTTCACGGGCCCGAACGGACTGGTGCCGCCCCCTTTCCCCGCCGTGAACCCGACGAGGCGGCCGTACTCCGGCCAATCAGGGAACGCGCGGATCGCCGCGTGGTAGGCGACGACGCCCAGCCCGTCCTCGACCGCGGCCAGGAGGTTGCTCTCCCCGGGGTCACCCCAGCGCGGTCCGGCGTAGTCGATGAGGACCACGCGGAACTGGTCGAGATACGCGCGGTCGGCCAGGTCGGCGGCCGGGTACAGCGAGACCGTCACCGCGAACTTGCCGCTGTCCGCGAGCACCTGCCGGAGATGCGTGCTCGTCCAGCGCCAGTCGGTCTCGTTGTCACCCGTGAGCAGGAGGACGGGGATCCGCCCGGACGCCTGCACGCCATGGGGAACGGGCGGGACGCCCGCGGCGAAGAGGATCGTCGTGAGAACACTGATCGCGCCCATGCTGTCCTCCGTGGGAACTCAGAAACTGAAGCCGAAGCCCACGATCGGGCCGTTCATGTGAATGTTCAGTTTGAACTTG
>Ga0114950_10002074_pt1 | contig 15404 bp, 11 predicted proteins | sample N075metaG_FD_83503 | JGI IMG/M metagenome (GOLD analysis project Ga0114950, IMG submission 83503) | Deep subsurface microbial communities from Kermadec Trench to uncover new lineages of life (NeLLi) - N075 metaG | ecosystem: Environmental > Aquatic > Marine > Ocean trench > Sediment | place... | reverse complement strand
CAGGTTCCTGGAGTAGTCCCTGCATTTCCTAATGTCCCCCACCCAAACTCATCATTTATCCAGGAAGGTGCACCGGCTCCATTTGATGATAAAACCTGCCCAGCCGTACCTGCAGCAGTGAATGTGTAAGATGTTCCATTTGAATATGCAATAGTACCTGCAGCACCGGTACTTGCATTATTCGTTCCTCCTCTGGCAATAGGCAAGGTTCCGGCAGTAATTTTTGAGGTATTTAAATTGGGGATATCAGCTGCCACAAGTGCTCGAAATGCAGGTGCAGAAACTGGTGCCGATGGTGGTCCGGCAAATATTAGATTAGGAGACTGTGTTGAATTAATTCCTGTCCCTTGTAAAGCCCCAATATCAGATGCATTTGTAGAAATCTGTGTTCGTTCTGCACCACTGATAATGATACCACTCCCTGCATTAGTAACATCATTCAATAACGTTACAGAATTTGCTGCTATTCGAGCATCAACCCTGGCATTTGTATAATACAGGTTAGCCGAACCTTCAGCCAAATCATCGGTGTCCGACGAACTTAGATCCTGAAGTGCTGTGCCAATTGTAGCACGCTCTGCTCCGGTAATAATCTGACCACTCCCTGCACTTGATACATTAGATAATGCTGTAACTGATCTTGTCGAAAACCTTGAATCAAAACGGACATTGGTATAAAATAAATTTCCAACACCTTCTGACAAGTCATCGGTATCAAACCCGGATATATTTGTAATAAATCCAGCATTGTTATTTAGTAAAGAAATGTTCTCACCCTCCACCATTACAGAAGAATTTAACTTTGTTACACCAATATTTGCGGTGTTACTAATATTCGCATTTGAAATTGTGCCATTCGCAATTTTTGCACCTGTTACTGCTCCGGGTTGAATGGTCATTGTCCCGGAATTGCTCAAGTTCAAGTCGCCGGAGATACTAACTGCAATATTGGAACCGTTATTTGTTACAATCTCAGCATTCCCTAGAATTGGTAATGAAGAACCTGCGGCTGTTAAATCGGAGCTTGCCTCCCAGCCTGTTCCCGACCATTTTAATACTTCTCCTGAATTTGGAGAGACTGAAGAAATATCAAAGCCCGTTCCACCACCATCGATACTAACAGAATTACCTGAAAGACTTAAATTCTGAATTTCATTCGTCGGGTCAGCATCAAGATTTACATTATCAACGTAATTTTTTGTTGCAACATCCTGTGGAGCACTTGGGTCTGATATATTATTAATAGAAATTCCACCAGCATCGCCCCCTTGAGCCAATACACTAGATAAATCCTGTATCTCATTTGTGGGATCTGAATCACCATCAGAAACATCGATGATTACACTATTCCCATTGGATATATTCAACTCGACATCATTGCCGGTTCGTGTAATAGCCAAAGACTGGATATATGCTGAGAGATCTATGGTCGTCGCAGAGGGATTATTTGTAATTACAAGGTCATTCCCATTCAATGAAAGATCCTGAGCCTGGCCATCACCTGCTGATCCTAAAAGTTGCCAGGAATTATCTTGCCAATAATAAAAGGTGTCCTCATCACTATCATAAACAAGTAACCCATTGTCAATCGACGCCAATTTTGCAATGAAATTACTGGCAGTCCGCTGTCCAGTGGTCAACTTTGGAACCAGCAACCCCTGGTCGTTTGTTGTAGAAACAAGTTCCAGAACGGCATTCGTATTTGGTTGTCCTGTTCCTATACCAACTGAATTTTGAGCGTATGATGATGAGAAATAGATACAAAAGGTAATAGTAAGCCCTGTATAGCTGAAAAAATTAGGAAGTTTCATATTATAAAGCAATGATTTTCAATAAGTTAATACCAATTTTTGAAAAAAGTAAACCTTGGAATCAATTTTTGTTTTGACCCTACCATTACGGGGTATTACGTGAAATCCTGAGACGGATTCAGCAGGTATTTACTAAAAAGGAGGTGGGTTGGATTCAGAAAAATTTGATCCATACTTTTCATCCTCACTGGATCCATCATTTGCTTTACTCGGAAAAGTCATATTACTCTCTATACCAGTTGATTCAAAAGAAAAATCCCCATCAACAAATTTGGTGTACTTTGCAATGAATTTTAGTTTCGTACTTCCGAGTGGCCCATTCCTGTGTTTTGCAATAATAACTTCGCCCATTCCCGTGGTTGGCATTCCGTTTTCATCCTCCGTAATACTGTAGTACTCCGGCCTGTACAAAAACATTACCAGGTCTGCATCCTGCTCAATAGATCCTGATTCACGAAGATCAGAAAGATGTGGACGTTTATCTCCTCCCCTCGTTTCTACTGCCCGACTCAGCTGACTAAGTGCAATCACAGGCACATTCAATTCCTTTGCGATACCCTTTAACGACCTAGAAATGTGGGCAATTTCCTGCTCTCTGTTTCCTCCAGAAGTTTTTTCCCCACTCATCAGCTGTAAATAATCAATAATGATGAGTTTTACTCCATTTTGAGAAACCAGTCGTCGACTTTTGGCCCTTAATTCCAAAATTGTCAGTGCCGGAGTATCATCGATAAAAATAGGAGCATCTGCCAATTTCCCTGTTTTATGAACAAGCTGTTCCCATTCATAGTCTGCCAGATTTCCTTTTTTAATTTTTTCACTCTCAAGTTCAGCCTCGGCAGATATCAATCGATTAACAAGTTGAATCGACGACATCTCCAAAGAGAACAATGCTACGGGATGGTTAAAATCAACAGCAGCATTTCTCAAGGCTGAAACTATAAATGCTGTTTTACCCATTCCAGGCCTTGCTGCAATAATTATTAAATCTGACTTCTGCCATCCAGAGGTAATCCTGTCCAATGATGAAAATCCGCTAGGAATACCGGTAAGTCCATCCGGATGTTCTTTTCGGAGTTCCAGCTCATCCATTGCGTCTTTCATGATCGTTCGCATTCCGACATAGTTTCGACGAATGTGCGATTCAGAAACTTCAAAAAGTGCGGCTTCGGTTTTATCCAAGAGGTCAAATACATCAGTAGTATCTTCATACGCCAATTTTTGAATATCACCAGATATTGCAATCAATTCACGCTTTATAGATTGCTCAGCAATAATCCTGGAGTGATACTCGATATTGGCAGCTGAATTAACCCTGGAAGTAAGTTCTGTGATGTAATATGGGCCCCCAACGATCTCGAGTTTAGCCTCTTTCCTGAGCTGATTTGTGACAGTAAGCAGATCAATAGGTTCTGCCTTATTAAATAAAGCCACAATAGCTTCGAAAATATGCATGTGTGCTTCTTTGTAAAAACTTTCAGGTTTTAATATCTCAATTACATTGGATAAGGCGTCCTTTTCTAACATCAAGGCTCCTAAAACCGCTTCTTCCAAATCTATTGCCTGAGGTGGAACCTTCCCAAGTACTTCACCTAACTCACTTCTAATCAAACTGTTTGACTTATACCCAACTTTAAGTGAAGTCTGTTTCTTGCTCTTTTGTTCCATGAAAAAAATTAAACCCGCGTAAGAAATAATGGCCAAACCTAGCAAAAAGGAATCACTTCAATTCAAACTCAGAGGTAATATTTATGAACGATTTCTCCCCGCAATTTTCAACAGGTTATCAACAAGAAGATAGGCAATTATCCACACATTATCCATCATGTTATCCACAATTTGATAAACTTGATTTGATTTGGCTGTGAGTTTATTTGTAGTATTTTTGAAAATCCTAAAAACGACTTAACAAATAATTCTTTGAAGATACATTTCATAGCTATTGGGGGAAGTTTGATGCATAGTTTAGCTATTGCATTAAAAGTAGGTGGTCATGAAATTTCAGGCAGTGATGATGAGATTTATGATCCGTCACGTTCAAACCTAAAAAAACACAAACTTCTTCCTGAATCTGATGGTTGGATTCCTGATCGTATAAATAAGGAGTTAGACGCCGTAATTCTTGGAATGCACGCCAGGGAAGATAACCCTGAATTAAAAAGTGCTAAGGAGCTTGGAATCCAGATTTATTCGGCTCCTGAATTCATCTACCTACAATCTGAGCACAAACAACGTATTGTGGTTGGGGGAAGCCATGGCAAATCAACCATCGTATCCATCATTATACACGTATTAAATTTTATAGGCAGGGAATTTGACTTTGCCCTGGGAGCACATGTACCTGGATTCGATAACATGGTCCAGTTAACAGATGCGCCGGTAATCGTTATTGAAGGTGATGAGTATTTTTCTTCACCAATTGATCCTACTCCGAAATTTTTAAATTACCATCACCACATCGGGCTCATCAGTGGAATTTCCTGGGATCATATCAATGTGTTTCCATCAGAAAATGAATATGTCAGGCAATTTGACATTTTCGCAGACTCAACTCCTAAAGGAGGAAGCCTGATATACTGTGAAGAAGACGGAATGGCTTCGATGATTGGAAGTAAGGAACGATCGGATGTTCACACATTAAGTTATAAAACACATCCATTTACCATAGAAGATGGTGAAACATTTTTATTGGATGGTGATGAACGCATTCCTATAAAGATATTCGGCAGACATAACCTCCAAAACATAAGCGGGGCAATGAAACTTCTTCAGAGGTTGAGTATCACAAAAGATGATTTTTACCAGGCTATCCAAAGCTTCAAAGGCACCGATGTTCGTTTAGACCTCCTTGGTAAATCAGACAATACCTCTGTTTATTTGGATTATGCACACGCTCCCTCAAAAGTAGTGGCCAGTACACTGGCTGTGAAGGAGCAGTTTCCTGATCGTGAATTAGTTGCTTGCCTCGAACTCCATACATTCAGCAGTCTGACAAAGCATTTCCTTACAAATTATAAAGATGGGTTACGTTTTGCAAACTTCCCTGTTGTTTATTTCAACCCCAGAACAATTGAACACAAACGCCTTGACCCCATAACTGAGGAAGATGTGAAAGCAGGATTTGGAAGTGAGAATATGATGGTATTTACAGATGCAACAAGGCTTGAAGCCTGGTTAAAAGATCAAAAATGGAAGTATAAAAACCTGTTATTAATGAGTTCTGGCACTTTTGACAATCTGGATTTAAACGCTCTGTCAAATCACGTATTAGAGAATGCTTAACCTTAAAAATCCGCTCACTTTTTTCGATCTTGAAACAACCGGTACAAGCATATCAAAAGATAGGATCGTTGAATATTCTTTTATAAAACTGATGCCGGATGGTGAACAAATTACCCGAACTGCAAAACTCAATCCCACTATCCCTATTCCTGAAGAAGTCAGTTTGATACATGGGATTTATGATAAAGATGTTGCTGATGCGCCCACCTTCAAACAGGTCGCTCGCGATCTGGTGCATTTTTTAGAGGGCTCTGACCTATCAGGGTTTAACATATTGAGGTTTGATGTTCCAATGCTTACAGAGGAGTTCCTCAGGGCAGATGTACCATTTGAATTGGACAAGCGTAAACTTGTGGATTCACAAAAGATATTTCACTACATGGAAAAGAGGACGTTGTCAGCAGCCCTTAAGTTTTATTGTGGAAAATCCCTGGACAATGCACACTCTGCTGAAGCCGATACGCTAGCTTCTCTTGAGGTGCTGGTAGCACAGGTTGACAAGTATCAAGGCCTTCAGGTTACCGATAATCTTGGTAAGGATGTTGGTATAATTGAAAATGACATGAGTGTATTGCATTCCCTCACCCTGAGTAATAACATTGACCTTGCCGGTAGGATAGTTTCAAAAAATGGAATTGCAGTTTTTAATTTTGGAAAGCATAGAAATAAAGAAGTTCACTCTGTATTTGAAAAAGAACCATCTTACTATGACTGGATCCTGAATGGCGATTTCCCTCTTGATACAAAGCGGCGCCTAACCGAAATAAAGCTGGAAGGCTTTAAAAAGTAAGCTACAAAAATTACGATATCCTTCAACACTAAATTTTAATGCATTAGCTTTGCAAAAAATTAGAAGTATGGAGAAAGAGGTGCGCAGAAAACCGTTGTTGAGAAGTGAGATTGGATTTGGTCTTCTACATCTGTCTCCTGTTTTGATTTTCTGGACAGGCTCCACAATGTTCGACTGGATGGTGTGTATTGCACTTTATTTCATTCGAATGTTTTTAGTTACAGGAGGATATCACCGATATTTTTCACACAAAACGTTCAAAACTTCAAGATTTGTACAATTTTTAATCGCTTTTGGTGCTGAAACATCTCTTCAGAAAGGAGCGCTTTGGTGGGCAGCTCATCATAGAACGCATCATAAATACAGTGATTTGCCTAAAGATCCACATTCAAAAAAGTTATACGGATTCTGGTATTCGCATATTGGCTGGATAATGGGTCCGGACTATAAGACAACAGAATATAATGTCATCAGGGATTATGCCAAATACAAGGACATTCGCTGGATAAACAAATATTATCTGCTTCCTCCATTTGTTTTAATGATAGCCGTTTGGCTTGTTGGTGGATATGTAAATAGCGGTGGTGATTGGGCTCTGGTTCCCACAGCAGGTTTATCAACTTTAGTGGTTGGATTTTTTACCAGTACCGTCATTCTATTCCATGGTACTTTTTCAATTAATTCATTGATGCATATGATTGGAAATCAACGTTATAAAAGTAAGGATGAGTCAAAAAATAGTTTAATACTTGCACTTGTTACTCTGGGTGAAGGATGGCATAACAACCATCATTACTATCAATCATCGGTTCGTCAGGGATTTTTCTGGTGGGAGATCGATATCACCTTTTATTTACTGAAAATTCTATCATGGTTTGGAATAATATGGGATTTACGTCCCGTGCCTGCACACATTAAATACTCCAAAAACAAAGAAGAGGCCCGCGAACTTGCGATGGCTGCCAGAGGCTGAAAAATATGAGTTCAGTCTTTCGTTTTCTGATGATGGCTTTGTGGTCGTTTATCTGCATTACCTCGTCCATCATTTTTATGGCCCTCTTTTTTCGAAGAAACATTCCACTGATAATGGCCCGAACTGTCTGGTCCCCTGTTATTTTATGGTCGGCCGGTGTAAAACTCCGAATACAAGGAAAAGAACTGATGGAACCTCAGAATTCGCATCCGGTAATTGTTGTTTCCAATCACTCATCCTTCCTTGACATACCAATAATATGCAGATGTGTTCCAGTAAATCTTCATTTTACTGCAAAGACACAAATAAAAAAATTGCCTCTTTTTGGTCTGTATATGATGGCGACAGGAATGATATTTATCGATCGTTCCAACAAACAAAAAGCGATTCAGAGCATAGATACTGCAGCAGTATTAATCCGTAATGGTAAGAATGTACTTATTTACCCCGAAGGCAAAAGAAGTACTAATGGACAAATTGCTCGATTCAAAAAAGGAGCGTTTCATCTTGCGATAAAATCCGGTGCTGATATTGTTCCCGTTGCGATCTCCGGCGCGGCACGTGCTTGGCCTAAGTCAGGTAAAAAACTTAAACCCGGTATTGTTAATGTATATTTAGGAAAAAGAATACCTTCTACTGATTACAAAGCGGAATCTGTTAATGAATTTGCTCAGACAACCCGAAGAATAATTGAAGGGATGATGCCCTAACCTTTATACCAGATCCGATAGATAACTCCCGCGTAGTCGTCGGAAATGAGTAATGAACCATCACCTAACTGCAAAACATCTACAGGTCTACCCCAGGCTTTTTGAGTCTCTTCATCTAACCAACCGGTAGCAAATGGCTCGTAAGAAGTAGCTTTATCTCCACTGATCTCAAGATTCATTATCCTGTACCCCACTTTCTTTGACCTGTTCCATGAACCATGTTCAGCAATGAACAAATTCCCAATGTAACCTTGAGGAAATTGCGTACCGGTATAAAATTTCAGGCCTAACGGAGCTACATGAGCTCCAAGTTGTTTTGCAGGAGCAGTATAATCATTGCAATTTTTGTTTTCTCCAAATTCCGGATCTAGAATTGTACCTCCGTGACAATATGGGTATCCAAAATGTAGTCCTTTTTTAGGGGCCGTATTCAATTCGCAAGGTGGCACATCATCTCCCAGCATATCCCTCCCATTATCAGTAAACCAAATGTTTTTTGTTTCTGGATGCCAGGTGATTCCAACCGAGTTTCTAACACCCTTTGCAAATATCTCCATATCAGAACCATCAGGGTTCATCCGGGTAATAGAAGCAAAAATTTCTTTTTCAGGAGTACATATATTACAGGGTGCTCCTACCGGAACGTATAATTTGCCGTCCGGCCCAAAAGCAATATTCTTCCATCCATGATGTTTTTCCGTAGGAAATTCATCGTAAATAACTTCCGGTGAAGGTGGACTTTCCAAGTTGTTTTCAATGTCCTTGTACTTTAATATTCGATTAACTTCTGCGACATATAAATCTCCGTCTTTAAATGCAACTCCATTGGGCATTGTTAGTCCTTCAGCAATGATGTATTGCTTGTCAGCAACAAAATCCCCATCCTCATCAACAATAGCATAAACTTTGTCACCATGCCTGTTTCCAACAAATACGATTCCACCTGGGCTTATTGCAAGACTTCTGGCATTATCTACACTTGCATACAAACTAATCTCAAAGCCATCCGGAAGTTGAATATCTTCCAGTGGTAATTCAGGAAGAGGTGCAGTCTGAAATTCATCAGGAGGAGAAATGTTAAAAACTCCCGAGAAAAGAAATATGAGTATTGGGAAAATAAAAGTCATAAGTCCATTTGGTTTAGTGATTGGTTATTGGTTATTCAATAAAAATTAAACTGTTAATCTTGTGAATTTAATGATATTTCGAAATTCAATGAAATATTTTGTGAGTACATCTTTATTTTTGTACAATGTTTTCAATTAACAACATATCTTTTCTCATTGGAGGGCGTGCATTATTTACCAATGCCTCTTTGCACATCACCGCCAAGGATAAAATCGCATTGATCGGGTTGAATGGAACAGGAAAGACCACACTCTTACGATTAATTACCGAAGAACTCACTCCTGATGGAGGAGCGTTAGAACGAAGCAAGAGCTGTACCATTGGTTTGCTGAATCAAGACCTTCTTTCGTACGAAACTGATGACAGCATTCTCACAGTTGCGATGAGTGCATTTAAAGAGGCCCAATCACTTCAAATTAAAATTGAAAAGATTCTTGAACGACTTGAGACTAACTATACAGAAAATTTAATTGACAAACTTTCCAAATTCCAGGAGCAATATGAAGCATTGGAAGGATATTCACTCCAGGCGAAAGCTGAAGAAATACTTGAAGGAATTGGATTTACTACAAAGGATCTTCATCGCCCATTGAGAGAATTCTCAGGAGGTTGGAGAATGCGTGTAATGTTGGCAAAATTATTATTGGAAAAACCGAGTCTTTTACTACTTGATGAACCAACAAACCACCTGGATTTACCTTCAATTGAGTGGGTAGAGACTTACCTGAACAGTTATGAGGGTGCCTTTATAATTGTTTCACATGACAGAAGGTTCCTCAATAATACAACGTCAAAAACTGTCGAGGTTATCCATCAGGATCTGGTTCTGTATGAAGGAAATTATGATTTCTACATGAAAGAAAAAGCACTCAGAAATGAAATTCAGAGGAATTCTTTCCAAAACCAACAGCAAAAAATAAAGCAGACCGAGAGATTCATTAACAGATTCAGGGCTAAATCATCAAAAGCGAGACAAGTACAATCCAAGGTAAAGTCACTGGATAGAATGGAAAAAATCAGCGATGTTATTGATTCTAATCCAGTAGTGAATTTTAAATTTGATTTCAAACAAAAGTCAGGACGTCATGTTGTTCAACTTGAAAATATTACTAAACGATTTGATGAAATTGAAATTTTTGAAAATACTACCGCCAGCATTGAACGAGGAGATAAGATAGCCCTGGTTGGAGCGAACGGAAAAGGGAAGTCTACTTTGCTCAGAATAATTGATGGATCGGAAAAGCTACAAGCAGGTAAAAATGAACCAGGTTATAACATTATTAAAAGCTTTTACGCCCAACATCAACTGGATTCATTGCATGTTGAAAATGAAATTCTTGATGAACTTAAACAAGCAGGATCTGGAAAATCTGAGCAGGAATTACGTAATGTACTTGGCTGCTTCCTTTTTTCAGACGATGATGTTTTCAAACGTATAAAAGTATTGTCCGGAGGTGAAAAATCCAGAGTTGCATTGGCAAAAACACTTATTTCAGAATCAAATTTTCTTTTGCTTGATGAGCCCACAAACCATTTAGATTTTCAATCTGAAAACATCCTGATCCAGGCGTTACAACAGTATCAGGGTACATTTATTATTGTCTCTCACAATCGTCACTTTATCTCCAAAACAGCAAACAAGGTATGGTTTATTGAGGATAAACAGATAAAACAGTATCCAGGTACATTTGATGAATTTGAATTCTGGTTTGATCAACGCAACAACAATGTGAATGATCAAAAACCGATGAAAAAAAAGGTGAAAATCAAGAGAGAGAAACCCAAAAATTCTGAACAGGATTTAATTAAGTATAAAAAAGAACTCCAATCATTGGAAGAATCAATTGAATCTCTGGAGAGTGAGATCAGGGATCTGGAAGATAAATTGTCAAAACAGGAGGTTTATGCTAACGTGGATAATCTTTCTGAAACTACCCTGGCTTATGAAAAGGCCAAAACCAGCCTCCAGGAATCAAACAGTAAATGGGGAGAAATAGCTACTAAAATTGATAACGCATCTTAATCAGAAAGAAAACCCAATGGATAACGCAATGTTCCTCATTTGTCTGTTTTCTTCAAAGTAACTAGGCGTGCCGACCCACCAATCAGTAAAAGAGTAAGACATACTTGAGACCTGGTGTTTATATGTAAGCAATATTGAAATGCTTGTGCCAGGTTTCCGAATAGTAATTCCACCTCCTGCCTCAAAAAAAAGACCACCTGAAATCTCATCAATATCTGTAAACTCCAGTCGATTATTTTTTATCCAAATGTGTCCGTATCCAATATTAGTAAAAGCTGTAGGAGCTATATGATTTAATCCAAACTCTCCCCTTGCTCCAAGGTAAACGGGCATCACCGATACATCACCATATCGATCTAATCCAATTCCCAGCCCAACTTTATAATTATGGTTAATATTGATTCCATGAAAAGTATGAAGATTCCAATCGATTCCATCCAATCCATAGTCAGTTTTGATAAATATCAGACCAACTGATGTGAAATTGTAATATTTTTTCGGTTGTTCCTCCACCTCATTTAATGAAAACCGACTATACTTCATTTTGTATATCTGGTCAAAGTTAATTTTAACAACATGATCATCGTATATAGCCAATCTTATAAAATCTCCATTTTGTATTTCCAGGAGATTTCCCTCCACTTTATTCCCATTCTTCAGTTTGATTTTAACTCTATTTTGACAAAATATATTGCCGGATAAGAACATGAAAGATATAAAAAGAAAAACCCTCATTACTTTGAGTCAAATTGGATAAAAGACAAGAGCGAAATTTCATCAAGGTTGGAATAATCGTATTGATACACTCCTTCTTCGCCTATTGCAATTAATATTCCCTGCCATGCAATCACATCATGGACTTGAATATTTATCACGTTCTTTATCAATGCAGGACGATCAATGTCAGAGATATCATAAATTTTTAATCCAAATTCCCCTTCACAAATAAAAAGTGTATTTCCATCCAAACCCAATCCATGTGGGTTATTCATGGGAATCTGCTTCAACAACACTGGATTTGCGATATTTTCAATATCTATTATATTCAATTCGTTAACAAATCCTTCACAAGGAGTTCCTGATCTTAGTGTTACAAATGCGTAATTATCATTTGCAACTACAGGATCGCAAGCAGTTGCATGTATAAATTCAGACAAAAATTGAGGATCTCCCGGGATTTGAGAATCATAAATAAACATCCCACTGCGGGTCCCAATGAATATCTTGTCTTTGTATGGAAATATTGTCTCAACCTCCCACCCAATACCAATAGAATTAGATTTTTGTGGCAAAGCTGAATTGGAAATATCAAAAATGTGCATCTCATAACTATCAACTGCGTATAAGAATTGTTTCTGAATGGCAAATCTAGCCATTGAACCACCCATCCCTACCGGCCCACCTATGGAAGATTCAAAAGAAGATGCTGCATCCATGGCTACTCCAAAACCTAAGGAAATTACAGCCCCGGAATAACGACAATCTTTTGTTATTTCCACTGTTTCCTTTTCTATCCAACTTGTTATTACGTTACCTTGATCCGCAGTAAATCCAAACTGGGTGTTATACCCGGGAAACGCATTTTCTTCTCTATGTATTAGCTTAATCTGGTCTATATCTGAAATATCAATTGAAAGTAAGTCGATATAGCTATCGGCAAATAATACATTGTCCTTGACAGCAATATCAAAATTTCCAGGGATTTTAATGAACTTCAGAATAATTGGGTTCCCGGGATCCGCGTTGTTAATAATATGAACACCTTCTCCAACTTCATTTACAAGCATCGTAGAACCGTATAAATAAATTTTCCCAAGATTAGTAATCGGTTGTGGGTCTGTAACCTGAAATCCTGACCTTACTTCATTTAGGGTTATATAAACGGGTTCAAAAAATGTGTACGTGTGCTGAGTCTCACAACTATCTTTACATCCTGATAATACAATAACAGTAATGATTGAAAGTCCTGTAATAAGTCGGCTTATAGGTGTCATAGAATAAAGTTACGTTAATATTCTAATGAAACACTTTTCTCCTGAAAGGTTGGAATGATCACATTATTTAATCAGATACCGTAAGTTAAATCCCAATTGAAACTGACTTGGGTGTATAGCAAATGGCGCATCCGGCTTTGTTACATCCATTAAAGAGAATGAATAGTTTGAATGCAGTCCCAGGTTATAATGCTGACCAATTCGAATAAATACTTCCGTACCTGCAATAGAATTCAAGGTCACAGATCTGAAGAATGAGTCACTGGCAGAAGTATTGTATGAGTCAAACTGTACACTTTCCAGCCTTTGATTTAAAAAAATATTTGGTGACACACCTACATTTATTATCCAACCAATCCTTTTGTCCAGGATTTTATATCCAACTTTAAGTGGTACTGAGAGGTAATTAAATGTATTATTAAATGAATATTCATTCACTCGAATAAGGTCGCCCCCAAATTTTAACTCGTAATACACGGGGAAGTATCTGCCCCGAATGGACTCAACAGCATTGGAAGTTGCTTGCAGCTGAGTTGTCATTAATGCCAAACCGGATTCTATCATCCATTTTCGTTTTAAATTATAACCGATACTTAATCCCGTACTGAAAGAGGATCCGGCAAAATCTGTTGTAGAAATTGCATTACCCGAAAAATACAATGCATCCTCAGCTGAAGAAACTGATGCAAGAGCATCGGCCGAGGCACTTTGGCCAGAATTTAAATTAGTATTTCCAGCACCAAATTCTGCACCAACCCATAATTTAGAAGATTTTCTTTCTATCAATTTTTCCCAAAATGGAACCATACTCAATTGAAAATCTGATTGTGTGATCTGCATATTCCACGATTTGGAAATTACCAAAACATCCAATTCATATCCTCTGGAATTATCCGTAACTACCAAACCAATCGAGCCTTCATCCTTAACAACTGCATTTCCTGATTCAATATTTAATCTTGTAGCAACAACAGGCTCCAGAATACGGTCTGCGGCAGGAATAAATCCCAATTCATTGACTTCAGGACTACTCTCAAGAATAGAATTATCAATTTGATCTTTAGAAACAGGAGCATTCCCGGTATTGGTTATCTCAGAGTTCAGCGAGGTGTTAAGATAGAACACAACCCCGGATGCGATCAAAGTAATTACTGCCGCTATTTTATAAATAATCGGGGTTGCTCTTCGCTCAGAAAGTTGAACAGCACCAGCAATATTTTCCCAGACCTTTGGAGAAGGCAGGTATTCTGCATCAGCAAACGCATTGTTAAAGGATTTATCTAAACCATTCTCAACCATATTTAACTCCTTTCCTGTTACCTAATTTATCTCTTAACAGCATCCTTGCCCTTGACAGCTGTGATTTACTTGTTCCTTCGCTGATATGTAGTTCTTCTGCGATTTCCTTATGAGAAAATCCTTCAATGGCATACATGTTAAATACAATCTGACATCCATCCGGTAATGATTGAATAAGTTGAAGCAAATCCTTTACTTCAAGAGATGGTATCCCAAAATCCCTGTCGGTAGTAAATGAATCATCATGAACTTCGACCATCGGAAACATGTACAGCTTAGATCTGCTATGGTTAAGTGCTGTGTTTACAATCACCTTCCTGATCCAGGCTTCTACTTTTGAATGATCATTTAAAGTATTTATCTTTTGGAATACTTTTACAAATCCTTCCTGAAGAATATCCTCAGCCTCATGCACTGAATTGCTATACCTCATTGCAACAACCATCATTTTAGGAGAAAATGTCCGATACAATGCTTCCTGTGCCTGAGTGTCTCCACGCTGGCAAGAAGTAACCAGTTTTTTATGGTTATCGATTGTCATTCTCTAAAATGGTGATTTGGCATGGTTAGTGTATTTTAGACACTTCAAATATCCAAAAGGTTGGAATGCAAATTGCTTATCCAAATTTAAAACAAAGACTATTGCTGAATAACCTCAAATACATATTTCTACTTGTCATCTGTATTTTACCAGGAACTTCCATTGCCCAGGATTTAATCTTTTCTGACCACGTATATGAAGAGTATAAAGAATATATTAAGACAATACGGATTATACCGGCAACTCCGGGACCAGATCAGGAACTTTTACCTGCAGCAATATCCATGGTTGATCCTGGTTTCCTGATGTTGGAGTTTGACGACTTGTTTGCCGAATACGAAAGGTATCAGGTAAAATTTATCCATTGTGATGCTGACTGGACACCTTCAAGGTTGTTTCCTCTGGATTACCTCGATGAATACAATGAATTTATTATTGAGAATTACGAATTTTCTTTCAATACAATAGTTCCTTATGTTCATTACTCATTTCAAATTCCAAGATTTAAACTTCCCGGAAACTATCTTTTGGTAGTTTATAAAGACTCTGAAGATAATGTTGTGATTACTCGAAGGGTGCTTGTGTATGATCAAAAATTTACCATGAAGGAAAATCTGGAGATGGCAGGCTTATCCAGAATCGGGAGAATGACACAGGAAATCCAGTTTACACTCGACTATAAAGGATTTGATGTCCCAAATCCGGCAAGAAATATCAAAGCAATCATACGCCAAAACCAACGATGGGATAATGCGATTATTAATTTGAGGCCAACAAATGTGTGGGAAAATTCAAAAATCATAGAGTACAAACATTTTGCTTTAGAAAATCAGTTCCAGGGAGGAAATCAGTT
>Ga0114950_10002073_pt1 | contig 15413 bp, 25 predicted proteins | sample N075metaG_FD_83503 | JGI IMG/M metagenome (GOLD analysis project Ga0114950, IMG submission 83503) | Deep subsurface microbial communities from Kermadec Trench to uncover new lineages of life (NeLLi) - N075 metaG | ecosystem: Environmental > Aquatic > Marine > Ocean trench > Sediment | place... | reverse complement strand
TGATGTAAATAAATTTTATTATGGATATAAGGCCGATCCTGCAAGCGTACATCAAGAATAACTTAATCTGCTCGTGAGGAACAATTTTTGTTCTCGACCTTTGAAAACAGAGTTAGAGTGGATCGCTTGCTATGACAATGAATCTGTTAAATGATGCTTGTTTTACAGCAATTAAATAAGAGAGTTGAAGCAGTCTTGTCGTTTTGTAGGTCAAGTGCTCCAGATTATATAGGCACAGCAAAAGTTACATGGTCGCCAATCAAGGTCAAAACCGATGCAAATAATCCATGATTTAAAACTGGATTTTAATGATGTTCTTATAAAGCCCAAGAGATCAAAAACTGCAAGCCGATCTCTGGTTGAACTTGAGACGTCTTATAAATTTCTCAATGCAAGGAATGCAAGGGAAAAGGATCGTCCTCCTGGGCCATTGTTCGCCCGTGGGTGGGCTGGCATCCCTATTATGGCGTCAAATATGGATTCCATAGGCACCATTTCTATGGCCAAAGCGTTCAATAAACATAATATGATGTGTTGTTTGCATAAGCATCATTCTATCGAGGATTTAGTAGACTTCTTTAAAACTAGTTTTTCCACTGCCTCCAACACCTTTTACACTTTGGGAATTAAAAATTGTGATTTTGCCAAATTAGCAGATGTTGCGCATAAAGGCGCTATATTAAGAAATATTTGTGTTGATGTGGCGAATGGGTATACAGAGCATTTTCAAGGGAAAGTGAAGGAAGTCCGTAATATGTTTCCTCATGCTTGTATTATGGCAGGCAATGTTGCTACGCCGGAAATGGTGCAAGAGCTACTCATCTCAGGTGCGTGTGATATTGTCAAAGTTGGCATCGGGCCTGGAAGCGTCTGCACTACAAGGCTTATGACGGGCTGTGGATATCCACAGTTTAGTGCTATTATAGAGTGTGCTGATGCGGCCCATGGTTTGGGCGGTCATATATGTGCAGATGGGGGTTGTGTTTATCCTGCTGATGTGGTTAAAGCTTTTGGTGCGGGCGCTGACTTTGTAATGCTAGGCGGAATGTTGGCAGGCACTACGGAGTGTGAAGGCGAGTGGATAACCGATGAAGACAGCCCCACGCCCACGGGGTTTAAGTTTTATGGCATGTCTAGCAAAAATGCTATGGATAAATACTCTGGTGGTGTAGCTGATTACAGAGCATCAGAAGGGAAATCAGTTACAGTGAATTATAAAGGCCCTGTGGAGAATGTAATTAAAGATATTTTGGGAGGTCTAAGGAGTGCTTGTGCATATGTTGGTGCTCCTAAATTGAAAGACTTTTCCAAGTGTTGTACATTTGTCAGATGTACAGTAACACATAACACCGTTTATGAAGGATAGGAATATGAAAAAGCTATTGGTATTATTGGCGATTTGGGGATTAGCTGCTGTTTGTGTTGCAAAGATTACTTATCACTGGCCGTATCAGTCGTATCAGTTACCTAGTGACTGGCAGTCCAAAGAAAATGCCCCGGCTGAAACCGCCGTTAAAGTCGTTGAGCTTCTGCAACACAATGATTTTTCAAAGGCTATGCAGAAGTCTCAAGATGAAAAGAAGCCAATTATAGTATATTTTACTGCTGATTGGTGAGGTGCCTGCACTGTGTTTAAGCGCGTGACGCTTAGTAAGACAGATGTGCGGAAAGAATTAAATAAAAATTTCATTTTTGTGATGATTGATTTGGATAAAGATGTTGATAAAATTGCTGATTCATTTAGAGTAGGGTCTATTCCTGCCACTTTTTGTCTTTATAAAAAAGCTAGGAGGGTTGAATATACTGGTTCGGCACAAGAGCATAATAAGTTTTTAAAGTGGCTGAAGGCATTTAAAAAATGAAGAAAATATGTCCTATTTGCAATACAGAACAAAGCCTTCGCAAGCGGGTTTGTGAGTGTGAATATGTGTTTTATGAATCTAAAAAATATACTAAGCGAATAGTTAAGGATTGGACTGCGCTGAATCCTGGTGATAAAATCAAAGTTTCAGGCGGTTCTTATTTTCTCTCTAAAACCGGCAAAAAGATTCCAATGGGACATAGGGGTCAATTTACGGTCACTGATTTATCAAAAGATTGTATTATAGCTAGCAGTGGCTTAGGCTCTGTCCAAATCATTTATATGGGCCAAGTTTATTATTGCGACAAGTTATCCATTTATCGTGAACCACATAAGGTGTTTAAACTAAAATGAGCAAAGGTAGTCAGCGTAGACAAAGCAAAATTTCTTATGGCCTTTGGGGCGAAAATTATGATGCCATCTTTGGTAAAAAGAAACTTACCGTTAAAAAGGCTGTTAAACCCAGCAATAAAGAAAAATTCAAGAAGAAGGCTTGGTAATAATATGAATAACGATGTTAAAAAACTGCTAGATAATGGTTGGTGTGTGTGCATATTTCGTAATGGCTTGGATTCATATACCGCATTTGCAACTGGTCAAGAAGACGCAGTTGCACTTTGTGAGGATTTAGAAGAACGTCTCATAACGGATGATTTTGAGCCGTCAATAGCATTATACCGATTAACAGAGAAGGTGACCACTGGAAAAATTAAGAAGAATTAACCCGATATTTGCCGGTACCAACTTTTTCAACTTCATAACCTTTGCTGTTTAGGTCATCTCGTACCCGCCGGATGTGATTGCATATTGCAGGTTTACTCAAGCCAAAACTTTTAAATCTTTTCATAATCTCTTTTAAGCAAATGGTTTGTTCGGTTAGTAATTCTGCTTCTATATAAGCTCTTATCTTGGAAGCGATTTGTAGTATTTTAGCTCTTCCATTTAGCTTTTTAGGTCTGCCGGCACGGGGGATTTTTATTTGAACCACCTTGAATTCAGGATGGTTCATATTGTAAGATGTATCGCAAATAGCGGGAGCTAGTTCATCCAAGCTCATTATGTTTAACTCGTCTGCAATCTCAACCAGTGATATTTCAGCACCTACGGCGCGTGAAAATTCAATCAATTGGGAGTAATTTTCTTCAGATGTGAAAAATCTACGTTTTTCATTTGTTCGGATCATTAGGCATTTAGACATGACGTTCCTTTTTTTTAAAATGAGAATCAATAGACATTTTAATAAAATGTTAAGCTCAGCGCAAGTTAGAAAGGAGGGAAATATATATATCTTTGCCGTTAATAATTTAAGTAGGTTGTTTCTCTTTTAATTGGTAATGATTTTGGATATATAAGGGGTAATGAAAAGCGTCAAGAAACAAATAGAGCAACTCAAGGGGATGGGCCAATGGCTAATTTCTTATAATTACCCGCTGGGTGATCCTGCCGATGAAGATGACTTGCATTTTTTAAAACTCTCCGATATTACCGTTGATGGATATCGCGTAACGGTTCATTATAATAAGGCGGATTACGGAAACCATTTTATGGAGACATTTCAAGTGTTAGGGCAAGATACGCCATTCCTTCCTTTTAACATGGTTTGTAAATTGGCGTCATTGGCGCTGGGCGATGATCTGCTTTCTTTAGTAGAACTTTATAAAGATCAGAGAAAAATTTATTGTTGGACGTTAATGACGACTAGGGACGGTAAGCCTATGGAATATCCGTATGAAGAAGATGAAATTGAATACCTGAATTATCAGGGGCTTGATTATATCTACATGAATCCCAGTCAAGTTAAATTTTACTAAACACCTTGATGTATGGATAAAAGACCGATCCTGCAAGCGTATATCAAAAGGTCGAGGACAAAAATTGTCCCTCACGAGCAGATTGAATTATCTTGGAAAAACCAGAGTTAGAGCGGATCGCTTGCTATGACAATGAATCTGTTAAATGATGCTTGTTTATACGATTTGGTTTTAACTACTTTAAAACCTTGTTGCCTAAAATTGGTTGTGAAATTATTGTAATAAACGAAGACAGCGAAGAAGAATCTGATTTAATTAAAGATATGATATCTATTATTACCTCTTTTTGTTGTAGGTTGTACGGACTTAGAAAAGGTCAGGCTAAAGCAAAAAAGATTAAACAGGAATTGATTTGAGAACGTACACCAGAGCCATTTCCCTTAAACTGTATAACACTAAATTAAAGCAAAGGAAAATTATTGCCTTAATTGAAGCGTATCGTCATGCAGTGAACTTTTACCTCAAAAGTTTTAAAGATCAAAAAGGTAAACTCGACAAGGAAACCTTGGCAAGATTGCAAGCCACTAAATTATCTGAACGATACAAGTCCAACGCCTTGAAGCAAGCATTAGGTATCTATAAATCTTGTGTTAAAAAAACTAAGAAAATACCTTGTTTCAAAGGATATCCTATACTTGACAAAAAGTTCGTTAATATTCAATCAGGACAAAATAGTTTTGATATTTGGATAAAACTGTCTACTCTTGCCAAAGGCAAGAGAATTCACTTGCCTACCAAAAAACACAAAAGGTTAAATTACTGGTTAAATAAAGGTAAACTCCTTCAAGGGTGCGAGCTTCACCCCAATAAGTTAATTGTTTGGGTTGAAGTAGAAAAACAACATTGGAAAACAGGGAAGTCACTTGGTGTTGACTTGGGGATGCAAAAACTAATTGCCACTTCTAGTGGTGATTTCTTTGGCAAACACATTGCTGCTTTGACAAACAAAATTCTTCGCAAAAAGAAAAATAGCAACAGTTATAAACGTGTCTTGCGTGAACGTGACAATTATGTCAACCAAGAAATCAATAAATTAAATTGGAGTGAACTGGGGGTATTGGCTTATGAAAACTTGACCAATATCTCCAAAGGTAAAAGTGGTTTAAGAAAATACAAAAGATTTAGAGTCAAACAACAACATTGGGTATATCGGAAAGTGATTACAAGGATTATCGAAAAATGTGAGGAGAACCGTGTTCGTCCTATTTATGTTAATCCACAAAACACTTCTCGAACTTGTCCAATTTGTAACAATGTTGATGAAGCCAGTCGGAAGCTGGATAAATTTTATTGCTTAAATTGTGGTTACGAACAAGACGCTGATACAGTCGGTGCAATAAATATTAAATCTAAAGCTTTATATTGGCTAGAGAGCTTAGAGTCCTCTGACTCAAAAAGCTGATTATCACCTTAAGTGTTATTTGGTGGTGGTTTTGCTAACTCTTGTTAATTTGTTTTTGGTCAGGTTGGTAATTATCAACGCTATATAAAGTGTCTTTATCACTTTATTACGAGGATCAGACCATGACTAAAAAGGATAAAATTCAACATCTACTTATAACCCACCTCAAGAAAAATGGTTCAATTAAATTGGTTCTGCCAGATGGTATTTTAGTAGAAATAGGAATTACTAAAGAAGGCTCAGGAGGAGATGTTGTGATAGACAAAAATGATGATTATTGCTGGGTAAAAGCAAGTCGTTTTAATAACGAGTTTATTTTAGATTCTTTTAATTTAGGCTTGAGCTATGAAGACAATCCAAGTACAATTCTCGTAGAAGATGTAGATGTAACAGAAGATGGTGTTCCTATTAAACGTCTGGAAATTGTTTAAGAAAGCGATTACCAATCATATTAGCAACCCGTAAGTTTCCAGAGTTTGATAGATTACATTCAAGAGTTCCCACAGCGATTTCATCGTCGGATGGGATTGTGTAATCAACCCAAATCTGAAACCCACTGGGAATGATATGGAAACGTGAAATTAAGACTTGTACGCTCTTTTGTGGCAAGTCAGGCTCTTCTACAATATTCAGTTTTTCTTTATTATCGCGAACATATTTTAAAGTGAATACAATCATTTTACGAGCGTCTATAATTTCCGTCCAATACTTAATTAAAATTTTTTCTAGTTTACGATTGTTTATGATATTATCCATGATGAGGTTATCAAATGAAAAAGCCGGAAACAGTGTTAAGAGAGTACGCCAAACGTCTTTCCGATGAAGACCTAAGAAATATGAATTCTTTATTAACTCAAAGGTTATTTGGTGACACCGCAAAAGCACTTGAGTTTATGTCCAAAGTTCCTGACATGGACAGATTTTTAAGAGATCAGAAAAGTAGTGGAGAATTGTTCGATGTACTAGACCTAATTCAAACTAACTTAACGGAGGAAGTGGAAAAGCGTTATGGCGCAGATCATCGTAAGTGACTTCAATTAGCCATTTATTAAAGGATGAGTAAAATGACTGAACGGATGCAGGGCCTAGCTTTAGGGCTTGTTATTGGACTCGTTGCTATTTTTATCGTCATTGGCCAAACAAGGCAAAAGGTTGTTAAAAAAGTTTCTCCACACCCTGTTGAAGAACGTCAGGTAAAAGTGCCTGATAGTGAGCTAATAAGGCTAAAGGGCCTGGCTAAATCTATTGATATGTTGAATGTGGGAGAATTTGGTTGGGCGGCTTCTTCTTGTGATCTAGTTATTGACGGAGATAAGGGCTGGATCAGCAAGGGGTTACTGCTTCATCAAGGAGTATTTATTATCAACGTCACCACCTCGCTCGCAGAGCCAGTGTATAAAATGAAGGTGATGCGAACTGAAAAGGGTATAGTTTGTGATTTATCAGACGTTGAGTATCGCAATGTTTTGGTGCCGGGTTTGCCTGGTCGTATAATTGGAGTTGAAGTTGCTTTTGCTAAGTATATGGCAGATAATGATTATATTCGAGTTGAAATTATAGGTGATAATAATGATAAAGAAAAAAACCGCCCCAAGCTATGAAGTCAAATTTTATATCGGTAGCCGTGAGAATTATTGTGGAAAGAAATTTAAATTAGATTATTTGCTCGATATGATCGAGAAATTTCAAGTTGCTCAAGCGCAACTTTTTCCGGTCAGAGTAACCAAGACAGGATATAAGGCTGGTGATTATTTTGAGCCTGGTTTTGAATTAGCAGTTATAAATTACGCCCGTCGTTTGCATTCCAACGCTGAGCTTAGCGATTTTATGCACTCGTTGGCTCGGCATTTGTTGGTTGTGCTCCGACAGAATAGAGTAACCGTTGTTGAGCCAATGGAAACAACTACTTATGAACATATAAACGCAGTAGAGAAACCATAAATGCCACCAGTAATAATTCATCAAGATCAAAATGATCTAGTTCCAACGGGTGAATATCCTACAGCTAATTTTGAATTTGCTAATTTCAACCCAATACAGAGCCGCATATTTGAGATATATGATCGAGATATAAATTGCTTGATTGCGGCCTCTACTTCTTCTGGGAAGACTGTCGTGGCCGAAATGTTCCTCTCGAATGAGGTGCATGAGCGCGGTGGAAAGGGAATGTATTTAGCACCTATGCGTGCGCTTGCTCAAGAAAAAATAGACGACTGGCAATCTAAGGACCACCATTTTTCAGATCAAAATTTATCTATTTGCACCGGCGATTACAGACTTACAGCACAACGCAAGAAAGAGTTGGAAAGCGCCAATCTAATTTTGATGACGAGCGAAATGTTGAATTCTCGTTGTCGTAATTTTGCTTCTGAGCATAACGAGTGGATCAAAGAAGTTGGCACCTTGGTTGTAGATGAATCGCATTTGCTTACTGTGCCGGGTCGCGGTGACCATCTTGAAGCGGGGTTGATGAAGTTTTGCCAGATTAACCCCAGCGCCAGAATTATCATGTTGTCAGCTACAATGCCCAATTGTAAAGAGATTGCAGAGTGGGTGAGCTATATGCTGACTAAGCGCGAGACTCATTTATTAGAGTCTACTTATCGTCCTTGTCCACTTACCGTTCACTATGAAGAGTATGATGATAGAGCGCGCAAGTACGATGATAAGGAGGCAGAAAAGGTTAATTCTGCCTTAATGATCATCGAGGATTACCCAGACGATAAATTCTTGGCATTTGTTCATACGAAGCGTACCGGGCGCATGATGCAGGATCAACTGAAGCGAGCAGGCATCAAGTGTGAATATCACAATGCTGATTTAGATTTAAAAAATAGAGTGCGAATTGCAGAGACATTTAAGAATGACGATGATTTAAGAGTCATAGTTGCCACCAGCACATTAGCTTGGGGCGTAAATTTACCTGCTCGTCGCGTAGTGATTTTAGGTGTTCATCGGGGGCTGTCTTTGGTTGAAACGTATGATATTGCTCAGGAGGTTGGACGAGCAGGTAGGCCCAAGTTTGATAAGGTAGGTGATGCCTATGTCTTACTCCCAGAGAGTGCGTTTCAGGAACAGAGAAACCGACTAGAGACGCCTCAGCGTATTGTTTCGCAAATGTTGGACGACTTTGGAGGGCACCATAAGATTTTAGCGTTTCATTTGGTAAGCGAAATTCATCATGGCAGCATTAAAAATGAAGAAGATGTTCATAATTGGTTTAATCGTAGTTTAGCTGCTTTTCAAAACCAAGAACTTGAAGACGAAATTGTAAGCGATGTTCTTGTGCTGCTGTTAAAATGTGGTGCAATATATGAGGAAGGTGGTAAATATACGTGCAACGCCATTGGCAAGATATCCAGCATTTTCTATTTTTCGCCCTTTGATGTTGCTCGTTATCGGCGTAATTTTGAAGCAGTTTTTGAAGCCGGTACTGAGAACAATGATTTATGGGTTTCGTTTGCATTGGGCAACACAGACACTAATTTTTCAATGATTGTTAGCCGTGCTGAAAGAGAAGAAATGGCGACTTATGTGGGGCTATTGAAAAACACCTTAAATTTCAGTGAATTACATGAACCTGCTGTCAAGGCAGGGTTTGCTTATTATCAATTATTGACGGGCAGAGTAAGTGTTGGCATGGCAGGTATTGCTAGGAATTTTCAATTGGATTTTCCACGAGTAGCACAAGTGTTGGGTGCCATAGACACAATGAGCAGCAAGTGGAAGAAGGGCGATTTTTTTAAGAAACTTTCTTTAAGAATTATATACGGTGTTCGCGCAGAGTTGATACCCTTATGTCAAATTCCTAATGTTGGACGTGTACGAGCGGAAAAGTTATGGGGAGCGGGTCTTAAAAACGCTAAAGATGTTTGCAAAAATCCTGATGCTGTTAAACGTGTGCTGAATATGAAAGAGGAAACGGTCAACAAGATTTTGAAAGATTCAAGGGCGTTAAATTAACTTAGGCGGTCTTTTTTTTATTTTTAATGATCTTTTCTTGATCCTACCCAATCTTTTTCGGACTGCTGCTTTATTCATTCCTATTTTGCCTTTGCCTATGTTGGCTATTCTAAATGGTGCTGCTGTACAGGGGTTTTCTACGCGAATGGCGCAGCAACTACACTCGGTTCCATCGGATGGAGTTATGGTGACTGTAATTGTGTCCCCATCAGATATAGTTGCGGAGTTTGCAGTTCCGTTTATGTAGGGAGTTAAGGCTCCACAGTCGTCATATGTCGTTGGAAAAATAACAGCGCTGACTGTGCCTCCTCCTACTGCGTAAATTACATCAGGGTCTGGAGTTGCGTCTATGTCAAAGCAACAAATGCCATCACTGCCTGTCAGAGTAACTTTGATTTCAGCACAGGGTATAGAACCAGTTACTAAAGCAAAAACGTCATTTTGGGATCGGATTGGCTTAGAGAATGATGGAGGCTTAGGCATAGTGGAGTCAAGCGGCTGCGGCAAAGATGGGATAAGCTCCTGTAGTGCCTGCATCACGCCTAATTTACGAGAAAAAGAATCGCTTTTTTTATAATATCGTTTTCCCCTTTTTTTATAATATCGTTTTTGCGCAGCGCGAAAAGGCACTATACACTCCTCAATAGTGATTGTGAATTGACCAAGAGGCCCCACAGGACAAGTAGGAGGAGTGCCATCTTCATAGACTGATTCTGAAGCGCTAGAGACGAACACCTGACGATAAGGATCGTTTATTTGGACGGTTCGATCAGCGCTGACCATGGTAAATACATATTGACTATATAGAGCGTTTATGACAAATGTCCAGCCGCAAGGATCAGGGCTGCCTTCGGGAATCATTACTAACGTAGCATCTAAGAAGCCGCCATCATCATCATTACAATAATTTGGACCGTCTATAGTAGAATAAGTTTTATTAGGCCAGCCAGTACCACCGTCAAAGTCAACATCGAAGGATAGGCCACTCAAACAACCGCAGCCACTTGAATTTATAGTAACTGTTAAACAATCGAGAGGATCAAAGCAGGCTTCTGGTTCTTCTGGTGGCGGTTCTTCTTCTTCTTCACAGCAATCACAAGCATAAATATGAAAATCGTGCGTTAATGTTGCGTTCCACGGACCCGGATCGTCGGAACCAGGACCACAGCAGCAATAAAAATCGTCACCTGATGGACTTAAGGATATGGTGCCTTTGCCCCAAAGAACTAAGTCATCAAATCCGCAAAAATGTGGTGTTGTATCATCACACTCAAAAGAGCCGCCTCCATCTAAAATTGTATATAAATCATTTGAAGTAGGTGCAGAATCACAATTCCATTTAAAAGTCCATCCGTCAGTGCCATCACAAAATAATTCAAAGCTGTGAGTTAGGGAATCAGGATCTGGAAAGTCAAAGCAACGGGGTCCAGGATTAGCAGAAACTCCACTTCCAGCATAAGAACTATCTGCTGGACCCCAAAGCAACTCTCCTTCCACACAACTAAGACCATCGCAAGAACCACTGCTTGCAAACACCAACAAAACAACATTAGGAATAAGATCGTTTTTATTCGGGTTGCCGTCACAATCATTATCATCACACCCTGCGTCCAGTGATTCAGGCTCACAATCTGCCGCTAATTCGCATTCACACCCTTCTTCAAATGTTGTAGTAACAAACTCAGAGCCACATTCAAGATATACTTCAACACAGTCGCAGCAATCTGGGGGAGGGCATAAATCATCACAACAACCTCCGAAACAGTCTCCGAAGGCGTCACTAGCGGTTACGCCACGAGCGAATGGTCCACAGCATTCAGATAAACCAAAATCAAAGCCCAAACCTAGTGCGGAAATTTGTTTGCGTGTGGTAATTTGCCTGCGTGGGTCATATGCTTTTTTTGTGCGAGTTTTTTTCTCTCGCTTTTTCATTGTGCCCCCTATCCATCATCTTCTTTGCCAAAAAATCCTTCGGGGTATTCAATTTTGACAATTCCATTACCGTCTGTTCTTTCGCCTGTTTTTGGATCTTCTGTCCAGAATTTAATTTCTTGTATTTCAAGTGTGAATATTTCTCTGTCAATTTTTTTAAAATTGCCTGATCGGTCGAATTTAGGGCTTATTGCTATGAATTCGTTTTCAAAAAAACAACTGTCACGCGGATCTACAGGCAGGTTGTATTTTTTCCCTCCGTGAAGGATTATAACAGAGCATCTGCTTGTTTTTGGGTTATACAACTTGCAATTGTTGCAAATTTTATCTACAGACATATTACTCCTTGATTTCAGTAAATATAAGAGTATAATTTCGTTTGATTTAAATATTTAAGCGAGGATAAAATACGTGCAGGATAGAGTGAATGTGATAGGTTTTGGTGGTCAGTTAGGGACTGGAAAAGATACGGCAGCCGATTATTTGTGTAAAATATTGAATGATGAGATTTTGGCAGATGCTGCAAAGACGAAAAATGCTCCGAATTTAAGATGGAAAAGGGAGGCTTTCCCACCATTTGAAAGAGTCCCTTTAACATGGCAAAGAACGGCTTTTGCCAATGCGGTCAAACAAGTTTATATGGACGTATTTAATGTTGACCGAGATTTTATTGAAAAATGGAAAAGAGAAGATGACCCGCCCCCAGGATTTCTTAAATCCGTTCGTAAGTCTCTTCAATTTATTGGCGATGGATTTCGTTCTATTCAAGGTGATGTTTGGCTTGAATCAGTGTTTCGAGACGAATATTCAATGAAAATAATATCTGATTTAAGATATATAAATGAAGCGCTCAAAATACATGAGTATGGCGGCATGTGTGTATTAGTCTGGCGTCCATGGTTTGAAAATGACGATTCAAATCTCTCCGAGGCCGAGATTAAGCCTTTAATTGATTGGTGCTTAAATACTAATCAAAATGGACAAATAACCTACTTGGATATTTCTCGACCAAGACCAGAAGGTCTTCAATACTTTGACGTCTTCTTGCGAAATGATGGAACTATTGAGAATTTGCACGAACAAACATTGACGCACGTTAGATCATTGATGGTTCCGCGCAATTCATCACGAGACCTCTCGAAAATGCCGCATAAATAGTAAATAAATAATAAAAGGAAACAAATGGACCCTAAAGAAATAGCAGCAATAGATCAAGCTACTAAAATGTTGGCGGATACAGTGCCTCCAATGTTGCATAGTTTTTATAAGGCGTGTGTTAAAGAAGGATTCACACCAGACCAAGCTATGCAAATTATTTTGAAGTATTTTGAAAAGCTTGGAGTCTAAATGCCCTCCGTAGAGATTTTGGTCGGCACCATAGCATCAGGCAAATCAACTTACTGCAAAAAACGTGCAAAAGAAGGAGCTATCATTGTAAATGATGATGCTATAGTCTGTAGTTTGCACGCCGGTATTTATACTTTATATGATAAGTCAATTAAAGCTCTATATAAGTCTCTTGAGAGCCATATAGTTAATACGGCAATACTCATAGGCAGAGATGTCATTGTGGATCGAGGGGTAAATTTAACGCCCCGTAGTAGGCGTAGGTTTATAGGAATTGCTACTAGCTTAGATGTGGATTGTATTGCAATTGTGTTTCCTTTCTGCAGCCCAGCGATTCATGCGGCCGACCGATTCAAAGATGATTCTAGGGGCCTTTCATATAGAGCATGGGAGAAAGTAGTTGAAGCACATATTGAAAAATATAAACGCCCTACAATGGATGAGGGGTTTACCGAAATATTTGATTACGGCGAGAACTGTAGGTAGATTATCAGTAAGATTTTCAATAAGATTTGTGATTAAATTGATGTTCATATTAGAAAGGGCGTTGTGATGCCAGTCAGCATAACAAAAAATGGCAGTAAAGTTGTTGTTTTAAATAATCTCACTGATGCAGGAGATTATTTAATTGATGAAAATCTGCCAAGGGGACTTTTTATAAAGCGTGAGCCACATACTGGATATAGTTGTGAAACCTTGCCTTGGAGGTTTGGTTGGGATGGTAATTTTTATATTGTGGAGAATGCGCCTATAGAAGAGTATTATGATTGAAATATTATTTGCAGCGGTGTTCTGGGTTGGCACAGTTGATCATGTTGATGCTGTGGAGTTCAACACCTATGGCAGCGATCAACAAACTCGTACCGCGATTATATACCGCGACGCCGATGGTTCGATTGTTGATTGGCGTTGGTTTACTACGCCGGATCAAATCCCCCGGCTTATAAACGGGCGATACGTTGCTGTGTGGAATGACGAGGGTAAGCCGAGAACCGTATATTGTCGTATTGTTTACTATGTGCGATCAGAGATTGATCGGGAAATAGCGGGGCGATCTGATTTGCCAATGGATAGACGACGTAAACTAGCGAAGTGATAACATGAAAAATTATTGGCTTGGTGAATATTACAAAGACTCGATTCGTCCAACGATTCGTCCAACAATTTGCCCAACGATTCGTGACCATTCCACCGTCACTTGGAGGGACAAAGCCATGGAATGCCTCGATTGTGAAGCGGTTCTTCAACTTGGAATTGATGCCTTACGTTGGTTAGATCGAGCGGATCTTCATATTCGGAAAGTGATCGAAACAGGACAGGTGGAGTTCGACGAGCAAGTAGATACAGTAATCAAGGATCTCTATGAGGCATGGTTAGCACCATGTGAAATGGTGAATCAATGGATTGATGTCCAAATAGCACGCAGTTTCACGCTGAATAATCTTGACGAATTCCGGGAATGCGAATCAGAAGTCCGCGCCGTTGTTGTGGCTCTGAAGAACGACGTGCCCGGCTCTCTGTCGAATGCAGATTTAGCCAAAATTGCCAATTCCCACCAGCCGCCGGCAGATTGGCTTGAAGGCGAAGAAGACCTGTATTCATAGACGGAAACTATCGAAATCTTAACCGTTCAAAAGCGCTTGAAGTTTCCCAATCCCAACCTCAGTTATCACCTGAAAACTCCATCCCCTCGCCAGACAATACGTCTTTGCAGAAGACCATTTAGCTTGATTTAATTTCTGGCTTGTTTGATTGGCTGGTTTAATTTCCCACATTTCAACTCTATCAAAGAATTGGATAATAAGATCAGGCTTATAATGGCGTGCTCTACCTCGATAACTGTAAGGTATTTTGCACGGTTCTACGTCGTATCCTGCGACTTCATCCCATTGCTCTAGGAGACTGTAAACCTTTTCTTCGTAGCTAGAACGGTAGAGCATGGGTTTGCCGCCGTTTTTACGAGAGATTAGTTCGCCCTTTCTAAAATGGGGCGTTTTGGTTTTTCCGCCGGTCTTTTTATGGTCTTTCCAGACCATGACCTTATGTTGAACGCCTTTTGGCATTTTCATGCCACGATGTTTGGCGGCAAAGTGCATTTTAAGGTCACGCACAGGCGCTTCACATCTGGGGCAAATTATAAATTCTCTTCCTTCATCGTGTTCATCTAGGATATGGTCTACGAACTCGTCGTATTCTTTATATTCTCTCCCACAGACAAAGCATTGCCATTTTCGGGATTTATCCTTGCTGAACGGTAATGTCATTGTTGTATTTGTACCATCATACTTTTTAGTGCGGATACGGCATCCGGTACTTTATTAGAGTTTTGAATGAGCCATTTGGCGGCTTCTTCTTTATCTATCACCTGAATGTTGCCTAAGTCATTAGAGCCAAAGACGTCTTGTAATCTTTCGCCAAGCATGACCTTGATTAAATTATAAGCTGTAAACATATCGTCTACTTTGTTGTTTTCATCATCGGGGTCTTTCATTCTGGCGAAGGCTACTCGATTCATTTCATTGGCTCCGAATAGTCCTCTGTCCTTTTTGAAAAAGAAGGAAAAAGAGGGGCTATTAACCAAAGCATGAATCAATGATTCCTTTTCTTTTTTAGTTGCTTCGTCCCATTTATCAAGGTCTTCTCGAAAGCTTGAAAATGCAGGTGATTCCATAATTAAACTCCTTGTGAAGATATATACTGAATATGGAACCTAATTTATCAGGATTTAGGACGTTCTTAGAACTTACAGCAGCCAATCATCAACAAGGTCTTGAAGATGAGTTTGGCGTGAGCAAAGACGACTATGAGCAATACTATGCGAGCAATGTAACTGTTCTGCATAACGTGAAAACGCCAGATGGCGTTTTTCATAGCTCTCTTCCTGTACATATTAAACCAGGCAGCATGACGGATACTCACGTTACAGTGATTAGGCATACAGATGATGTTCCCGGCGGCATTCCTTCCCTAAATGATAAAACCCTACGAAAAGGGCCAGATGGCAAGCCGATACGAGTTTCTGATGATAATCCCGACGCAGAAGAGTGGACCATACCCCTTTCGGCTATTCAAAAACAAAGGAAAGGAACCCCTTGGC
>Ga0114950_10002070_pt1 | contig 15417 bp, 10 predicted proteins | sample N075metaG_FD_83503 | JGI IMG/M metagenome (GOLD analysis project Ga0114950, IMG submission 83503) | Deep subsurface microbial communities from Kermadec Trench to uncover new lineages of life (NeLLi) - N075 metaG | ecosystem: Environmental > Aquatic > Marine > Ocean trench > Sediment | place... | reverse complement strand
GAACGATCGATTGTCCGAAACAGCGGCAAAGTCCATCTTCAGTGCATCACCGATATGGACCTGCACCTGCGGGTTGCTGAGAAACTGTTTTTCCAGACGGGCCGCCAGGTCTCTGTCGATTTCCACCAGGTGCAATTCCATGCCGGTGTCGATCAGTGGAAGCGTCAATGCACCCTGGCCGGGCCCGATTTCAATGAAAAGTTGATCCGGCCGTGCGGCGATTACATCCACGATTCTTTGAATGACCATCGGGTCTGTCAGGAAATTCTGACCAAATCTTTTGCGCGCCTTGTGTTTCAACGTCTTTGAGACATTCGTTGTGCACACAGGACAGCCTGATGGAGGCTGGAGGGGTCGGCCTGCCCGGTTCCGGCGATATCAAGAGCCGTCCCGTGGTCGACGGAGGTGCGAATGAATGGAAGCCCCAGGCTAATGTTCACTGCCCGGCCAAACCCCATGTGTTTAAGTACCGGCAGACCCTGATCGTGATACATCGCCACCACTGCATCGCAAGCGGCAATGCGTGGTGGTGTAAAGGCGGTATCCGCCGGCACCGGGCCCTTAATATCCAGGCCCTGCTGACGCAGTTGTTCAATCACCGGGCGGATGAGTTGCTCATCCTCCTTGCCAAGGTGCCCGCCTTCGCCGGCATGTGGATTCAGGCCCAGCACCTGCAAGCAGGGACGGGTAATACCGAATTGTTGTCGCAAGGAAGTTTCTGTTATTTGAATCACGGTTTTCAGTTTTTCGCCGGTAATTGCAGCGGAAACTTCATTCAGGGGCAGATGAGTGGTCACCAGCGCAACGCGCAAACCGGGCGCTGCGAGCATCATGACAACCTGGGAGGTGTTGCTTAGATTTGCCAGGAATTCAGTGTGGCCGGTGAACGGCACTCCGGCGTCGTTGATGATTCCTTTATGCACCGGCCCGGTGACCATTGCATCGGCGTGTCCCTGCTGAAGCAAGCGTACGGCCAAACGGAGTGTTTCCAGGACATAAGACGCATTTTCCGTAGACGGTTTTCCGAAAGTTGCCCGTTTCGCGAGTTTTACCGGGAAGCAGGCGAGTTGATCAGCAGAAACGGTTTCGCCGGGTTGCCATTGTGTGATCCTGGTATCGAAACCCAGCAGCTTGGCTGCCTGGCGCAATAGCTCCGGGTCGGCAATGGCGAGCAATCTCAATTCAGGGTGCTGTTGTTTGAGTTTGAGCAGGATTTCCGGCCCTATTCCAGAAGGTTCTCCTGGCGTAACAGCGAGTACAGGCTCATTGTCAGTCATACGGAAAAAAGGGCAGGCTGGTCATTTGGCATTGAATGGCCGGCGTGCCGGTCGCGGTAACATTTGGATCAGCCGGATTTACTTTCCCGCCCGGGCAGGCGAATTTCTACGTATGCCTCATCCCGGAATTGCCGCAGGACGGTTCTGATTTCCTGCTCGGCTTTACGTTGCCGGATTTTATCCCTGGCCTCAGCTCGAATCGCATCTTCGGTACGGTCTATTTCACGCTTACCCAGCAGTTCCATGATGTGCCAGCCACCACCGGTTTGAAACGGTTCACTGATCTCCCCTTGTTTCATGGCGATGAGGGTTTGATAGACGCGCTCACCATAGGCCTCCGGCGGAAACCAACCCATATCCCCGCCGATATTGGCGCTGGTCTGGTCATCTGAATTTTCCTTGGCCAGTTCGGCAAAGTCCTCGTTATTGTTCAGTTTTTCTTTGATGTCTGTGATTTTTTCCATCGCCGCACGAGGTGAGATCAGTTCATTGGACTCGATCATGATGTGGCGTGCGTGGTATTCCTCGATAACGACCTGGCGTTGCTCCCGGTAATCGGTCACTTTTAGAATATGAAAGCCGCGTGGGCTGCGGATGGGTTTGGTGGTTTCCCCGGGACCGAGATCTCGTACAGCATCCGCAAAAAATGCCGGTACGCTGTTCAGGTCCCGCCAACCCACGACGCCCCCTTCAAGTGCTTCCTCACTGTCGGAATAGCTGATCGCGGCTGAGGCAAAATCCAGGCCGTCTTCAAGTCGTCGGTACACGTCATCGACCTTGAACTGGGCTTCTTTAATCTGTTGCGGCGTTGCCCCATCAGGCAGGGAAATCATGATGTGAGAAATATTGTATTCGCCACCACTGAGGTCCTCGGAAGCAAGCATGATGTCCACTTCCGTATCCGTAATCGGGTCCATGCCACTTACGATTCGTTGTTGCAGACGGTCGGTTAATAGCTCCTCACCAATATTCTGGCGGAATTCGGAAAAATCCTCTCCGTCACCCTCAATAACCCGGCGCAACTGTTGTACGGTGATGTTGTTCTGCTGCGCCAGGTTGATCAGGGCCTGGTCGATGTCGGCGTCGCTGATCCGGATGCCGGTTTGAAGGGCTTTTTGCACCTGCAACTCACGCATGATAAGCCGTTCCAGCACCTGGCTTTCCAGCAGGTCCATGGGCGGCATGCCTTCCCCGCTGGCGCGGATTCGTTCAACGATACCTTCAATAGCCAGGTCCAGTTCGCTACGCAAAATGACATCCTCGTCCACCAGCGCAATGATGGAATCGATGCGCTCATAATTGCCGACATCCAGTTGCGCTTTGAGGCCGGCGCCAGGCATCACGCCAAGCACGACAAAGGTCAGCACAATCAGGACCGTTGTCATGACACGGGGAAGGGAACAATTGAACATCAGGTCATTCTCCAAGAAACAGTTACCGGAGTTTTGTTACCGGTGGGTACGTAAGCGACCATTTTACACCATCCACCGAGCGGGAGCGCGCCTATACAGATTCGTCGCGTGGGTAATTTACTGTCCACCCTACGGGAATAAATCCTGAGCGCGGGTTCCCAGGCTGGCGAGGCCTTTGAGGTTGAGTTCAAAGTAAATGCCGTCGCGATGATCGCCTTCACGGTTTTTCAAATAACGGCGTACTACAGTGCGAACGGCCCAGCAACAGCTTTCGTATTCGACGCCGCCCTGAATTTCGAGCACATCGTTTTCTGCGAAGGAATAGTTAAGGTGTGAAAGTACTCTCCAGCGCTCGTTAATGGGCCAGAAAAAACGAAAATCAAACTGGTCCAGACGGTCGCGGCGGAACCGGTATTCAAATCCAATACGCGCACCTTTTTTGCCGGACCAGCGCATTCCAACACTGCCGACATCAACCCGGTTCTCTTCCCAGTCGTATTGCAGGCCGGCAATGGTTGTCAATCGATTGAATGGCTGCCAGGCAAGTTCTGCAATAAAGGGTGATACGTTGTCATCCACCTCAGGCTGGTTTTCCAGCTGAACCTTCTGCGGGCTAAAGTAGAAGATCTGCCCAAAACTCAAGCGCCACTGTTCCCGCCCGCTGTTGCTGTTGAATGTCCGGGTTGTCAGCGCAATCGAGAGTTGATTGGTGTCACCCTGCCGGTCAGCGCCGGCAAAGCGATTGGTGTTGAATAACTGGCTGAATCCGAATGTGAACTCGCCGGTATCGAAATTCGGTAAATCATCCTGGTTTTCAAAGGGGACATAGAGGTAGTACAAACGCGGCTCAAGTGTTTGATTATTTCCTTTCCTGGTGATGCGGTCGAAATAGAGACCTGCATCCAGGTTGGCAATGGCAGTGCCCCGGTCGGGTGAGGAATCCCGGGCCGAATTGCCATCATCCACAGCCCGGTCCAGATCGTAACTGGTATAGCGATAGCCCACGCTTGGTTTGAAGAATCCCCAGGCGGAAAAGTGTTCCCAATAAATCTTCGGATAGATGTCGAATCGCGCGCCTGTCGTGCCGAAATCCCGATCAAAATAAACCAGTTTGGAGTCCAATCCGAATGACAAGCCACTATTGAACAGTGGCACGTCCGTCCAGAAAGCCAATCTTGGAACACGCCGATAAGGCTCATTTTGAGGTTTGATGCTGTCATCGATGATCTGAAAATCATCGGCCAGCATCTCAAAATTCCAATAACGCCCTACGCCGGTCACCACCATGCTGCTGCGCAGAAACTGCGTTGACGTCTGGAAAAGGCTGGAACCGAAATCCAGAAAATACTGCTGGTCGCTTACCCGTTCCAGCACCAGCGCGGTTCGCCAGCGCTTGAACGGCCTGGCGCGGTGTTGGAACCGGTAATGATAGCGGTGCTCACCGGTTTTTTTGTCATCCGGCAGGTAATCAAAATCCATGAAGCCACGAGTTTTCGAGGTCAAAAACCGGTATTCAGCCGCCAGCACGAAACCACGATTGGTGATGTATCGTGGCTCGATTGTCGCATCGTGATTGGGGGCGATGTTCCAGTAGTATGGAATTCCAAATTCGAAACCATTATCGCTTGTATTGGCGAAACCGGGGTACAGGAAACCGGACTTGCGGCGGTCATCAATCGGAAACGTGAACCAGGGAGTATAGAGAATCGGTATGCCTTTAAATGTCAGTTTCGCCCCGCGTGCGATGCCATATCCTTCCTCGTGTTTCAATTCCAATTCCCTGGCCGAGAGTTCCCAGTCCGGCTTTTCACCCGGGCAGGTGGTGTACACAATATGATGCAACTGTGAGGTGTGGCCGCCGCTGAGTTCGATTGATTCAGCCGTCCCGTTGGCGCTGGAGCCGGTCAGACCGTAATCGATCAGGGTAAAACTTCCCGATTCATTTTCAAAATTATAGTGTGCCTGCTGACCATTCACCCAGACCTGCTGATCGGTGTAAGCGACGGCGCCGGGCAGGGTGATTTCCTTGGTTTTTGAGTTATAAATCAGATGTTCCGTGGACAGGTACTGGTCGGCACGGTACATCTCTACGTGGCCTCTGACCTCGGCCAGTCCTTCGTTACGGGCATCCAATTCCATGGCATACAAAATTATCGGAGCGGTACTGCGGTCCGGTGCCGAGGGTCCAACCGGCCCGATTGCCGGTTTGGGGCATGACAATGCAACAGAATCCGACGATTCCTGTGCCGCTGCAACGGAACAGAAAAGCATCAGGCTTAAACAAGCCGGTACTGCAATGTTTTTTCTACAGTATGGATATTTTAAAGAAGGCAAATGTCGCTGCCCTTTGTGTCGTGGGTGGCTTCTGAAAGTACCATTAACAGGCTTAACACGCCCTGAACTGAGCGCTACGTTGTCACAGATTCTCACTGGTCGCAAGGCTGCTCAAGCCAGGCTGTCCGTTCTTCCGCTCCAAGCCCAGCGCGATCAGCAGCTAATTGATGAAATCGCAGAAGGTTTCCTTCGGCAGATTCATATAGTTTTTCAAACGCACAACGACCCCCGCGATAAAAATTCATCAAGGCCAGACGGGCATTGTTGAGTTTCGGAGAAAACCAGGATTGATAATGGTCTACCCCGTTCCAGTATTCATTGACGAGCGTCAGGTACTGCGTTTCCATTGCAGTGAACGTGTTTTCTTTTTGTATTCTCATTTCTTCATTGCTGCTGCCGGCGCCGTAGATCCCGTCCAGTGTATCTCTTGTTTTTTGTAGCAAGGTATTGAATTGAACCGAAGCTGCATTCCTGGACTGCCAGCGTAACAGCCTGTCATCACGTCCGCTCGATTGCAGCCATGTACTGACGCCCATTTCCTCGATAAAACCGGCGTAGGCTTCACTGAAAGCAGTATCGCCTTTTACATACAATTGCTGGTGCGCCAGTTCATGGAAAATCAAAGCCGCCAGTTGTTCATCCGGGTATTGCAGCATGGTATCGAGCAGGGGATCGCTGAACCACCCCAGTGTTGAGTACGCGATTACGGGTGATATTGAAACATCGAATGATTTTGCCTTCAGCTTATTCGCAAAGCGCCCGGCACTGCGCTGATCGAAGTAGCCTCTGTATGAAACGCAACCTGCAATGAAGAAACACCAGCGTTTGGCCTCGAGGGAAAATTCAGGCGCTGCCACAATATTCCAGGTAACCGCATGCCGCCCTGTCTGGACAAACTGGGTATAACTGTCGTTATCCGGCAGGCCAAGCCGATCGATAGCAAAATCACGAATATCCATGGCCAGATTCAGATCCTGTTTCAGGCCAGGGTCTGTTTTGTCATCTTTCAGTATTTCACTGATTTCCATCCGTTTGTTCATCAATGCCATGTGACCCGATACAGCTTGCGCGTACCAGGCAGGCCCGGCACAACCAGTCAGCAGTATAATCGGGAGCAACAACAAACGGCGCGAACAGAAGCGGGGACGGGGGTCAGAGAACCACTTCCCGCCACTTCGTAAAAGAAAAAAGAAACAACTCGTTCGGAAAATGGTTCTCTGACCCCGATTCGTTGATATCATTTGCATCAAGTTACCAGGCCAAAGCATATGAGCAGAATAAACAAGACAGATGAAGAATGGAAAGCCCTTTTAACCCAGGAGCAATACCGGGTAAGCAGAGAATCCGGTACCGAAGCACCTTTCAGTGGTGAGTATGACCAAACTCTGGATGAGGGGCAGTATCATTGTGTTTGTTGCAACCATCCCCTGTTTGGTTCAGAAAGCAAGTTCATCGCCGGTTGCGGTTGGCCCAGTTTTCACTCGGAACTGACCGAAGCCAATATTGTTCAACGTCCTGACACGGGTCTCGGCATGAGCCGGATTGAATTGCTGTGCAAAAACTGCGATGCGCATCTCGGCCATATTTTCCCCGATGGGCCACCGCCAACCGGCATGAGATACTGCATCAATTCGGCATCACTGCGGTTTGAGCTAAATGAATAGTAAGGGTCTTCAACCCTTTCACCTGGCAATTCCTGTCGATGATTTGGCCGAGGCCAGGGCCTTCTACGGTGGTCTGCTGGGTTGCACCGAGGGGCGTAGCAGTAAACTTTGGGTTGACTTCAATTTCTTCGGCCACCAGTTGGTTGTGCATCTCGACACCCGGGATGACAGAAAATCGACGGCGTTGAAGAACCCCGTCGATGGGCATGGCGTACCGGTGCCACATTTTGGCCTGGTTATGAGTATGGACGACTGGGAAGCATTTCGCGATCGCTTGCATGCCGCTGCGGTTACATTCGTGATTGAACCAACCATCCGCTTCAAGGGGAAGGCCGGGGAGCAGGCAACCCTGTTTTTCCGTGATCCGGCAGGCAACAACCTCGAAATCAAGGCATTCGCCAATCCGGACCGCTTGTTTGCGAAATGATCATTCACAGTTGATCCGCAAAGTGATAATCTGCGCCAAATTTTGTTCAAGCCTTGCGCTCCCGGGCGTGATTTACTGGAGAATAACTTGTTTCAAAAAACCCTTGTTTACCCCGCCATTGTCCTGGGTCTGTTTCTGACTGGAACGCTTCATGCGCAAGAAGATTCAGCAGATGAAGATGCTGAAAAAAAGGAAAGAGCAAAGTGGTCTGTGTCCCAGGCTGAGGGTTATACCGATACCGTAGTGATTGACACTGATGAGACCACCTGGTCTGAGATCACCGTCAGTCCCGATGGCAAAACAATGGTGTTTGACATGCTGGGCGATCTATACAGCGTATCCCTGGCAGGCGGTGAAGCCACCGCATTGACCGATGGAATTGAATGGAATTACCAGCCACGTTTCAGCCCGGATGGCTCATTAATTGCGTTCATCAGTGATCGCTCCGGTGGCGACAATTTGTGGATCATGGATGCAAATGGCGGCAATCCGCATGCAGTCAGTGATGAATCCGATCACATCATCCATACGCCAAACTGGAGTCCCGATGGACAATATCTTGCTGCCCGCAAGAGTTTTACTTCAACGCGCTCCATTGCGGCCGGTGAAATCTGGATGTTTCACGCAGCCGGCGGCAAGGGCGTTCCACTGGTCAAGAGGCCGTTGGGTGTTAAAGACCAAAAGAACATCTCAGAACCTGCCTGGTCTCCTGATGGACGCTATGTTTATTACAGCCAGGACATGTGGCCGGGTGAGCAATGGGAATACAACAAAGACAGCACGGTTGGCATTTTTGCCATTCAGAGGCTGGAACTCGAAACCGGCGAAACCGAGACCATCATTAAGGGGCCGGGTGGGGCGATCCGGCCGACACCGTCGCCGGATGGAAAAAAGCTGGCCTATGTCAGCCGCAAACCCGGTTTGACCAGTATCCTGATGCTGAAAGACCTGAAATCCGGTGAGCAAACCATGATTTTTGAAGGCCTTGATCGTGACTTGCAGGAAACCAACGGCACGATGGGAAACACGCCGGCAATTGCCTGGACGCCTGACGGCAAATCCATCGTGTTCTGGTCCGGCGGAGGCTTTCACCGGATCGACATTGGCAGCGGCCAGGTGAACGACATACCGGTACACATTGAAGCCGTAAAAAAGGTTCGCCCGGCCCTGCGTTTTCCGGTAGAGGTCGCGCCGGACTCGTTTCGTATCAGCATGGTGCGCTGGCCCCAGCTTACACCGGACGGAAAGAAAATTGTTTTCCAGGCACTGGGCCGGATCTGGGTTCGCGACCAGGCTTCAGGTGAACAAAAACCTTTGAGCCGCGAAGCGGATCGCCTCGAGTACTACCCGGCCTTATCCGCCGATGGCAAACGCGTAGCCTTTGTCACCTGGGACGACGAGAAACTGGGTTCGGTGAGGACAATTTCCCTGTCAGGCCGACAAGAGAAAGTGATCACAAGGGAGCCGGGGCACTACATCGAGCCCGCCTGGTCACCCGATGGAAAACGACTGACCTTCCGCAAAATAAGCGGTGGCTACCTGCTGTCGCCCATGTGGAGCATGCGACCTGGAATCTACGTGAGCGACGTGAATGGCGGCACACCGCGGCGAATCCTGAGCGAAGGTTCAGCGCCCCATTTCGGTGGCGGCAATGACCGTATTTTTTACCTTGGCTACAGTGGTGACCTGGAAACGGAGCTGGATCTGCACAGTGTCAATCTGGATGGCAAGGATCAACGTTCGCATCTGCACGCAGCCAAAGCCACCACATTTCGTGTTTCGCCGGATGGCCAATGGGTTGCGTTCAGTTACCAGTTCAACACCTATGTAGCACCATTTTTCGCCACCGGTGGCCAGGTTGACATCAAGGCAAAAAGTAAATTATTCCCTGTTCGCCAGATATCCGCACGTTCGGGTGAATTTCTTTCCTGGAGCGCCGACAGCTCCGGGCTGAGCTGGTCGCAGGGGCCGGTTTTTTATCAGCGCGATCTGGCAGATGCCTTTGCCTTTTTGGCAGGGGCCCCGGATGAGCTTCCGGAACCCGTCACTGAAGGCACGGATCTTGGCTTTAAGCATTCATACGACCAACCGGACGGCATGATTGCACTGCTTGGCGGCCGGGTTGTGACCATGCGTGACGCTGACTCAATACAGGAGATCATCGAAGACGGCGTGGTGCTGATCAAAGGCAATCGCATCATCGCAGTGGGACCCCGCAGTGAAGTGGAAATTCCCAAAGATGCACAGGTGGTTGATGTAGCCGGCAAGACCGTCCTGCCGGGCTTGATTGATGTCCATGCACACGGCGGGTTTGCTACCGACGAAATCCTGCCGAATCAAAACTGGATGCAGTACTCAAACCTGAGCTTTGGTGTCACCACCATTCATGACCCCTCCAACGATACCTCTGAAGTTTTTGCTGCCGCCGATCTGCAGAAGGCTGGCCTGGCGGTTGCACCGAGGATATTTTCAACCGGCAGGATTCTTTATGGCGCACACTTTCCGGGCTATACAGTAAAAATCAATAGCATTGAGGACGCATCTTTCCACATCCGGCGGATCAAGGATTCCGGTGGCATCTCGGTCAAGAGCTACAATCAGCCACGCCGGGACCAGCGGCAACAGATCATCGCAGCTGCGGCAGACCTGGGCATGATGGTGGTGCCTGAGGGCGGCGCCAAGTACCAACATAATATGACCATGGTCATCGATGGTCACACCGGTATTGAACATTCGCTGCCGATCAAGGATGTTTATGAAGATACTTTCCAGTTATGGTCACAAACCGGCACAGGATACACACCAACATTTGGTGTAGCTTATGGCGGGCTCTCAGGCGAAACATACTGGTATGACCGCAGCAATGTCTGGGAAAATGAGCGCCTGGCGGCATTCACTCCACGTTCCATTGTGGAGCCTGCATCAATCAGGCGAACCACGGCGCCGGACAGTCACTATAACCACATCGGTGTCGCCGCCACGGCATATCAATTGCGCAAGCGGGGTGTGAGCGTGCACATCGGCGCGCACGGCCAACGCGAGGGCCTGGCAGCGCACTGGGAAATGTGGATGATGGTGCAAGGTGGCTTCAGCCCCTGGGAGGCCTGGCGGGGCGCCAGCATTGACGGTGCGCGGTATTTGGGCATGGACAATGATCTCGGTTCCCTGGAGCCGGGCAAACTGGCCGATATGGTCATTGTTGACGGCAATCCGCTGGATAACATCCGCAATTCCGGCAATGTCAGTATGACCATGGCCAACGGGCGGTTGTATGAGTCTGCTACCATGAACCAATTGTTGCCCACAGCCCAATCACGCAGAGCTTTCTTTTTTGAACTGCCCGGCGGAGACACCTGGCAACCGGCAGCTTTTGAGGCTTATCAGCGCAAGGCCGAAAGACATCACTGGGTGCACTGATTCTATGATCGGGCAGGCTGTCGCATGATTAAGGTATTTGAAAACTTTGACTTCAGCCGCGTGGGGCAAATGCAGTCCCTGCTGGAGTCTCACGACATCAAGACCTTCCTCAAGAACCAATATGGCTCTTCAGTCATGGGCGAGGTGCCTTTCGTGGAGGTCGTTCCCGAACTTTATATCCTGGAGGAAAAAGATCTGGCACGGGCAAAGCAATTGCTGGAGCTTGATTTGCCGGTGGACGAACCGGATGAAGACTGGGTTTGCGCCGGATGTGGTGTCGAAGTTGAGGGAACCTTCGCCCGATGCTGGAAGTGTGACACGGCAAAGGATGTCTCGGAATAAATTCCAGCTCCCCGGCCCCTCAGGCTAGTACGTCAAGGCAGAATGCGAATGACAAAGAACAGCGCAGTGAAGCGGAAGTGCTTGGCTCTTTTCAGGACAATCGGGCTGTCGGGAACAGCCGATTAACGCACAGGGACGTCTTGAGTGTGTCCTGAAGAGAGCCAAGCACTTCCGCTTTACGCAACAACCTGTTCCAACATCAAGTTTTTACACATTCACTAATACGGTTACACCTGGCCGGTTGGATTCGAGGAAACCTCATTACCTCTACCACGGTACTTGATCAATGCCAGATAGACGGGAACAGAAACCAGGAACATGAATGCAGCACCCAGAGCGCTGTCAGGTGATGATACCGTCATGAAAATGCTCACCACGGCCCAGCCAAGGATACCAACGATGGTGGTGAATGGATGCCCCCAGGCCATGTATGGGCGTTTCACTTCGGGCTCGGTCTTTCTCAGAATGATTACGCCTATCAACAGCGCCAGGTAGATAAAAATGAAGAAAAGAACATTGAGCTTGAGCAAGAATTCAAAACCACCGGACAGGAGCAGTATCACTGCCAGCATCCAGGTCAGCATGACCGCGAACACCGGGTTGCCGCCTTGCCCCAGGTTGGAAGCGCGCTGAGTACCAAAACCGTCGCTGGAGAGTGCGTGCAGAATACGCGGGGCCTGGAGGAAATTGAGATTCTGGTGTGCCAGAAGGATCAATATCGCGACAACGATAACCACGGTTGCTGCGCCCTGGCCAAAAACCAGTTCCAGGGCGCCGGCCAGCGCCAGTTCATGGCCGGCGAGAGACTGTAATGGAACGCTGTATGCCAGCGCGGCATTGAGTGCCACGTATAAAACCAGGACTATCGCGAGGCTCTTGACACAGGCCCTTGCCACCACACCACCACCCCCCTTGATTTCGCTTCCAAAATAGGAGGCGCCAATCCAGCCGTCGTAGGTAAATATAATGGCTGCCGCCACCAGCCCGTAGTCGCTAAGCCCCACGGAAGTCTGAGCGACTGATTCGACGGCAACATCAACCGGACCTCCCACCACCAGGGCAATTGAAAAACCAATAACCGTGACGCCCATTCCCAGGGCCGCTACCTGTTGGATACCCGCTCCCAGGCGAACGCTGAATAACTGCAGGGTAGCGAAAAGGGTAATGATTACTATGGCCAGAGAGGTTTGCCAGTTCGTGATGGCAGGCATCAGTAAAGTAATATATTCAACCAGCACAGCAACCTTGAGCGCGAGCGTTGCCGAGAAACTCATCCAGTCTGTCCAGCCAATCAGGAACCCCGGATAAGGGCCATATGCGCGCTTGACCAGCACGTAGGTTCCACCCGAGCGTGGGGTGATACCGATCAGTTCTGCCACCACGCCAATGCTCATCAGCGCGAACAAACCCCCCACTACCCACAGGCCCACATAAACCAGGGGATCGGAGAACACGGCCGTGATCTCACCAGGCGTGCGTAAAATACCGAGCCCGATAATGCCGCCGATGCAGGCGCTGAAAGCAAACCCACTGCCAAGAACACGTTTGAGTTCGTTTTGCCGGTTTTTATTTTTCATTGGCGATATCCTTTCACATGAGTTTCGTGACGATAATATTGAGCTGATAAACCGGCCCGGTTTTGATCAAGATTTATTCAGGCGCACTTAGCGATCCTCCCCGCGCAGGCGCTGAACTTCTTCCTGAAGTCTGGCTGCCGTGACCTCGTTTGCCGGGATCGGAGAACCGATTCTCAGCTCGATGTTTGCCCACAATTTGTAGGGTCTTCGTTTGAGTAAGGGGTCGCGGCGGCTGAACAGGGAACCCCACAGATGGCACAGGGCGACCGGTACGACGGCTACGGGCTTTTCACTGATTATTTTGTCGATACCTGCCTTGAATGGCTGGATGTTGCCGTCGCTGGTAATGCGGCCCTCGGGAAATATGCCCAGCACGTCACCGTCGTCCAGGACCTGGTGAATGCGGCGGTAGGCCTGGTTCAGAATTTCCGGGTGTTCTGCTCGGCTGGCAATGGGGATGGCCTTGCCGGTGCGGAATATGAAATTCAGTACCGGAATCCGAAATATTTTGTAGTACATGACAAAACGCACCGGGCGACGAATCATACCGCCGATAATGAGCGGGTCAGCGTATGAAACGTGGTTGCTGGCCACGATTACAGGCCCTTCATCGGGGATATTTTCGACTCCTTTCACGGTCACACGATAAACGGAATGAATCAGCATCCACACCAGGAATCGCATCAGGAATTCGGGTACCAGGGTAAAGATGTAAAGGGTCACCACTGCGTTGAGTATCGCCGTCATCAGGAATAACTCGGGAATCGAAAAGCCTGCCGGGCCCAAAATCAGCATGGCCATCACGGCTGCTGTCACCATGAACAGGGCATTGAGGATGTTCAGGCCGGCGATGACGCGTGAGCGGTGTTCGGGAGCTGAACGCTGTTGCACCAGGGCATAGAGCGGAACGATATAGAAGCCTCCAAAAATGCCAATCAGCAGCAGGTCGAGGCTGATCCTCCAGTTAGCGCCATTGAACAGGAAATCCAGTGCGCTGACGTTGATCCCCGGGCTGGCCGGTGAAGCGAAATACAGGTCCAGGCCGAACAATGTGAGCCCGATGGCGCCAAAGGGAACCAGCCCGATTTCGACCTGCCTGCCGGAAAGCCGTTCACACAGGAGGGAACCGGTGCTGATGCCTATGATGAACAGGGCCAGCAGCGTCGACATCAGGTTTTCATCGCCACCGAGCACATACTGGCTGTAGGCGGGAATCTGGACCAGGAAAATGGCGCCGAAAAACCAAAACCAGGATATACCCAGGACGCTGTTCAGAACCGTGCGGTTTTCATTGAGGAATTTCAGATTACGGACGGTTTCCGTGAAGATGTTCCAGTTGATTTTCAAACCGGGGCTCACGGCTTCCGCCAGCGGAATTTTCAGGCTGTAGCGATAACCGCTTACGGCGACCAACAGGCAGGCGATACCCACCCAGTAGGGCCAGTCTGTTTCAACTCCAGCCAACTGGGGTCCGGCAATGGTGCCGGCGAGTATGGCCACGAAGGTGCCCATTTCAATCAGCGCATTACCACCCACCAGTTCTTCGCGGGTCAGCACCTGGGGCAGGATGCCGTACTTGATCGGTCCGAAGATGGTGGATTGCAAACCCAGCAGGAACAGCACAAACAGCAGCAGGGGCAGATTGTTTAACCAAAAAGCCAGTGTGGCCAGCAGCATGATGCCGATTTCCAGTTGTTTTACGCGGCGAATCTGGATGGATTTTTCATACTTGTCGGCAAACTGCCCGAACAGTGCGGAAAAAAGAAAAAACGGCAGGATAAATACCATTGCGCTGAGGTTGACCACCTGGTTGGTATTCAAACCGGCAATCTGGCTGCCCTTGAACACCAGCAGCGCAGCCAGTGCATTCTTGAAAATGTTGTCGTTAAACGCGCCCAGGCCCTGGGTGATGAAAAACGGCATAAACCGCCGCTGGCCGAACAGGCTGAATTGTGAGTGCCCTGACACCTTTTATTCGTAACACCGCACCGGCATTCAGACCATGCTGGTCAGCACGCCTGCGATGGTCGCAGTCATCATGGTGGCCAGCGTGCCGCCCAGGACCGCTGTCAGCCCAAGCCGGGCGATGTCCGAACGGCGATCAGGAGCCAGTCCCCCGATACCGCCAATCTGGATGGCAATGGAAGAGAAATTGGCGAAACCACACAAGGCATAAGTCGAGATCAGCAAGGCTTTCGGTGTCAAAGTATGTTGGATTTCCTGGAGGTGGGCATAGGCCACGAATTCATTGGTGATGACTTTCTCACCGATCAGTCCACCAACAGCTACCGCGTCCTGCCACGGAATGCCGATGATCCACGCCAAGGGTGAGAGCAAATAGCCCAGGATCATTGACAGGCTCAGAGGCTGGCCGGCGAGGTTCTCGAGACCCGTGATCTGGCCAATCCAGCCAATCGGGTAATTGACCAGTGCGATCAGGGCGACAAAGGCCAACAACATACCGCCGACATTGAGAGCCAATTTCACACCATCCCCGGCACCGTTTGCTGCCGCTTCGATGACATTGGTTGCGGTTTTTTCGATATGCAGCGTTACGGTACCCCGGGTCACGGATTCCGCAATTTCCGGCTTGAGCAACTTGGCTATGACGATGGTGGCCGGTGCTGCCATGATGCTGGCTGCAAGCAGGTGCTTGGCGTAAAAGATCCGGGCTACCTCATCGGCGCCGCCCAGCATGGTGATGTAAGCGGCCAGCACGCCGCCGGCAATGGTGGCCATTCCACCCACCATCATGGTAAATAACTCCGATTCGGTCATGCGGCTGATGTAGGGGCGGACAACCAGCGGGGCTTCAGTCTGGCCAACAAAAACATTGGCCGCCACGGACAGCGACTCGGACCCGCTGATGCGCATCACTTTCAGCATCACCCAGGCCATTGTCGATACAATTTTCTGCATCAGCCCCAGGTGGTACAAAACCGCCATCAACGATGCAAAAAAGATGAT
>Ga0114950_10002069_pt1 | contig 15424 bp, 12 predicted proteins | sample N075metaG_FD_83503 | JGI IMG/M metagenome (GOLD analysis project Ga0114950, IMG submission 83503) | Deep subsurface microbial communities from Kermadec Trench to uncover new lineages of life (NeLLi) - N075 metaG | ecosystem: Environmental > Aquatic > Marine > Ocean trench > Sediment | place... | reverse complement strand
CTTGGCGCCGAGGCGCATCGCGGCCGGGATGTAGCTAATGTCCATACTCTGCTTGGCCCGGGTCCTGCACCCGGTAAAGCACTCTCCCGAACCGCGGCAACCCCGCACGTTGCGTTCGATCGGTTCGCTCGAGTAGCCCAGCGCGTCGCAGCCTTGCTTCATCAACAAGTTTCGACGTCCCTGAACGTTGTCCGGTGTCGGGGCGATTCCCAAAAAATCCGCCACCGCGTCAAAGTGGGGATCGAGAGATTTCCGGCTGGTGTGCTCGAGGTCGTAGCGATTCGACCATTCGTCGAAAACGAAGTCCGGGGGCCGAACGCAGATCGCCGAATTGACCAGCGATCCGCCGCCCAACGCAATCGCCTGCATGGTGGGCAAAATCGTGCCGCTGGTGCGTCGCAGGCCCCCTTCGCGCAGGGTCCGCGCCATCGAGAGACTGCCCTCGAACTCATAGTCCTGGGGTGTAAACGGGGGACCTTCTTCGAGCAGAACCACGCTTTTCCCCGCAGCCGCGAGGCCGTGGGCCACGACCGCTCCGCACGGGCCGGATCCCACCACCACCGCGTCCGCTTCTTCCGTGAAGTCCTTGTCGTATTGGGCGAAGACCCGAAGGCGTTCGGCAATCTCCGGTCGACCCTGGGTCTCGATGCTCAAGTGTCGGCCTCCGGGGCGATCCCCTGTGTGGGGAGCGCGTAGTCGGGATGCAGCGGACCCTCGATGTCCAGCGGAGTCCCGTCGCTCGGGGGGCTGAGATCTTGTTCGCGGTAGCGGATCTCATCGGGGTGTAGCCCGATTGCGGGGTAGAGCAGATCCGCCTCACACACGGGCGTATCGATCGCATAGGGCGCCACGCCGAGATGACGCATCACCACCGGATGTCCGAGATACCCCATCGTGAGTACGGCGCGAAGCGCGGTAAAACTGATCTGACGCAAGAACTTTGGGCTCTGAGACCATCCCTGCAGCACCAACTCGCGCTGGGCGATGGTGAGCGATGAGAAGCGACGCATCCCGGTCCACCCCGGTGCCGGAAATATCAGCGTCGCGTGTTCGAACAGCATGAAGAGTGCGCGAATCTGCCAACGCACTCCCGGTTCGATGGCACCGAGAAAGCGATCGGCATAGCCGGGAAGGTCCGCCTCGATGCCGGAAAAGGGAATCGCCCCGTCCGCCGGAAACATCACCTCAGCGGTGGATGTGAGAAAGACGACTTCCCTGGGCGCCAGCACCTTGAATTTTCGGCCCGAGACCGCGTAGCCGGAGAACACCCGGCGCACGACAAAAAGCGCCACGAGGGCGATGAGGAGCCAAATAGTCACCCACCAATAGTAACGACTCAATCCGAATCGTCAGCGGTTCGAGTTCTCAGCCGGTGGCTATTATTCTTGCGGTGCGTAGTCCTGGGCCAGGCCGTGCACCCAGGCATAGGCCTGGTTCTCGCAGCGTTGGAGCGTCGGAATGTCGAGATTCAAATCGGAGAGATTTCGGTCGAGCGCATCGAAGTCTGCCTTTTCGATCAACTTCACCAGGTTGAGCAGCCGCCCGAGGATCCCGTCGCCGTTCAAGAGTGCGGACTGAACTTCGTCTTCGAGGTGGAGCTCCGGAATGATCTCTTCGGCGGGGCGCCCGAGCAGTGCTTCCACGAGCGAGAGCATTCCGACCAGGAAGGCGGATTCCGACTGCGCTGACGGCGAACCTCCTTCGATCAGTTCGACCGCAAGCAGTTCCATCAGCCGACCGCGGTGGGTTGCGGTCTGGAGCAGCGGATCTTTCAGGCCCTGGTCGCCCTCCCCGACGTAGAGCAGCATGAAGAGCCAACGCCGCAGGTTGTTGCGGCCCAGGTACACAACGGCGTCTTCAACGCGCCCGATCTTGCTCATCAGCGCCATGGCGGCCGAGTTCACCAACCGCAATAGATTCAGGCTCAGGCTCACGTTTCGCTTGAGGGTCTCGCAGAGAACGTGATTATCCTCGTCGGCGATCAATTGCTGGATCAATTCCAGTACCGCGACCCGAGCCGGGTCGAGGGAATTACTTTCGAGCACCTGGGGCATGGCGAAGAAGTAGCCCTGAAACAGATCGAACCCCAGTTCGAGGCATTCTTCGAACTCATCTCGGGTTTCGACTTTTTCGGCGAGCAGGATCACATTGTGTTTGCGCAGATTTCGCACGACGCTCGGCCAGCGTTTGCGGGGAATCCCGAGAAGATCGACTTTCACGTAGCTGACGAGTGACAGGAAGTCTTCGCGGGGATCTTTCTGGACCCAGTCGTCCAAGGCCAGCACGAATCCCTGCTTCTTCAGTTCGGCGCATCGCTTGAGAAGTTTTTCGTCAACCACGACGTTTTCGAGAACTTCGATCACCACCCGATCCTTGGGGAGCGCTTCGATCAGATCGCTCAGAATCATGGGCCCCACCACGTTGAAGAAGCCCAGCGCGTCTCCGAGCACTCGATCGAGGCCCATGGTCATGAACGCATTCACGATGACGCGGAGAGAAGCCGCACCCTGCTCCGCGAATTCTGCCTTGCTGGCCGTGGCGGATCCGCGAAACAGAAGTTCATAACCCACGAGCTTTTGCTTGCGGTCGAGTATGGGTTGACGACCGACGAAAATATGCGAGTCCGAACTCATTCGGGTATCCAATGCTAAAGGGCTACCGGGCGAGTGCTCTATCGGCGCAATTCGGACCCAGCTTCAGCCCGTTCAGTCCGGCGCGAATAATCCGCCACCGGGCGGTCGATCCGGATACAAACCCGGTGGGTTCCGGGGTGCGGGGATTCCGGTAAAGGCCCCAGAGACCAATGCGTGGGCCCTCAATTGACTTCAGTTGGATTGGCGCCCCACCGATCAATTGGTCTCGGTGCCCAAATGGCATATATGCCCGTTGGGCATCTGGAATCCACCCTACAGGGGAAAGCGAATGCTCAATCGAACTCGCCGGTTTACAGCCACATGTTGTCTCGTCGCTCTATTGGCAGGCATTGCCCTCCCGCTTTCAGCGAGCGCCGGCGACGACTTCATCAATTCATCCGGCACAGAAGCCGACAACGCGACATCGCCGGTCATGCTCGATCTGCTGATTCTGCGCCCGATCGGTCTGGCCTCGCTCGTCTTCAGCACCGTACTGTTCGTCGTCCCGGTGCTGCCCCTCACGCTGCTCACCCGACCCACCGAGATCAAAAGGCCATTCAACGCGATGATCATCGAGCCCGCACGCTACGTGTGGGTGCATCCTCTGGGCAAGCACTAGCCACTACCTCGCGCACTACCTCGAGCCCGCTCTCGACCGGGAGCACCGGGGGGATTGCCCAAATTGCACAGCCTTCGGGCCGCCTGGCCGGGGGATTGCCAGTGGCGGGACGACTCGGAGTGTCTAAACTTTCGTTTCGCCCCTGAGAGCCAGTTTCCCGTTTTCCCCACCTGCTTTGGGTCAATTCGTGATAAGGTTCGGCGCCCAACGCAGGTGCCCCGAAAAAGCGAAAGGAATCACCCATGTCGGAACAGCCGAATCTGGTTGCGGAAATGACCGCCGATGTAGAAAACCTGTACCGCGAAGAGTCTTTCACCGATCTCAAGATTGCTCAGATTCGGCGTCTCACTCCGGTGAAGATCGACGGTACGCAGGACGAATCGCGACCCGTGATCTTCATTGGCGAGACCCAGCTGATGTCCGCCCGGGGCCCGCTGCCCATCCAGGCGCCGATCGACGCCGCCGACATCAAGGAGGCTTTCGAGAAGTTTCCGGAAGCGATCAACGCGGCGGTCGAGCGGATGATCGGAGAAGCCAAAGAACTGCAGCGCCAGGAAGCGTCCCGCATCGTAGTTCCCGGCCAGGGACCGACGGGACTGAGTGGATCCGGCGGGAAGATCACGCTTCGTTAGCGGCTCGCGGGATCGCGGCTGCTAGACGTGGGAATCGTCGATCCCATCGAGGACTTCGAGGTTGTACTGCTCGAGACCGGCGAAGACTTTGAACGGCGCCCCGCTGGCCCCGTTGAAATCGGGCAGCGGCGTCGCGTTGCTCTGTCGGAGCAGGTCCGCCAGAACGGTCCGAAACGCTTCCAACCGATTCGCTGAACCCTCGGTTAGCCGCGCCGGATCGAACCGATCGCTGCGCATGCGAATGACCTTCAAGGGAACGCTCGCCGCCTGCCAATTGAGGATCAGGTCGATCAACACGACCGGCTTGTCCCCGAGACCCTTGACCGCCCCGGCGGCCAACGCCTCGATCCGTTCGTACGGCAAGCGAGTTTTGCTGCCCCCGTCCAATTCGATCAAGATCGCGTCGCTCTCGAGTGCAATCGGAATCGCATCGCGAATCTTCAGGCTTCGTTTCACGGGCCCGATCATGTCTACTGCGGTGGTGGTTTCGTCGCCATCGCCCAGGGGCAAACTCACTTCCGTAACGGTGGCCTCCGAATCGGCGCTCGGGGGAGAAACATTGACGACGGTCACTGTGTCGTCGACCAGTCCCGCCTCCATCGCGGCCTCCATCAGGTCCTCGTCGTCGAGTTCGTCGAAGGCGGCGTCGAGTTCGTCGCTCAAGCCCTCGACCCGCCCTGGGTTGTTCCAGTTTTCCTGGGACTCAGGATCGACGGGTGCCTGATCGACTTCTTCGTCGAGCAGATCGAGATTCAGTGCATGGGGGTCGAGGGCCGAGAGGTCTTCATCAGTCTCCATCCGGTTGCCCACCCGCTCGGCGGTATCGTCCAACTCGACGTTGGCATCCGGGACCCCGGCTTCGCCGGCGGCGTCGTTTTGGGCATCTTCGGAGAGGGGAGTTGTGCAGTTTATTGGGACGGGATCTGAGATGGATTCGATGGCTTCTTTGCCGGCGTCATCGTTTTGCGCATCCTCGGAGGGCGGGTTCTTTTGGGACTTTTTGCTCAGCTTTTTGAGCTCTTCGCGTTCGACCACACCCAACTGCCCGTCCTTCAGTGCGATCCGGGCCGCGCGTCGTGCCAGGTCCGGGTCGAGATCGCCGGCAAATCGAACAACGCGTTGAGCCAACGGGGTAGTCAACGACGTCGTTCCGTCGACCGCTCGGGCCATCGCTGCCATGGCTTCTTCCCCATGGCCCGCGTCCAGCAGTGCTTCACCGATGCGCACGAACAGCGGGGGATGCGCGCTCGGGTTCGAAACTTCTTCGGTCAGAGCGAACCAGTTTGCAACCGCCTGTTTCCCGTTCCCTTGCTGAAGATCGTGTTCGATCACCGAAATCATCGCTCCGACCGTGCGAGACGCCTTGCCGAGCTGAGTCGAAACGTCCCAGAGCGCCAGCGCCACGTCGCAGTCCTCGGGAGAGCGGCGATATTCTTTGCGCAGCAGCTCAAAGGCGTGATCGAATTTCCCCGCATCTTTGGCGAGCATCGCGCGCTCGAGCAGGCGATTGTTGACCAGTTCCACCGATTCGTGGTCTTTATCGAGTGACTTGTGTTCGACGTTCAGCAGCAACATCACTGCACTCACGAAAGCTCCCAGCCCAAACCCCACGCCGTGAACGATCACCGGGGCATTGACGATATCAACTGGAGATGACACGCCTCGGACCATGCCGTACTCGATCCCGAGCCAGATCGGAAGCAACATCCAACTCGGCATCGGGATCATTCCGAAGGCCCGGGGAGAACCTGTCAAGGGCGACGAACGGATGCAGTACGCACCCATCAGCGTCGCAATGAGCCCGCTCGCACCGATCCAAGGCACTCCGATCGCCTCGAAGTAGCCGACACTGCCACTCGCAAAGCCCGTTGTGATGACTCCGGCCACCGCAAGGCATGCGAACACGATCGAGCCCCAGGCATCCTCGAGGGCGATCCCGAGACAAAGCAACAACACGACGCAGAGACCCAGGGCGAGTTGGGTTTCGTGCACCGCCACGTGCTTGACCCAATTGGCCTCGGGCACCTCTCCCGAGCGAATGCCCAGTTTCCAAGCCGGTAGCAGCTCGAGGTCGGCCTGGGCTTGTTCGAGCAGCACGTTGAACTCGCGTTGGCCACGGCGCATCAGATGTTCGGACATCAGCGAGAGGCCCTGTTCCCGACGCTCGTCGAAGAAGGCCCGACGACTCGCCTCGGCTTGTCGGATCGAAATTACGCTGCCAAAGCGTTCATCGACTTCCACGAACGGATTCTCTTCGATGTACGCAAGTGCCTCTTGACCGCTCTGTTGTGCGGAGCCGGATGCGGCCTGTTGTGCCGGTTGTTGTTGCACATAGAAGGCGATCAGGCCTGCCACAATGGCGTAGGTAGTCCAGGTGAATCTTCGTGCAGATCCATCCGCTTGAGTTACCAACACAAACATTTGTCTACTTTCTCACCGCGAACGTGTCGAGTGCCGATCGTTTTTCGAGTGCCGATCGCGCGTCAAATGAAGTGAGACTGCAAACTCACCGCATTGTTGGAGCTGTCGAGAGCAAGTCGCGCGCCAACCCTCAATGGGTTAAGCGGAAAGACGGACAGGTGGCTAAAGCAAAAACCGGGTTCTGTGCTAATCCTGAGCGGATGACAAGGCAGCCCGCCGAGGCGACGAGTGGCATTGCTCTCGGGTCGGGCCGCATGCAATGGATGCAATGGGCGTGTCGCCGCTGCGGGGCTGCGATACCCCTCGTGTGTCTCGCCGCCGCCCTGATTTCTTTGGTTGTGGCCTGCGCCGGCGAGCCGGAAAACCCCACGCCATCGGACAGCCCGGTTCTCGAAACCGGGCCGGTCGAGCGCGAAACCCCTGACTCGCCCGATCCGGCGACTTCGACGGCAAACCTCCCTCCCCCGGGGCTCAGGGCTGAACTCGGCTTTTCCCCCGACGTCCATTTCGACACCCATCTGACCCTCCAAATAGATCTCGAGGCGGTTCGCCATCCGTCGGACGGTGGCGGCAAGGCGTGGATGGCCTCTGCCCGGCGCGCGGACGGAAGTGATCGCCCGCTGCAGATCGAAGACTTCGGACGCTTCGAGATCATCTACCAAGCCGGACCCTTGGGAATCGAAGTCGGGGGGCAGCTCCACTTTCAGGTGTCGTCGTTCTGGGACTGGGACCCACCACAGACCGTGGATCCTGCGGCTCGCGGATACACCGAAGTTCGGACGGACGCTGCCGGCGTGAAACTCGAACTGGACTGGTATGGATCGCAGCTGCTGACCATCGTCATCGGGGGTCGCAAGCTCGAGGCCGGAGAGCAGATCGAGATCACCTACGGCGCCGGCCCCATCGGCGCCAAGGTCGACTCGTTTGCAGAACGAGGTGCAGAGTTCTGGTTGGCGGTGGATGGGGACGGCGATGGAATTCGCAAGTTTGTAGACAACCCGCCGCGGGTCGACATCCTACCGGCCGACGCCGCAGAGCTTCTGGTCTTCATGCCTACGAGCCTGCATCCGGGCGAGTCATTTGATGCGGTCATCTCGTTCGTCGATCAAGTGGGCAACGCGGGCGTCAGCTTCGAGGGCCGCGTCGAGTTGCAGGTGCCGGCGGGGATCGAACTCCCGAAGACCGTGGTGTTCGCGGCCTCCGACGCGGGCCAAAAAACTGTCTCGGGCGTAGCCCGAAGCAGTGGTGTGTATCGCATCGAAGCCCAGGCGCTGGCGACGGGCGCCCCAAAGAGTCAGACCCTCTATCGAATCGCGAACCCGATCTTAGTCGAAGCCGGCATCCCGCACGTGCGCTGGGCAGACCTCCACGGCCACACACAGCTCTCCGACGGAACCGGAACCCCCGACGACTACTTCCGCTATGCACGAGAGATTGCCGGGCTCGACATTGTGGCCCTCACCGACCATGACCATTGGGGCTACCAGTTTCTCGACGCCCATCCTCACATGTGGCAGCTCATCCGCGACGCGGTAAAGCGTCATCACCAACCGGGACGCTTCATCACCTTGTTGGGATACGAATGGACCAGCTGGCTCCACGGTCACCGACACGTCCTCTACTTTGAAGATCGGGGCGAGGTCTTGAGCTCCCTGGACCCACGCTACGAAACCCCTGCCCAGCTCTGGGACGCGTTGCGGGGACAACCGGCACTGACCTTTGCGCACCACTCCGCGGGTGGACCGGTAGCGACCAACTGGTCGTATCGTCCCGATCCCATTCTCGAGCCGATCACCGAAATCGTTTCGATTCACGGCAGCAGTGAAGCCGCCGACTCTCCCCAGGGCATCTACAACCCGGTGCCGGGCAATTTCGTGCGTGACGTGCTCGGCCTGGGCTATCGCCTCGGTTTCATCGGCAGCGGGGACAGCCACGACGGGCACCCGGGCAACGCGCATATCGCAGCCGGGGGCGGAGCTGGACTCGCGGCGATCCTGAGCGACGAACTGAGCCGCAAGAGTGTGCTCGAGGCCCTGCGCGCACGACGAACCTACGCCACCAACGGTCCGCGGATCTGGCTCGAGGTATCGATCGATGGGCAGCCGATGGGCAGCACCCTCGCGGCAAATCCGGCTGGAGAGACGACTCCCCAGATCCTGCGCGTTCGCGTGATCGGGGACGGTCCAATTTCTCAGATCGAGCTGATCCGCTCGGGCAGCATTTCGACGCTCGACGCCGGGGAGAAACTCGATTGGTCGCTCGAGCGGGAGATTCCGCGACTCGCACCGGGCGAGTTTCACTATGTGCGGGTCAGCATGCAGTCCGGCGGGCTCGCCTGGTCGAGTCCGATATTCGCCGACTGATTCGCGAACCCCGCTCGCGCGAGGCGACGAGCAGGGGGCCGAGTGCAGAGGGTAGAGTGCAGAGGGTAGAGGCAACGCAGATGGACCCCGAGGTCTCGATCCTGCTTCCGGTCTACAACGCCGAACAAACTCTCGAGATCTGTCTTCGCAGTCTTCTTCGCCAGCGCATGGACGCCTGGGAATGCGTTCTCGTGGACGACGGCTCCGGGGATCGATCCCTCGAGTTGGCTCGGGGCATCGCTCGGCACGACCCACGCATTCGGGTATTCGAAGTCGAACATCGAGGACTCGTCGAGAGCCTGAACTTTGGACTCGAGCGATGTCGCGCACCCATCGTCGCGCGAATGGACGCAGACGACTGGATGCATCGAGACCGGCTCGGGTTGCAACTTCGAGCGCTCTGCGACGAACCACAACTCGCCGCCGTGGGGACTCACGTGCGCATCTTTCCCCGGGAAGCGTTGGCTACCCAGAGGAAGGCCGCGGCAAAAGAGCGTGCCCTGCCCGGTGAGACGTCGCGGCTTCGAAAGGGTAGAGGCGGCTACGAAGCGTGGCTCAATTCGATTACGTCTGCGGACGATGTCGCGCGCGAAGCCTTTGTCGAGTGCCCGATCGCCCACCCAACCCTGGCGATTCGCACCGATGTACTCGAGGCGCATCGCTACCGGGACATGGGCTGGCCCGAGGACTACGACCTGGTGTTGCGGTTACTGGCCGCCGGCCATGCCCTCGCGGTGGTTCCTCGGCGCTTGTTGGCCTGGCGGGACCACGAATCGCGTCTTTCGCGGACGAGTCCTCGTTACACCCTCGAACGCTTCGTCGACTGCAAGGCGCTGCACCTGTCGCTAACCCTGTTGCGCGGACGCAGCGACTACATTCTCTGGGGCTATGGAAGTACGGGACGCATGCTCGCCCGCGCGCTCGCCAAACTGGGCCTCACACCGAGCCATATCGTAGAACTGCATCCCCGGCGCATCGGACAACAGATCTTCGGAGCCACGGTCATCCATCCAACTGGGCTGGCATCCATCGGTGTCGGTCCGCTTGTGGCTTCGGTAGCGGGCGCGGGCCCCAGGCAAGAGATTCGACTTGCGCTTTCGAAGCTGGGCTACCTGGAAGGCCGCGACTTCGTCTGCGCTGCGTGAGACGCTTTTAGAAGTTCGCGTTGCCAGGCACGCGGGGAAATGGGCTGACGTCGCGGATGTTCGCCATGCCGGTCATGAACTGAATCACGCGTTCAAAACCCAGGCCGAAGCCCGCGTGCGGAACGGTCCCGTGACGGCGAAGATCGAGGTACCACCAATATTCTTGTTCGGGCAGTCCGAGATCGCGAATGCGCTGCAACAGCACGTCGTGCCGATGCTCGCGCTGTGAGCCGCCGATGATCTCCCCCACGCCGGGAACCAACACGTCCAGCGCGCGCACTGTCTTGCCGTCTTCGTTCAGATACATGTAGAACGCTTTGATCTGCGCCGGGTAGTCGGTGACGATGACCGGGCGCTTGACGTGCTCTTCGGCGAGAAAGCGCTCGTGTTCACTCTGCAGGTCGACGCCCCACTTGACGGGAAACTCGAAATCCTTGTCACAGGCCTCGAGGATCGAAATTGCCTCGGTATAGGGGATGCGTTCAAAGGGACTGTCGATGATGGATTCGAGGTTCTCGACGATCCCCGGAGCAATTCGCTTGTCGAAGAACTCGAAGTCGTCTGGACAAGCAGTCAGCACATCCTTGAACACGGACTTCAAGAAAGACTCCGCCAGATCCGCCAGCCCGACCAGGTCGCAGAAGGCCACTTCGGGTTCGACCATCCAAAACTCCGCGAGATGACGCGCCGTGTTGGAGTTCTCGGAGCGAAAAGTCGGACCAAAGGTGTAGACCTTCGAATGGGAAAGAACCGCAATCTCGGCTTCGAGCTGACCCGACACAGTGAGGTGGGCTTCGCTACCGAAGAAATCCTGGCTGAAATCGACTTCGCCGGCTTCGTCCCGGGGAGGACTTCCGGGATCGAGGGTCGTCACGCGAAACATTTCCCCGGCGCCCTCCGCGTCGGAGAGGGTGATGATGGGCGAATGCAAATTGATGAAGCCGCGGTCTTGAAAAAATTTGTGGATCGCCATGGTCGCCGCGTTGCGGACCCGCAGGACTGCACCGATCGTGTTCGTGCGGCTGCGCAAATGACCCAGGGTGCGGAGAAACTCCAGGCTGTGGCGCTTTTTCTGGAGCGGGTAGTCCTCCCCGACCCCGCCCACCAGCTCGACCTTCTCGGCGTGAATCTCGTAGCGCTGGCCTTTGCCCTCTGATTCGACCAACTCGCCCTCGACCAGAACCGAGCAGCCGGTGCCGAGGCCGCGCACACAGGACTCGTATTCGGCGAGTTCGGGGCTGGCCACCGCCTGCAGGCCGGAAAAACAAGAGCCGTCCGTAACCTCGAGGAATGAAACGTTTTTTGAATGTCTGACCGTGCGCAACCAGCCGCGGATCACGACCCTGCCCCCCGCGGCATCCCGCGCCAAGATCGACTTGATTGAAGTGTCCATGAGCCCGTTCCCCCCGAAAGCGCGCCAGTGGGCCGACAGTACCGCGGAGCAGCTTGACTGGCCCCAAAAATGGGGCCCGCCCTTGCTCATCGGTCGATTATGACGCTATTGTCAACAACTGACATGTCTGTCAGTCAACAAATTCCGAACCCCGCAAGCCCAAAGCCGCGAGCATCTGCCGCCGCCCGCAGTCGTCGGGCAACCCGCGCTCGGCTGCTGGAAAGCGGGCGACTGCTGTTCGCGAAGCACGGCCTTCACGGGGTGACGACCCACGACATCGCCCACCGGGCGGAAGTTGCGGCGGGAACCTTCTATCTCCATTTCAAGAACAAGCGCGAAGTCTTCCGGGAAATCGTGGACGGTTCGGTTTCCGAGCTGATCGAGTGCCTGAACTGCGCTGCGCAGCCCTTTTACGACGCAGAGAATCAGCTGCGGGATCTCGAGGGCTTCGTGGTGTCCCAGGCTGAAGCGATGGTGGGGTTCGCCGAAGAAAACCGCGAGATGATTCGCATTTTGTTCAGCGCCGATTCGGACGCAGCGGCAATCGGGTCAGATGTGCTCAACCTGTTGGCTTCGACGATTGCCGAAGGCCGCCGGGATCTGATGGCCGCCGGCGTGGTCCCGAGCGATGTCGATGCCACCGTGCTGGGTCAGGTGGTCGTCGGAATGTGGGCGCAGCTGCTCTCCTGGTGGAGCGAAGATCCTACGCGCGTGACGCGCGAAGTTTTGATTCAAAGTATCACCCGAATTCAACTCTCGGGAACGCACCCAATTTAGGAGAAACGAGAACAATGCCGGAACAACTCACACATCACCCGATGTACAACACCCTCGACCGCGACGACTTTGCCGGGATGGTCGACAACGATCGCTACGGCTCCCGCTCGACGGATTTTGACGAGATCATCTCTGCAACCGTTGATCATTTCTGGGATCCGATGGATCCGCGTTACATCGACTTCAACCAACCCTTCGATCAGGACACCAATACGATCATGCCGCGGGATTTCTGCGTCGAACTGCAGTGCGCAGTTGCGGATCGTCTCGACGAGGGCCAGCAGTTCCGACTCGCTAACCAGAATACGCGCTTTCAGCTCTCGAGCATTCTGCACGGAGAACAGGGGGCACTCTCCCTCTCCGCGAGTCTGACGATGATCCTCAAGGATCCCGGCGCCCAGGAATACGCGGCGAACCAGGCCCGCGAAGAAGCGCGCCACGTCGCGGGCTTTGCGCGCTACATCGGCGTCCGTTGGGGTACGCCGTTGGCCGCAGGTCCGACCTTGCAGAACCTGCTGAGCGAGATCGTGGTCTCTCAACAGGTCTACAAGAAACTGATCGGCATGCAGATGCTGATCGAGGGACTCGCGATGGGCGCATTTGCCTCGATCAACGGCAACACCAACGATCCCCTGCTGCAGCGACTGGTCCAATTCGTCATGACCGATGAGGCGTTTCATCACAAGTTCGGCAAGATCTGGGCGGACAAGACGATTCCGAACCTCACCGAACAAGAGCATGAGATCGTCGAAACCTGGGCCGCGGAGTGCTTCCAGCACCTTCTGTTCAACCTGATCAATGCGGAGCAGAAGCAGGAGATCTACGCCGAGTTCGATCTCGACTGGAAGTGGGTCCGCAGCGCCGTCCTCGAAGCATTCACCGACGAGACTCGTCGCAAAGCCATGACCGAGAGCACCGATATCTTTCGGGTATTGATCAAAACTCTGCTCAAGAGCGGCATCATCACCGACCGCACCCGCCACATCTACGGCCAGTGGGTAGACATGGACGAACTGCACCGGGAAGCCCCGGAGGTCGTGGGAACCGACGTCGCCATGGAGACCATGGACGTTTTGCGCGAGATCAATTCCGGACGCAAGAAGATCGGCAAGGCGCTTCGCACGGTTCAGCTGTAGGAGATTCCGTACTTCGGAAGTCGCTCCAAATAGCCGATGAGTCGTCATCGTGATGGAATAATCTCTCGTCGTCATAGGAGATGGCACCGGTAGCTTCACGCTCTTGAGTGGGCTGCGGAACCACCCGGTCGACTTGTCATCGATCGTCACGATGATGGACTCCGGCGGCGATTCGGGTGTGCTGCGCGACGCCTATGGCGTGCTGCCCCCCGGAGATCTGCGTCGATGCTTGATCGCGCTCTCCGATGAATCTCAGATTCTGCGCGACATCTTCTCCTATCGCTTCGAAGAACCGCCGTTGACCGGGCACAACCTCGGAAATTTGTTTTTCCTCGCTCTCACCAAGACTTCGGGTTCCGAGCGAAAGGCGATTGAATCGATCGCGCGCATGCTCAAGATCAAAGGGAGAGTGATTCCTGTCACCTGGGATCACTCTCATCTCAATGCCGAACTCGACAACGGTTGCGTCATCGTTGGCGAAGCAAACATCGATGTGTTGGGCAGCGCGAACCCGGCCCTGCCCGAGCATGACGAGACTCGCAGCATACGGCGGGTATTTCTCGTCCCTCCCGCCGCGGCGAACCCCGATGCGCTCGACGCGATCAACGAAGCGAACATCCTGGTGCTCGCGCCGGGAGATCTATTTACCTCGAGTATTCCGAATCTGTTGGTCGACGGAATCGCCGAGGCCATTCAGCGGGCAACAGCACCCATGATCTACGTCGTCAACCTGATGACGAAGCACGGCGAAACCGATGGCTACACGGCCTCACAACACATCGAGGCGATCGAGCACTACGCCGGCCGCCTGCCCGACGCGGTCTTGCTCCACGACGGCAGTATCCCCAGCCGCCTGGTGACGCGCTACAACACGGAACACGCCGACCCCGTCGAACTCGACATCCAAGGCATTCGCGACCTGGGAGTCTCGGTGATCTGGCGCAAGGACATCATGGCCGCCGATTCCCTGGTGCGACATGACCCCGAGCGAACGGCAGCGGCGCTGATCGATCTATCGGAGTGTCTGTTAAAGCCGGCTCGACCTCACACCTAGCCTCAGTCCAACTTCTTTCGCCGCCCGAGACCCGACCCCAGGATGCCGGTCACAACGAGCAGCAACAAAATCACCGCCGAGCCGTCCATCAGCCAAGTCCCATGCCGCCCAAAGATCCGACCCGAGTGCAGGTCCGCGAGCACACGGATCAGCGGCAAGCCGTTTCCGCGATACTCGCGCAGTATTTCCGTCGTAAGCGCTTCCGGGGCGCTGCTCGCCTCGCTCCAGCCGACTTCATCTGGAACCGACCGCTCCCAGTTCAGCAGGTCGGCATCCGCTCTGAAGAACTCATCCTGGACTGCGACCCACAGCTGTCCATCTCGACGGCTTCCGACGCGTGTGAGGGTTCCGGGCAGGGATGCCGAATCCATTTGATCGACAATTTGCGCGCCCGGTACATCTTGCGAGTCCTCGGGATCGACCGACCCGGGGTCTACCAGGAACAGCCGATCTGCTGTCGCCACGGCCAGAAACTGCTGAACGGTGGCGACCCCAATCAGCTCCGATTCGGTGTCGGTGAGATAGCGACCATCGAGATACAGACCGCGCTCGAGGCCGGCAGCACTGTGTTCCCCCGCCGAGAAATGGACCAGCTCGCCCTTGGGCGCAATGCCGTACCAGTCGAGCAGCGGCTCCCAATGCACCGAACCCTTCAGAAAGTCGAACGCTTCATCGTGATTCAGCGCGAGCCCCGTCAGCGCGAGCAACACCACCACCAGAGCGGCCAACTGGCCGAAGAACCGATGGGTTGCGATCAGCGATCTACGGAGTTTTGGGTTGAGTCGGGGCACTGGCCTGCTCTACTTCCCGATGGAGGGCGAGGGCCATTCGAGCCAAACGCGTGGTCGCGCGAACCGAGAGCGTTGCACCACTGATGCCGTCGATCTTGCGATCCAACTTCTCGTTCGAATCAACTTGGGCACCTCGATATTGATTCATGAAAACGGGAAAGCGAATCTCCCAGCCTCGCGACTCACGATAGGTCAAAACTTTCACCGCTTCGATCTGGCCGCGCTTCACCACGACACCCAGGGTAATGGGTTCGACCTTGCCAACCTCTTCGAGGATCCAGGCAGTGCGATCGCCCAGTGCCCAGTAGCGCACCCGCAGTTCGCGATACGCGTGCCCCAAGACTCCGGCGACCCGATCCTTCAGGTCGCCGGTCAACCAGACCGCCCTGGCCGACGGCGTCTCGCCGGAGAACGCCTCTTCGACGAATTCAGCTCCGGTCTGATAGACCTCGACCGCATG
>Ga0114950_10002068_pt1 | contig 15431 bp, 13 predicted proteins | sample N075metaG_FD_83503 | JGI IMG/M metagenome (GOLD analysis project Ga0114950, IMG submission 83503) | Deep subsurface microbial communities from Kermadec Trench to uncover new lineages of life (NeLLi) - N075 metaG | ecosystem: Environmental > Aquatic > Marine > Ocean trench > Sediment | place... | reverse complement strand
TCAGGGTTACCACAACCTATCCTCAGGTGCTTCGGGCTGACTTGCAGCCCGTTTCTCTAAGTCATTCACGTGGACTTCCCAATCTCCGTCTTATCCTCCAGATCACCAAACCTATTCAGATCCACAAAAAACCAAACACAATATGCCTCTAGGCCGCCGCCGCTTGATTCAGTGACTCCCAGACAAAACCCACCATTTCTCGCGCACACGCCACCTTCACTTTGTTCGGATGTTTACCCGCCAGCAGCAGATGATTCCCTTTCTTGGCCAACCGCCGCAAACACCGGTCAGCAACGGCAATGTATTCTGGCTTCGAATTTGCCCGCCTGGATAAAATAGCCTTGCTCAACTTGGCGGTTCGATAACCGCGCTGGTTCGCCTCGATAAATGCTGTACGCAGATACCGATTCCCTTGTCGGGTGATACCCAGACGGTTCGACTTGCCACCCGAGGCGTATTCCCGAATGTCCATGCCCATCCAGGAAACCAACTGACGCGGATGCGCAAAGCGTTTTACATCACCGATTTCCGTGATCATGGTCAAAGCAAACAGGTTTTTGATCCCTTTGTAACAGACCAGCGCTGCGACACCTTCTCGATGCCTCGGTGTCGCCGCCAGTGTTTCAACTTCCTCACCGTAGGCCACCAGGATCTCATCAAGGCTCTCAAGTTGGCGCAGCAGGAGTGACAGATTCGCTTTTAGACTTCCAGAACACCCATCAATCGTTTTATCTAACCAGCCATAGTGATGTTTTTGCCAGTGAGTTTTGCGTTCACACTCAGCTTTGTAGTGCATCCCATCGCGGCGCAGCAATGACAGAATGTGCCGACGCAGTGACCCTTGCTGCTGCACAAGCTGTTGCCTTGATCGCAGTAAATCCCGGTCTTGTTCAATCTCGACTTCCGGCGCTTTCACAATCGTTAACAAGTCGTTTGCATAAAACTGAGCCAGTTCCATCGCATCGATGCGATCGGTCTTCACCGCTTTGCCCCCGCGTCGGGGAATGCTCGATGGCGCCACCACCTCACAGTGATAGCCTCGATCATTCAGATCGCGCTGCAGCGAGAAGCCAACGTACGACGCTTCGTAGCACAGCGCGAGCCTCCCACCACCAAAATACTCACGGACTTTCTTCAGCTGCCCCACCAACCCCTTCAAAGTCGGACGACATCGAAAGTCCAGCACTTCGCCCGTGCACTTGTCCAACGCCGATCCGTGATAGCGCATCGTCGACATCGATGCCGAGATAAATTACATTCTGATTCATAGACGCCTCTGTCTTGTTAAATTACTCAGTGGCCTAATCACCACTTGAGGTATCCATCATCGATGGTAGCCCTCGACTCAAGAGGGGGCGTCTATATCTTCTATCCCTAAGCCAGCGACGACCGTATCGACCAAGGCCGACGCCAACCATCGGCCGGATAACAATCACAGAGACCGTGAATGCCGCAAAGAGCCCGCCTATCTCGAGCGCGGACGCGCCGAGCATCTTGGCATAAATTGGCAATACGAATGGCAGAAAGAGCTGCGGAAACGAAGCGAGAAAGAAAGGTCTGTGCAGTACGCTGGGCGAGTTGGGCTGAGTCATCTACGCCCCGATCATACTGATTAGGCAAAGTCAGTCTAACTCGAAGGATAGTAAATATGACCGAGGTGATTGACCAAATATAAAAGTATCGGGATTCGCGAGTGACCTATCAGCTAAAGGGCTCCCAAGAAGTGGTGGCCAGGAACTTGGTTGGTGTCAGCAGTAAAGCTGCGGACGCAAGAGGGAATTGGCGAAATACTTCTGCGATGACACGCAGTGTACCGCCGCATAGGGACATACGATAATGTCAAGTTTGGACGCGCGCTTGAGCAGCCCCTGCTTCTTGTTTTATGGCCAAATATTCAACCCGATTATCCCTGCTGAAGTTGCGTCGCTTTCGGTTCAGAAACGCTGGAAGTTGGTTTGCCATTGCCAATCAACTCACCCGTCTCTACATGGTGTTGCAGTCCTTTTAATACCTGACTGAATATCCGGCGCATTGCCATACGTAACATCACTACATCAATAATTTTCCCCAGAATTCCCCATTTGGGTGTGTAGGTCATTTCCAAAAAGACTTGAGAATGATGGTCATCAATTTTGTTCACACCCATAATCGCGGTCGCGTCGACGACTGGCATCGGGGCTTCAGTAATGACAACGGTGAAAGATTGCCCTTCATTCCAGTCAATAATTTCTTCGACCGCAGAGGTCTTATCGTAAAAATTGCAGCGACGTTTCGCGCCAAGACCTCGGTCTGAGTCGCTGAGTTGGTCAACAGTTTGGACGCGGGGATGGAACGCCTGAATGTTGCTGTAGTCACTTAAAACGCCCCATATTTTTGATGAAGACGCGTTCATGTCGCGTGCGGCTTTCACAGTTGGCATAGGATTCTCCTGCTCAATAAGATGTGTACTATTGGCGACTGTTCTATACAAATAAAACAATGAATCGTTCAATTTAGTAAACTAGAAATTGTACCATTGAGAGGGCCCGGAATGGACTTCAATCGACTGTATTCATTCATCAAAGTAGCGGAGAGAGGAAGCATTACGAAAGCTGCGGGAGACCTGTATCTCACTCAGCAAGCGGTCTCTAAACAGATGTTGTTACTGGAAGAAGAGCTCAATCTGAATTTATTCAACCGTTCTCAAAATGCGATTGTACTCACCCGGGACGGGGAGACTCTGGTTGGAAATGTCCGCCCGTTCTTTGACAATATCCAGGAATCCATTTTCCAGCTCCAGGGCGAGATGGCATCGCTGGAAGGCGTCATAAAAATCGGCACGTCATTTGATAGTACGCGTGGAAAACTGATCCGCGTTATCAACCTGTTCAAAATAAAGTACCCGAACGTCCGGTTTGAGCTTGTTTTTGATATTGATTTCACCCTTGAAGAAATGCTGCTGTCCAATCAACTGGATATTGGGGTTCTCTTTGTTTTTCGTGAAAAGAAGATCTTAAGTGGTGAGCCTTTGGAAACCAAAAAGTATGGCCTGTACTGCCGCGAGGATTTTTACAAGAAGCACGGCCCTTTCAATCACTACAAAAACCTAATCGGCGTCCCGTTCGTCGAATACACCCGCAATTTTGGTAGTTTTGGTACCTGGATAAAAAAGAATTGTCCCAAGGAAGCAAAGGCGTTTCTGGCCCAACGTCCGGAAATCGTGGTTGAAAATGACAGAGTGATTGAGGAGTTTATTGCCGCAGGATGGTGCATGGGGTTTATCGAAGAATCTCGTTACCTTGCTCAAATGAAAACGAAACAACTGGTCAAAATATTTCCCCAGGCGCAAGACATCAGTCCGAGCTTAGACTTCGTCACAAAAAAGAAAGACAGTAAACGTTTTATCGAGAGCGAGTTCAAAAAACATCTCTTTGAACATTGGAACGCCGATGAAGGTGTTGGAAATTGATGAATTGTGGGGTCCCCTATCTGCCAACATCGATGAGACATTTACCCCCCCTTATAATTACTGTAGGGCGAGAGGTGAAACTCAATGATAGAACGACCAGAAATTCATCATCCCGATGACAAGAAATTAACGACGCGTGGTAAAAGCCCGGCTAGCTGAGTAGCGCATCTACTAAACCCCAGGACAGTGCGGTGCTGGCGTCGACCCGCCGGTTAGACAACGCCATGAAATTGGTACGTTGGCGACCAATGCGATGGAGAATACTCACGGTACCGCCAGCGCCGGGGATGAGCCCCATGGCGACTTCGGGAAGCTGAAAAAAGGCATCCGGGTGTGCGCTGATGCGCTGGGCAAAGGCAGGGAGTTCTATGCCTGCACCGATGCAGGCGCCGTGAACACGAGCGTCGCTGGCGCAGGGTAGCGTGGCCAGCAGCGCACCTGCACTACGGGTCGTCCTTGAAAGGTGCGCAAGCCCTGCATCCTCTACAAAACCAAATTCACTCAGATCGCCACCGGCACCAAAAGAGGCACCCTTGCCGCGCAGGCTGACCCGTTCGATGCTGTGGTCGCTGTGAGCGAGTTGCAACGCTTCGCACAGCAGATCTTTGAGATCGGCATTATAGGCATTGTGTACAGCGGGTCGATTCAGCGTAAGTATAAGGTTTGCACCTTCACGTTCGACTAACAATGGCGGTTCGGTTTGCGTAGGTGATGCCGGTCGTTCGAAGCCACCCAGCCAGCGATTGAAGCCCGAACTTTGTTGCAGGGTTGAGTAGGCGAGGGATTCGGCGAGCAAGCCTTGTTCGATGCTGGAGCTCTGATTATGGCGCACAACCTGTACCAGCGTCGCCGCTGCTGTGGGTTGGGCCTCAATGGCGTCGATGAGTTCTGCAAGCTCGGCTTCGTTTGCAGCCATGGTGTCGACGGCGTGCTGTGCATTTGGTGTGCCGAGGCCTAATACAACGCAAGCGGGTAGAAAGCTCGCTTCTACGAGTGTCGAGTCGTCATCAGTATCCACCACTAGATAGTTGTTGCCGCTGGCCACAGAATAGCCCTCGGCAAGCATGGGGGACGCAGTGATCTGCGCGAATTCTTTTAGCGATATAACCTCGGACATAGGCACCAGTATAACTGCGCAAAGCCAATTGTGGCGGGTGAGGGTGTTTAGCGGTGCGCGCCTATGCTGATTAAGAATGTTGAAGTGGATGGCCGTGTGCTGGATCTGCGTCTGACAACAACTATCGTTGAAATGGGCGAAGGCTTGCTACCTGGCGACGATGCGGTTATCGATGGCCTGGGTTGCGCTGCTTTGCCGGGGCTGCACGACCATCACATACACCTCAATGCTGCGGCCGCGTGGGCGAGTTCAATTTCATGTGATGGGCTTGGACCGGACAGCGCGCTGGATCTGCATGTTTTGTTGCGGGAGGCCTCCGGCACCGATTGGATTAGAGGGGTTGCCTATCATGAGTCCATGGCCGGCGATCTGGATCGCATTGCACTGGATGCGCTTTGCAATGAGCGACCGGTGCGCTTGCAGCACGCCAGCGGCAAACTGTGGATCCTGAATTCTGCTGCTATTGATCGTCTCGCGCTGGAACAGGTCGATGACCAGGCTGGACTCGAACGTGATGCCAAGGGCAAGGTCAGTGGGCGGTTATTTCGCATGGATGATTGGTTGCGCCAACGTTTGCAGCAGCCAACGTTGCCGAATCTGGGCGCACTGTCGTTAGAACTTGCCACTTATGGCATTACCGGCGTCACCGATGCGTCGTACAGTAACTCTGCGCGCACCGCGGAACACTTCTCAAAAGCACAAACCGATGGTGAATTGTTGCAGACGTTGAGGTTGATGGGGGATGAAAGCCTGGTCACCGGGAACCTCAAGATTCTCCTTGATGAGGACAATCTTCCTCATCTGGATGATCTGGTCGCGCGGGTTCGGCGAGCCCATGAGGTGGGCAGGGGGGTTGCCTTTCACTGTGTCAGTCATATCGAGTTGCTGTTTGCGTTGACGGTTCTTGATGAGACCGGAACCTCTGCCAGTGACCGTATCGAGCACGCAGCGGTGGTACGAGATGATGTGCTGGAACGTTTGGTGTATAGCGGTTGCACGGTAGTGACTCAGCCGGGATTTATTCTCCAGCGCGGGGAACGGTTGCGGCGCCAGACCGATGCTGCAGACCTGCCTTATCTGTATCGATATGCGTCGCTGATAGCGGCAGGGGTGCCGGTGGCGGCCAGTTCTGATGCGCCCTACGGGCCAAAAGATCCTTGGGCTATTGTTGCTGCTGCAGCCACCCGACGAACTGAAAATGGGCAGATTCTGGGTGGACCGGAGCGGGTTTCCACGTCTGAAGCGTTACGTGGTTTTCTAAGTAAGCCCGAACAACCCGGTGGTGCTGCACGCAAACTGGAAGTTGGGGTGCTGGCAGATGTGTGCGTATTGGGCTGTCGTCTGGCGGCGGCGCTTGGTGCTCCAGCGACAGTTGCAGTGCAGCATACTATCGCTCACGGGGCATCGATTTATACCAGGGTGCCCAGTACTTCTTCGGTATGTTCGCCTAAATGAGGTGCTCTGGCTGATATGGACCAGGGACTGTTGGGCAGTTTGTACGGTGCTCCGGGATAGCGGAAGGAGCGCCCGAAATCGTCATGGGTCACCTCGACTTGAAAGCCGCGTGCTTTGAAGTGCTCATCTTCGAATGCTTCTTCCGGGCTGTAGATAATGCCGACGGCAAGCCCGGCGTTCTGGCAGCCAATGAAAAATTCCTGCGCCGTTAGGGACATGGCAATCAACTTCAACGCTTCGCGACCTGCCCCGAATATTGCGGTGATGGTGTCATCCTTACCAATTTGGGATAGATCGAATGGACCTTCCCAGTTTGCGCCCATTTCCAGGAACACGGCTTCAGGTAGCTTGGACACCAGGTCGATCTCACGTAACCAGGCCAGCAGTCTGGAGAATTCATGGGGGAATCTCGGTGGCACGCCGGTATTGACATAACGACCGTCGGCACAAGGCATCTGCGTTTCGCCGCTGGGTCTCACCGAAGCGTGGCGGCCTGTTTGACGTTGCAATGTCGCTTCGCGTATCAGCCAGGAGTAGCTTGCGGCTTCAGTGGTGACGTTGAGCGCAGCGGTCATGGAGACGTCGATGAATTGCCCCTCGCCGGTCTTGTCGCGGTGCAGTAAGGCGGTGAGAACGGCCAAATAAGTGAAATGGCAGCCGGTGTGGTAGCCCTGATTGCCCCATCCACGAACCGGCGGGAGGCTGTGATCGTCATATCCGCAGCTCCACGGTGGACCACCGGCTGCCATTATGGTGAGATCGGTTGCAGGCAGGTCGCTAGCCGGTTCATTGCGTCCATAAGGTGTCATCGCTGCGTGGATGAGGTCGGGCTTGATGCGGATCAGATCCGCATAGTCCAAACCGAGCTCAGAGAGCCTTTGTATCGGTTCAGATTCGAGCAACACATCTGCGGTGGCGATGAGCGCTCTGAATGCATTTTGTCCAGCAGCTGTTTCCAGGTCTACGATCACGCTGCGTTTACTGGTGTTGTAGTGCCAGAAATACATGCTGCGGTTGGCACCAGGTTCACCGTCCAGAAAAGGCGGGTAATCGCGACTGGCTTCGCCTTGGGGTGGCTCGAGTAAAATAACATCCGCGCCCATGTCGCCCATCAGTTTGCCGGCGAAGGAGATGCGCTCGTGGCCAATCTCGATGACCCGGATGCCGTTGAGGGCGCTCACAATACGCCTTGTTCGCGCAGATCAGCGACTTCATCATGGCTCATGCCCAACAAACTGGTCAGTACATGTTCGTTGTGCTCGCCAAGGCAGGGTGCACCTCGTGACATATGCCAATCGGTTTTGGACAGATGCACCGGAATGCCATCTACACGCACCTCGCCCATCGCGCTGTGCTCGACGGTCGGCCACAGGCCGAAGTTTTCCGTGGTCGGATCCTGCTCAATGCGTTCTTGAGGTTTTTGTACCGCTGCCACCGGGATCGGCAATGCGCGCAGCTTGGTTTGCAGGTCAAATTTGTCAAAACTCGCAGTCCACGCTGCCATGTGTGTGTCCAGTAGATCCTGGTCCGCCAGACGGGTGGCTTCATCATCGAAGGTGGTGGTCCAATCCTGGTTAATGACCCCGGCGAGTTTTTGCCAATCGTCTTGATGACGGCAACTGATGGCGACCCAATTGTCCTCGCCGCTGCATGGATAAATTCCGTGTGGTGCCATCGGTGCATATTGACTGCGGTTGGAGCTTGTCTGCACCGGTTGGCGCATGGCATTGCCATTAACGCTCCAATCGAGGAGTGCGGGGCCATTGAGGGTGAGCGCGGCCTCGGTGCAAGCAAGATCGACCCACTGACCCTCCCCGGTATTTTGACGATGCAGCAGAGCCAGCATGATGGCCATGGCCATGTAATAGCCCCCTGTGTGATCCATGTAGGAATAGCCCCAACCGGCTGGGGGTTGGCCCGGCAGCGTAGAGGAGAATGTCAGTCCAGACACGGCCTGGACGATAGGCCCCCAGGTTTTGTATTGGCTGTAGGGTCCTTCATGGCCAAAGCCGCAGTTGGAGACATAGACGATATCCGCTTTGATGGCCTTGAGTTGCGGATACCCAAACCCCCATCTTTCCAGCACTCCGACCGCAAAGTTTTCCGTCACCGCATCGGATTTTTCGATGATGCGGGTCAGTATTTCTTTACCTTTGTCGGTGCGCAGATTGAGCGTGATGCCGTATTTGTCGGTATTGTGATTATTGAACCCGCCACCGCATTCAAGACCACTCTGGCCTTCTTTGAACGGTTCCATGCCGCGCAGGATGTCCCAGCGCCCCTGACGCACCGGATCTTCTATGCGAATAATTTCCGCGCCGAAGGCAGACAACCATTTGGTCGCTCCGGCACCGGCTAACTGGCCGGTAAAGTCGCAGATTCGAATGCCGTCCAGGGCTTGGGGTGGTGTTGCTGCTGTCATACTTGCCATGCTATTGGTTGAGGAAGGCGACGCGCGGATCGTTAGGGTACATCCACTCATCGCCGATGACTTGCGCGACCCTCAGGTCTTCGGGAATGTTGTCGATGCCGATCATCTTGTCGGCAAACTGGTTCCAATGGTAGATGCGCGCTTCCTGATAGCTTAACGGCACCCCTTTAAATCCGTAGGACTCGACGGACTTTTGGATCCATTCGCCAAATTCCGTGTCTTCGAGGAGCACGGCAGCAAGCTTTTCCCCGTCGTTCTGGGTCCATAAGTCCGGCTTGGGTCCGTCGCCCCAATCTGCGGCCAGGGTCCAGGTCTCAAGACGGCATTTATTGATGCCGTTAGGCCAGAACAACAGGGGTGGAATGGCGTACTGGCTCAACGGGGAAACCCAATTTGGGAATATGCCGTAAGACTGCGTACAAGTCCGGGCAATTTCGCCAGCGGTTTCAATTTCCGGCCATGCGCTGCGTGCAACGGATAAATCAGCAGATCCATCGGCGAGCTTAGGCCGCGGGGCTATCATGCGGCCGTGCCCCTGTGGATAGAGTGTGTTTACGTTACGCCGATCATCGAGTACTGGCGACACGGTCTTGGGATGGATGCTGCGCACGTGATAGACCTCGGTGTTGGCCTCCATGGCGATTTTCCAGTTGCAGTTCAGATCCCAGATATGGCGTGCCGCCAGACGGCAGTTGTCGAATTGAAACTCTTCCCACTCATCGGCCACCGGTCCCAACCATTCCAGTAAGGTGGGAGCGTCATCGTCAAAATTAACGAAGATGAGGTTGCCGAACCGTTCGCAGCGCACGGCAACCAAGCCCCGGCAGGAAAAGTCCAGGTTGCGAAAATCTTGTGGGTCTCGCACAGCGATCAAGTCGCCGTCGTGGCTATAGGTCCAACCATGATACTTGCAGACCAGGCGAGGTTTCTTGCCGGCTTGATCGGTAACGATGGGCGCGCCGCGATGGCTGCAGGTGTTGAAGAATGCGTTAATGACGCCACCATCCGCGTGCACGATGATGACGGGTTGACCGGCATTCTCCCAGCGGATGTAACAGCCTGGCTCCGGGAGTTCGTCTATATGCGCGGCGAACAGCCAGGATTTACGCCAGATATACTGTTTTTCCAGCTCGAAGAAGCGTAAGTCTGTATAGCGACCCGCGGGTAGGTCGGGCAGGTCGGGAAAGCCTTCCGGGGGTTCAGTCCGTGCCGCCTCATATTCCATGAGACCGCGCAATATATTGACCTCTTGTGGGTTCACCACATATCCCCTGTTCATTTGACCGCGCCCTAATGTAATACGCGGCGGGCCCTCCTACCAGTAAAGGTGCCAGTAAAGGTGCCGGCGCGGTACGCTCGAGTCTTGGTTGGTTTCTTCATTACCGCATGACCATCGGGCATACTCACCGCTCATTGAACTGCCGGGATACTCATGACCACACTAGAATACGAAACCATCAAGATTGATCGAGACGATGCGGTTGACTGGCTCACGTTGAATCGGCCGGAGGCTTTGAACTCGATCAACATGCAAATGGTCACCGAGCTACGCGAGTACTTTCGTGGCCTGTTGGAAAATACGACTACCAGAGTTGTGGTCATGCGTGGTGAAGGGCGGGCCTTCTGCGCTGGGTTGGACATCAAGCAGGCCGGCAACATGGTGGACAGTGCGGGGCACAAGCCGGTTGGTAGTGGCTGGGGTTTTCAAGGTTATCTTGCAGAAGTTTATCTGCTCATGCGACGTTGCCCGCAACCGATTATCAGCCTCGTGCAGGGGCCTGCCTGCGGAGGTGGTTTTGCCTTTGTATTAGCCTCTGACATCCGCATCGCCTCCCAGAATGCACGCATGAATGCGGCGTTCATTCGCATTGGCTTGTCGGCCTGCGATATGGGGACGTCTTACCTGCTGCCGCGACTGGTGGGCACCTCTTTAGCCTCTGAATTAATGCTGACCGGTCGATTCATCAATGCCGATCGCGCCTTGGCGACGGGATTAGTCTCGGAAGTGGTACCAGATGGAGAGTTGCTGGAGGCAGTCAAACCCTATCTGCATGAGATGCTGACAACATCACCAATGGGCCTGCGGCTTACCAAGGAAGGGCTGAACATGGCAGTTGATGCGAACAGTCTGGAAGCGGCCATGGCGATAGAGAACCGTAACCAGATTCTGTGCTCGCAGACGGAGGATGCCAAAGAAGGCATGCAGGCGTTTCTGGAAAAACGGGATCCGGTTTATTCCGGCAAATAGAGGTGAGAAAGATTGGGGTCAGAGTTTCTAATCAGGCAATCCCAACACTCGTTTGGCAATAATATTCAACTGCACCTCATTGGTGCCGCCGTATATTGTCACGGCGCGATCGCGTAACCAGCTGCGGGTCGACTCCAGCTCATCCTCGGTGAATTCACTGCCTGCCCAACCCAGACCGGCGGTCCCCCGCATAGTGGACTTAAGCTGAGACCCTTGTTTAGAAAGCGTCGAGCCGACTAATTTGAAGATTGAGGTTGCCGCACCCGGAGCGCCGCTGGATTTGCTTTCATCCATGACCCTGCGGGTGGTGAGAGCCAGCGCTCGTTCCTGCATGACCTGAGCCAGCACGTCGTCGCGAACGCCGGGTTCTGCGATCTTGCCGTCGGCATCTTCGCCGATATATTGTTTAGCCATGCTGGCGTAGGTGTTGAGTGGCGCGTTCTTTTTCTTGTTGGTGGCTGATGCCTGTCTCGTGCCACCGCTACGCTCGAATTGCAGCAGCCGTTTACCGACGGTCCAGCCTTTGTTCAGTTCACCGACCAGGTCATCGCGTTGTGCAATGGCATCGTCAAAAAACGTTTCGCAAAATGGTGATGAACCCGAAATGAGTTTTATCGGCTTTATCGTCACGCCGGGCTGATTCATAGGCAGTAGCACGAAGCTGATGCCTTCATGTTTTGGCGCGTCAGGGTTCGTTCGCACCAGGGCGAACATCCAGTTGGCATGCTGGGCACCTGAAGTCCATATTTTCTGTCCGTTAATGACAAACTGGTCTCCTTCAAGCACGGCCTTAGTTTGCAGACCCGCCAGGTCGGATCCTGCGCCGGGCTCCGAATAGCCTTGGCACCAGTGGCTTTCGCCAGACACGATTTTGGGAATGTGACGCTGCTTCTGATCATCGGTGCCGAACTCCAACAAGGTGGGGCCGATCATCGCCAGCCCCATGCCGGTAGCGGGCGGCAGCGCTTTGATGCGGACCATTTCTTCACCAAGAACTTGTGCTTCGGGCATGCTCAGACCACCGCCACCAAATTCGGTTGGCCAGGTGGGTGCGGTCCAACCTTTTGCGGCAGCGCGGTCGCGCCACGTGAACGCATCGTCTGTGTGGTAAACCTCGTAAGCGTCTTCAAAGTGGATAACACCCTGGCGCATACTTTGAGGGCAGCTTTGCTCCAGCCAATCTCGGGCTTCTTCTCTGAATGCATCCAGGCTCATGCACAACTCCGCAGGGGAAAACCACTCATTATCCAGCGATTTCGTGAACTTGGCTAGAGAATATCTGCCAGTAGATTGGCGCGCGCCATGAATGCCGTAGTGGCGCTTTCCAATCGCCAGATCTTATGTCGCAGCGCCATGGTTTCGGGTAGGTAGGTGGGTGGATCGCTGGTTAGATTGCGGATGCGGATGCTGCAATCGAGGTGGGTACAAATATAGTTGCCAATAGTTCGACGGCCATCCGACCCGGCTACGATGGTGCTGAATAACGCGGTGCCGCGGCTCCGGTAAACGTGATGACACCATGAACACATGTGGGTGCGTGGCCTGGCGCTGTGGTTGACCATGCGCCGCAGTTTCAGTCCTCGCAGTTCACCCTGCACCGGCATGACCACATAGCCTTGATGGCCGCTGGGATGAATCCAGCCAAAATAGTCAAGGATGCCCCAATCCACATGCTCGAGCTTCGGCAAACCGAGCTCATGTTTGCGCTTGGTGTAAAAGATCTCGTGGAGATCCCGGGCTTGCAAAAGCTGCAGGGTATTGTCCTTGGTAGGAAACGAAGCCAGTTTACCGTGCGCTGAGGGTATTGCCATCGCTGCAGGAACAGGTGAAGGTAGCACTATCTATTGGAATGAATAAAAGAGATTAACAATGAGTGATTTACCAAGCACCGGTTTGCAGCTGCGTTCATTAATAACCAGCGCGGGACAACTGCAATTGTCGCTGGAAGAAACCGATGTGCCGCCACCCGGCGACGATGAAGTGGTCGTGCAAGTGGGTGCGGCACCCATCAATCCTTCTGATCTGGGTTTGTTGTTAGGCATGGCAGACTTGTCGAGCGCCGTTCAAGGTGGGACTGCAGAGCGACCAACCATTACCGCGGATATCCCCGCTGGACCGCTGGCGACCCTCGGCGGTCGTCTTGATGAATCCATGCCGGTGGGAAATGAAGGGGGTGGTGTGGTCATAGCGGCCGGGGCCGGTGAGGAAGCGCAGGCCCTGCTGGGTAAAACAGTCGGCGTGTTGGGCGGTGCCATGTACAGTGAGTACCGCACGCTCAATGTGCACCAATGTTTGCAGATGCACGATGGCGTGACAGCGACTGAAGCCGCCTCCTGCTTTGTGAATCCTCTGACGGCGTTAGGTATGGTGGAAACGATGCGCATGGAGGATTATAGCGGCCTGGTGCATACGGCAGCGGCTTCCAATCTGGGTCAGATGTTGCAGAAGATTTGTCTCGCCGACGATGTGCCGTTGGTCAATGTGGTGCGCAAACCAGAGCAGGCCCAGCTTTTGCGGGATATCGGTGCGAGCTACGTATGTGATTCCAGCCAGGATTCATTTACTCAGGATCTGACCGACGCGATCGCCGCCACGGGCGCATATTTAGCATTTGATGCCACCGGTGGTGGTGAGCTTGCCAGCCAGATTCTGACGGCTATGGAAGCTGCTGCGGTTGCCACAGCCTCTGAATACAGCCGCTATGGGTCTACTCAACACAAACAGGTGTATATCTACGGCGGTCTTGATCGCAGCCCAACCCAACTGCGCCGTGCTTTCGGCATGGCCTGGGGCATCGGCGGGTGGCTACTCACGCCGTTTTTGCAGAAAGCAGGTCGGGAAAAAAGCCAGGCGTTAAGGCAACGTGTTGCCGATGAAGTGCGAACCACCTTTGCCAGTAGCTACGCGGGTGAAATATCTCTAGCCGGGGCATTGCAACTGGAAACGTTGCAGATCTATGCACAGCAGGCGACCGGACAAAAGTACCTGATCAATCCAGGCGCGTGATAATTAGAAACAGTACAAGGGGGACAAACATGCGTAATTCTATTCTGGTTGCAGCAATATTTGTACTGGGCGGATGTGGTGCTGAACAAGCCAGCGCACCGGTTGAGGAGGCTGCACCTGTCGTAGAGGCCGCACCCGTAGCCGCGGCCATTACTGCCAACCCGTTACGTAATGCCTATTTCGGCGACACGCACATTCATACCGTGTTGTCGTTTGATGCCTATCTGATGGGTACCCGGCGGACGCCGAATGACGCTTATGAGTTTGCCAAGGGTGCTGCTATTGAGCACGCCTCTGGATTTCAAATGCAGATGAAGAAGCCGTTGGATTTTCTCGCGGTTTCGGATCACGGCTTTTATCTCGGCATGATGCGGGAGTTGGCGAATGAAGAGAGTGATTACGCTAATCACCGGCTGGCGATAACCGTTAGAGGCGCGGTCGATGCCGCCGGTTCCAACGCTGCATTCCAGGCGGTATTAGGCCATCTGCGTGATCGTGATCCGGAACTAGAGGATGACCTGGATGATCGAAGTGTAGCGCGCAGTGCCTGGCAGGAAATTATTGAGGCGGCAGAGCGACATAATGATCCGGGGAACTTCACCGCTTTCATTGCCTACGAGTACACCACTTCAGGTCCTGGTTTTGAGAACCTGCATCGCAATGTCATCTATCGCGGTAGTGATGTTCCCGAGCAGCCATTCACGCGCTTGGACTCGCTCAACCCCGAGGACCTTTGGAACTGGATGGATGCCAATCGCGACGAAGGACGCGAGGCGATCGCCATTCCACACAATTCGAATGGCTCCGATGGTTGGATGTTTGAAAAAACCAAGTTCATGAGTGACGAACCCATAGATGCAGCATACGCTGCACAACGCATGCGTAACGAGCCGTTGGTGGAGAACACCCAGGTGAAGGGTACATCGGATACCCATCCACTGTTGTCTCCTAATGATGAATGGGCTGACTTTGAGATTATGCCGTTGCGAATCGCCAGCCAGCTATCCTCGCGGCCACCCGGCAGCTACGTCCGTGAAGCCTATTTGAACGGCTTGATGATGGAAGCTGAAAGCGGTTTTAACCCGTACAAATTTGGCGTTATTGGCTCCTCGGATACCCACAACGCAGCAGGTTCCTTCGAAGAAGATAACTACTGGAGTAAGACGGGTATGATGGATATTGAGCCCTACTTGCGAGGTTCAGTACCCTTGCCTGGCTCGCCACCTGACGCACCGGAGTACGCTCAAGGCGCATCACAGTATTGGGGCGCGTCTGGTCTTGCCGGTGTGTGGGCCGAGTCGAACACGCGGGATTCTCTGTTCGATGCCTTCCGGCGTAAAGAGACTTTCAGCACCAGTGGGCCGCATATAAAGCTACGCTTTTTCGCCGGCTATGATTTTGCTGGTGATCTGGCCAGTGCGGAAGATGCGATCGCGCAAGCTTATGCGGGTGGTGTGCCCATGGGTTCGGATCTGCTGCGCGATGCGGATAGAACACCATCCTTCTATGTCTGGGCGAGTCGGGACGCAGACACTCAAAACCTGCAGCGTTTGCAGATCATCAAGGGTTGGATCGAGGATGGTAAACCTGCCGAAGCGGTCATAGATGTCGCCTGTTCGGACGGTCTCGCGGTGGATCCCACGACGCACCGCTGCCCTGACAATGGCGCCCGGGTTGATCTCAGTGATTGCTCCGTTACCCCCGATACCGGTGACGCAGAACTCGT
>Ga0114950_10002067_pt1 | contig 15434 bp, 12 predicted proteins | sample N075metaG_FD_83503 | JGI IMG/M metagenome (GOLD analysis project Ga0114950, IMG submission 83503) | Deep subsurface microbial communities from Kermadec Trench to uncover new lineages of life (NeLLi) - N075 metaG | ecosystem: Environmental > Aquatic > Marine > Ocean trench > Sediment | place... | reverse complement strand
CTGCATCTTCTGGCTGTGTCGGGCTCGAATGTGGCTTTGGTTATTTTCTTTTTGATAATTATTCTTCGTCCCTTAGCCCTGCCCAGAAAGAGACGGGCTCTGGTTTTAATGGCCTGTGTTATGCTCTTTGCACTATTGTCGTATGGAGAGCCATCGGTGATAAGAGCCTCGGTGATGGCTATTTTGATTTTACTGGCAAATGTTTTTGAGCGCCGCTACAACTTAAATCAGATAATTGCTTCTGCCGCCATGATAATACTTCTGGCGGCGCCGACTCAATTGTTCAGCGTTGGCTTTCAGCTTTCATTTGTAACTGCCTGGGGATTGATATTTGTAACGCCCCGAGCAGCCAAGCTTTTTGAAGCTGTTAATCACCGAGCCTGGTACCGCTGGCTGCTGCTGCCGTTTATGATTTCACTGATTGCTCAACTATTTTCAATGCCTCTGATCGCACTTTATTTCGGGAAAGTACCGGCTATTTCTGTAATTGCTAATTTAATAATTATTCCGCTGGTTTCAATCGCTGTGGTGGGTGTGCTGCTGCTTCTCCTGCTGGATTTTATTCTGCCTATCATGGGTCTTTTTTTTGGTTCGCTTCTGGATTCTTTTATGCAATTAGTGCTTTACTTTTTAAGTCTGTTCGGAGAAAAGCAAAGCATAATTATTAATACCGGCGATGTTTCTGCTCTGGCAGTAATTTTGTTCTATGGTCTGCTGGTTCTGGCTGCGTTTTCTTTAAGCAGCAAATTGCTGCGGCGGGCCACAGTTTTTGCAACTGCCATAATATTAAGTGTTGCCCTCTTTAGCAGCTTGGTTTCTGCTGCCGGCCGTCATAATAATTTTTGCACGGTCGATATTTTTAACATTCCCGGCGGCAGTGCAATTTTGATTTATCAGAATCAAAGCCGGCTGCCGGACTTGATAATCAGCGGCCTGACCCGGAAACCATACCCAATAGATGAACGAATTTTCAGCTCGGCCTTTGATGAATTAGGGGTGGAAGGGCTCGGCCGGGTATTTGTGATGTCAGCGGAGTATGGCGCAATCGATGACATCTACAGACTTTGCCTTAGCTATCAGGCCAAATCTATTATGGTAGACGCCAGGATAAAAAAGAGCTTTTCGGATATCAGACGGACACTTTTTGTAAATTACCGCACAATCAAAATCGAATCGTTTCCGGCGGAGAAATCTAAGAAATCATGGCCGGGCTATTATCCCTCGAAAGGTCTCATAGAACTTGAATTAGATAATACATCGATACTCATAGCAAATGAGAATATTCTGTCCGGGAATAATAAAGTTTACCTGGCAAAGCCGTCTCTGGTCATTTACTGCGGCAGAAGTAAGATAGCCCGCTCAGAAATTGAAGATATTATCAAAAGTCAAAGCAACTTAGAGCAGCTGGTCTGTTCAAGAATTGAGCAGAAAGACGCTGGTTTTTTGCCTGCTGAAAAATATGAAAAAATAGTTACGGATATCGGGCAAACCGGAGGCTGCCGGATTATGCTTAAGAACGAAACTGACAGTAGTTTCCAAGTCTCTCAGTTTTGATGATTCTACCTTAAGTTATCCCCTGAAATACCCGATAAATAAAGGGAATTGAGCCCTATTGAGGGAGCGTTCAATAAGATAGGGTCTGTCAGAGGGAAAAAATATGAGTTTGTCAGGAAATTTAAAAACAGTCTCGTTCTCGGATATCCTGCAGCTGTTGTCAACGGGCAAGAAGACAGGAGTTCTGGAAGTAAACACCAGCGCCAGGCAAAAGGAAATAGCTTTTAAAAACGGCAATATTATTTACGCCTCTTCACTGAATACTACCGAAGATTTGCTGGGCAATATGCTGCTGCGTAAGGGGAAACTTTCCAAAGACCAGCTGGAGCGCGCTATTACTCTGCACAAGCAGACCGGCAGACAGCTGGGTACTACGCTGGTGGACATGAACCTTTTCGAAAAAGATGAAATCGCTGAGTGTCTGAAATTTCAAATTGAAGAAATAGTCTATAATTTGTTTTCCTGGCAAGAAGGAAACTTCGTTTTCCACGAAGGTACCGGTCCCAAAAATGCGCCTTTTCTGGTAGAGCTTACCACCATGAGTATCGTCATGGAAGGTACCCGCCGCATTGATGAGTGGCTGGAAATTCAAAAAGTTCTGCCGCCGGACGAAATGATGTTGTCCGTAGCCGCTTCGCCCAAAACAAATAGCGATGAAGTCAGACTGACCATGGAAGAATTTCGGGTGCTGTCTATGATAAATGGCGAAAGAACTCTGCCGGAAATGATACAATGTTCGCCTTTTGGAGAGTTCGTCACCTGTCGTGCAGTTTACAAGTTGATATTAGGGAATTTGATAGAAGTAACCGGCAAACGTGAAGAAAGTACTGAAGAAAAACAGGATGAAGAAGAAGCGGTTCTGACTCTGATTTTTCATCTGTTCAATAACGCCTTTTACAGGATTCGGACTACTGTAGAAGATCTGCTGGGAGAAAACAACACCAGATTTTCAAGCTTTGCTTCTCAATATCGCTCAGGAATTTTGAGTTATTTTCCGGGGTTAGATCCGGGTTCAGAATTGATGCCCTCGCAGGAAAAATTTCTTAGTGCGGTCAGATCGATTCCTGCTCATATCCGGGTGCACGTATTGCTGAGCAGCTTAACCAGCATGCTCACCGAACAGCTGGAATATGTATTCATGATTTTGGGCGAAGGTCCTTTCCGGAGCACGCTTAACGGAGTAAAAAGAGAAATATCAGAGCCGCTGGCAAAGAAGCGGGATCTGGTCAAGAAATATGGAATAGAAAACGATTACTATAGATCCTTAAAAAGGGCAGAAAAAGTAGTTCATATGGTACGAGGTGATTAAGATGAAAAAGAGCTTATTTATGGCAGTTTTAATTAGTGGCGCGATGGGCAGCGATGTCCAGGCCGCTAACCTGGCAGTTATAGCCAGTCCGCCAACGATGTTCAGCCTGTTTGTGTTGATCGTTGCCGGAGCCTGTTTGTTTGGTTCTTTCCAGGTAATGGGACAGGTCAAAGGCGGTTATCTGAGCAGGAGCTGGCAGATGTTTTTCCTTGGTTTCGCACTTCTGGCCATCAGCCAGCTGGCAAGTATCGGTTCGGCAATGGAGTTTTTCAGTCTGCCGGAGCTGTTTACTCCATTAATGCTGCTATTGATGTCCGGACTATTTGCATTTGGAGTTTTTAGCGCTAGAAATACGCTAAGTTGAAAATATATTTGTTATTTGGCTTAAATTCTTAATTGAAAAAAGTAGGCGCAAGGCGGAATTTTTAATTGCGCAAGAACTTATGGCAAAACAAGTTACAATGAGTGTTTGTTTTTATGGCGACTGTATCTGAATTAGATGATAGAATAGAGAAATGTCAGAGGATTTTGGACTCTGACCCTAACTCACAGATTTTTGCTGCCTTGGCTGAGGCATATCGCAAAAAGGGAGACCTAGATCTGGCTTTTAAAGTGTGTAAAAATGGACTGAAAGTACATGACGATTACGGCTCTGCTCATGTCGTTATGTCTAAGATAAATCTCGACCGCGGCCAATATGACTGGGCTGAGATAGAAGCCAAACGTGCAGCCGATCTCGACGGTCGTACCCGCTCTGTGGAACTGCTGCTGTCGGAAATTTACATCTATAAAGGCGAATTTTCGCAGGCCATAAAGCTTTTGAAAGAACTCAGCAGCCGTGACCCGGAAAATCCTCAGATTCAAAAACTACTGGAGATTGCACAGAAAATTCCGGAAGAACAAAATGCTTATCTGGACGAGACCATAGATAGCGAAGGTCCCTCGGGCAGCAGCTCAGACTCACCGTCTGTAATTGATGAAACAGAAACTGAGACGAGCAAACCATTTGAACTGCATGACATTCTTACCGGAGCTCTGGCCATAAAAGGACTAAAGGGCGCTATGCTTGTCAGCCAGGATGGTCTGGTAGCGGATTCGGAATGGAGAAGCCCCCTGGAAGTAAATGACTGCGGAGCAGTTTTGTCGGAAATATGGAAAATGCTGAGCAGTGAACTTGTCAATAACTCCTTTGGCAACGTGCAAAATGTTCTTATTGAAGCAGCAGAATCAACTTTTTATATAAATCAGAATTCAAAAGGCATTTTCATTTTTGTGGCAGGTAAAAAAGCTAATTTGGGCAATGTGCGCATGAAAATCGAGGGACTGATGTCAAATTATGCAAAAACAGCAGGTGCTATATGAACTTATCAGGTGAAGCTACAAAACGACTACTGTTGTATTCGCTCATTTTATTGGTCGTGCCATTGATGTTGTTTCCGGAAAGACTCGGAACCTATCTGCAGGACTATTCTTCGACTAATATTGTCCTGGAGCTTCTTTTCTATCTGCTCCTGACATTCGTGCTGTACAGACAGGCTAACGCTATTCAAATGGTAGCCATTGTCTTTATCGGACTGGGCTACAGATTACTCATAAGTTCGATATTTTCTGTTTTGATTTCGGCCTTTTATGACATAAGCAGCTCTGTCGCCTTTTCTTTAGGGATGTACGGATACTTGCCGAGTTTGCTTTTCCAGGTTTTTGCTACCCAGTTTATAATCAAAAGCACTATGGATGAGATATTTTTCAGTCGATCCCGTATACGTCGCCCGCAGCAGTCAGATTCTTCCACATTTGATTCAGTTGAGACCGGAACCTCGACCTTTGTCGTTACTAAAGAAAAGAATGCTGTCAGACCCGATTCTCCTCCGCCCAGATCGCTCCAGAACCAATCAAGTTTTGAAAACCGTTCTGCAGCAGCCGAGTCGCCAGTAGTTGGCGGAGAGGCTCAAGGGTTCGATAAGGCGACCAGATATATTGGAGAACATAGTTCTGTTAAGCTGGCGGCAGTGGTCGACCATGAAGGTCTGCTGTTATCAAATTTCACACGCGGCGGAATAATCGCAGAAGATATTGCTCCCTTTGCTTTGCTTATTAAAGCAAACGGAGCCGGAAGTATGAACTTTCTAAGCTACGGCTGCCCGGAAAGAGTGGAATTTCAGTTAAGTAATGACAGGGTAGTCCTCTGCTACGAAGAGACATATTGTCTTATGGTCATAGCAGAAAGACATAGTGATGATTTATTAAATATTCGCATAAATCAAGCAATGGAAATGGTCAAGAAACATATGTCCGAGAGGTATGGCAAAATGCTGCACCCGGCAATGGAGAAATCATATGCATGAAATACTGAGTGAACTGAACAAAACCACCGGCATTACCGGCTCAATGGTAGTTGGCAATGATGGTATTGTAATTGCGGCTAATCTGCAGGAAAACGTGGAAGACGACACTATCGGAGCCCTGGCGGCATCGATAACCGCCAACATCCATAAATCGCTGGAGCGTCTCCAGAGCAGCCCTTTGACACATGTTACCATAGAAGCTGATGACGCCAAGCTGTTTTTCAGCGATGCCGGACTTGGCATTCTGGTCGTAACCGCAGAGAAAGAAGTGAATATCGGTCTGATACGACTCGAAATTAAGCACGCCATATCACGATTGAAAACGTCAAGTTAGAAACTAAGAATAGTAGGAAGAAGTAAATGGTATCAATTAACTACTCAGCGCGAGAGGTCTGCTGCAAAATAGTCTATTATGGTCCGGGCTTATCGGGCAAGACTACCAACTTGCAATATGTCCACACCAAAGTGCCCAGCACGACACGCGGAGAACTTATATCTCTGGCGACTGAAGCAGACCGGACTCTCTATTTTGATTTCCTGCCAATTAATATTGGTACAATCAATGGATTTCAGGCCAAGTTTCAGCTCTATACTGTGCCCGGCCAAGTCTATTACAACGCTACCCGTAAATTAGTTTTGCGCGGTGTAGACGGCGTTGTTTTTGTTGCAGACAGTCAGCCTGACAAGATGGACGAAAATATTGAAGCTCTGGCAAACCTGATCGATAACCTCAAAGAATATGGTTACGATGTTAATGAGCTGCCATTGGTGATTCAATATAACAAACGTGACCTTCCCAATATAATGACGACCGAAGAGATGGATCAAAAGCTCAATACTTATAATTTCCCAACTTTTGAGGCTTCGGCTACGGTGGGAACAGGAGTTTTTGATACGCTCAAACTGATTATCAAACTTGTGCTGGAAAAAGCTAAGAATTCTAAGGTATCAAGCAAATCTTCGAAGCCAGCCGAAGAAGCACCGGCACCTGCGGCACCTTCGGCGCCGGCGGCAGAGCCGGCTGCTCAAGCTACAGTTTCACCTGCCGGGCAGCCAGACCCGGACGGGCCTCTGGCCGATCCGGCGGTTCAGCCATTAGGTAACGATCCTTATGCAGCGCCGCCTGCAGCTCCTCAGGTTCAGGGACAGCCGACGGCAGAAGTAGCTACAGCCGATATGCCGGCAACATCGGCGACTGACGACAGAATTCCTGCGTATCGTCCTTATCCAGGGGCGAAACAGTCGGATTCTTCAGGAGAGGCCGCTTCTGAAACGGACGATAGACCGTATCCAGGCATGAATCAAAGCGAGAAAGCTCTCACAAATAATGACTCGGTCGCGGGAGATCAGGCCGCTATGGAAAATTCTGGTTCTCTCACTCCCAGGATGGCGCCTTCGCTTAAGAGAAGAGAGCAGAAGAAGCGCAGCTTTTTTAAGAAATTGTTTGGAATTAAATAAATATTTAGGAGGCAGGAATGTCTGATGATAGCCTGATAATTTACGAAGAAGAAATAAATCAGATTGAAGCTCTGATATCCAAGATGCTCAAAGGAGCAGAAGCAAAGTGCGCCCTGCTGGTCGATAAAGACGGCCACCTTATTACCCGCCTGGGGTTTACGCACTCTCTAGATACTACAGCACTGGCAGCCCTTCTGGCCGGTTCGTTTGCTTCGACAAAAGAGATAGCCAGACTGGTTGGTGAACCGGAGTTTTCGGTATTGTTCCATCAGGGTAAGAAAGATCACATCCACATGTCTATAGTCGGAGATCGTTCTATTCTGGTAGTTATTTTTGACGACCGTACAACTATCGGAATGGTCCGCCTTTATGCCAAAGAAACCGCCAACGGTTTGAGTAAGATTTTTGAGGAGATAACAGAGAAATCTGCCTCCGGCCGTAAGAGCGTCGTTGAAGGTGATTTTGTCGAGCGTGCTCAGGAAAAGCTGGACGATATTTTTCAGGACTAAGCTCAAACGCTTAAACAAATAGCACGTAAACTTTTAAGCTGTAAACGGACAGGAGTTAATTACAGGCAATAGGTATGGCTACAGAACTCAGTAACATACTCGTTAAGCACGGCAAGATTTCTCAGGAACAGGCCGACAAAGCGCTGAAGCTGGTCAAAAGCGAGGATGAGAAATTTGAAACGGCTTTGGTAAAAATCGGCGCTGTTGAGTCAGAATATGACATAGCGCAGTTTATCGGAAAGCACCTGAAAATTGGCGCTCTTAAGCTTAGCGACATTGAGCTGAATCCTGATATCGTCAAGATGATTCCGGTTGATATCGCCCGCAAGTTCAAAGTCATAGCAATCTCAAAAATCGGCAAAAACCTTTTGGTCGCCATAGGTGACCCCAATAATGTCTACGTATTAGACGCCATAAAATTTATAACCGGCTGCACCGTTCAGCCTATCATTTCACCCGAAAACGCCATCGAAAAAGCTATTGAATTAGAGTATAGAGATACGGGTGCCCTTTCTGATATTGTTGCCAGTCTTGATGCCGATGATAGTTTAGAAGTAGTCTCCAGCGAGTCGGCTCTAGATGAATCTGATCTGCTTTCTGCCATTCAGGATAAGCCGCTGGTAAAACTGGTAGATTCAATTATTGCCGATGCTATTCGAATTGGAGCCTCCGATATTCACCTTGAAACCTATGAAAAGCGGATTCGTGTCCGCTATCGGGTAGACGGTGATTTAAGAGAACTTCCGCCACTGCCTTTTAAATACAGGGCAGCTATTATTTCGCGTATAAAAATTATGGCAGAACTTGATATTTCCGAACGTCGTCTGCCTCAGGACGGACGTGTAAAAGTCAAGATCTCCGGTAGAACGGTAGACCTGCGGGTGTCGGTCCTGCCCACTATATTCGGCGAGAAGGTTGTTATGCGAATTCTGGACCCGATGGCTTTAATGGTAGATATGACCAAGCTCGGCTTTAGAACTGAAGATCTCGACAGTTTCAGAAGGGCTATTAGCCTGCCGTATGGCATAATTTTGGTTACCGGACCGACTGGTTCCGGTAAAACTACGACTTTGTATTCCGCCTTAAAATCGATCAATACTGTAGATGTTAATATCATGACAGCCGAAGACCCGGTTGAGTTTAACTTCGATGGCATCAATCAGGTAGCTGTCAAAGCCGACATAGGTTTGACATTTGCACATACTCTCAGGTCGTTTTTGCGGCAGGATCCGGATATCATAATGCTTGGAGAAATTCGTGACGGTGAGACGGCAGAAATAGCCATTCGAGCAGCTCTTACCGGTCACCTGGTCTTTTCTACATTGCATACTAATGATGCTCCGTCGTCTATTAACCGTTTAATGGATATGGATGTACCGTTTTATCTGGTAGCTTCGGCCACCAAATTAATACTGGCACAGAGAATGGTCCGAAAAGTCTGCCAGAACTGTAAGACAGAAATCAATCTGACCAAAGATCAGGTTGAGAGTCTCGGTGTACCATCGGTCTGCCTGACAAATCTAAGAGCTTTCAAAGGAAAAGGCTGCGACGAATGCAGTAATACCGGACAGTCGGGTAGAACGGCTATATTTGAAATCATGCCTATTTCCTCGGCCATTGAAAAGCTGATTCTTGATAGAGGCACCGATGCTGATATTCAAAAGACCGCTTTAGATGAAGGCATGTATAGCCTGCGCATGTCTGCTATTGAGAAGATGAAGCTGGGAATGGTCAGTATTGATGAGGTCTTCGCCACTACGGCGTCTGTACTATAAAGAATATCGCAAGTGTAGGGCATTGTCTCTCAGCAGCTTATAGCCCTGATTCTACAAATAAAACTTAAGAAACTTTCGCTTTTTACCGATAAATTATAGGTATCCAAAGAGCCTGATAAACCGCTTAAATATGGGGAATACCATGGTAGGTCTGCGTGAACTGCTTGAAGAAATGTTTAAAATGGGAGCTTCCGACTTACATATTACTGTTGGAGCTCCGCCGGTCATCCGAGTTGATGGCAAGCTTCAGCCTCTGAATTATGATCCTTTGACCAGTGAAGATACCAAGAAAATAGCTTATACGATGCTCAATGAAAAGCAGAAGTTGAAATTTGAGCAAAACTCCGAACTGGATTTTTCATTCGGAATTGAGCAGATGAGCAGGTTTCGAGCTAATATGTTTATGCAGCGGGGCAATGTTGCGGTAGTGCTGCGGCAGATTCCTTATGAAGTAAAGTCGTTTGAAGAACTCGGTTTACCAAAAGTAATCGCGGAATTTGCAAATCTTCCCCGTGGCCTGGTGCTAATTACCGGACCCACCGGTTCCGGGAAATCTACATCCCTGGCGTCTGTCATTGATAAAATTAACAGAGAAAGAGCCGTTCATATAATTACTATTGAAGATCCGATCGAATACCTGCATCGCCATAAGAAATCTCTGGTCAACCAGCGCGAAGTGTATTCTGACACAGCCTCATTCTCCACGGCTTTGAAATATGCCTTGCGCGAAGACCCGGATGTAGTTCTGGTGGGTGAGATGAGAGATCTGGAAACAATTGAGTCGGCGCTGCAAATTTCAGAGACCGGACATCTTGCTTTTGCTACCTTGCATACAAACTCTGCTGCAGAATCTGTAAACAGAATAGTAGATTGCTTTCCCGCAAATCAACAGGAGCAGGTACGAGTTACGCTTTCGTTCACTCTTCAGGCGATTGTATCGCAGACGTTGATTCCCAAAATTGGCGGCGGACGTGTATTGGCAATGGAAATATTGGTGGTAACGCCTGCTATCCGGGCACTGATACGTGATGATAAGGTTCATCAGCTATATTCCATGATACAGGCCGGACAGAAATATGGCATGAAGACGATGAATCAATCACTGGCAGAGTTATATCAGGCCGGCAAAATTACCATAAACGATGCAATGGCGCATAGCGGTTCAACTCAGGAGTTGACGGAAATGCTCCAGAAAAGTAAAGTTCAAAGATCTCCTGCATTCAGTTAGTTGAGCAGGTTGAAAGAGGCTAAGTAAATGGCAGTTTTTGAATACAAAGGAAAGACATTAGCCGGGGCAGCAGTCCAGGGCTCGCTTAAGGCGAAAAGCAAAGAGGACCTTGAACGCGTCTTACGGCAGAACCGTATTCTGGTTACTTCCATAACCAGAAAAGCTCCGGACATAAATATAAAATTCGGAACCGGCATAAGTCGCCTGGATATATCCCGGTTTACCCGCCAGTTTGCGACAATGATTGGCGCCGGGCTGCCCATGGTCCAATGTCTGGAAATCATGGCTTCTCAGACTGATAGTGTTGAGCTTTCTAAGGTAGTCACTCAGGTAAAAGAAGGTGTACAGGGCGGTGCTACATTGGCAGATGCTCTGGCGCGACATCCCAAAGTATTTGACCCGCTTTATTCAAATATGGTACAGGCAGGTGAGGTTGGTGGTGCACTTGATGTCATTCTTATGCGTTTGGCAGCATATCGCGAAAAGTCGGACCAGCTGATTCGTAAAGTAAAAGGCGCCATGGTCTATCCCTCCGTTATCGTAATAGTTGCCGCTGGTGTAACAGTTGGTATGTTGACGTTTATCGTTCCTGTCTTTGCTAAGATGTTCGGAGGGCTAAACGCAGAACTGCCCATGCCTACTCAGTATGTTCTGGCAATTTCGCACTTTTTGCAAGACTACTTTCTTTACCTGATAGTCGGTTCGATAGGATCTGTTGTCGGTCTTTTGTGGTGGAAGAAAACTCCGACTGGTGCGCTTCTTTTTGATAAGTTCATGCTTATGACACCAATATTTGGAAACTTGATTAGAAAATCTGCGGTGGCAAGGTTTACTCGTACACTGGGAACCCTGCTATCGTCTGGTGTGTCAATTATTGAGGCTATGGAGATTACTGCTAAAACCGCAGGTAACGTTGTAATAGCAAACGCGATTAATAAGTCGGTGCTGTCAATCGCCGAAGGTGATACAATTACCGGCCCGCTGAAAGAATCGGGTGTTTTTCCTCCAATGGTCACACAGATGATTGCTGTTGGCGAAAAGACAGGTGGCCTGGATGATATGCTTAGCAAGATTGCAGATTTCTATGACGAAGAAGTAGATGAAGCTGTAACTGCTCTGACTTCTATAATAGAGCCGATCATTATTGTATTTATGGGTATTGTCATCGGTGGTATTTTGATAGCTATGTATCTGCCAATGTTTGACATCATTGGAAAAATCTAACGATAAGAAATTGTACAGATTTGATAATAACTAAGCAGGACGGCGCCCACCAGGGCGCCGTTGCTATATATGACAAACAGTAAACATCTCGAAAGAATAGACTGGTTTTTGCCGCTCAGACTGGCCTCTTATGTAATTCTGTTTGCAGCGATTGTGCTCTGGATGGATTTCCCGGGCTTTATGCAGGTGCCCGTCATTATCTATTCACTGCTGACTCTGGCTGTTGGTGTCTCTCTTACTAAAAAGTTCAAGCGCAAACTGGCCATGATTACTCCCTGGATTGTGGCGCTTCACTTTGTCTTTGAAATTGCTTTAGAGTCGGTTGTGGTCTACTCCACCGGTGACATAAGTTCTCCGCTTACAGCTATGTTCGTTCTGACCATTGCCTCTGCTGCTCTGGTTTACCGGCTGGCTGGTACACTTTTGATGGCGACAATTGTATCTTCGGCTTTGAGCATAATAGTCTGGTTTGTTTATATCATAGATGCTCATTTGTCTTTATCAATCGACGAACTGAGCCGGTTTTTCGTGGGCAAAGAACGAATGTTCTATGCTATCTTTTTCCATTTTTTGATTTTCTATCTGGTAGCATTTATCTCGGGCTATCTGGCTGAGAGAATCAAATCCGGCGCCAGACAGCTGGAAGATACTTCAAGAGCGCTTAGAATTGCTAAACTTGAAACAGACGACATCCTCAGACATCTCAGTTCAGGGCTGATGAGCATTGATGCCAGAGGTGTGATTATATTTTTTAACAGGGCCGCCGAGACAATTACAGGATTTAATGAAAAAGATATCAGGGGTAAGGATTGCCACACTGTTTTTCATAAGAGGATGCCGGAACTCGCCAGATGCCTGAAGGCCGGTATTGATGAAAGAATGGAATTCCCCAGAAAGGAATTGCAGATCGAAGTAAGCCCGGGAAATGTTATTCCACTGGGACTGTCAACATCGGTGTTAACAGAACCCGATGGTGAGCTTCGCGGACTTATTGTAATATTTTCTGACTTGACCGAGGCCAAAGAATTAGAAGACAAGGTCCGCTCGGCAGACAGATTGTCGGCCATTGGCGAATTATCGGCCTGTATTGCCCATGAAATCAGAAATCCTCTGGCGGCAATTTCCGGCTCAGTGGAAGTGATCAAAAACGAATTGAGTCTGGAGGGCAGTAATCAGAAGCTGATGGACCTGATAATAAAAGAATCAGATCGCTTAACCAAAATGCTGACAAAATTCCTTCAATATGCCAGCATTGAACGTCGGACATTTAACAAAGTTGAATTGTGTCATCTGATTTCAGAAACAATGGAAATTCTCTACCGGGACGAATCAATACATTCAAACATCAAAGTTAAGCTTGAATCAGAAGAGTCCATAGTATATGTGATAGGCGATGAAGACCTGATTAAGCAAATTTTGATAAATCTGGCTGTTAATGCCTGTCAGGCTTTTGAAGGTCAGCCGGGTGAGATAATTTTCAAAGTCTTAATAGATGCTGATCAGCAAATCGTAAGATTGGAAGTAATTGATAATGGCCCCGGAATGTCGGCAGAATTAACCAATAAAGCTTTTCAGCCGTTTTTCTCGACTCGAAAAGGGGGTACAGGCCTGGGATTGGCTATTGTGCACCGGCTGGCAGAAGTTCTGGGGATTGATATTAGGATTGAATCAGAAGAAAACGTCGGGACTTCGTTTATTCTTGAGTTTAAAACGTACTCTCAGCCCGGACTGGCTGATCTGGCCCGCCAAACCGGTAAAATTCCGGCTATTTAACTGGAAAATCTGTTTCCTTTTAGGACTTGTTTTTTCTCTACAGCTGTATAATTTAACAGACTTCAACATGAGAGGTGAGTTTAGTTTTGAGAAAATCAGTAATTCTTTTTTCCATTATTTTAACAGCTGTATTTGTGATTTCCTGCCGATCTGTAATTATCTATCAGAAGGATTTGAGCAGGTTCGAATATGAAATTGCCAGTGCAGATAATAATTACAGCCTGACCACGGCGCAGCTCTATCAGCGTTTATTTGAAAGCACAATGCTGCCCAAAGGCGGCATACTTGAAAAATCGACAGTAAAGAAGCTGGTCGACAGCATAGTTGTAGATACTTTGCTGGGGCTGGAGGCATCGCAGGTAGATTTACGAAACCACTACGAATATTACAGCAAATACCGGGCAGGTTATGCTTCAATAATGTCAGAAGTCTATTACAAGAACGCAATTTACGGCCAGATATCAGCTGATACATCAGAAATATTCAAATATATCAGAGACAATACAGAGGAATTCAGACTTGAAGAACAGATGCAGACTCGCCACATCGTTATTACAAAGGTAGCTCTTCGGCATGGTCCGGATTCACTGAAGTACCTGGCCATGTCTGATAGTGCGCTTGAGCAAGCTACCCGGGAAATAGCTTTTGATCTGAAATCAGGCATCCAATCCAAAGATGATTTCATTGAAGCGGCAAAAGAGTATTCTCATGATGAAGTTTCTGCACGCCGAGGTGGATTAATTGAATGGGTACGACCCGGATTTTTTGCCTGGCCGTTCGACTCAGTAGCTTTTGCGGCAAAGCCCGGAGATATCGTTGGTCCTTACAGAGATAAAGACGGCTGGCAGATTTTGTACATTGAGCACTATATTTCCGGAGGTGTACCCCCTTTAAATCCGGAGCAGTTTGTTACTGCCAGGTCAAAAGTTTTAAGTGCCAAGACCCGGGATTACAGCCTACAGGTCTTTGATACTCTCTTTTCTAATATTGAGATTCGATACAACGAACCACTTTTTAACACAAATATCTACGATGTAGACAAAACGACCTGGGCAGCCATAATAAACCAGTCGGATACAATTGATTTTGGTGATTTAAGAGTCGGTGAAGTGATAATCAGGAGGACATATAAAGTATCGAGTTCAACCGTTGAAATGAAAAAAGAGATGGTGAGGATAATGGCACGGAAGTGGGTCATTGTCCAGCAAGCTCGAAAAATGAAACTGGATACTTTGCCGCAAGTTATCAACCAGATAGCCACTACCAAGCACTCTTTTTCCAGACATATTGTAGAAAGTAAAATTATCGATCATCGCTGGGAACCAACTGCAGAAAAGATCAAAGATTACTATCAAAAACACATTGATGAGTATGCTGTAAAAAAACCTTTCAATGTCCAACACATACTTGTCGAAGACTCCCTGTTTGCTGAGTTTGTCAGAGATCAGGCGATTGCAGGCGCGGACTTTATGAAACTAGCCAGAGATTACTATCCCGGCGAAAAAGAGATACGGATTGAACTGGCCAATCTCGGATTTATCGGACCGAACGATGTATCGGCGGAATTTTTTGAAATCGCGCGGGTAACAGGTGAAGGACAAATCAGCAGACCGGTTCATACTGAGTATGGTTATCACATAATTAAGGTGATAGAGAAAAAAAAGATTGTTACCTTAGAAAGGGCTGCACCGGAAATTACGAAAATATTAAAGAGCCTTGAGCTTAAAAGACAGGAAACCGAATTTAAGAAAAATCTTTTTAAAAAGTATAACGTTTTTGTTTCAGATAGAATCTTTTCCATACACTTAAAACCCTTAGTTCAGCGCAGAGAATCAGATGAAGGAAACGGTTCCTAATACATCTGGTGGTAACATAAGTCTTAAACAGGAACTCTTAAGAAAGTCAACGCATATTGGTGCTTTGGTTATCCCCGGTGGATATTACTTCCTGGAACTGGAGCAAGTGACGGCGTTCTCGATTCTTTCGGGCATCGCTTTGTTCATGCTGGTCATCGATGTTTCCAGATTGCGGAACTGGTGGTTCTGGAGAGTTTTGAGCGGCCGGGTTTTCTCACGCATGCTGCGTAAACATGAGCAGGATGGTGACCTGACCGGGGCATCATATATTCTGCTGGCTGCCGCTGCTTCGGTAGCCATATTCAGCAAGCCGGTGGCAATCGCAGCGATTTCTTTCATTATTGTCGGCGATGCCGCCGCGGCTTTAATCGGACGGAGATTTGGCCGTACTAAAATAGGAAAT
>Ga0114950_10002066_pt1 | contig 15439 bp, 11 predicted proteins | sample N075metaG_FD_83503 | JGI IMG/M metagenome (GOLD analysis project Ga0114950, IMG submission 83503) | Deep subsurface microbial communities from Kermadec Trench to uncover new lineages of life (NeLLi) - N075 metaG | ecosystem: Environmental > Aquatic > Marine > Ocean trench > Sediment | place... | reverse complement strand
GAGGTTGTGTCCCGAGTCCGTGACTCCGACGAAGGCGACGAGCGGGGCCGCCTTGGCATTGAGAAAGTCCAGCGCGTAGGCCCGATCCTCCTCCTCTTCCGGAAAAGCGTGCTCCCAGAAGCCTTTCAAAATGCCACGGCCCACACCGAGACCGGTACGGAAGCCTGCAAGGCCCTCCATGACCAACAGGGACTCCGCGAGCCAGAGTGCTACGGTCAGATCTTTGGATTCCTTGGCGAGGATCTTCGTTGCGAGCTCGACGATCGGACCCGCTTCCGGCTCGGCTCGACCGTCGGTCCGGTCGTTCCGAAGGTGCCCGATCTGAGCATAATCGTCGCCGTAAGTGACGTCCTTTCCGGCCGGTTTCTCCTCCCCTAGAGGTTCAAGGAGGTCTTCGACGAGGCTCATGGGGTCAGCCGGAAGTCGTGGAGGGCCCCTCGATCTCCAGCTCTCGGACTTCGAGGATGGGGAACTCCTCGTCATCGACGAGGAGCATCTTACCGCCGACGGGCGCCTGGAGATCATTGTCGAGGTCGATCCATTGGGTGACCCGCCCGAGGCGGACGAGATCATCTGGATGCTGGGCCGCCAGGGGAGTCAGGCCAGGGATGAGCGCCTCACCGAAATCGGCTCCGTCCAACGCATCGCCACCCTCGATCGACGCGGTCACCCAGAGAAGATCTCTAAGCCTCTTGGGTGTCTCAATGCGCACCGACTTCAGATGCTCGAGCGGGAGCCAATTGTATTGACCGCCCAAAAAGAGCTCGAGGCGGGCCCCGATGCGCGGATCGGCATCTTCGAGCCGCTCGAAGGGCTCACCATTGAGACGCCCACGAACGGGTCGGGGCGCCACCTTCGACTCCGGAAAGGATCCGGACTGGAACATCTCCTGCCTGGCGGTCTCACAAGCGAGGACCGTGTGATAGGACAGTATCCCCGTCATCGCCTCCGGGTCCCCCTGGGCGAGCACGTCCAACTGCTTGGCGGCTCGCTCGTAGTTCGCGTCGAAACACAGGAGCTCAAAGAGGAACGTGCGCCGCTGAACGTCGGTGGGATGATCCCGCACCTCGGCGTTCAGCGACGCAATCGCCTCTGTGAGCTTTCCCGCCCGATACAGGGCTGAAGCGTCCAACTCCGTGCGGGCGCCGCTCAGGTCGTTTTGGTCCGGACGTCCCACGAGCCGACGTGGTCGCCACCCTTGGTTCCATCCTCGTTTTGCTCGGAGTAGGTGAACGTCACCTTGCCGAACGCGAACGTCACCGACTCACTCGGCACGTCGTCACCGCCCTGGGAGCCCGACCACTGGATGGAATCCGGATACAGCTCTTCGAAATCCATCGTGAGATAGGGGAGCGGGCCGGCCGCGCCGCCGGACTTGTACATGGTGAGTTTGGCCTTAGGAAAGTGCTCACCGGTGCAGATGTACTGGAACAACTCAGCGCTCCCGGCGTCGGTCTTTTTCATGATGCTCATGCTGCTGAGGCTCACCACGCCCGCTCCACCGCCACCACCGATGCCGACGCTCGATTGGTTTTGTGCACCGAAGCTGAACCCGATGACCTCGATCTGGCCCTCGTGACCCTTCTTCAGCGACTCGCCCTTCAGACCCTCGATTTCCAGGTATGCGTCCCAAGCCATTTTAGCTACTCCTTAGAATTGAGTGACACTTCCTGTGTTTCTCGGCTTCATGCTGCCGTTCTTCCGGGTGCGGTCAATCGCGAGGCGGGGGAACGTCCGCCACCAGTCGGAGCGAGAAATCGACTGCATCCAACTGAAAGTGCGGCCTGAGGAAGGCGACAGCCTGGTATTGTCCGGGCGCCCTCGGGTTCTCGATCACGTCGATCCGGGCATCCGACAGGGGCTTTTTGGCCTTGGCCTCCTCGCTCGCGCCCTCGGACTTGAGAACGTATTCACCGATCCAATTCTGGAGCATGTTTCGAAGATCGTTCTTCGTCTTATAGCTCCCGATGTGATCTCGCATCATGACCTTTAGGTAGTGCGCGAACCGGGACACCGCGAAGATGTACGGGAGCTGAGCGGAAATCGCCGCATTGGCCGTAGCGGCATCCCCACCCGTGCCGATGTACGTCTTGGGATCCTGCGCGGATTGTACACTGAAGAACACGGCGTTCGCCGTGTTCTTCTCGTTCGCTAATGGAACGAATCCCAACTTCGCCAACTCCATCTCATGATCGTCGGGAATCACCGTCTCCGTAGGACACTTCATGGCGATATCCCCGGAGTCGGTCTCGAAGTTGTGTACCGGCAGGCCCTCCAGCTTGCCACCCGAGGTCACCCCCCGGATGCGGGCGCACCAGCCATGCTGGGCGAACGCCCCGGTGACGCGGGCAGCCAGACCCCAGGCGGCATTTCCCCACAGATACTGATCGTGTTCCTTCCCCGTGACGGCCTCCTCATAGTCGAAGGAGTCGATGGGGTTGTCTTTGCCGTATGGCTCACGAAGCAGCATCCGAGGCGCGGTGATCGCCACGTAACGCGAGTCCTCGCTCTTCCGGAACGCACGCCACTGGGCGTACTGCGAGCCCTCGAACAGGCCGGACAGGGCGTAGACGTTGTTGAGCTCGGTCAGATCTTCCATGCCGAACATGTCCGCCGAGGCTGCGGTGAGGAAGGGGGCGTGCGCAGCGGCAGAGATCTTCGACATCGCCTCCAGGAGCTTTATGTCCGGTCCGGAGTGGTCGAACTCGAAGTCTCCGAGCACCGCGCCGTAGGGGGTGCCACCGAACACGTTGAATTCGTCCTGATAAATCTTCCTGAAGACCTCGCTCCGATCGACCCCCATCGCCGCTTTACCCTTGGTCAGATCTCGCAGCAACTCCTGCTTTGAGATGGGCAGGACCCGGATCTTGAGCATCGTGCTCGTCTCGGTGTTGGCGACGAGGTATCGAAGCCCGGTCCAGGTCGCTTCCAGCTTCTGGAATTTCTCGTGATGCAGAATCGCGTTCAACTGATCAGAGACCAGCCGGTCGATCTCCGCGATCTGGATCGTGAGCATCGCCTCGGTGTCTTCGCTGTACGTGATCGCGCCCTCGAGCACATCGTTCACGAAGGCGGTGATCATTTCACGACCCTGTTGCTGGGCCTCGTCTTCGCGGCCGAAACGACCCTCTTCAACGATTTGGTCCAATAGGCTTAACTCACTGACCTCGGCCTCTGGAGCAGCGGCTTCCTTTTGTTTTTCAGCTTCCGCCATCGTCGCCTTCACCTCCTTCTACCTCTTTTGCTGCGATATCTTTCTTGAGCTGGCCCATCTTCTCCTCGTCCCCGAGAGCTGCCTGCAGCGCCTGATCCAGTTTGAAGTTGCTGGCCAGTTTTCCTCGCAAGTCCGAGAGCTGCTTTCGCTTCTCCAACAGCTCCTTGAGCGGCTCGACCTGATTGGCGACGGCGTCGGGGGAGAAGTCGTCGAACTTGTCGAACTTCAGACTGACCCCGAGCTTGCCTCCCTCTTCGCCAGAGAGCTTGTTGTCTACCGAAAGAGTCAGCGCGGCGTTGGAGGACTTCAGCACCTTGTCGAAGTTCTCAGGGCCGATTTCGATGAATTTTCTGTCCCGGAGGTCCGGGAGTGACTCAGCTCCGTCGCCGCTCAAGTCGGCCATGACCCCCATGATGAAAGGCAACTCTTTCTGTTCGATGGCATCGCCCGTGTCGACCTCATAAGAGATATTCACGCGCGTAGGCCGCTGCCTAATCCGCCTTTTTTGGAAGCTCTCTGCCATAATTCCGCTCCTTACGCTTTCGATCCGAGGCGAGATCGAGCCAGTTGGGCCCTCCTAATCTTCGCCCTTAAAGACCGGGCGGGACGCAGAGCCAAGTTCTGACAAATACAGTGCCGTGACGGCACTGTCAAGCGGATTGCGGGCGTTTTGGGAGGGCCTGGAGAGGTGTGTTGGGAGAACCCTCCGTTTTCATTTCCACCTTAACCACCGTTTGGATCCCTACGTTAGCCACCATGCGTGAAAGGTCGACGAATTCGCGACGGGGCTCACGCGCTGCAGCCGAAGCCTCGTCTCGTCTCGAAATCCGATCAGTGGCATGATTCCCTCGTCGCTGATACGACCCGCTCCATCGACGGTCCAGACCGCTTCCGCTGGTCCAGCGCCGGCGCGAGGGTCCGCGAGAAGGTGCGCCGGGCAACCCGTCAACTCCGGGTGCGATCCTGGATCGAGGGCCCACCCATGCGCCGCGAACGCGGCCGTGATCGCAGCAGCGCACGTGAACGCCGGGTTGCCCCAGAGGTAGCGACCCGGTTCCTGTCCATCGAGCTCTTCCAGCGCGAGGCGTTCACAGGGGTCGGTATGCTTACCGTACGGTTCACGAAGGAGGAACCGGGGCGCGACCAGGCCCACGGAGCGGGCGGCGAAAGTCTGGCGAAACGTGGTCCAAAGGTCGTGGTCGGTCTGGGGCCACGCCGAGGGGTCCGGCTGTTGGTAGAAGGTCGGGAGGCCCACGAACGCCGAGCTGGCCTCGGAGAGCCAAGGAACGCCCGCAACGCTCGAAACCATCGCGATGCGGTTGAGTAGGGCGACGTCGGCGGGCTCGGGCCCGAACGTGTACGCACCAACGCACAACGCGAAAGGCGTGTTCCCGCCAGCGCCCGTCAGCGGCTCCGTGAGGAAGCGAAGTAGCGCGCTCTCAGCCACGTCCTCCTGGAGCAGATCCGCCTCCAACTCGGATCGAGCCACGTCCCACACGTGGATCCGCACGTCGGGCGTAGCCTCGGTCGCGGCGGCGAGAAAGAACAACGCCCGCCAGACACCCTCCACGGCCTGGAAGGCCGGAGCATGGAGCACCGCGCGCACGTACTCCTGGGCGGTGTCCTCGAGCCGCTGGCGCAGAACCGACTGTTGCTCGCTCTCCTCGGAAACCAGGTACGGAGCCACCATCTGCTCGATCCAGGGCTTCAAATCCTCTAGGGGAATTTCGGACGCTCGGCTCTGGGCCTGCGAGGTCGCTTCCACGATCTCGTCCAACAGGCCCTCGAGTCTTGCAGCTTGGGGCTCGCCCGTATCGGACCCGCGTGGCGTCCGAGTCCGAGAGGCCACGACGGAATCGATCGACGCCAGAAACGCGCTCAGGTGGGGCACCCGCTCTGTCAACTGGTCCGGATGGAAGTCCGCCATCGCTCGGAACACGATTGAGACCCCGCCCCGCACACCCTCGACGGGGATCTTGATCGACGGCCGGATCTGCCCCAGGGCGTCGTCCACCGAGGTCACCTGGAACGGTGCACGCTCCCCCAGAGGCTTGTCGGGGCCCGACCCGCCGACGTCCCGTCCTGAGAAATCACCGACTACCAGGACATTGAAGCGGTTAGGCCTGACCTCGATCCGGTTCGGCGATGAACCCTCATCCACCTTCACGGACAGCGAAACCTTCGGATCGTCGTCTTGCGGGCTCATGAAATCTCCATCCAGTTTACCGGCAACCATCGGTCTGGCGCTGGCATCAGGCGACGCTTGGTGGTATTGGTTTCGTTGTTTCAGCCACCGCGGTCCCTCAGCCTAGGTTAGGGGAAGATGAGACAGATGCAAGGCGTCCTTTGGACCAAGGGCGTCCTCCTGAACCCCCAACATCTTCAGGTTCAGGATAGATATCTCGAAGACAAGCTCGGATTCCACCTCGCTACTATCACCTCCTGCGGGTGGGGGTTCTGCGACCTTGAAATCGACGCAGAAGGGCTCGCGGGAGGCGAGTTTCGTTTGCACCGTGCTGCGGGCCTCTTCCCCGACGGATTGGCGTTCGAAATTCCCGACGCGGACCCACCGCCACCTCCCCGGCCCCTCGACGTACATTGGAAACCGGACCAGACCTCCATGCTGGTCTTTTTGGCGATTCCGGACTACCGACATGGCGGGCGCAACGTCTCAGCCACGCTGGAAGACACGAGCGTACGTTTTTCGCCAGAGGTGCTCTCGCGGCGAGACGAGAACACGGGTAGCTCCGAAAAGGAGATTCTGGTCGCCCGCAAGAATTTTCGCCTCCTGGTAGAAGGGGAGGCCCTTGAGGGCTCCTCAGTGCTTGCCCTCGCTCGCCTGATTCGAACACCCAGTGGCGAGGTCGAACTCGACCCCGACTTCGTCCCTCCTCTTCTCGATATCGCCGCGAGCGACCGAGTCCTCTCGATCGCGCGACGGCTGGTCGAGATCCTTGCGGCGAAGAGTACCGAACTGGGTGGTAAGAGGCGGGAACGTGCCGGAAGCCTGGCCGAGTTCGGACGAGCCGATGTCGCGCACTTCTGGCTTCTTTACACCGTGAACAGCAACCTGCCGCTTTTCCGCCACCTCTATGGTGAACGGGGCGACTCGCGGCAGAGCATGGAGCGGAGCCGAAGCGCCGTCCGTTCTCATCCGGTCAAGCTTTATCAGGCCATGTCGGAGTTGGCTGGTGCGCTCATGACGTTCTCTCCCAACCACCACCCTCGAGATATTCCCACGTACGATCATCTGCACCTATCGGAGTGCTTCACCGAGCTCGATGAGATGCTCCGCGGGCTCCTCGAGACGGCGGTGCCGTCAACCTGCGTGACGCTGCCGCTACGGCTCGGGGAGCAGTCGATTTATTCCACTTCCATCGATGAAGACGAATACATGGGGGCTGTTCAAGCCTACCTGGCTGTGAGCGCTGAAATCGACCAGGCTCAGCTCATCGAGCGAGCGCCGAGCTGGATCAAGGTCGGCTCGCGAGACCAGATCGGAGATCTCTTGAGTCGCGCCGTGCCGGGCGTGCCACTGCGACACGTAGCGTCACCGCCAAGCGCCGTCTCCGTAAAGCTCGGGCGCCAGTACTTTCGCATGGAGATGAGGGGGCCACTCTGGGCGTCGATTCAGCAATCACGCAGCCTGGCAGCTTGGGTTCCCGCGGACTTGGCGGACGCCGAATTGGAGTTGGTGCTCCTTCTTCCAACGAAGGAGAGCTAAGATCGGACCTGGCTCCTTCGCGCTCGCGCTTTCAGCCCGTTCCGGCCGCTACTCCCGTCCCGCGCAGCACGACGAAGAGCACCAATGCGACCAGAATGACCGCCACAACGACGAGGCCGATCACCAGGGGCACACGCGATGGCCGGCGAGCAGGCAGGGGCTGAATTGGAACCGGCGCCGGGGGAGGAGGCTGGGGAGTGGGTGCCATAGGTCCCGAGCTGCCCTGTGGGGTGAGTCCCTTGATTATCATGTTATACTGGCTGGGCCCGACAGCGACTGGGTTGGGCAGAGGAGGCGGGGCCGGGGGCGGTGCTCCGGACGAGGGGGGCGGCGGCGGCGGAGTTCTCAAACGATCCACATAGTCTGGAGCAGAATCGAACATCTTGGCCGGTCCCTCCCCAGCTGCGGGATCCTCAAGCGGTTTCACCGGCGACGTTTCGGACGCTGCGTCAGGTACTCGCGGTCGAAAGCCCTTGGGCCCGCCTTGCAGATTATAGGCGTCGGGTAAGGAGGGCGCGGGAGCCGAGGTCGCGGGGGATGGAGCGGTCCCACCGCCCGGGGCCGGTGAAGACGGCTGCTGCCAGCGAATCACCGGATCCGGAATCGGCGGCGGTCCTTTCTGGGCTACGTCCAGCTCACTCCCGGCGGCAGGCGGGTGGCCGGGGGAAGGGGTCAACGGACTCTCCCTGTGCTCGTCCGGGCGCCAACGAATCACTGGTGGTGACGATGAGGGATCTGCCGGCGGCGCACCGCTCAAATCGGTGGATGGCGGTCCCGTAACCGGACGCTCCGCTCGTCCGGGTCTCGGCTCGAGGTCACCCACCTGCATGATCTGCGTGTACATCCCCGGGCCCTCCACAGGCGGGGTTACTGGACCGGGCTGCTCGTCCGGCTGGGCGGGCGGCGGCGGCGCCGCCAAGGGCGACGGGGCCTCATCAACCGGAGGCACGACCGCCCGTGGAGCCGGGGGCGATGCCGGGGAAGCCTCCGATGAAGGCGTGAGCGGGGAAGGAGCGCTCGGCGTGTCGAGGCTCTGGAAGATGCTGGTGTACACACCGGGCTGATTCGCAGCTGCTGAGCCGGGCTCCGCTGAAGGGGACTCCGGCTCTTGGTCGCCCGAAGCAGCGATCCAAGCCTCGAACGACACGAACGGTGTGATTTCCGCAGTAACCGCCACGACTGAGCCGTCTACTTCGAGGACCTCCCGGACCTTGGCCGACTCTTCCGGCACGAGGTTCGCCAGCATTGACGCCACGGCATCGGTTGTCCTATTGGCGTCGCCGGACAGGTGAAGCATCACGGGTTTCCCATCGGAATCGAGGGCGCGATGGCTTGCGAAATCTCCGCTCGTGAGTTGCTCCACCATGCGATATCGCCGCGAGAACTCGTCTCTGGTCATACGCTACAGAATGGGTTCGAGATTGCCAGGATCCGTGTCGGAGAAGGAAAGCCACCTCCCGCCGTAAAGTAAGTCGGCGCCCCGAAAGGGCGCAAACCCGGCCCCTTGCCAGGCGGGGGCCGGGACCAAAGTATTCCAGGGTCTCGACCGCCGCAGTCGGCAGACCCCTGTCCCGGGATCACCGATTGCTCGGACTCCAAGAGAAAGGAAGGCGCGCGCACGTGGGGGTTCCAACACTTTCCCGGGTGGTCTGGAATGAGGGCATGCACCTCGCTCAACATCATTTTCAGGCCCAGAACCGTTACTTCGAGAACACCATTCACTTCGCGCTTTCCGCTGTGTTTCCCGAGTTCTACGGCTTTGTGGCGCTCGAGATGGATCACGACGCCATTTGGGATGGCAAGGTCTCGCTACTTCGGGCCAGTGGCGTGATGCCGGACGGCCTGGCGTTCGAGTTGGGAGAGGGGGACGAGGCGCCTGAGCCGTTCGACGTGAAGGGCGTCGTGGACCCCGGCGCCGGCGCTCAGCTTATTCGGTTGGTTATCCCAGAGTACGATCGGCGGAAGGCGAACTGTCAAAGTACACCCGGAGAAGCGAACTCCACTCGCTTCCGCGCCGAGAAGATTTCGCTCTTCGACGAAACGACCGGAGAAGACGAGCGGGCCGTGTCCGTGACCCGAAAAAACTTCCGATTAGAAATTGGTTCCGAGCCGGCCGAGGGGGTGATCAGCATACCGGTGGCGCGGGTTCGTGGGGACGACAGTGGTCACTTCACCTACGATCCTCGGTTCGTGCCTCCGTGCCTCCAGATCCTCGGGAGCTCCCGACTCATGTCGGTCTTGGCCCGTCTCGTGGACATGCTCGATTCAAAGGCCGACACGCTAAGGAGCCAGGGTATTGGGGGGCGTTCGGGAGCGGCGGAGCTGGCCTCGCACGAATTGACGTCCTTTTGGCTCCTGCACGCGGTCTACTCCGGGCTGGGCTCGCTTCGCCACCACGTCGAATCCGGTCGTGTTCACCCACAGACCGTTTACGAGGATTTGATCCGCCTTGCCGGAGCACTTTGCACGTTCTCGTTGGACACTGACCCGCGGAGCATCCCGAGCTACGATCATGACCTGCCCGAGGAGGTGTTCGACGGCCTCGAGCAGCACATCCGTAGCCACCTCGAGATCGTTATCCCCGAGAGCTACGTGTCCATTGCGCTGACACGTTCCGACACGAACCTGCACACAGCTGCTTTGGAAGATGAGCGACTTATCGGAGCGTCGGAGTGGGTGCTTCGGGTGTCTTCGTCGGCGGCGACGGAAACCATCATTGACGCGGTTCCACGCAAAGTGAAGGTAGGCTCCGCCGAGGACGTGATGCGACTGGTGGCCGAAGGCCGCCCCGCGCTTTCGCTCGCGCATCTTCCGTCCCCGCCTACGACCATCGCGCCCCGTGTTGGAAGTCAGTATTTCCGTATTAGCAGGAAAGGACCGGTCTGGAAGCTCATCGAAGGGCGGTCCACCGTTGGAGTCTTCGTTCCCGATGCTCTGCCCGAAGTCGAGGTGGAGATCCTGGTCGTTCCCTAATGAGGTCTTGCAAGCGACTCGTTCATGGGGTGGCCGGACGCGACGGTGCTCCTAGGCGCACCCAATGCGCTTTGAAAGAAAAGGTCTGGGGATGATGGAAGAGCAGGGTCGCCTCGCGTTGGCCTTTCAGGAACTCCTTACAGTAACGGTCCGGCTGCGGTCAGGGCGCCATGTTCCGACGGACGTCGAGAATTTTCGAACCCAGATTCGAGAGTTACTCGTCCAGGCGGATGAGGAGGCCCGGGGCTCTGGGTATCCAGCCGAGTTCGTGAAGCTTGCAGTGTATGTCACCATCGCGTTCCTCGACGAGGCGGTGCTGAACACCAGCGGTCCGTTGGCCTCCGCCTGGGCGGGACGGCCCATGCAGGAAGAGATCTTCGAGGACCATGTGGCCGGAGAGCGGTTCTTTCAGCACCTCGAAGACTTGCTCGCCCGGCAGGACTCACCTTTCGTTGCCGATATCCTTGAGGTCCTTCTTCTCTGCCTCCACCTCGGGTTCCAGGGGCGCTACGCCGGCACGGACGGCGGTGAGCTCGGAAACCTGATCAAACTAGCCAACGACAAAATCACGAACATCAGGGGCAGCGCCGGCCCGCTGTCGCCCCGTGGCCTTCCGGCGAAAGGCGAGGTCCTTACGGTGCACGCGGACTCGCTTGTGAAGAGACTGGGCTTCGCGGCGGCCGGGGTGATGGTAGGGATTGTCTTGATGATTGGGGTTCTTCGGGTGTTTTCGCTCTCGCCCCGTATCGCACCCATCCAAGAACTTGTGGATCAAGAGCTGAGCGCGTCGTCCGTGGGTCCGCCCGCAGCCCGGACCGGCACCGTTGTTGTCCGGGGACTCCCTGCGGGTGGCATCGTCTTGGTCGACGGCAGTGGTCGAGGGGGTACCACGTTTGACCTGGGTCCAGGGCAACATCGGATTAGCATGTCCGCGACAGGCTACGAATCGGCCACGGTAACCGTGAGCGTGACTGCCGCCGAGGTAACCACAGTGCGTTTTCCCGCGACCAGGGTGGTCGCGACCGTCGATACACGCCCCGGACGCTTGCAGATGCGGATCACCCCCGTCGCCGCTTTCGTGTGGCTCGATGGCGACAGTCTCGGCGACAGGAACCGTCTGGAGCTGAGCATGACGTCGCGGATCCGTCACGTGCTCGAGTTCCGGCGTGAGAACTTCGTGACGATCGACACGACGGTGTTTCTGCAGCCTGGCGAAACGAGGCAGTGGAGTATTAGCCTCATCCCGAGCAGGCCGTGAAATTGCGAGAGAACGCGTCGGTCCATTCATTTCGTAAGCCACGTCGCGACGGGAGGCGCTAGCCAACATGGCTGCACCCAGAATGCCGAAGCCGAAGATCTTGGCGTTTGCCGCACTGGCCCTCTTCATCATCCTCGTCTTGGGGTGGGTGGTCGGAGGCCTCTTCAATCTCGCGGGGCCTTTGCTCTGGCTTGTCCGAGGGCTCATCTGGGCGCTCGGGTTCTTCGTGGTCTACCTGGTAATCAAGCTGTTCCAGAAGGGAAATGATGAGGCCTCGTCCGAGCCGGACGCCATCGACGCGCTCCTTACGCAAGCGAGGAAACGCCTAGCGTCTGCCGGCGTCAAGGGGCGGGGGGCGTTGTCCAAGCTTCCCTTGGTTTTCATTCTCGGCCCGCGGGGCAGCACGAAGACGACGCTCGTGCTTCAATCGGGCCTCGAGGCGGAACACCTCGCCGGAAATGTCCAGGTGGGTGAAGCGGTGGCGCCTACGGAGGACCTCAATCTTTGGTTTCACGAGAACCACGTGCTCCTGGAGGCCGCTGGTCAGATCGCCGAAAATCCCGATCGATTCAGCCGACTGGTCCAACGGACTCTGCCCGGAAGGTGGATCCCGGCACTGCTCGGAAGGCCGCAAGCAGCGCGCGTCGCGGTCGTCTGCATCAGTTGTGAGGATCTGGTCGAAGGCACGGGCTCGCACGGTGCGATCGCGGCGGCCGGGGACCTCCAGGCGCGACTTGCCGAGCTCGCCAGCGCCATCGGGATTCGGCTTCCGGTCTACGTCGTATTCACGAAGGCGGATCGCATCCCGCACTTCACGGAGTACGCACAGGGGTTCACCGATGCGGAGGTCCGTGAGGTGCTCGGCGCGACGCTCAGCCCCGTCGAAGATCCGGAAGCGACGTCCCACGTACAACGCGAGTCCAAGCGGCTGGGGGCCGCGTTCGATGACCTGTTTCGCTCGCTCGCGAGCCGAAGACTCTCCGTGCTTTCGCGGGGGGCGGCGGACGTCAGCGATCGCGTCTACGAGTTCCCGCGCGAGTTCCGGAAGCTGTCTGTATCCGCCATTCAGTTTCTCGTTGAGCTGACGAAGCCGAGCCAGTTGCGCGTGAGCCCCTTTCTTCGCGGGTTCTACTTTACCGGGGTTCGCCCGGTGGTGGTTTCTGCGGACGCCGCCGGCGCCATGCCTCCGAGCGCGACTGGGCGGGCGGCGGCCGATGCCGGCGCCACCCAGGCCTTCAACCTACGGGATCTCGAAGCTGCGAGCCGGCAAGCTGCCGCTCCAACAGCCGGGGGCGAGCGGCGCATTCCGCAATGGGTCTTCATGGAGCGAATCCTCTCCCAGGCCGTGCTCAACGACGGGTTGGCTTTGGGGATGACCGCGACTGGCACGGGCCTCAGGGTCCGGAGGCGACTCGCCATGGCCGGTGTGTTCGGTCTCACCATTCTGCTCGGCGCGTCCACGCTGTTTGCCTATCGGAACGATCGCCGCCTCTTGAACGAGGTCGAGGCGACCATCGCCGGGGTGCAGACTCTTCGTTCGGCGGAACCCGATCTGCCGTCCCGGGAAGATCTCGAGCGCCTCGATCGGCTGGGGAAGGTCACGGAGACGCTATCGAGGTTCGAGAACCGGCGGCGCCCAGCGCGCCGGTGGCTCTGGCTGTATAGCGGTGAACGGCTGTACACCTTGGCGAGGACGGCCTACTTCGATCGCTTCCAGTCGCTGTTGTTCGACCGAGCATACCAAGACGTCGTCCGCACACTCGACGAGCTTCCCGACGAGCCGACGCTCGACGAATATGATCGCGTGTATCAGGCCCTGAAGGCTTACATCGAGATGACCGCGATACCGGACAGCGCTCGTGCCGAGTTCTTCGGCCCGGTCCTGACGAGCCACTGGGCGCGGGCCGAAACCCCGGACTCGGCGCGCATGGCGCTGGCCAGGAGCCAGTTCGAGCTGTACGGGAACCAGCTTCCCTATGGCAATCCCTACTCCATCTCCTCGGACGATTTGAGAGTTAATACAACCCGCACGTTTCTGACGGACAACACCACGGAAGATTCGTTCTACGCGAGCCTTCTGGGCCAATGGAACCGACTGCCGCCGGTGCGCTTCAATCAGGACTTCGAGGGCTCGTCCACATACGTTCGGAGCGCGCTGGACGTATCCGGGGCATTCACCAAGGCGGGGTGGGACTCCGTTCTGGTCAGTCTCGAAGATACCGGTGCGGAGTTCAGCCTCGACGCACACGTGGTGGGCGACGACTTCTTCAGAAATCTGCGCGCACGTGGATTCGATCCTCGCGAGATGGCCCCAGGGTTGATATCACGGTATGAGAGTGACTACATCGATGCCTGGGTCGCTTTCCTGGAAGGCGTGAGGGTGAACTTTCCCGGCATCGCTCGATCGGAGGAATGGCTGACGAACCTCGCCAGCGGCCAGTCGGCTTCCCTTCAAATGCTCACGGTGGTCGCACAGAATACCCGGGTTTCGCAGGTTGTGAGCGACGTCTTCACCCCCGTTCATGCCATGACGGCGCCCGATTCCATGTCAGAGGAGGTGCTCTTCAGCGAAGCTGGCGGGTCGTACCTAGCGAACCTCGGGGCCCTGGCCCTGGCCATGGGCGAGCTCGCAAGCGATCCCGGCAACCCCGATGCAGCGGCGGACGCGCGAAGCGCGGCGCGCGCTGGGCAGGGCTTTGTGGAGGAAATCGCTCGGGATTTCCCGAACAGTCCTCCCCAGGCCAGCGCGGCCAGCGCAGCTGTGAGGGCGGTGTTGAGGTCCCCCTTCGAGCAGGCGAGTGCGTCGACGAGCTCAGGAGTCCGGATTGCCGCAGACGAAATGCTCAGGCGTTTCTGCTCCCAAGGTGCATCGGTCCTGCAGCGGTATCCCTTCCGTAGTGACGGGCCGGAGGCGACACTCGGGGACGTGACCGCACTCTTCCACCCCGAGGAGGGGGAGCTCGAATCCTTCTTCACAGAATTGGAGGCGGTGTATCCGAGCCCCGGCGCGAGTTACCGGGCGTTCAAGGAAAGAAGTAGGGCCATCGCGCGCGCGCTCTTCGAGGACGGCGGGCCGGAGCCTACCATGAGCCTCGGCTTCCGGGTTCAGAGATTTGAAGGGATCTCGGGCATCTCACTCAACGTCGACGGCCGGACCTATGAGTTCTCGGCGACACGCGCGAACACACAAGTGGTCGAATGGAATGCGGGACGGGCGGAAGCGGTGACGCTGGAGGTGCGAGTCGATGAACGATCGCAGCCTTTGACGTTTTCAGGTACGTGGGCAATCTTCCGCCTCTTCCATCAGGGCGTTTGGGAGGAAATAGATAGGGGGGTCTACCGAGTCTCGTGGCGCTTCCCGGAGCTCGGGGCCACCGTGGTGGCGGAGGTCCGACTGAGGGGAGAGGCGATTTTGAATCGGAGTTATTTCGACGATTTCCGGTGCCCGAGCGGGGTCGCAGGGTAAGGGATTAACCAGTGACGATCCGAGGATGGTGAGGAGGGAAGGGGACATGCAGAAACCAGTTGTGGGTGCACAGGCGAGTCTCGGTCGGTTTCTTTCAATGGTCGTGCTTTTTGGCGTTCTCGCGGGATGCGGACTTTTTGGGGGGGACCCCCCTATGATGACCGTTCTCCCGACTGAACGGGGATGGCGCGTGGAGGAGGCCGATCGACTCTATTCGGATGATGCCGCCCCGGTGGACTCGATGAGGCAAGTGATCACCGATTCCCGTAGCTTTTTGCAATTCTGGGACCAGGCGACAGCGGGACAGGACCGCCCGCCCCCGCCCCCATCGATCGACTTCGCTAGCCATATGGTTCTGATGGTCTCCGCGGGCCGCAGAAACGCGGGGGATCGTATGCGCGTCGACAGTATCGGATTCCGGCTGGTGCCCGACGGGAACGGGAACCCCCGCGAGGTCATGTACGCCGTGGTCCGGTTGACTGTCGACTGCTCCCCGTTTCCGGGCAGCTCCTACCCGCTCGAGGTAGTTCGCGTGCAGCGCGCGGATCCCGCGATTGATTGGCTTGAACGAAGAACCGAGTGCTAGAGGTTTTACGCGGGATCCGGGCTGGGCAGGTGGCGGCCAGATGCCCAAGCCCGAGCCGTCCGGGTTCCCCCGGACGGCTGACCTGTGGTTTTCTCCTAGAAAATCCCGAGGCCGATGTGGGTCTGAATCGTGAGGGTTCGGTTTTTCAGCGCATCGGTCGAGATGTTGTTGATGGACGTCATCCCGGTCGTATACCGCACGTCGAAGCCAGCGTATAG
>Ga0114950_10002061_pt1 | contig 15450 bp, 12 predicted proteins | sample N075metaG_FD_83503 | JGI IMG/M metagenome (GOLD analysis project Ga0114950, IMG submission 83503) | Deep subsurface microbial communities from Kermadec Trench to uncover new lineages of life (NeLLi) - N075 metaG | ecosystem: Environmental > Aquatic > Marine > Ocean trench > Sediment | place... | reverse complement strand
GGCGGGTTAGACCTGTCCTCGAAGCATTAGTCCAGATACCCGACAGCTCTGGTCTTTCAGTATTTTGGGCCAGACTGAAAGTCGACAGGAGAAATAGTGATAATCCGAGAAAAATAGAAGTAATACTCAGCTTATTTGTGTATGACATGGCCGATCTCCTTGGTTCTGTGGGTAAATACCGAGCCCACTGCAATTTTATTCAATAATAGAAAAGGTATCCCCGTCTAGCCGCTTTGTAAAGTTTACTTATCAAATTCCGCAGGGTTGTCATTGTTCTATTCAGCGCCTCCTTTGGATGATATGAGAGCCGAATAAAAGCCAACAGCTCCTCAATACGCTGCTTCATCGTAAGCAGCGTGCCCGTATTGAAAAATTGTCGCATCAAAAGCAGCAATCAAGCTCGGACGATATGGTCAACATCAAAGCGCGGTTTCGAATACCAATTGAGATAGCAATGTCCAACTCAGATTCTTGACCGCTCCAGCATCACGTCAGCATTACGCCACAACGATTCAAATTGCCTTCTTATTACTTCCGCCTCTTCGGTTTGTCCTTGGGCTTCCAGCGCTTTGAATAAACCAAAGGTTGACCAGCCATTTTGCTGGTTCCACTCAAGGTCCTGACGATAAACGTCTTCGGCGTCTGCCGCTCTGCCAGCATCCAGCAATGCAGCACCAAGATAATGTCGAATTGGTTGCGACCAATCCGGTGGTTCGGTGTAGTTATTTTGGTCTTCCAACTCTACCGCCCTTGTGTAAGCAGCGATGGCCGCTTCCAGGTCACCCTGGGCTTCCCGGATCTCACCTTCCAGGGCATAAGCCGCCAGATTCAGGATATGTGAAGCGGCGGTAGGGCCAACTCTTGCCTGGTCTACCGTCTCATCGACAGCCTGGCGTCGGATGTTCGCCAGCTCACCTTCAGCCCGTGGTATCTGGTCAGTCGCCACGTAAGCGCTGCCGATCACGAAACTCCACATGCCATCAAGATAGGGAGTTCCGGTATGGGATTGACCTTGGGAAATCAATTTTCCCCACTTGCCAAATGTCTTATCTACCATCCAGGAGGAAACCACCCGCTTCTGCCCGCGACGGACAGCCGCGGCATCGGTTCCAACTCCTGATGCACCACGTTCGGCCGCTTCGATGGAAATATCATAGCTTCCTTGTAACGCCGCCGCGTAACGGACGAAGTCCAGGGCGTGCCCGGAATGAGTACGGTGAGACAAACCGTAAGTGCCAATGTTGGGGAAATTGGTTTCACCCCAGATAGCGGCAAACTGCAGGTCTACAATCTGCGATCGTTGGTTAATATAAATGGCTTTTTCATAGTCACCCGTGCGTAAGTAAATATGTCCCGGCATATGCACCATATGCCCGGATATGGACACACTGGTTTCCAATTTGTGGGCCGCGGGTAGGGCTTTTTCTGGCTGCATGGAGGCTTCCAAAAGGTGGATATACAGGTGATTAGCACCAGGATGGTATGGCTCAGACGCCATGGCAGATTCCAAAGCGGCAACAGCGATGGCTGTTCCAGGCCTGGGTGAACCGTCAGCCGACCAGTAATTCCAACGAGCCATTGACATATAGGCGGCACCAAACATAGAGGCAATATCAGGATCATCGGGGTACTTGGTATGCAGCCTACCCAGCGCATTCAAATAAGCGGTATCCCGCTCGGTATCATCGGCAATAGCATCCTTGTTATAAAGTACATAGAGGGCTCTAGCCAGGTCCTGCTCTACTGCCGACCCATTATCAATCAACTCCAGTGCGCGGTTAATGGCCTTTAGACCTTCACCCTGAGGATCATCGGGTAATCCCTGGTAACGGCTGTTCGGGTTGGGACCCATTGCGTGTGCCATACCGACATAAATCATCGGATTATCAGGATCATGACGTGCCGCTTCCTGAAACGAAGCGATGGCCTCGGGAAAGTAAAAACTCCAGGTCATTCGCAGACCCTGGTCATAAAACCTTTGTGCCTCAGCCGAAGTGGTGGAGATACGACGGGTATAATCCCCTGATCCAGGTATGATTACAGCCAGTGCCCCATTGTTAGATTGAGCCTGTGCTGAATGAAAAATTGTCAACTGTGACACGGCGGCCAGTAACAGTATTAGGGTGGTTGATGACAACTTATGCATATGGAGATTCCCCTCGTTCTTTTTTATCAGTTATGTTGCTGTAGTATAACCTGAGTTAGGATCGGGTATAAGATCCAACCAACCGGCCAATTTCTATTGCAGAAACCTCTGTTTTTTGAATAAATAGGTAAAGCAATATTATTCACTAGACAACTGAGACATCAATACAGTGCGAGAATATTCCTCTAATCAAGCCAGCACCCTTCTGACCTCGGTATTAGCTTCCCTGGAGCTGCCCTTGTTGGTCACTGCCCTTTTGATTATGCCTTTGGCCACGGCTCAGGAATCAAGCCAGATTGACGTAAAGACAGGGCTTATCGGACATTGGGTAATTAATGAAGAGCTCAGTGAGAACACCGACGATAAGGTAGAAGCAGCGATCAAGGAAGCCGGGGGGCGGGTACAAAGGCGCGGCTGGTTTAGCAACAAAGAAGATATCTATAGGGGTGGCCCGGCTGAACAGGAATTATATGACCGAATCTCCTACGACGACATTCTGACCATTGAGTACAATGAACCTGAGTATGTATTCGAGTACGCTGATCAGTTCAAGCGGGTATTTCATACCGACGGTCGCAGGCGCACTACAGGAGTCAACGCCTTTTTCGAGGAAGGCGGACAGGATTTTTCCATTGCCAACTTTGACGATAATTCATTAGTGGTTGAGGCCCGGCCACGCGACGGCGGCTACGCCATGGAAATTTACACTTTATTAGGAGACGGTAATCAACTTCGAGTAGAAATGACTATTGAGCCAGCCTCTTTTGGTGCTTCCATTTCGCTGGTACGAATTTATGACAAGGCAACTCCCGAGTAATACCCGACAGTCAACCCGGGCAGGTCAAACCACAGGGTTCGGAGAGATTTGATTAGAATATGTTGAACGAATCAAGTTTGACGGTTAAGAGAAAAAAATGAACTCTAATTTGTTGCTAGAAATCTTTACTGACTATATCTGACCCTGGTGCTATCTCGGTACTGTCAGTATTGAAAAACTCAGGTCTAACTACCCATTAGATATTCGCTGGGTTCATTTTCCCTTACACCCGGAAACCCCAACCCAAGGCATGACTTTAGAACAATTATTTCCCGGCCGGGATCTGACACCATTCCGACAAAAGATGAAGGGCTTGATGAATGAAGCTGGCCTCCCGTACGGTGAGCGCACCATGACCTATAACAGCCGATTGGCTCAGGAACTTGGGAAATGGGCAGATAGCCAGGATGCAGGCGACTCGATCCATGACCGACTTTACCAGGCCTATTTTGTGGACAATATTAATATCGGAGATGTAGACACCTTGGTCACTATTGCCGAATCTGCTGGCCTTGATGCTTCATCGGCTCGCCAGGTATTACAAAACCGTGAATTCAAACAGCAGGTAGATGACGATTGGCAGCGCTCCAGGGATTATGGCATAACCGGCGTACCCACCTTTTATAGCAACGAACTCATGTTAGTGGGCTGCCAGCCCTATGAGAACCTGGAAAAATTTGTCCAGCGCCTATTGCTTAAGAAAGACAATCAAAACGTCTAGTTAACAACCAAAGTTACTTTTGTCACAGGGCAGTGGAGGGCTCTTCCACATCTTCAGGTTGGATCACTTAATGCTGGAAGTTCACAAACAATGGCCTCGCAAGTATACTTCGCTCTTTCCTGCAACAATCAGATTAGACTCATGAATCAATTACGCTTGCGCTCGACACGTCTCCTGCCGCTACCTGCCCTGGTTCTGCTGCTCTTAGTTTCATTCAATTCCCAAGCGGATCTTGAAGCCGGCCTTCGAGCTTATGAAATGAGAGACTACGAAACCGCTTACAATGAACTGGTTCCTCTGGTCAGCGAAGGCAGTATTGAAGCGCAGTTTATCCTTTCTCGCATGTATCGCGCAGGCCAGTATGTCAGTCTGGACATGGTCGCCGGTGCGCTGATGCTACAACTGGCTGCCGATCAGGGGCACGCCCAGGCACAACGGGAATTGGCGAACATGATGATTATCGGTATCGGTGTAGCCCGCGACCCAGAAAAAGCAGTCTCTCTGATGAGAATGTCCGCCGAGCAGGGCTTGCCAGAAGCTCAACAGGAACTTGGAATTATTTTCCAGACCGGAACCCTGGTAGAGCCAAACTATGAAGAAGGTCTCAAGTGGCTTCAACTTGCTGTGGACCAGGAATACCTGCCCGCCATCCACAGCATGGGTTTGATGCACTACTATGGCCAAGGTGGAGAAATCAATTATATTGAAGCCGAAAGATTTTTCAGAATGGCTGCACAGCAAGGTCATCCTCAGTCTCAGTTTCAATTAGGTGCTATGTACCACCAGGGACAATGGGTTATGCGGGACTTGATTAAAGCCGCTATGTGGATCAATGTCGCAGCAAGTAATGGTAACTCCAGTGCCAGGTTGTTACTGCCTGATATGGAAAGTGAACTGACTCAAAACCAGATTGACGAAGCCCGGGAAATGTCCACAGAATGCCGTGCCAGGGGATACAGTAACTGTTGATGCAGAACTTTATTTCGTTTGTATACGCGCCGGGTAAAATTCCGCTCTGATCGAATTTCATTCAGCGCCAGTCTGCTAAAAAGTCGAATGGCCACAAGTCCTGCTCGAGCTTCCATTTTTTAAATTAGCTGACTCTTATGCCCTTTCCAGAACGGTTTACGTAGTTCCGATTTGAGAATTTTATTCACTGCAGAAAGTGGTAAAGACTCATCCTTAATTGTGATGCTGACTGGGCACTTGTAGTGAGCCAGTCTTTCTCTACAGAATTCTATCAACTCTTGTTCGCTCACTGATTTTCCTTGTTTCAGGCTAATGACACCATGTACTGCCTCGCCCCAGGTAGCGTGAGGTATGCCAATCACCGCGCATTGATGTACCGCCGAATGATCGGAAAGTACATTCTCCACTTCGATCGGATAGACATTTTCCCCGCCACTGACAATCATATCCTTCACCCGTCCTTCCAGGTACAGAAATCCCTGCGCATCCATGTAGCCCGCATCACCAGTGTGGTACCAGCCCCCTTCCAAGGCCTGTTGTGTTAATTCGGGTAATTGCCAATAGCCTTTCATTATAGTGGGACCGCGGACCACGATTTCACCAATTTCACCGTTTGCCAGCTCTCTGTCTTTCTCATCGAAAATCTTCACGTCAACATACGGAACAGGCTTGCCTGCCGAGCTAAGTACGTTTAGATTTGATTCTTCGAGGGTGTGGTATTTACAATCCAATACTGTAACCACGGGCGAAGCCTCTGTCATGCCAAAGGATTGGTAAATATCAGTGCCCGGAAAGGCTTCAATGATTCGGCTCATTAGCGCAAAAGGCATCGGCGCAGCACCATAGGTGATCATGCGCAATGAAGAGAGATCAATACTGCTGAACTGAGGATGATCCAGCAACAACTGAAACATGGTAGGCACCATGGTAATGGAATTAATGTGGTACTTTTCAATTGCCTGTAAAACCTCAAGGGCATCGAACTTAGGCAGGATAATGCAGTGTCCACCCATTTCGGCGACAGTAAAAACCCTGGCGCCTGCTGCGAGATGAAACATGGGCCCGGCGATAAGAAAGGTTTCACCTTCCACCAATTTATATAATGGGGCTGTGCCTATCGTATTAGCGGCAAGGTTTGCATTAGTAAGCATGACGCCTTTCGATCGCCCGGTAGTTCCACCAGTATAAAAAAACATGACCGTGTCATCGTTTTCACTTGGGGTCAGGTCAACCAGATTGGGCTTCACTGCCTCATTTAAGGCCTGCTCATAGGACAACATACCCTTTGGCGGCATACCCTCGTCAGCATAAATTATTTTTTCAACACAGGAACATGCTTGCCGAATAGCCATCCCCTGATCTCTATGAGCGGCATCCACTATCAACACCCGAGGAGCGGCATCATCAATACATTCAATCATCTCACGTAAAGAAAGACGGTAATTAATCGGGACCAGCATGGCGCCAATCAGCGCTGGAGCATAATAGCTCTCGAAACAACTACGGGAATTGAATCCGAGGAAAGCAACACGGTCTCCTCTCCTAACACCAGCGTGCACCAACAGTTGAGCAAGTCCTCTACAACGCTCGGCTGTTTCTTTCCAGTTAAGCGTTTTACCTTGAAAAGAAACCGCTGGTTTGTCAGGCCATCGATTTTCCGCTTTTTCGAGAAAGTCAATGATTCGAATCGCAGATGTGGGTTCATTATGTCGCAAGTGATGAAATCCGTCCCTGTTGTTTTAACCGACTAATGCAAATCCGTTATCGATTACTATTTTTTTCTGTTCAAGTGAATGGCACCGAAAAAAAATCTGCTGGCCATCCTGGCGCCATATTTCGGTACGAATGGTATCTCCGGGATATACCGGCGCAGAAAATCGCAAGCGTAATCTTTTAAGTCGATCAGGTTCATAGTGACAGCAGGTTTTTAAGATGGCGTGGGTCAATACACCAAAGGTACACAAACCATGGAGAATCGGCGCCTTAAATCCAGCATTGCCAGCGACAGCTGGTGATGCGTGTAGGGGGTTGTAATCGCCTGACAAGCGGTAAATCAACGCCTGTTGCGGTAATGTTGGCAAGTCGCAGATTTCATCGGGCTCCCGCTGGGGGATCTGATCAGGTTTGAGCGAAGGCTTATTCGGCCCACCATAACCACCATCGCCACGGCAGAGTATGGTGGTAATCAAGGTACAGTAATCTTCCCCGGTTTCTTTTCCCGCTACTGTGCGTTCCGATACCAATAGTGCTCCTGTGTGGGCGCCTTTGTCGCTGATGTCAGTAATTCGAGTAGTTGCCACCACGGTTCCTGCTACCGGTAACGGTCTATGCATTATTACTTCCTGTCCGGCATGCAGCACCTTGACCCAGTCAATTCCAGTATCAGGTTCCTTCGCCCAGAAACCGGGGTAGGCCAGGACCGCTGATTGACTGGGCAAGGCCTTAAGACTATCTTCGTAAACGAAGCGCAAACAATTCTCGTCCAGGGGGTCTATACCGAGGCCGACACCCAGGGCATACAATATGGTGTCTTGTTCAGTGTAAGTATGTTCCAGAGTACCAAAATCCCGATTGAGTAACTTTTCGCAATTGATTGTCACTTTTTTTCCTGACCTGCTGACAGGGAGAATTAAAACGGATCCCAGGTGAAAACATCTCCAGATCGTTCCAACCGGAAAAAATCTGACTCAAATGCCGGAAGCACTCGGTTTAACACAGTTTCTGGCGTCCAACCTTCTGAGGTATGAGCAAATCGAATTGGCCTGGGTTGATTAAACAGGAAGATTTCGTTATTTCGTACACCAAATATCTGGCCAGAAACATCTTTGGCTGCATCACTACAAAGGGCAACTGCCAGGGGTGCTATTTTGTCCGGAGTCATTTGCCGGATCTTGGCTACTCTTTCCTTCTCTTCTTCAGTTTTTGCTGGAATAGTACCTATCAAACGGCTCCAGGCAAACGGTGCAATACAATTGGAACGCACTCGAAACCGACCCATGTCCAGCGCCATGGATTTTGACAGGCCCACAATTCCCATTTTGGCGGCGGCATAGTTGGCCTGGCCAAAATTCCCGATAAGACCTGAGGTTGATGTCATGTTGACAAAGACGCCACTGGTCTGCGCTCTGAAATGAGTAGCCGCCGCGCGGCTGACGTTGAATGTACCCTTAAGATGCACGTCCAGTACGGCATCAAACTCTTCCTCGGTCATCTTATTAAAAATACCATCACGTAAATTTCCAGCATTATTGACTACCGCGTCGATACGACCAAAATAGCTTACGGCTAAATCAATAATTTCATGGGCCGCATCCCAGTCGGTTACACTGGCATAGGAACTGACAGCATTGCCACCGGTGCTTTTTATTTCTGCAACGACCTCGTCTGCTGGACTTTGACTGTCACCGGAACCATCTTCGGCACCCCCTAAATCATTTACCACCACCTTTGCTCCATGTTGCGCCGCCATGATTGCAATGCCACGGCCGATACCTCGGCCAGCCCCAGTAACTACTACCACCTTGTCTTGCAATAATTGTTGATCACTCATACTTAGTTCGTTTCCTCTTTATTGACTGACCGTCTCTACATCTCACTATTTTTCATGCGAGTACGGCAAACAAATCTATTTAGCAGGAATTTTAAGAAGGGTCAGTTGTATTTAGTTATCCTAATCATAATTCCCTATGATAGAAATACTGCAAATATTCTGATGGGGAAAACCACCCAGGTTGTGGTTCAGTCCCAACTTCGGATCCGGTAATTGCCGGTCGCCGGCGCGATTCTGAAACTGCAGGTAGTTCTCATAAATCATGCGTAACCCGGAAGCACCAATGGGATGCCCAAAACACTTCAGTCCACCGTCAATCTGGCAAGGAATTTTTCCGTCCGCATCGTAAGTGCCATCTAATACAGCCTTCACTGCTTTGCCTTCTTCAACAAGTTGTAAATCCTCCATCGTGACCAGTTCGGTTATAGAAAAACAATCATGCACTTCAGTCATGGTAATTTCGTCTATTGGTGATTTTATCCCGGCTTCATCATAGGCACGTTGGGCAGCAATGCGGGTGGTTTTAAGGTAGGAGCCATCCCAATCACCGGTGCCGGAATGCGCGGACTCTACGCCGTTAGATACGGCTAATTGCAAGGCTTTGACAGAAATACGCTGGTCTTTCCCCAGACCCCTGGCAATCTCTGGCGTAGTTACAATGGCGCATGCCGCACCATCACTGACACCACAACAGTCATACAAACCAATGGGCTCGGCGATATAGGGCGCATTCATAGCCTGCTCTTCAGTGATTTCTCGGCGCAAGTGTGCTTTCGGGTTTTTTGCACCATTAGCATGGCTCTTTACTGAGACATGGGCCATCGCACGTTTTAAGTCTTCTTTGTTCAGTCCATGTTTTACGCGATAACCAGCGGCCAGTTGTGCAAACGCTCCCGGTGCTGACAGATTAGGCCAATACATATCGTTTTCGACACCACGGGAACGCTGGGGGAGCCCTCCATACCCGGTATCCTTTAATTTCTCCACACCAAGTGCCAGAGCGATATCGCAAGCGCCAGATGCAACAGCATATACTGCGCCTCGAAACGCTTCTGTCCCAGTTGCACACATATTTTCAACCTTGGTTACCGGGATATAATTAAGTCTAAGGGCTATGGCCAGGGGCATGGCGCTGGCCCCTACATTGAATGCGTCAATACCTGCACCGAACCAGGCTGCTTCAATCTGTTCTCGTTCTATACCTGCATCAGCGATACACTCTTCAAAGGCTTCAACCATCAAGTCCGACGAACTGGAATCCCAACGTTCACCGAACTTGCTGCAGCCCATACCCAGTATTACAACTTTGTCTTTAATTCCGCTTGCCATGTTTTTTTCCTGTTCAGGGATGCTGATTAACTATTAACAAACCTCTGATTAAGTTGTTTCTTTATCAAGTTGGAATTGCCTTCCAGAAATATTTTCGGAATCCACGTTGATAATCAATCTGTTTTATACGAAAGTGCACCGTAACCGGTGTCCCTGAATCTATCTTTCCGTCTTCTACTTCAGTAAAGTCCATCATCAATCGACCACCACCATCAAACTCTATCATTCCAAAATAGGCAGGGGGATTCCAGTCAAAAGTCAGCCGGTCGGCGGTCCAGGTTTTTATCCTACCCGTTCGATTAGAAAAACTGTAATCTTCCTGGCTATCCAAAGCATTGCATTCTGGATTGACACAATATTTGTCTCGTGGGATCTGCACGGCCCCACATTGCTGACATTTTCCACCAATAAAACCGGTAAGAAAATCTCTTCGGCGATTATAGCCTGACAGGTAAGTCTGTTTATCAGCTTCACCCCGTTTACCTATATCGCGTTCAACCAAATTGTTGAAACTTAAATACTTGTGATAGTTGTCTTCCTGTCTTCCCTGAGCCAATGTACCTGACACACCTTTCAGTGGTTTGCGTTCTAAACCTTCACCGGTAGCGCGAAACAACAATGCATCACAACCCTGGCCAAAACCGGTCAGTAAGATTAACTCATTGGGTTTTGCCTGTTCCAGTACCTTTGCAAACAGCAGCAATGACTGCGCTGCACCGGCTACACCGCAAACCGCCAATTGGTTATCTACTACTGCCGAATCAGCAATCCCCAGTTTTTTGGCTACCGCGCCCGGAGTTCTGGCCTGATCGCTAGGTAGAATAAAATAATTGACCTGGCTAGGTTCTAATTGCAGTTTATCCAACAATGCTTCAACGACTATGGGGACCGATTTAAAATAGCCCTCATCCCGGATCCAACGCTCTTCCCAGGCGTAATCAAACCCGGCATCGTTGCCCCTATAATGATCCACGAAATCGATCGAAATTGTCTCAGAACCAAGGATTTCTGCCGCAACATTGACCTGACCGACACACAATGCGGCGGCTCCGTCGCCCCACAACATCTCCGACCGCGAGCCGGCCTTACTACGACGATGCTCAGACGCGATCAGCAATTGTTCACCCGCTGATTCGGCAGAATTCAGCAGGGCGATCAGGGCGGAAGTCGCGGCTCGCTGCGAAGCCGTAACATCCATGGACCTGATCTGCGTTGACAGGTTGAGTGCCTCTCCCACTACTACCGAATTTTGTCTATCAAGAAACGGTAAAGTAGTTGAAGCCAGGTAAAGTGTATTCACTGTGTCTCGATCAACCACGGATAGACAATCCTGAGCGGCTTCCACTGCCATGGTAATTGCGTCTTCATCCCAATTGCACATGCTGCGCTCACCCTTGGCTAAGGTTTTCAGGCTCCCATCGAACCAGGCATTGGCGTCGGCTATAATCTGTTTACTCATACGCGCACGGGGAATGTAAGCACCGTAAGCAGTAATTCCAATCATAATGTCCTTCCAATAACCAGTTTCATAATTTCAGATGATCCACCATATATACGACGTGCTCTTGAATCCACGTATAGTCTGGAAATCGGATACTCTTGCATATAGCCGTAACCACCGAAAAACTGCAGGCACTCATCCACAATCTTATTTCCGGTTTCTGTAGTCCAGAGCTTGGCCATAGCACCTTCTTCCGGGCGAAGTATGCCCTGATGAATTTTCGTTAAGCACTGATCCAGGTAGGCCCAGCCAACTGCCAGGCTGGTTTTCATTTCCGCCAGCTTGAACTGGGTGTTTTGAAATTCTATCAGCTGCTTACCAAACGCTTTCCTCTCCTTGACATAGTCTGTGGTCATTTCGAACGCTCTTTGAGCTTCAGCGAATGCACGGCAGGCAATTGTTATTCTTTCCCGAGGTAACTCATTCATTAACACACCGAATCCACCGCCTTGCGCGCCTAATAGATTTGTTACAGGGACTCTTACATCGGAGAAAAACAGCTCTGAAGTGTCTGCCGCTTTTTGACCAATCTTCTCCAGGTTGCGCCCTTTTTCAAAACCTGGTCGATCAGATTCTACGATTATAAGGCTTATACCTTTTGCTCCAGCCTGAGGATCGGTGGTACAGGCCAACAAGACGAAATCGCAATTCTGACCATTGGTAATAAAGGTTTTCTGCCCATTGATGACAAACTCATCACCCTCTTGCACCGCTGATGTTCTTAACGCTTTGAGATCACTACCACAGCCCGGTTCTGTCATTCCTATTGCGGCGATGGCCTCACCACGAACCATTTTAGGTAACCATTGTTGCTTTTGTTCTTCACTGCCATTGTTTAGCAAATAATAGGAAACAATATCTGAGGATACGGAAAATCCTACACTGGCCCCACCGATGGCATAGCCAACTTCTTCAGATAGGACCATATTGTAGAGAAAATCAGCTCCGGGGCCGCCATATTCCTCGGGAATGCCACAACAATGGAACCCCATTGCTCCAGCTTTCTCCCAGAATGCCCTCGGCAGAACTCCATCGGACTCCCACTGATCAATATTGGGCTCCAGCTCTTCTCGAAAAAAGCGCCTTGCGTTATTGCGAAACAGTTCATGGTCACTGTTATAGATAGCGCGATCGTGCATACTGGCAAATCTCCCCTGGACAGCGCCTGAAAAGTGAGACAATCCGATAAATAAGCCGTTGACTCAGGCAATAGAATAGCTACCTTATCAACAACCCAAGTGAACAACAATCCTTGATATTGTCTGGTTTTACCATTGCAATTCCAACTGTTTACGGTCAAATTGAACACACAAATTCATTTATAAAAGCAAAAAAGTAAGCTATAGCTTGTACAACTCACGCTAAAAAGAAACTGTGGGATCAGCTCCTTAATTCGATTACAGTTACCGCTCATCCTGCAGGTTTAAAAAACCCAAATAAGGTACAACATGATTTTCAAAAGCCCCTACCCCGATCTTGAAATTCCGGAGAAAAATCTGACTGATGTAGTAATGCATCGAGCAAAGGAACTGGCAGATAAACCGGCTATGATCGATGGCCCCAGTGACAGGACCTATACCTATGGTCAAATGAACACCATGATTCGAAAGCTGGGGGCTGGTCTATCGCAACGAGGATTTAAGAAAGGTGATGTATTTGCTATCTACATGCCCAATGTGCCTGAATATGGTGTGGCCTTTCTTGGGGTGGCTTCCATTGGCGGTATCAACACTACCCTCAATTCCCTCTACTCAGTTAAGGAAGTAACGTTTCAACTGAATGACTCCGGAGCAAAGTATTTACTCACTATTCCACAATTTATCGAAACGGCACAGAAAGCGGTTTCCGGATCGAATGTTGAAGAGATCTTTGTGCTTGGCGAATGTGAAGGGGCGACACCGTTTTCTGAGTTGTTGAACAATGACGGTCAGCCTCCACAGGTAGATATCAATCCGAAACAAGACCTGGTCGCCCTCCCCTATTCGAGTGGCACCACAGGATTATCTAAAGGGGTCATGTTGACCCATTACAACCTGGTAGCCAATATGGTGCTGGCCTCCGCCCAGGGCCATGCCGGTGAAGAAGATCGAATGTTGGGATTACTTCCGTTCTTTCATATCTATGGCATGGTGCTGATTCTCAACCTGGTGCTTTATAAGGGAGCCACTATTGTTACTATGCCCCGGTTTGAAATGGAGCAATTCCTGCAAATCGTCGAGAAATACAAATTAACCTATTTGAGCCTGGTTCCCCCACTGGTATTGGCACTGGCCAAGAACCCCTTAGTGGACGAATACAACCTATCCTCGATCAGGATGATTGGAAGTGGTGCGGCACCGTTGAGTGAAGAATTGGAAAAGGCCGTATCCAAGCGCTTGAATTGTATAGTCTACCAGGGCTATGGCTTAACCGAGGTTAGTGGTGCCAGCCACGTAAACCCGCCTGAACCTGAAAACATCAAGTCGGGTTCGGTAGGTCCTGCCATACCCAACTGTCTTACTCGGGTGGTGGACGTAGAATCAGGCGAGGATCTTGGTCCGAACGCACAGGGGGAGATCTGGATCAAAGGACCGTTTGTGATGAAAGGTTATTTGAATAATGCCGAAGCAACGGCGTCCACTGTCGATTCAGAGGGCTGGTTTCATTCCGGTGATATCGGTTATGTAGATGACGATGGCTTTTTCTATATCGTCGACCGACTTAAAGAACTTATCAAGTACAAAGCCTACCAAGTCGCACCTGCTGAGCTTGAGGCATTGTTACTCAGCCATCCAGCAATCGCCGATGCTGCCGTGATCCCAAGTCCGGATGAAGAAGCTGGAGAAATTCCTAAAGCATTTGTTGTGCTTAAGGAAGAAATTTCACCGGAGGAAATTATGCAGTGGGTGGCGGGCCAGGTGGCTTTTCATAAAAAAATTCGTAAGCTGGAAGTGATTGATGAAATACCCAAATCGGCTTCAGGAAAAATTTTGCGTCGTGTGTTAGTCGAAAAAGAAAGGAAAAGCCTAAATCCAGAAAAAGAATAAGACCCTGTCAATCTCAGCAGTCAGTCGACAGGTTACTACACAGTATGCTGGCGGGAGTATCGATTTAAATATTTTGTGATGGGCAAGGTAATTTTATCTTGTTTCAGCCCCCACAACGTGTCATTAACCATTACGAGGAAACCGCAAGCGCAGTGGATAAGTTTCATTCCTTTACTGCCGACGGTATTGTGCCTATCATCCTGCGAACACTGGATACTAGTAGCTACGAAGTTGAAAATGTACGTTTTGCAAAATGGATATAAACTGATAAAACGTGAAGGGGTAACAGGCATCAGCTATGTTAATGAAGCCTAGCTATGCTTTCATGCTGGACCGCAACTTTTTTTTGGATTCTAGAGAAAATAGTGAAATCGGGGAAAATCCCTGACTATTCGAGGCGAGATTCCAATCGATTAAATTGAAACAACACTGGAGGTACAAATGACAATTCTGCAACGATTGATTTCAATCATATTCCTGCTTGGCCTGTTAACAAACACCAGCTTTGCACAAGATGGCGGTTCCTATGTGATAGACAAGAAAGAAATTGAAGCGGTTTTCGAGCAGGGCCTGGGTAACCTGGCAACAGGACGTACTATTAGTGATATCGTAATACGACATGTTGATGTGGGTGAGGAATTCATCGGCGTGTCGGTTGTACAACGCAGCAAAACCGAAGTGACCGCGTCAGAAACCGGAATTGCTCATGTTGATCTAGATGAAACTTATTACATAGTTTCAGGTGAAGGAACCATGGTAACAGGTGGTGAATTTATCGATATGCAAACTTCTCACAGTGATTTACTGGGCGACATGCAAAGGGGGCAAATAAGGGGCGGTGTTTTACAAAAAGTCAAACCTGGAGACATCGCCATTATTCCTAAAGGCATGCCCCACGGCTGGCATGAAATTGTAACCGACAGCATCGGCTATATCATTTTCAGGAGTGACCCTAACAAGGTTATGAGCGAAAAGTACGTGCATCCACACTGATAGAAAACTAAGTCAGTCAGGGATGAGTTTCACAGGTCCTTGGCTGAAAGTGGCTAATAAAGGAGCCAGACCCTGAGATATCCCCAGGAAATACTAAATTAACTCAACTAAACTTTACCGGCGATCATCCTGTACCCTGCTTTCCTTGCGACCATTCGTGCTTCCAGTTTTTCAGCGCTGCGGAACTCGCCTCTGGCTCAGACAGTCCTCGCTTGACCTGAAAAACTGGAAGCGCTAAAGCATGGCCTGATTGCAAGTAATGCAGGGTACAGGATAAACGCCTAAATTCAGTGAAAACTTGTAGTTTGAGGTTTTAATCTAGATAGAATCCAAAGAGTTAGCAGTATTCACCGGATCGAGCGGAGTTGAGTCAGCTGGTCCCAGTGCGCACAATCAGG
>Ga0114950_10002056_pt1 | contig 15468 bp, 15 predicted proteins | sample N075metaG_FD_83503 | JGI IMG/M metagenome (GOLD analysis project Ga0114950, IMG submission 83503) | Deep subsurface microbial communities from Kermadec Trench to uncover new lineages of life (NeLLi) - N075 metaG | ecosystem: Environmental > Aquatic > Marine > Ocean trench > Sediment | place... | reverse complement strand
TTTCTCGAGGTTCGCACGTCGATTGGGGCCCGCCTTAAGACGATCGAAACGCAACAGGAGGTCAACGCGGACCTAAAGCTGCAACTTCAGGCGACGCGCTCGAAATTGGAAGATATCGATCTGGCGGAGGCGGTGAGCCTGCTAGCGCGCGAAAGCAACGCGCTGCAGGCGGCTCAGGCGGCATTTGTGCGTGTCCAAGGTCTCAGTTTGTTTAATTTTCTTTAGTTGAGGGGTAAAGAATTCTTGCGGGTCGCCGATATCAGGCTCAACAGGCCATCGATAGCCACTGTTGATGGTGATTTTCGCCTCGCGCGCAACGACTCTGGTCGTAACGCGTGCGGAGCACCGCTTGACGAGCACGACCAGGATGTCTTTCGCGCGAGCATTTTGATGTCGCCACGGCGGCGTGATGAGTGATGTGACAGTTTAACGGGCCACGGTGTCCCCAGCAGGAGCCAAACTCCTAGCGGAAGTCCGTGCGCGTTGCTGGCCAATGTCGCCGTTGCCGCTGTTTGTTCATCATCCGGTAATTGGTTATGGAAGCGAAAATTACACCATTGATCGCTAGCGTGACAAAGCCCAAGGGCGCGCCAACGCTGATTAAACAATCGAGCTCAGTGACGTCGCCCAATCGCGAGCGAACGACACGGAGTATTCCCATAGATGACAAGGTGCTGCACGATCTACTCAGCAACCTGAATCAACATATCCAGACAACGACGCGCGCGTTACGCTTTCATGTTGATAAACATTATGCCCGGCCGGCAGTCACGGTGATCGACAAAGACACCGGGGAGGTGATCCGCCAGATACCGCTGAAGGTCGCGTTGCAGATAACCGACGCATTCGACGCGGCGGAAGATGCGACCGGTACGTTGATCTCCGAGCGCGCTTAAGCAACCGCATAAATCTTCTTTGACGGAGGGGGCTCATGGAAAAATTCGCCGAACCATCGCTACCAATCGAGATGCAAACGCTCCGTGACATGACGAGCGCGATGCTTGTCGCCGCCGACAAGGGCCTTTGGCTCGAGGTCCAACGGATCGACAAGGCGCGTTTGGAATTTTTACAGCGGGTGCCGGCCGACTTATTCGCCAACCACACTGAGACGGTACGTACGGTGTTGGCCGAAGCGCTGTCAGCGACACGGTCGATTGAGCAAAAGGCGATCACCGAACGGGATCATCACGGCGATGAACTGATACACACGAAACAGCGAAAGCACGCCGCGATGACCTACAATTCCCATGCTTCGGTGTTTTAGTTAGCGCCACGCAAAAGTCGATTAGTACTACACGGGGACGCTTGGCAAGATCCGCCACGTAGAGCGGGGCGCATTCACGCGCCATGAATTGGTCATAGGCGCCCTAAGTTAATAATATATAGTCTTCGTGTTCTCCGTGGTTAATGACTAGCTTCCACGTGGGTCTCAAGTAAGGTGTTGCATATTTACGCCGTGTTTTTGCCTGCTGTGAAGGATCTGGCATGCTGATCATCGAAGCCTCTCTGCCGGTCGCCGTTTCATTGCCCGGCCAGGCATCTACTGGATCGGTTGTGCCAGGCAATCTTCAACTACTCCGAGCACTTAACCTGCTGGCGCTCGGCAGTCACGAGCATACCGATCGATCTGCGCCCGAACGTGCCAACGACATGGCCAGAATTGAGGCGAAACTCGACATGTTACTGTCACTGGTTGGGTCCCTGGTCACCAATAATTATCCGCTGCCGCCAGCGTACCCGGTGCAATTTAGTGTTGAATTGATCACCGTCCAATTCGATCAACGCTTTGGGCTGGGCGATGACGTTGTCGTTGAGTTGTATCTAAGTGCCGAGATCCCGCGCCCGTTGATCTTGACTGCACGGGTATCGCGTACGGCGCGCGCGAGCGATCGATCAAGCATCGCCTTTGAAACGGCGCCAATGGACGTCGCCGTGCGCGACGAGTTTGAGCGTTATATTTTCCTTCGCCACCGCCGCGAACTTGCTGCGAGGGCCCCCATGCCGTCATGATGTGTCAGATTATTGGCGCAAGAACATATATAAAACAATTGGTTACAGGTACTGTAATTACTGTCCTTGAAGAATGAGCCGTAGCTATTATTCTGTGGGCAGAAGGTGACGGTATCTTGGCGTTCGCCCTTAGTTGGGCAACATCACGGTTGCTTAGCCTCGAGAGTTCAAGTGAGAGGGGCTGGACACACATGGCTAACGCTTCAGTGCTGGTGATTGAAAACGACGCGGACGTCACCAAACACGTTCTCGAAATTCTCCAATTCCTTGATCTTCCTGTAAGCCATTTTCATGCGCAGGGTGCGTGGTTGGAGGTGCTGGACGTTAAGGAAGCACCGTACATGGTGCTGCTCGGAAACTGTGGCTCGGCCAAGAGCCTGCTCGAGACATTTCGTCAGATCAAGATCGCCGACCCGTATTCTCCGATTGTCCTGCTGGTTGATGACGAACGCCCGCTCACGATCGACAAAAACATCGAGAGCGGGTCCCTCGGCAAAATCAATTTACCGTTGCGTCGGTCGGCCTTGGATTCGGCACTGCAAAAGGTCGAAACCTATCGCGAAAATCGCCATCAGGGCGCTTCTCCGCGTTCGACGGAGCTATTCCGAAATCTCGTCGGTAGCAGCAAAGGCATTCAGCGTGTACGCGACATGATTGAAATGGTCGCGCGCAGCGACGCCAACGTTCTTATCGTGGGCGATTCGGGGACCGGAAAGGAAGTTATTGCGCGTCATGTCCACCATCATTCGCCGCGTCGCAGTAAACCTTTTGTGCCGTTGAACTGCGGCGCGATCCCGCCGGATTTGCTTGAAAGCGAATTATTTGGGCACGAGAAGGGTGCATTTACTGGCGCTATTCAGACACGCCAAGGTCGTTTCGAGATGGCCGATGGCGGCACCCTGTTTCTGGATGAAATCGGGGACATGAGTTTGTCGATGCAGATTAAACTTTTACGCGTCCTGCAAGAGCGTAATTTCGAACGGGTCGGAAGCAACAAAACTATCAGCGTAGACGTACGTATTATTGCCGCGACCCATGTCAATCTAGAGGAAGCCATTAGCGCGGGTCGGTTTCGCGAAGATCTTTTTTACCGGCTTAACGTATTCCCAATCGATACCCCGCCGTTGCGCCAGCGGACTGAAGACCTGCCGTTACTGGTCAACGATTTGGTTGAGCGGCTCAACCACGAGGGCCGCGGCTCGATTCGCCTGACGCCACAATGTATCGAATCACTCAGCTCCTATAGTTGGCCCGGCAATGTTCGCGAGTTGGCCAACCTCATTGAACGTCTGTCGATACTGTATCCAGACGGCATCGTCGATATTCAGGATCTACCCGATAAATATCGGCCGGTCGATATCGGTGGCAAGGTCGATAACGTGCGGCCGCGTGCGGTCACGCCGGGTGCCGAGATTGATGCCAGCCACCTGCCACGGATTGGTCTCGACCTGAAAGAACATTTGACCCAGATCGAATCGCAGCTGATCCGTCAGGCACTTGATGAATCGGATTGGGTGGTGGCGCACGCGGCCAAACGGCTGCAGATGGGTCGTACGACGTTGGTTGAAAAAATGCGTAAACTCAACTTACAGCGTCACGACGAGGTGTCGAGTCTTTGACACTTTGACGTCGCCGTCCGGCGAGCGTCATTCAGTATTACTGTAAAAACAGCCACATAGCTTTGTGGCACGGTCTTTGCTCGGACTTTAGTTAAGCCCGGCTACAGCGGGCATATAAAGAGAACCTGGGGTAACTATGGGCACAAAGGAACACTCGCATTCGGTGCATCTGCAGAGCGCTTTTGCGGATTTCGAGGCGGCCTCGGGCAAGCTCGCAACGTTCTACCAGAACCTCGAAGGACAGGTCATGAAGTTGACCGAGGAGCTCAACAACTCGCGCGCGGCCCAAGCGCAGCAACTGCGGGAAAAGGAAATTGTCGCCAAGCGTTTGGGCAGTCTGCTCGAGGCCTTGCCGGCGGGTGTGGTCGTGCTGGACGGCGCCGGATGTATCGCGGAATTCAATCCGGCTGCGGTAGACCTGCTCGGACCGCTGAGGGCCGGCGGACGCTGGATCGATACGGTTACCAAGGCCTTTCAGCCGCAATGGGACGATGGTCATGACATTTCCCTCACCGATGGGCGCAGAGTGAATATCGCAACGGAGGCGTTGCAGGGTGAACCCGGGCAGATCTTAGTGCTAAAAGACGTGACCGAGACGCGCCGATTGCAGGAACGGTTGAATCACCATCGACGTCTCTCAGCCAAAACCGAGTTGGCAGCTGCGCTTGCGCATCAAATCCGAACGCCGTTGGCTGCGGCCATGCTGCATACCTCCAATCTTTCGAGCAGAACCTGCGACGAGCCCGCGCACCGGCATGGCGCAATTCGCGCCATGGAATCGATGCGCCAACTTGAACGTCTCGTGGAGGATATGTTGACCTTCGCGCGCGACGGGAAATTTGACGGCGATACCATCGCGTTGGGGTCATTACTCGCACACCTGGCAGCGAATGTGGCAACCAATACCCCGGGCAGTGATTTTCGATTCGAGCTCGAAGGCGAGATACCGTCGGTGCAACTTTTTGGCAATGCGGAAGCACTGTTGAGCATGATGTTGAATCTGGTTGACAACGCGCGCGCCGCAAGCAGTGGGAATGGTCGACTACGGGTCACGGTAAGCCTCGATAAAGCGATGGTTCACCTGTGCTTCGAAGACAATGGCCCAGGGATTCGGACGCGGGATCACGAACACATATTTGAACCGTTCTATAGCACTAGTAACAGCGGTACGGGACTGGGACTGGCCGTCGCCCGCTCGATCGCGCGGGCCCACGGTGGCACGCTCGAGTTGGATATTGGGTATGAATGCGGTGCCCGATTCGTCGTCAGCCTACCGTTGCCGCAAAATCGATCGGCGGTTACCGGCATTGGCGCGATCCCTAGCGCTCGAACCGAACAGCACGCGACGCAAGGCGTAATATGAAACCGAATTCTGATAGAAACATTCTAATTGTCGAAGATGACGACGCCTTGCGCGAAGCGTTGTGCGAGACCGCCCAGATAGCAGGTTACAACGCGATCGCCGCCGCGCACGGCAACGCCGCGTTGAATATCCTATCAAACACCGATATCGATCTCGTGATCAGCGACATCCAGATGGCGCCTCTGGACGGCAATATGCTGTTGCGCGAAATCCGTAAACGCGACCGTGACTTACCCGTGGTGTTGATGACCGCCTACGGTTCGATCCAGGCGGCGGTCGATGCCATGCGCAACGGCGCCACGGACTATCTCGTTAAGCCGTTCGAGGCCGAGGTTCTACTCGGTCATATCGACCAGTGGGTGGCGACGGAAAAGTCGGATGCCGAGATCGGCATGATTGTACAAGACAAAAAGACCAAGGCGGTTGTCGAGCTCGCGAAGCGTGTTGCCGCCAGCGACGTCGCGGTAATGATTACCGGCGAATCAGGTGTTGGCAAAGAGGAGTTTTTTCGCCTGATCCATCAGCATTCTTCGCGCGCCGCCCGTAAACCGATCGCGATCAACTGTGCTGCCATTCCCGAAAACATGCTGGAGGCGATGTTGTTTGGGCACGAGAAGGGCGCGTTTACCGGCGCGTACAAATCCTGTGCGGGAAAATTTGAACAGGCGCAAGGCAGCACCTTGTTATTGGACGAGATTTCGGAAATGAGCTTCGGCTTGCAGGCGAAATTGCTGCGTGTCTTACAGGAGCGTCAGGTTGAACGCCTCGGTTCGCAACACCTCATTGATCTCGATGTTAGGGTCATTGCGACATCGAATTGCGACCTCAAACAAGCGGTGCGGAGTGGGACCTTCCGCGAAGATTTGTATTATCGCTTGAACGTATTTCCCATCCACGTGCCGGCGTTACGGGAGCGGCGCGACGATATTGCCCCACTGGCACGCGCCTTGCTTGGGCGCGCGACGCATTCAGCCGGGCGTTCAATGCCGGCGATTACTGATGCCGCCCAAGCTCGCTTATTTGCATACGATTGGCCCGGCAACGTAAGGGAACTCGATAACGTCATGCAGCGCGCGGCGATTATTTTCGCCGGCGCGACGGTCGAGGTGGACGATCTCGTGTTCGAGGGCGTCGCCGTCGAACCGTTGCTTCGGGCCGATGATATCGAACCCGATTCGTTAGGTGATGATCTCAAGGACCACGAGCGACGCCTGATCCTCGATGCGCTTGATGAAGGGCGCGGCAGCCGGAAATTCGCCTCGGAAAAACTCGGCATTAGCCCACGAACCCTGCGTTACAAAATCGCCCGAATGCGCGATGAAGGCGTCGCGGTGCCCGGTCGCTAAACCACTAAATCAGTAACGCCGCGATAACACAAAGGAAGCAAACACGATGAGCCAGATCGATATTAACTCGGTATTGGCGCAAATGCGCACGATGGCAGCGCAGGCGCAGGCGAGCTCGTTCGAACCGACGGCGGTGACGGAATCCGGAGCGTCCGATTTCAAGGCCTTGATGAGCCAGGCACTTGAGCAGGTTAGCGACACGCAGCACAACGCTGGTCGCCTCGCGCAGGCCTTTGAGCGCGGGGATAAGGGCATTGATATTGCCGAGGTCATGATCGCGCTGCAAAAGGCCGACGTGTCGTTTCAGGCAATCACCCAAGTACGTAATCGTCTCGTCAGCGCCTACCAAGACATCATGAATATGCCGATTTAGATGAAACGACGCGGCATTTGATGGTGATGTTGGTACAGCGCCGAGCCACTGCGACAAAAATGATTAACAGGCACAAAAACCATGGCTGAAACTGCTGTTCTCATCCCCTCCGATTCCGCGACCGCGATTCTTCGCCAGGCGGGGATGATGATCGGGATCGCCGCCAGTGTTGCGCTCGGCGTCTATGTCGTCATGTGGGCGCGTACGCCTAACTATTCGATGCTCTATACCGATCTACCGGATCGTGACGTCGGGCAAATTGTCGATGTGCTAAAGGGCAGCGACGTGGATTATCGAATTGACCCCGGTTCCGGCGCGATTCTCGTTGCCGCGGGCAAGGTCCACGAGGCGCGCCTTAAGGTGGCGGCGGCCGGCTTGCCAAAAAGCGCGAGTATGGGTTTTGAACTGATGACTGAGAGCCAGGGCTTTGGTACCAGCCAATTTCTCGAGCGCGCACGTTATCAGCGCGCTATCGAAGGCGAGCTGGCGCGCTCGATCGCGCGGATAAACAGTGTCCGCAGCGCGCGCGTGCATCTTGGTCTGCCACCGCAAACCGTATTTTCCCGCAGGCGCCGCGAACCCACGGCGGCGGTGATTCTCGACCTTTACATGGGCCGTAAATTAGAGGCGCATCAAGTTAGCGCCATAACCCACCTGGTGTCGGCGAGTTTACCCAATCTATCGGCGCAAAGAGTAACGGTGGTCGATCAACACGGCAATCTATTAACCGACGTCGGCGGTGATGATGAGATCGTCATCACCGGGCGTCGTTTTGAGCACCGCCGACGGGTGGAGCAGGCGTATATTGAACGTATTGAGCAGATCCTCATGCCTTTCGTTGGCCCCGACGGTGTTCGCGCGCAGGTTACTGCCGATCTTGATTTTACCGCGACCGAACAGACGCACGAAAGCTTCAACCCCGATCTGCCGGCGATCCGTAGCGAGCGCTTGGTTGAAGAGCACCGTATCGGTGCCGGAATCGGCGGCGTGCCTGGCGCCTTGTCAAACGAGCCCCCAGGGGAAGCGAGCGCGCCGGAGCAGCTCAAGGCGCCGATCGGTGCGGACAACGTCGCTGCGATACAACCCGGATCGAAGCGTACGCAAACCACGCGCAACTACGAATTGGATCACACCATCAGCCACACCAAACCGTCGCTTGGAACGATCAGACGCCTTTCAGTTGCGGTTGTTATACGCACTCCGGAGCCGAGTGGTGATGCGAGTCCCGCCGATCCGAATGCTGAGGAGATTGCGGCCGGCTATTCGAGTGAGCAACTCGAAAAGATGACGCAATTGGTGAAGGATGCGATTGGCTTCGATCCCGCGCGCGGCGATACCGTTAGCGTCGTCAGCGTCGAATTCATGGTGCCACCGACACCGGCAGCCCTTCCTGAGGTGCCGATCTGGAAGCAACCTTGGGTGTGGGATGTGGCCAAACAAGTACTCGGTGCGTTGTTTGTCTTGTTGTTGGTCTTCGGTGTCTTACGCCCGACGATGAAGTCGCTAATCGGCCGTAGTGGTGTCGGTCCCGGCGCCGTCACCGTCGCCGCCGATGGGTCCGTGGTTGCGCTGCCGTCCGCTACGACCTCAGCTGCGGCGCCGCCCGCGGGAGGATTGGATGAGCCGGAAATATCGATGATCGAAGGTCCAGAAACGCCGCGTGATGTCGAAGGCGTGCGTCAATACGTCAAAACGGAACCCAAGATCGCGGCACAGGTCGTCCGCAGTTGGGTGGGGAATGAAATTTGAGTCTCACGAAACGACTTGGCGGTTCCGATAAGGCGGCGATATTTCTGATGACGCTGGGCGAGAGTGTCGCCGCCGAGGTGATGAAACACTTGGGGCCGCGCGATGTGCAGAGTATTGGTATTGCGATGTCCGCGCTCGACAACGTGTCTAAGGAAATGGTCGAGGCCACGATGAAAGATTTCATCGCCCGCATGCAAAAGCAGACGTCGATCGGGGTCGGTTCGGACGAATACATCCGTAACGTATTGACCGACGCACTCGGCGAGGAGAAGGCGAATGCGATGATCGATCGGATCCTGGTCGGCGGTGACGCCAAAGGTCTGGAGTCGCTGAAATGGATGGATCCGCGCAGTGTCGTCGAACTGATCCGCTACGAACATCCACAAATAATTGCTATTGTATTGTCCTATCTCGATGCCGATCATGCGGCGCAGGTGCTCGAACACCTGCCGGACACCGGACGTGCGGATCTCTTGATGCGTATTGCGGCGATGGATAGCGTGCAACCGGCCGCCATGAAGGAGCTCAACGAGATCTTGGAGATCCAGCTACGCGGCGGTGGCAGTGGTGGGGCGGGACGCCAGTCGGCGGCCCTCGGCGGGATAAAATGCGCCGCGGAGATCTTGAATTTCGTCGACCGCGCCTCTGGAACAGAGATTACCGAGCAGATAACGGAGGCCGATGCGGAAGTCGCCGAACAGATCCAGGACTTGATGTTTACCTTCGACAATCTGGTCGAAATCGACGACCGCGGCATCCAAGTGCTGTTACGCGAGGTCTCTACCGACAACTTGGTACTCGCCCTAAAGGGTACCGACGATGCGATTCAGGAAAAGATCTTCGCGAATATGTCGTCGCGTGCCGCCGATATGTTGCGTGACGATCTCGAAGCGAAAGGCCCGGTTAAACTCTCCGAAGTGGAGTTTGCGCAGAAAGAAATCCTCGTGGTTGCTAGACGTCTCGCCGACGACGGCACAATTAGCCTCGGTGGCCCGGGCGGTGAGGAGATGATCTAATGCGTTCTCGCGTTATGCCGCAAGATTCACTCGAAGGCGTGCGTCCTTTCGATTTGCCGCTGATGGAAGGCATGGTGGTTACCGAACAGGGTAGCGTGTCCAATACCAGCATACCGACCGCTAAAAGTCTCGAAGCCTTGCACAAAGAGGCCTTTGATGAAGGTTTCGCGCTCGGGCACAGCCGTGGCCTGGAGCAGGGAACGGTTGAGATGACACAGAAGATCGAGCAATTCGAGCAGCTGCTAGAGTCCCTGGCGACACCGTTTAAGGTACTCGACGACGACGTCGTCAGATCGGTTGCCGATCTTGCGATCCTCATTGCGCGACACTTGGTACGGCGCGAACTCAAGATCGACCGTGGTGAAATCGTCGCGGTGGTACGCGACACCATGCAGCATTTACCGGTCGCGGTCCGTAACCCGAGGATCAGACTGCACCCCGAAGATATCGAGATAGTCAAAAACGCGTTGGCTATTGGCGAAGAATCGCGCAGCTGGCACCTGCAACCCGATCCGCTGGTGACGCGCGGCGGTTGCATCGTCGAAACCGATGCCTCGCGCATCGATGCCTCGGTCGAGGCGCGCCTGGCTGCGATCGTATCGAAAATGTTCGGCGGCGAACGGGAGGGGGATCGTGTTGAGGGATCATAGCCCGCCGAGCGCTGTGGATCAGCCCCGTTCAACGTGGCGCGTTACCCGATCAGCACAACGAGGTCTGCACCATGCGTGCTGATCGCAGCGAGTATTGGGTGCGCAGCATGCAATCTTTTTTCACCGAACTTAAGCAACCGCCGGCGGTCGTCGTGGAGGGCAAGTTGAGCCGTATGGTGGGGCTGACCTTAGAGGCGGTTGGTTGTCAGGCCGCGATTGGCGATCGCTGCGATGTGTTCAACAACCGCGACGAACGCGTTGAAACCGAGGTTGTCGGTTTTGCGGGCGACCGATTATTTCTCATGCCGACGGGGCGGCCACGCGGTCTCGCACCCAACGCGCGGGTGATCCCGAGCGGCGGTGCGGGTGATGTCGGCGTCGGCCCCGGTCTGCTCGGGCGGGTTATCGACGGCGCCGGGCAGCCGCTAGACGGCGCCGGGCCGCTCCGTTTAGTCGGACGCTGGCCGCTGCACGGAACGCCGACTAATCCATTGGACCGTAGTCCTATTCGCGAGCAGTTGGATGTCGGCGTACGTTCCATCAATGCCTTATTTAGCGTTGGCCGAGGACAACGGCTGGGACTGTTCGCCCCCAGCGGGGTCGGTAAAAGTGTGCTCCTCGGTATGATGACGCGCTATACCAATGCTGATGTGATCGTCGTTGCTCTGGTCGGCGAACGCGGTCGCGAAGTCAAGGAATTCATTGATGACATTCTCGGGCGGGAGGGTTTGGCACGCGCAGTGGTTGTCGCGACGCCGGCTGATAATCCACCGTTGATGCGTCTGCACGGCGCCTACATCGCCACCAGCATTGCGGAATATTTTCGTGCCCAGGGTAAACATGTGTTACTGCTAATGGATTCTTTGACCCGCTACGCCCAGGCGCAGCGGGAGATCGCCCTGACGATTGGTGAGCCGCCGGCGACGCGCGGATACCCCCCATCGGTGTTTGCGCGAATGCCGCAACTGGTTGAACGCGCGGGTACCGGTATCGCCGGGCACGGGTCGATCACCGCGTTTTATACGGTGTTAACTGAGGAAGACGACAGCAATGACCCGGTGGCGGAGTCGGCACGTGCAATTCTCGACGGTCATATTGTGTTGTCGCGTAAGCTGGCCGAGCGTGGAATATATCCTGCCATCGATATTGAGGCCTCGATCAGCCGCACAATGCCGCAAGTCGCTCTACCTGAGCAGCAGGAACTGGCCAAGCGATTCCGACATTTTTATGCATTGTACGAAGACAATCGGGATCTGTTTAACGTTGGCGCCTATCAACGCGGGGCCAATCCCGAATTGGATGCGGCAGTTGATCTGCATCCAATATTCGATACTTTTCTTGCCCAGAACATGGGTGAAGCTGTGGGCCTCGACGCCGCGCGTGAGGCCTTGGCGCAGATCCTCGCAGGACCTGAAAGCGCCGATGTGGCGGCGGCCGAAGGCGCCTCCAGGTGACCCGATCACGGCGCATGCGGCGCATTGCCGTGCTGTCACGCAACGCCGAGAGGGTCGCCGCACAGGCCCTGTCCAGCGCGCAGCGGCAACTCGACCAACACCACAAACAGCTCAACGAACTCATGACCTATCGTGAGGAATATCGGGCAGCGCTGCGCAGCGGAACGGCCGCGCCGATGAACGCCTTCCAGGCGCAGAAGCTGCGGGCATTTATCACCCAGGTCGACAGGGTCATCGACGGGTTGCAGACCAAGATCCGGCAGGCCTCCCAGAGCTACGATGGCGAGCGCGCCGCCTGGGTCCAGCAATTACGGCGGGCCAAGGCGCTTGATGGGGTCGCCGATCGCGCCCGAAAACTAGAACAAAGTGCGTCCGACGCACGCGCCCAGCGCGAAATCGATGATCGCCGGCCGATGAAATTCGGCGTGTAGGGATCGGGGATCGGGGATCGGGGATCCGGATCCCCGATCCCTGAAGCCGTCATCTATTGCCGATCGTGCGCCAATGCCCGTCCCGTAGCTGGGTCTCGAAATAGGCGATCGTCGTCTTGAGACCCGCGTCAAGTTCAATCTTCGGCGCCCAGCCCAATTCCTGGTGCGCGCGGCCGATATCGGGGCAGCGCTGGCGTGGATCGTCGCTCGGTAGCGGTCTGACGGTGATCACCGAACGAGAATTGGTCATTTCAATAATCGTTTCGGCAAGTTTACGGATCGTAAATTCGTTTGGATTGCCGAGGTTGATCGGTCCGATGATGGCGGGCGCGGATTCCATCAGACGTACCAAGCCGTCGATCAAATCGTCGACGTAGCAGAACGATCGTGTTTGGCTGCCGTCACCATAGACAGTGATGGGTTCGTTGCGTAGCGCCTGAACAATAAAATTCGAAACGACGCGACCGTCATTGGGGTGCATCCGTGGCCCATAGGTATTAAATATCCGTGCGACCTTTATCGGCAACTGGTGTTGTCGATGGTAATCGAAAAACAGCGTTTCGGCGCAGCGTTTACCCTCGTCGTAACAGGCCCTGGGTCCAATCGGGTTGGTATTGCCCCAATAGGTTTCAGTTTGCGGGTGCACGGTGGGGTCGCCATAGACCTCACTCGTCGACGCCTGTAGGATCCGTGCACCTACCCGTTTGGCGAGGCCAAGCATGTTGATCGCACCGTGCACGCTGGTTTTCGTCGTCTGTACGGGGTTATGTTGGTAGTGCATGGGCGAGGCGGGGCAAGCTAGGTTGAAGATTCGATCCACTTCCAAATAAAGCGGGAAGGTGACGTCGTGGCGGATCATTTCGAAATACGGGCTGTCGAATAGCGTCGCTATGTTGTCTTTAGTTCCGGTATAGAAATTATCGACGCACAAGACGTCATGGCCTTGCGCGATCAAGCGGTCGCAGAGATGCGATCCCAGAAATCCGGCGCCGCCGGTAACTAGTATGCGTTGCCGGGTGGCCAGGGGAATGCCGTTGAATTCGCTCACGGTGGTTATCTGTATGCTGGTTGCGAGTATTCGCAAAGAGTAAGTAAAATTCCGCACTATGTCGAATTTAAACGAATGGTTGTGGTGCTGGTGGGGCGCGTTACGGCGCGCGTTTCTCGCTCGTTGCCGAACAAGCCGTGGTCGTTAACCGGTCGAGTCGCATAACACGCCTTCTGCAGCGCGCGCTGGTTGCGGGAATTGGGTTGGTGGTGTTCGCAGTGGTCGTTTCTTCCATCATGCTGGCACGGTTCGATGGCGACGGCATTCGCCGCGATACCTTGGCGGCGCTAGAGGCGGTAAGCGGCCGCCAATGGACCTTAGGCGACGCAGTGATGTTCAAACCAGGCGTAGCACCGGTGCTCGTGTTATCCGATCTCCGAACGCCAAACGTGGTCTGGGCGACGCGTCCCGATCTCTTGTCGGTCACGCGAATTGAAATCGAAAGCGACTGGATGTCGGTGCTCAGACGTCGACCCCGGATCGTCGCGCTGCGCCTCGAAGGCTTGGAATTGAATCTTGAAACTGGTCTCGAAGATAACAATAACTGGGGCACGCCTGTGCCCACGATCACGCCCGCCAATACGGCCACCGTTAGCGCGCAAGGCTTGAGCGAACTACACTCGATAGAACTCAAGAACACTCGCATACGGTTTCGTAGCGGCTGGGGTGACATTGAAAAGACCTATCGCATCGAATCGATCGAGTTGCGTTCAAGCGGCGTTGACTCGCCGCTGGTCGTATCGGTGAAGGCCCAAGTGAACGAGTGGCCGGTGTCATTTTCCGGTGAACTCGGATCGCCTGCGGCGATGATTGGTGGCGGCACGTTTGGTGTGGCGCTTGAGGGCCGCTATAGTGGCCACGAAAGCGATGCCGAGATGCAACTAATTGGCCAAGTCGGTGCGCTTAGCGGCTTGCGCGATATCCATCTCAAATTTTCCTTAAAGGCGAATTCGCTGAATGACGTTGGTTCGATTTCCGGCTTTGCGCTGCCCCGCGATACTCCGATTTCGATCACCGCGGTGGTGACCAGCTCGGATGTCGGCCTCAATCTGGAAGACTATGTATTGCGTATCGGCCAGGCGATCATTCGGCCGTCCGCCGCGCCACAGCGTCGATAGCGCTTATTGTTGACAGGCTGCCGAAGCCCGGCTCCCGGTTATAGGGATCCCGAAGCCTGAAGCCTGAGAACTATTGGCACGCCGATTGCATTTCCTACCGCAACGGTTGAGGAATCGCCAAGCCAATGTCTAGAACCCAGTCAATAATGGCCCCCCACGAGGCGGGATCGTGAGCGAAACGGCGCCACTAGGCGCGGTCGCGACGACGCTGAAGCCGACGGATTTCGGTGCTTTTAAGCCGCCGGCCGATGCAGCGCCGGCCTTCGATGCGGTGATTGCTTCGATGGGTTTCACGGCATTACCCACATCGGGGCAACTCGTGGTTCAACCGGCGGCAAGTGCCGGCCGAACGCCCGCCCAATCCGGCAAGGTCGTGCCGCTACAAATACCCAGGGAATTACCACCGGTATCGGCCTCAGCAGAATTTGGTGCACGCTCGGCACACGAGGGGATGGCGGCATTGCGTCAAGCCGAGGCCCTAACACTGCGTATCACACCGGCCGTCGAAGCGCCGTTCGATGGAGTGCGAAGAGCAGGCGCAAATCCCGCAACAATGAACGTCCCACGGCCCTTGCAGAGCGGGCAAACAGCGCTGGCAGAACGGATTGTAGAGTTGACACCGACGCTTTCGCCAGGCGGTCCGAAGGGAGCAGCAATCTTCGCACCGCGCACACTGGCGAGCGCCGTTGTCGAATCGTCGGCAGGGTCGCATTTCGATCCTGTGCTGCCGGCAAACGAGCCACCGATCGTTCAGGGGACTGCCGTCAGTGAGGCGCCGACGTCGGTAGTTTCCGCCACCGCTGTTAACCCTGCCGGCCCCGTTGCGGGTTTCGCGCCGAACGCTGAAGTCTCGGTGGGACTTCATCACCCGCGTTTCGCCGAGGGACTGTCCCAGCAAATCGTCCTGCTGGCGCACGGCGGCGTGCAGCAAGCCCGCATCACGATCAATCCGCCGGACTTAGGACCGGTTGATTTGCGCATTGTGGTGCGCAACGACGAAGTTGTTGTGCAACTGGCCTCGCCACACGCGGTGGTCCGTGACGCAATAGAAGAGGCGCTGCCTCGGCTCCGCGAGCAGTTTGACAGTGCTGGATTGCGTCTTGCCGACAGCGAGGTCTTCAGCGAACTGCCGCGACGCTCCGCGCAGCAACATGATATGGACGAACGCTTTGGCGCCGAAGCGAATGCCAGCGAACTTGCCGCGGCCGAGTCAGCCGGACCGCCTGTGGTGCGGATCAAAAACGGGCTCGTCGACGCCTACGTCTGATCCGCTTTTTCCGACACCGTCCCT
>Ga0114950_10002054_pt1 | contig 15471 bp, 14 predicted proteins | sample N075metaG_FD_83503 | JGI IMG/M metagenome (GOLD analysis project Ga0114950, IMG submission 83503) | Deep subsurface microbial communities from Kermadec Trench to uncover new lineages of life (NeLLi) - N075 metaG | ecosystem: Environmental > Aquatic > Marine > Ocean trench > Sediment | place... | reverse complement strand
CGCTACGTCGAGGCTGTCAGCAGCGGGGTTCATGGTCGATGACCTCGCTCGGTGGGCTGGCTCAGGCAGTTTGAAAAGCGCGGGCGCGGTACAGGAAGTCGACGATGTTGCCCTCGTGCGGCTGCAGCCAGTTGAGCTGGATGGTGGGCACGGGGCCGAGGTTCAGGCGGTCGATGTGGGTGGGGTCGAGCAGCGCGGCACGGAACTCATCGTCGTGGGTGATGCCCGTGGCCACCAGGGTGTCGCCGATGGCGCCGATCATCCTGTCCTGCGGGCAGTCGACCACGGTGACGAAGGGGAACATGTATTCCTTGCCGGCGGCGGGGGAGTCGGGCGACGTGGCGTGCAGCACGGTGGGGCGCAGGTAGTCGCAGCGCTGCTGAGGAACCCAGCGGTCGCCGTCGCGGAAGTGGGCGGTCACCTCATTGACGCCGTCGAGATCTGCAGTCTGGTCGATGTCGGCGGAGATGGTCTCGGCTTGGCCCGGCACCGTGAAGGCGGCGAGCTTGGCCTCGGGGTCGTCGGGTGGCAGGGGGGCAATGGGCCCCAGTCGCGCCGCCAGCGCCTCGGCAATCTCGGCGCCGTGGCGCGACACCCAGATCCCCGAGCAGTTGATGCACGAGCGCCCGCTGTTGATGAGCACCGAGTCGACCATCAGGTCGAGGTGCTGTTCCCAATCATCAACCGTGTCATCGCCGAAGAGAATCTTGCTGAACCCGGGTCCGTGTACCTGCACGTCGGCGTTGCCCTTGTACTGTTCGACCGTCGGCAGGCCCCCGAAGATCAGGCTGCGCTTGCAGCTCTTGAGCACCGCGGCGCCGATGTCGCCGCCGCCCGGATAGATGGCGATGGCCTGGCGCGGCACACCGGCGGCGAAGAACGCCTGCGCCATGCGCCACGGCGTCCACGGTTCCTGCGGGCCGGGCTTGAGCACCAGGCCGATCTGCAACGGCACCACCGGCAGCCACAGGCTATGCACGCCGGGGGAGTTGGAGGGCAGCACCATGCCGAGCACCGGGGTGATCGCCTGGTAGCTGCGCATCAGCCCGTCTTCCTCGCCGTAGCCCTCGGCGAGCAAGTCGTAGGGGAGCTTGCGGGTCAGCGCGCCCAGGATGTTCTCCATCTGCTCGAGGACGAACTTGAGCTTCTCCATGTTGGCGCGGCACATGTGCTCCGGCATGCCGGTGGTGGCGGATTGCTGCACCACGAAGTCGTCCGCCGTCTGGGTGCCGTCGCCCAGCGGCAGCTCGGCGCTCATGAACAGGTCGCCGGCTTTCTGCACCATGCCGATGAGCTCGGGGATGGGCACCTCACGGAGCGCATCGCGGGCTCTCTGCGCCTTGCGCAGGTCGCGCTCGACCAGGCCACCGTTGGCCTGGCTGACCTCGGCGAGCTCCTCGCCGGTGGCGAAGTGAACGACCTTTTCGGTTTCGAGACTCTGGTAGGGTTCCCCCCACCGGAGCACGGGAAAGTGGATCATGCGGGGCTCCGTTGGTGAGCGATGATCTTAGCCTACAGCCGGAGGTGAGGATGTCCGTGCGGCCCTGTGCCGTTGTTGTGCTGATCATGGCCGGCGCACTGTCGGCCTGCGCCCCGGCGGCCGAGCCATTGCGCGACGCCGCTCCGGTTCGCAATGTCGTCTGGATCATCGTCGACGATCTCGGCTGGCGCGACATCGGCATCGCCGGCTCTACGTTCTACGAGACCCCGCACATCGACCGGCTGGCGCTGGAAGGGGCGCGCTTCACGCAGTTCGATACGGCGTCGGCGGTGTGCTCGCCGACGCGCGCCAGCTTCATGACCGGCAAGCACCCGGCGCGCGTACAGATCACCAACTGGATCGGCGGCGAGCAAGCCGGGAGATTGCTGCAGGCCGAATACTTGCGCCAGTTGCCCCTCGATGAGGTCACTCCCGGCGAGGCCTTCAAGGAGGCCGGCTACGTCACCGCCTACATGGGCAAGTGGCACCTCGGCGACGGTGACTATCTTCCCGATGCCCAGGGCTTCGACATCACCGTGGCGGTCAACGGCGCCGGCCAGCCGGCGAGCTACTTCTACCCCTATCATCGAGAGAACGCCTCCGCCCAGGACGTTCCGGACCTCGACGACGGCGCCGAGGGTGAGTATCTGACCGACCGGCTTACCGACGAGGCGGTGGATTTCCTGCACACCTACGCCGCCCAGCCGTTCTTTCTGGTGTTGTCGCACTACGCCGTCCATACGCCGTTGCAGTCGAAGGAGGATCTCACCACCAAGTACGAGGAAAAGGCGGCGACGCTGCCGGCCCCGGGTGAGCCGTTCGCGCCCGAGAGCGGCCGCGCGATCAGCAAGCAGCGCCAGGATCACGCCATCTACGCGGGCATGATCGAGAGCACCGACGACAGCGTCGGGCGCATCCTCGATACCCTCGACGAGCTCGGCCTGGCGGACAATACCGCGGTGGTGTTGGTCTCCGACAACGGCGGCCTGAGCACGCTGCCCACGGGGCGCACCAGCATGCCCACCTCCAACCTGCCGCTGAGGGCCGGCAAGGGCTGGCGGTATGAAGGCGGCGTCCGCGCGCCGCTCATCATCAGGTGGCCGGGCTTGACCGATGCGCCCGGCGCCGCCCTGATCGTGGACGTTCCCGTCACCAGCATGGACCTCTACCCGACGCTGCTCGACATGGCAGGCCTCGAACCGCGCCCCGAGCAGCACGTCGACGGCCTCAGCCTGGCGCCGCTGCTGCGAGGCGCCGTGTCGCTGGAGCGCGAGGCGTTGTTCTGGCACTTCCCCCACTACCATGGTTCCGGGAATCGACCCTCCGGGGCAGTGCGCGTCGGCGATCTCAAGTTGATCGAGTGGTTCGAGGACGGGCGCGTCGAGCTCTACGATCTGGCCACCGATCCGGAGGAGGCTCACGACTTGAGTAACAGCGACCCGAGCGAGGCGGCGCGACTGCGCGAGATCATCGGTCGCTGGCGCGTCAACGTGAACGCGCAGATGCCGACCGCCAATCCCGTTGCGACGCGGGAGCGATGACGCAGCGTCTGCGATTGGCGGACGCCGCGGCGCCCGTGGCCGTCTCATCTTCATGAGGGATCAGAGGCCAACGATGTCATTGTGACTGCATTGCTGGCATAATGACTGCATGTCCGTGCAAATCACCATACGCAACGTTTCCGAGGCAGTTCGCGACGAGCTTGCTTCGCGCGCCGCGCTGGAAGGAAAGTCGATGCAGGAATTTCTGCGTGCCGAGCTCGAATGCCTGGCAAGCCGCCCGCCGATAGGGAAATGGCTCGAGCAGGTGCGTGCGCGCAAGCGCGCGGCCGGTACGCGCCTGGCACCGCAGGACATCCTCGATAGCCGAGACGCGGATCGCCGCTGATGCCGGTTGTCGATGCCTCTGTGCTCGTGGCCGCGACCGCCGACGCCGGGCCGGAAGGGGCGTGGGCGGAGCGCGTGCTAGCCGGTGGAAACCTCATCGCGCCGCACCTCGTGCTTGCCGAAGCGGCCAACGTCCTGCGACGCCTCGAGCGAGCAAAGCTCTTGAGCCGTCTCGAAGCAACCGCGGCGCACGCCGACCTCATTCGCCTGGACCTGAAGCTCGTTCCGTACGAGCCGTTCGCCGAACGGACATGGGAGCTGCGCGCCAACCTCTCCAGCTATGATGCCTGGTATGTGGCGGTCGCCGAGCTTGCCGACATGCCGCTGGCGACGTTGGACCGGCGGTTGACGCGCGCCACCGGGCCGGATTGTGAGTTCTTGTTGCCGCCCAGCTAGCCTGGATATCTCAACGGGTCACGGCTGCGCGAGCGCGTTGGCGCCAGTTCGCGCTCAACCTGGCTTCTTGAAAGGCCCGGCGGCTCGTCGGGCGGCGCCGGTCTTGAAGTGCGCCGTCAGTAGACCCAATAGGGGATCGGGGGCCGACCGGTGAGCCTGGTCGCCGTCGTGCATAGACGCCGTGGCGGGGTGGGCGCTATCCTGCCGTAATCTCCTCCGGGGAAGACCCGACCCACCGAAACGCACGACTTGATGCCCATGGTTTGATGATCGACGATCAACCCGGTCAGTTCGGCGAGCAGCGGTCGCGTCGCGGTCGCGTCAGGCATGAGCTCAAGTACGTACTCCGCGCCGCCGGCCGTGGAGAGCTCGGGCGCCAGCGTCGCCCAGCACATCGTCTATCAGTTTGTCCGCAAGGCGTACGGACCGGTCGCCCTGGTGACCCAGATCGTGAGATTACATCTGGATCCGTTTTTGGGGGTCAGGTCAGTCAAGTAGTAGCGTGCTTTTCGCGCCAGCTGTCCCAATCGACGACGCGGGAGTCCTTCAGCATCAGGTCGTTGGGAGTCAGGCTGTCGCAGAAAACCACCAGATTGAGACAATTCCATCGCGCACTGGGAGCGATGACCCCATCGAATCCGAGAAACGCGGCGGCGTCGCCGATCTCTCGGGTTCGTGCATAGAGAAAGCCCGAGTACCCCTCGGCGCCGACCCCTAGGGGCTCGAGTGTGCGGAGGTCCGCAAACCTCAGAGCGTGCCGCGTGGTGACGTCGATCTCGTTGATGGTAAACGTGACGGTCTGCGGGAATACGGGTTGCCTCGACAGGTGGAAGTACATCTCGGCGACCGCGCCGTCCGCCTCAAAGGACGTGTACAGCACATCGAAATGCCCAAGATCCCAGCGGCCGAGTGACGGACCGCATAGCAGCGGGTGTCGCTCGCTGCGGACGACCCGCCACACCGTGTCGTGCACGGGAACCCGGGGCAATTCGTCGAGCGCGTCGAGGAGGTCAAGATCACGCGCTCGCCGCCGACCGCTCATCGGCTACAAATATGCCCCGGCCTCGAGCCGGTCGATGACCGCCAGCACCTCCTCTGTACGGCCCGCGTGGATCAAGTCGACAGCGCGCTCACGATGCAGCAGTGGGTGCGGCGCATGAAGCCACAGCCTCGCCTCGTCGGGCGAATAGAAGTCGGAAAGACACTCCACGACATACCGCAGGTCCGCAATCACGGTCTGCGTATGGAGCGGCGGAGACCCCTTCCCCGTGCTCCAACGCGAGACCGTTGGTGGAGAGACATCGACAATATTCGCTATGTCCGCGCCCCGCAGGCCACCGCGGCTACGCAGTTCATCGAGAATCCTTGCGACTGCGGTCGACATCGGAATCAGCTCCCTCGGGAAGAACCTTGCGATTTACTTTCATATATGTCAAGTACTGAAAGATAAGTGCACTGCACTGGAAGGGTTAGGAACGCAACGTGCGCCCAATCCGAACCCGCCCGCGTCGCTCTGCAGCCTCAGTACACCCCCACCGTGGTGGTCTTCGCGAAGCGGCTGAACGGTCGCAGGCCGCTGACCCCGTCCCACGGGTAAGCCGCGTAGGGCGGCTCGCGCTCGCCCTCGTCGCGCTCCGGGAAGCGCGGCAGGAAGAACTCCTTGGTAAGCGTGGTCAGCACCACGCGGCCGGTCTCGCCGTAGGCCACCACCCGGTCGAGATCGTCGGGATCGACCACCTGGATGGCGGCGCGGGGCTGCGGCGCGTAGTAGGTGATCTTGTAGCCGTTGTCGGGGCCGCTCGGCGAGCTCGCCGCCAGGCCCATGAGGGTATTGCCGTAGGTCGGCGTCATGTACACGCCCTCGAGCAGCTCCTCTTGCGCGAAGCGGTTCCACTGCGGGGTGAACTCGGTGCCGCCCGAGAAGATCCCGGTAATGCCGGCCGCACCGATGCTCGAGCCTTCTTCCTCGAGGCGCAGTGCCAGCGCCTCGAGCAACTTCGGCGTGGTGAACAGACACTTGATGTCGTGGCCCGCCGACAGCACGGTCAGCGCTTGATCGATGACGTGGTCCTGGTAGGCCTTGAGGTGCTCGGTCCACCCCTTCTTGATCAACTTGATGACCCAGCGCGGATCGAGGTCGACGCAAAAGCAGATGCCGCCGCGGAACTGCGCCAGGTGCTCCACCGCCAGGCGTAGGCGCCGCGGCCCGCTGGGCCCGAGCATGAGCCAGTTGGAGCCCGGGGGGAAGTGCTCGTCGGGGAGGGTCTCGGAAAACAGCTCGTAGTCCGTACGGAAGTCGTTCATCGACACGCGGCTCTTGGGGATGCCGGTGGTGCCGCCGGTCTCGAACACGTACACGGGTTGACCCGCGAGGCCCTTGGGCACCCAGCGCTCCACCGGTCCGCCACGCATCCACTCGTCGTCAAAGAGGCCGAACTTCGCCAGGTCGTCGAAGCCCTGCACCTCCCGTCGCGGGTCGAAGTCGGCCTTTTCGGCGAAGTCGAGCCAGAAGGAACAGCCGGTTGCGGGATCGAAATGCCACTCGATCATGTCGCGCACCTGCGCGTCGAGTTGTTCGCGTGCCGTGCGTACCCTGGCATCGAGCTCGCTGTCGATGGTGGAATCTGCTGTCGTCATTGGCGTGCTCCGCGTTGTCGTTCGCCGTGCTTCGCTGCGTCTAGCGGGGGGGGATCGCTCCCGGGCAAGTGCTCTCTTCGGGTTGCTAGCCCCGGCTAGCGGTCGATAGGGGCCCAATCGTAACGTGCTAGCATCGGCGGCGCACAAGGAGAGCGCTCGATGGTAGACGCCGAACTGCTGGAAATCCTCGCCTGTCCCGAAGACAAGACCCCGGTGCGACTTGCGCAGCAAGCGGAGCTCGATGCTCTCAACGAGCGCATCCGCGCCGGTGGGGCGACCAACCGAGGCGGCGAAGAGGTCAGCGATGAAATTTCGGAAGGGCTGATCCGCGCGGACGGCAAGTACCTGTATCCGGTCCGCGACGACATCCCCATCATGCTGATCGACGAGGCCATTCCGCTGGCCCCGTGAGCCGCGTCATGACCGCGTGGTGAGCCGCGTCGTGACCGCCCCGTGAGCCGCGTCATGAGCCGCGTCGTGACCGCGTCATGAGCAAAGACACACAGCCCGACACGCAGCTGCTTTCCACCCCCGAGGAGACGCAGCGTCGGGTGGCACGCGCCTTCCTCGAAGAATCAGGCGAGTCTATCGCCGGCGAGGATACCCGGCGTCTGTTGCAGGCGCGGCTCAAGCTCGCCGCCGCGGCTCTGTTGGCGCTCACCGTGGCGTTTCTGGTGCGCGATTTCTTTATCGGCTTCGAGACCGGAGCGCGAAGCGTCGGCATCGGGCAGCTGGTTCTGCTGGCTGCGGCGCTCGTGGTGCTGGTGCGCGGCACGCGGCCGGGCCTGACGTCCCTGCGGCTGATCGAGCTGGTGGTCTTCGGCGTGCCCGCCTTCCGACTGGTCTACCTGAGCTACCGGATCATCCTCGAGAACGCGCGCCTCCGGGACGCGGTCGAGGTGCTGGCGGAGATGCAGGATACGACGTTGGCGTTCTTCGCCTTGATCACGTTCTACGGCATGTTCGTTCCCAACACCGTGCGCCGCGCCGCGGTCATCATCGGCACCTTCGGCGTTGTCTTCATCTTGCTGTTGCCGGTGATGAGCTTTCGCGACCCGATCGCCTGGCAGTTCATCTGGGAGGCGGTCGACGTGGAGCGGCGCTCGTCGATGGTGCTGATGGTCATCTTCGCGGTGGGCATTTCGATCACCGCCAGCTCGATCATTCACACGCTGCGCAGCGCGGTGATCGAAGCCCGGCAGATGGGCCAGTACCGGCTCATCGAGTCGATCGGAAAGGGTGGAATGGGCGAGGTGTGGAGGGCGGAACACGCATTGCTGGCGCGCCCCGCGGCGGTGAAGCTGATTCGCCCCGAGGTGCTCGACCCCAGCGATCCCGACAAAGCCGAGTCGATGATCCGCCGCTTTGAGCGCGAGGCGCAGGCCACCGCCAACCTGCGCTCGGTGCATTCGGTGGAGCTCTACGACTTCGGCATCACCGATTCCGGCACCTTCTACTTCGTCATGGAGCTACTCGACGGCATCGACCTGGAGACGCTGGTCAAGCGGCATGGACCGTTGCCGCCGGCACGGGTGCGCTATCTGTTGCGGCAAGTGTGTGACTCACTGCAGGAGGCGCACGACAAGGGCCTGGTGCACCGCGACGTCAAACCCGCCAACATCCTGACCTGCCGCCTGGGCGGCGAGTACGACTTCGCCAAGGTGCTCGACTTCGGCCTCGCCAAGCACAGTGAGCCGGAGCTCGCGGAGCAAGACGCCAAGCTGACGCGCGAAGGGATGGTTATCGGAACGCCCGCCTACATGCCCCCCGAGACTATTACCCAGGGCATCTCCGACGCGCGCTCCGATATCTACGCGCTGGGCTGCGTCATGTACTGGACACTCACCGGCGGGCTCGTCTTCGAGGGCTCGGCGGCCATGAGCATGGTGGTGCGCCACACTCAGGAGGCGCCCGAGCGCCCGTCGCGGCGCAGCAAAGCAAGCATCCCTCAGTGCATGGACCGCATCGTCCTGGCGTGCCTCGAAAAAGACCCCGCGGCGCGCCCGCAGAGCGCCGCCGAGGTCAAGCACTTGCTCGATGCGTGCGAGCTCGATGACACCTGGACCGAGGCCGACGCCAAGGAATGGTGGGCGCGGCAGGGCTGACCTTCAACCGGCGACACTTCGAGGTGTTCGGTGGCCTGACGGTCACGGATTGGCGCACATCTGTCTAGCAGGCCTGCTAGCGACGCCCAAGAAGGCGACCCTTCACCATGGCCTTTTATTGCTGGGGCGTAGCCTCGATCTCCAGCGCGAACAAGCGGTTGCGGCTCAGCACGTAGAGCACGCCGTCCTTGGCAACCGGCGTTGTGTACACTGCCGCCCCCATGTTGAATTCGCCCAGTTCCACCAGCTCGCGACCGTGCTGCAGCACCACCACGTCGCCGTCTTCGTCGCCCAGGTAGACCCTGCCGTCGGCTACGAACGGTGAGCCCCAGACGGCGGCAAAGGCGTCGTAGGTCCACAGGCGCTCGCCGGTTTCGAGGTCGTGGGCGTACAGGAACCCGGAGAGGTCGGCGATGTAGACGATGCCGTCGGCGATCGCCACCGTCGACATGGTGCGGTTGATCTGGTCCCCGCCCAGGTGCCAGACGACGTTGGTCTCGGTGACGTCGCCACTGCCGCTGGCGTCGATGACCCAGAAGTTGCCCGGCGCCTCGCCGTGCTCGGGGTCCTGGCCGACACCTACGAAGACCTTGCCGTCGTAGATCACCGGCGTCGACAGCACGTTGTTGCGCGTGCCGCGGCCGCCCAGCGTCCACAGCGAGCCCTTCGGATTGAGGTCGAACTTCCAGATGAGCTCGCCGGTCTCGGGGACGAAGCTGTACAGCCATCCGTCTCCCCCCGGGAAGATCACTTGAGGCCGGTCGTTGACGACGCCGTAGGCGGGGTTGGTCCAGGTGCCGTGCAGGATGTTCTCCCCCGGTATGGCGCTGTCCCAGATTAGCTCCCCGGTGTTCTTGTCGAGTGCCACGAAGCTGGCGCCGAACGGCGACGGAATGGTGATGTGGCCCTCGTCGACCCCGTTGCCGGTGCTGGCGAAAACGATGTCGCCGACCACCAGCGGCGAGCTCGTCGCCAGGTTGTGGGGAAAGGCGTCGACCTCGTTGATCATGTCGAACGACCAGAGCAGATCACCGGCGGTGTCGACCGCCGTTACGTGGGCCTGGTTGGAAACGTAGTAGACGCGGCCGTCGGCCACGAACGGCGTCGAGCACACCCCCTGCAGCGGCCAGTCGTTGACGCGCCCCGCCGGCAGCTTGGGGTGGGCGACCTGCCAGAGAAACTCGCCGCTTTGGGCGTCGAACGCCATCACCACGCCGCGGTCGCCGGTGGCGTCGGGATCGCGCAGGCCCTCGTTGTTGGTGCCCACGTAGACCTGACCGCCGTACACGGTGGGGCCGGCGTATGCCTGCGAGCCCACCGGCTGTGACCACTTCACGTTCATGCCGGAACCGACATCCCACTCGGCGGGCAAGCCGGTCTCCGCGGAGACCATGTTGCGCGACGGGGTGTTGCCGAACATCGCGGCTTGATCGGATTGCCCCGCCGGCGCCCCGTGCAGCGGTGCCCACCCGACGAGGGCGGCCAGAGCGACGGCCGCGCCCGTTGCACCCACGCGCTTCACGTTCCGTTGAGCAATACGTGTGAGGCATCCAGGTGTACGCATCATTGGTTCTCCATCACTTGTACGTTGTCGAAGAAGATATCCACCGGCGAGTAGCCGGAGATTCCGGGGGCGCCGTGGGCGATACGCAGTGGATCTCTTACCGTGACCGTCCACTCCTCGGGCTCCGGGGTGCCCCGCTCCCATACTTTGGCGCGCACCAGCGTGAAGTCGGTTTCGACGTCGACCCGAAGCTTCATGGTGTACCAGGTGTCCTCGTTCCATTCGAACGGCACCTGCGCGGCCTCGGGGAACTGTTTGACGAGGCGCAGCTCCGCCGCCCAGGCGCGCACCTCGAGCCGCTGGTAATTGCCCATCAACTCGAGCGTGTAGCCGCCGTTAATGAGGCCGAGGTCGGGACGACGTCGGCGCACGCGGCTTCCCATGAGGTCGGCTTGCACGGTGTAGCCGGTCATCGAATCGGGGCCCATGTAGATGACGTGGCGGTGCAGCCCGGCCGGCGACGGGCTCTTTTTCAGCACGTAGCCGCCGTCCATCTCGGCCGGCTGGTAGCGGCCGCCGCCCATCCATTCGGGCGGTTTGGCGCCGGACTCGAAGTTGGTCGCCCAGGGCAGCGAACCGAAGGCTCGCACCCGCGATGTGGCGCTGAGGCCGCCGAGCTCGGCGATGACCTTGCCGGCCTGGTTCTCGCCCTCGGTGGGGCGGAAGGTGCCGCTGCCGTCGATGGTGCCGCTGATGTTCTGCAGCAGCCAGGAGGCGCCCTGCTGGACTCCCAGCGGGTTGCCGTTGGCGTCGAAGGCGCGCACTTCGAAGGAAATTTCCTCGCCCGCCGCGGCGATGACTTCCGCCGGTACCACCTGCAGCCAGGCGGCCTCGCCGCTGCCGCTGGCAGTGGCAGTGTCCGAGCTCGCCGGGAGTCCCTCGCCGCTGTAAGGGGCCGAAGGATCGCCGAAGGCGAAGATCCCCGCCTCCGTACTGACGTAGACGCGGCCATACCCGATTGCCGGCGATCCGTAGATCTCCGCAGGGCGCTCCAGGCCCGCGTCTTGACCGGGAATTTTGATCTCTTCCGTATCGATGATCTCGGCGCCGTCCGCTGCGGGCCGCAGGATGTAAATACGCCCGTTGACCTCGGTGTAGTAGATCTTGCCGTCGCCATACACCGGCGAGCTCTTGCCCACCGTGCCGACGTTGATCTGCCACAGCTCGTCACCGGTCGTCGCGTCGAGCGCGATGAGGTTGGAGGAGTTGTCCACCAGGTAGAGCACGCCGTCGTGGTACAGCGGCGAGGCAAAGCCGATGCCGAGCGCCTCGGCGCGCCAGATCTCGCCGCTGGCGCTGATATCGCCCGAGCCGGTGGCATCGATCGCCACCACACGACCCATGGTCGCGGTGTCGATATTCTCCTCGCTGTGGGCAATATAGACCGTGGTGCCGACCACCACCGGAGTGACGTTGATGCCCCGCTTGCTGAGCTGGAACTCCCAGATCTTCTCGCCGGTGTTGACCGCGAGGGCGTACACCCAACCGTCGACGCCACCGGCGATCATCAGCCGTCGCCCGTTGATCTCTGCTACCACGGGGGTGCCCTGCGTGTTGGCGTCGGCCCACGGGCGGTTGGCCGGCATCGACACCCACAGCACCTCGCCGGTGAGCTTGTCGAACGAGAAGAAGCGGTGGCGTGGCGCGCCGTACTCGCCGTAGTTGGCGCCGATGACGCTGAGGATGACCTGGTTGCCGTCGATCACCGGGGTCTGCGTGCGCCCGCCGTATCCCGAGGCGCGCCCGGCGTCCTCGCCGAGGCGTGACTCCCACACGATGTTGCCATCCCGATCGAAGGCCACCAGCGGGCCGTCGACGCCGTGGTGGTATAGATAGCCGGTTTCCGGGTCGCCGGCGACGCTCGACCAGCCCACCCGGGCGAACGGTACGGTGGTGTTGTGGACGTTGAAGTCGTGCTGCCAACGCAACGTGCCGTCACCCGCGTCCCAGCACGCCACGGTGGCTCGCATGTCGGTAAAGTCGCTGCCGGCGCGGCCGTTGGCGCACACCCGACCGTCGAAGACCACCGGCGTCGAGCGGCCGACAAACGGCTGGCGCCAGATCATGTTGTCTCCGTCGATGGTCCATTCGGCCACCAGCCCCACGGCCGACGACTCGCCGGTGTTGCGCGGACCGCGCCAACTCGACCACTCCTCGGCCGCGCCGCCGGCGCAGGCGCTGCCGATCAGTGCCAGGGCGAGGGCTGTTGCGGTCAGCGGATGTCTCGCGGAAGATGCTCTCGGCTTGGACATACCAATCCTCTTCTTCGGGGTTTCGTGGAGATCAACGGCTGCTGCGCGCAAAGAAATCAACAGCCTCAGCTACGTTGTCGATAGAGAGATCGTATGTTCGACCGCCAAGGGTCGCAACCAAGCGTAGTCGGGCAGGGGCGTGCGCCCCGCCACCTTGAGATATTCCAGGCGGCCGTGCCTCGTTGAGATACCCGCGCAGCCCGCTAGCCGCAGTCCTCGCGGACCCTTGCGCCCGCTCGCTTCGGGACCCGTTGAGAAATGCAGGCTAGGGCCAGAAGACGTGCTGGAAAGCCCAGTAGAGGCCAATCACGCCGATTGAAGCGGACAGCGGCACGGTGATGCGGCTGCGGTACCAGCGTCGCCGACGGAAAGCTCCCAGGAGGACGAACGCCAGCGCGATCACCGTCAGCTGTCCGAGCTCGACGCCGGCGTTGAAGCTCAGCAGGGCGGTCAGGTACTCGTTGGGTGGCAGGCCGAGCTCGGCTAGCACGCCGGCGAAACCGAGGCCGTGGAGCAAGCCGAAGCCGAACACCACAGCCGGGCGCCAGGGCTTGAGCTCGTCGGTGACGACGTTCTCGAGGGCGATCCAGGCGATCGACAGGGCAATGAGCGGCTCCACGATGGACGGCGACAGGCTGACGATGCCGTAGGTTGACAGCGCCAGCGCCAGCGTATGCGCGGCGGTGAACGCGGTGATTTGCACCAGCAGCGGGCGCCAGGAGGTATTGAGCAGAAAGAGGCCGAGCACGAAGAGAATGTGGTCGATGCCCAGCGGCAGAATGTGCCGGAAACCGAGTCGCAGGTATTGGGTCGCCACTTCCCAGCGGCCGGCCTGTGGTGGCGGTCGGTTCAGGGGGTAGGGGGCGCTGCGATCGCCGCGCTGCAGAATCTGCCGGCTGGTGACCAAGTCGCCCAGGAGCTCGCCGAGCTGGTCATTGCTGGCAGCATTCGCTTCGTTTGCATCCTCTCCCATCGGGGGTCCGAAGCGGAGCATCTCGTCCAGTCGCTCCGGAGTAACGGCGTGTGCGCGTACATCGACGAACGTGATGTGAAGCGGCGGAAAGGCTCGCGATGCCTGCAGGGTGAGCTCGACGGCGCCGCGCGGGATGGTGCCGGCGAGCCGCGCGGTGAGTCCGAGCACAGTGTTGTTGGCGCGCGCCCGCGCGCTGCCGGCATCCGGAAAGGAGACCTCCGGCATGAACGTCTCGCCGTCGAAGCGCACGCGCACGCGGCGCAGAAACGTCTGTCGTAGGTCGGTCACGGTTTGGGCGAGCTCGTCTGCCGACAGCGCGTCGAGCGCCGCCATGAGCTCGGCGTCGTCGGTGTCCTGCGACACGCCCAGGGCCAGGGCGTCGAGATCGACCTGCATATCGACGCGGAAGCCGCCTGCGGGCAGCAGCACGGCGACCGTGCGGGTGAACCCCAGGTCGTGCGCCGTGGCGGGGCTCGCCGCGGTGCCGACGGCAGCGAAGACGGCGACGACGCCCGCCGCAGTGCGCACAATGGCGGCACGGGCGTACCCGCGTGGTGTCGAACATCGCCCCCGTGCCGCTGTGACCCGTTGAGAAATCCGGGTTGCTCTAGCAGGGAGCACCCTGCTAGGGCTCGTTGTCGACACTGCCGATGGCGTACAGGTGGGTGCGGCCCCGCAGGTAGATCATCCCGCCGACGATGGCGGGGGTGGTCAAGATGGGCTCATCGAGCGAGTTGTGCCCGGCGATAGAAAACTCCGGCCCGGTGGCGATCCAGAACGTGTCGCCCTCGGGCGTCGACAGCATGATCTTGCCGTCGACCACGAGCAGCGAAGACATCAGCATGCTCGCCGGCACCGGGATGCGGCCGCCTTGGTACGCCACATCGCCGGTGGCAGCGTCGATGAACGAGCCGGCGCCCTCACCGTCGTCGATCTGCAGGATCAGCACGTTGCCGTACAGCACCGGCGAGGTGCCGAGACCGACGCCGAAGCAGGAAAAGTCGCCGAGGTCGGTGCCCCACACCTGGTGGCCGTCGAAGTCGTAGGCGTACACCCCTTGCGAGCCGAAGTAGAAGTACACCCGCTCGCCGTCAGTGACCGCGGTGGCCGACGCGTACGATGCTCCCCGGTGGCGGTCGTCGTAGACGCGGCCCTCGTAGGCGACGTCGGACCACAGGACCTCGCCGCTGGCCCGGTCGAGCGCCATGACTTTCAGCGTGTGGCGGCGATCCGAGCCCATCGCCTGCGGGTGCTTGAACACCTGCCCGCCGATGTAGTGGGTGGGTGCGCCGGCGCCGGGGATGGTCTCTCCCTCGAGGGCGGTGGTGAGGAAGATAGTGTCACCCCATATCACCGGCGACGAGTGGCCGAGCCCCTCGATTTCCGCCTTCCAGACAATGTTCTCGGTCTCGCTCCAGCTCCTCGGGACGCCGGCATCTTCGGCGATACCGAGGCCGCCGGGGCCGCGGAACTGTGGCCAATTGTCAGCCGCGGAAACGCCTGCGGGCTCCCCGAGAGTAGCGGGAAAGGCGGCTTTCTCCGCCCCCGTGCCGGGCTCCGCCGCCGTGTGCCAGCTCAAAAGCGCGGCGACGGCGACGAGCGCCAGGACAGCTCCTTTGGAGGTCAGCTTCGACATTGGATTATTCCGAGGATTGGGGTCGCGGAATCAGACAGTTACCATTCTATCAGCGGTGCCGGCTCGGCCGTGGGCACCGGTGGGCAGGCCGTTCTTGGCGCCACGACCAGACCCTCTACATTTTCTCCACGAACTCTGGGCCAGGAGGTTTCCTGCGCCGGTTTCCTCGCCTCCGAGCTGGGGTTAGCGTTATCGTTGACGAAAAGCCCACATCAGGAGCGAAGCATGACGATCTTTACCGCCTTTACAACAGACCGGCAGTTCGACGTGATCCGCGGCCTTTCGTCGCTCGCCGCGGCTTTCTTGCTGATTTCACTGGTTGCCGTGCTGCTGCCCGCCGACGCAGCGGCGATGCAGTTCAACGCCCGCGTGTCGGGCACTGTGACCGACGCCAACGGAAATCCGCTCGTCGGCGTCAAGGTCACCATCATGTTGATGAGCAACCGGCGCGTCGACCCGATTCCGCCCACCGAGGTGACCACCGACGACAAAGGCCGTTTCTTCGCCCGCAACGTTCGGGTCGGCGACTCGCAGGTCATCTT
>Ga0114950_10002053_pt1 | contig 15476 bp, 18 predicted proteins | sample N075metaG_FD_83503 | JGI IMG/M metagenome (GOLD analysis project Ga0114950, IMG submission 83503) | Deep subsurface microbial communities from Kermadec Trench to uncover new lineages of life (NeLLi) - N075 metaG | ecosystem: Environmental > Aquatic > Marine > Ocean trench > Sediment | place... | reverse complement strand
CGTCATATCTGGATATTTTGACCGCTTTGTGCAGCAAGCCTGTCGAGCGGGCGGCTAGAGGCCACGCGTCCAGGACTTTCGTGGGCGGCGCTCAGCCCTAGGCCCGCGAATGAAGCTACCTCTTCTTCGTGGGATTGAATGTTGCGACGCTTTTTTCCTCGAAGTCCTTGATCTTGTTGCCCTGCTTCGTGGAGGTCGCGTTGACGACGACATTGGCGATGCGCTCGGGGTCCTCGTCGATCACGGGATAGGAGCAGCTCGAGCTTTTGGACATCGAAATCTTGTGTGGACGGGTGCGCGCCGTTTGAAACTCGTCGTCGACCGACCAGACGTAGTAGTCGATGTGGCGCACCTTGCCTCTCGCGACCGGCAACGTAGCGCAGAACTGAATCCCGTCGAAAGCCATCTCGCTCCAGTAGTAAGCGTCTTGATTCTGGGAGCGAAAGTAAACACGGACGCGTTTCACCTCGCCGTCATCGAGCACGTAAGCGCAGATACGCGCGTTTTTCTCCGGGACCGTGCACTCCACCGGTTGGTGATCGATCATCGGCTCGTCGGCGATCGCGGGGGCGAACGCGAACAACGCCGCAACCCACAAGCTCATCGCCATTCGATCGTCTTCCTGAGCTGCGCGTCGCCGATGAGCGTCACAATGGCTTCGATCTTCCCCGTGTTCTGCTCCTCGGTCCACGTGTTCTGCACTTCCCAGATCAAGCTCGTGTCTTTCGGGTTGACGCGTTGAACCATGGGTTGGAGTGGCTGGCCTCGCCCCGTCGTCCGGGACCCGAAGGTCGAAACGAGCTCGAGCGACTTCACGCCGATGGGTCGATTACCACGATTATAGATCCGTACTCTTAGAAAATACGGATCACCCGGCTGCACCGTCACCGGTACGATTTGAACGATTAAATCCGCCGGGTTCACGGGAGCGCGCGTGGCACGCTGGACGTTGACGCCTCCGGACTCGAAGCCTCTCGGCGTGTCCGATTGTCCCCGACCGGTGAACACGGTAGGACTTTCCTGAATCGAGAGTGCCGTCACCGAAGCCGCCGCGGCCGCCTGCTGCATCGCTGTTTGCGCCATGTTCCTCGCGTTGATCAGCTGGGGGTTGTCCGGCGCGACCGCGAGCGCTTTGTCGTAAGCGGCGATGGCGGATTGGTAGTCCCGCGCCTTCAAATGTCCCGTTGCTTCAACGATGAATTGATCGATTTCCGCTTGCTGCTCCGAGGCGCGCGCGCGCGAGGCAACGCCTTCGCGGGCACGCCGCAATTGCTGATCGAGCTGCTGCCACCGGGGGCTTCCGGGATCTAGCCCTCGGCCTTGGACGATTAGCGCTTCCGCTTGCTCGAGGTCGCCGGCACCGATGGAAAGCGAGGCATCCGCAGCGAGCGCCGTGGCGCGCTGGGTATTTGAGGGTCCGCGTGGCGCGGGCTGGGCCGGGGCAGGTTGCGCCACGACGGGCGGCGCGACTTGTATGTTCTCCATCGCCTCGTTGACCCGATCTTTGAGGGCGGCCGCGTCTTCGTTATTTGGCTCGGCAAACAGAATCGCATCGACTGCGATGAGCGCCTGAGAGAGTTGTCCGGCCGCGAGAGACCTCTCGGCGAGCACGAATTGTCCTGCGACGTCGACCGTCGGGCCGGCGGGAGCCGGAGCGGCTCCAGCGGAAACCTCGGGAGGTGCATTCTGCTGCGTGAACCAGAAAACACCGCCGCCGATGGCGGCCAATAGCGCCACGAGACCGACCCACTTGAGAACGCCCCCGCTCGACTCTTGAAGCGGGATGCCGACGCCGACGCGCGTCGCTGACGTCGTGCCGGCCTGGGTACCGCGCATCATTTGCGTCGGTGTCCCCGTTGCGGTCCGAGAAGCAGCTGTGGCGCCCGGGCGTGTCCGCCCCGCAGGGAACGCGGTTCCCGCTCGATGGGTACGCGATCCCGAGCTCGTCGAGCCGAGCACTCGCCCCGTGGGGGTCGTACGCCGGCGGCCCGAGCCATCGGAGCCGGGCTCCATGTCGATCATCGTCGACGGATCGAACATGGTGTCGAAAACCGTGTTCTCGTTCAGGATGTCTTGATAGAGGTTCATCAGGTCGCTGATGTCAGCGGCGAAATCCTTCGCGGACGCATAACGCTCATCCTTGTCCTTCATCAGAGCCTTGTCCACGATCGCCTGAAGCTCCGGCATATCACCGCCGCCATCGGGAAGCACAAGCTCTGGGGGCTCCTGATTGAGCACCTTGAAGAAGACCGCCTGGATGTTCTCTCCGGTGAACGGCTTCTTGTTCGTCAAAAGTCGATAGAGGATGACGCCGGCGCTGAAAATATCCGAGCGGCCGTCGACCTTTTGCCCGCGGATCTGCTCCGGAGACATATAATCCGCGGTTCCGAGCACGGTGCCCGTTTGTGTCTGCGACGTCTGCATAAGCCTAGCGACGCCGAAATCCATGATTTTCGCGATGCCGCTTTCGGAGATAAAAATATTCGCAGGCTTGATATCTCGGTGAACGATATGATGCTCGTGAGCGTGCGCGAGACCGAGGCAGGCCTGCGCGACCACGTCCAGTTTTTCTCTGAGCGTTAGTGGGCTTTTCCGGATACGTTGCTCGAGATCCTGCCCCCTCAAGAGCTCCATCGCCATGTAAGGCGCACCTTGATCGTCATAGCCAAAGTCGTACACCGTGACGATGTTCGGGTGCTGTAGCCGCGCCGAGGCCTTGGCCTCTTGCTCGAATCGCTTTTTCAGCTCGGGATCGGAGACCGTCGCGGCGCCCATCACTTTGATGGCGACCTCACGCTCGAGCGCAGGGTCAAAGCCCCGATAGACGACGCCCATCGCGCCTTTACCGAGCTCCCCTTGGATTTGATATTTACCTAGAGTCTTTTGTGGAGTCTCTGACATAGCTGATAATCCGCAGACGGCTTCCCCACACTAGTTTAGCAAACCGTTCGAAGACAATCACCTGCCTGCAAACGGGAGGGGCAGCTTGGAAAGGAACCCCCTTCTACCGTATCCTATCGGGACGCCTAGTCGCCTGAGGATTCTCCTCCATTGAGCTTAAAACACGGTTCCAGCACAGACACTAACATTGAAATGGATTTTGCCACGCTCGCCGAAAGACTCGGGGGACGCGTGGTGGTCGATTCCAGCCGCAAGCTGACAGGCTTAGCGTCTCTCTCCGAAGCGGGTCCGAACGATCTCTCTTTCTACTCTGACATCCGTTATCGCGCGGCTCTGAACACGACGAAGGCGGGTGGGCTCATCACCAAAGAGCCCATCGAAGAGCTGGCGGTCCCGCAAATCGTGCACCCGGATCCGTTTCTCGCTTTTGTCGGGCTCGTGGACCTGTTCTTCCCTGAAGACACGGTGGCGCCAGGCGTTCACCCTTTGGCGCACGTGGACAGTTCTGCTCGAGTCGGGTCCGACGTCACGATATTCCCCTTCGCGTGCGTCAGCGAGAACGCGCGCATCGGCGCCGGCAGTGTTCTGTACCAAGGCGTCTTTCTCGGGCGCTCGGCCACCATCGGTGAAGCGTGCACGCTGTGGCCGAACGTTGTCATCCGCGAGCGTGTCTCGCTGGGCGCGCGCGTCATCGTGCATCCCGGCGCCGTTATCGGTGCGGATGGCTTCGGCTTCGCTAGGCGCGAGGCCAGGTTCATCAAAGTGCGACATGTAGGCTCCGTCACCATCGAGGACGATGTCGAGATCGGCGCCAACGCGACCATCGATCGCGGCACGTTGGGCGATACAGTGGTAGGCCACGGTGTCAAGATCGATAACCTCGTCCACATCGCGCACAACGTCCAAATCGGTGAGGGCACAGCGATGGCCGCGCAGTCCGGTGTCTCGGGCAGCACGGTCATTGGCAAGCGCGTTTTGATGGGCGGCCAAGTCGGGATGGTGGACCACCTCAAAATTGGCGACGATGCCGTGCTCACCGCGCAGTCCGGCATCATCGGCAACATTCCCGCGTCTGCCATGGTGTCCGGCTATCCGGCACGTCCTCACACAGAGGTGATGCGATCGACGGCAGAGCTACGGGGGTTGTCGAAGCTTCGAAAGAGAGTTCGCGCTCTCGAAGAGCAAATACGCGCCCTCACTCTCGAAGCCGAGAACAAAGGAGTGAAAAATGATTCCCGTCGATGAAGCCCTCGCGCTCGTGCTCGACAATATCGACCCTCTGCCGACGGAGACGATTGATTTCGACGACGCCTGTGGCCGGCTTCTCCGAGAGGACGTTGCTTCCGATATGGACATGCCGCCCTTTGCGAGATCCGCGGTCGATGGTTTCGCGCTGCGCGCCGAAGATGTGGCCAGTGTTCCCGCGCGCCTAACGGTGGTCGGCGAAGTTCCGGCGGGGACACTTCCCGACTTTCGCGTTGGCGTCCGGGAGGCTGCGCAGATCATGACGGGCGCGCCCGTACCCGAAGGCGCGGACGCCGTCCAGATGGTGGAAAACTCCAAATGGGTCGACGCAGATGTGGAGATCCTCACCCCGGTCAAAGCACATCAAAACGTGGCGCCCAAAGGCAGTGAAGTCCGAAAGGGCGATATCGTCCTCCGGCGTGGCACCCGGCTCGACCCACCTGCGGTCGCCGTGGCCGCCACCGTTGGCAAGACACGTCTCGAAGTGGGCCCGCGCCCCAAGGTCGCCGTGATCGCCACGGGGGATGAGCTCGTGGCTCCGTCCGAGACGCCGGGGCCTGGCCAAATCCGCAACAGCAACGGCTTTTCTCTCGTCGCACAATGTCGGTCTGCGGGAGCCGAGACAAGCTTTCTCGGCGTCGCGCGCGACGATGAAGCGTCACTCGAAACACTGATCCGCGAGGGGCTCGACTTCGACATCCTGCTTCTGTCGGGCGGCGTTTCCATGGGTCGTTTCGATCTCGTCGAAAAAGTGCTCGAGACTTTCGGCGTTCGCTTCTTGTTCGACGCCGTTCAGTTGAAGCCCGGCAAACCACTCGTGTTCGGGCTCGGAGATGGTACGCTGGTATTTGGACTTCCCGGAAATCCCGTTTCGACGATGGTCACCTTCGAGCTTTTCGTGCGAACCGCGCTAGCGCGCCTAGAAGGCGCCGAGGATCCGACGCGCGCGCTTCTTTCCGCTACGCTCGAGAAAAAACTCCGAAACCGTGGCGTTCGGCGCGCGTTTGTTCCGGGCTGGGTCCGTACAGGGGAGAGCGGCGAGCTCCACGCCTTCCCGATCACCACCCGAGGCTCGGGCGACATTGTGGCGTTCTCGAAGAGCAACGCGCTTCTGATCGTGCCGGAGGAGATCGACAAACTGGAAGCAGGCGACGACGTCCGCTTCTACCCCCTCGATAGTTTTCTAATCAAAGAGGACTTATGGCAGGCCGGACGCAACCCGAGCTGAGTCACCTGGGCGCAGGCGGCGCCGCGCGCATGGTCGACGTGCGCGCCAAACAGGACACCGATCGTGAAGCCGTCGCGGCCGGCGACATTCGGATCGCTCCGGAGGCTCTCGAGCTCGTGCGCAAGGGTAAGACCAAGAAAGGCAACGTCATCGAGACAGCAAGGCTCGCCGGGATCCTCGCGGCGAAACGCACGTCGGATCTCATCCCTCTCTGCCATCCCCTGGCCATCGATTACGTCGATGTCGACATTCGTGACCACTCGAGTGGGCTCGCGATCGAGGCCACCGTGCGCTCCCACGGACGCACCGGCGTCGAGATGGAAGCCCTCACCGCCGTCTCTGTCGCGGCCCTCACGATTTATGACATGGTGAAAGCGGCCGACAAGACGATGGTTATCGAGAACATACGGCTCATGCGCAAGCTCGGAGGCAAGAGCGGCCTCTACGAGCGGGACGCGTCCCCATCTCGCAATGAGTAAGAAGCTTCCGCGTCGTCCGGGCACCAAGAAGTCAACGCCACCCCCTTCCCAAAAAGGACCGAAGCCCCGAGGGGAAGACCGGGCGGCGCCGTCACGCGCCGGACCGCGCAAGATGGCGCCTAGCCGACGGACACGAAGCGGAGACGGCGCCTCGCGCTCACTCTTAAAATTACTCTTCCTTCTCGTTCTCCTCGTCGTGTTTCTCGTGGGGAGTGTTGCGGGTTATTTTTTTTATCGCGGCCAGCAGTCGCTCCCACAAACCGAGGGGGTCGCGACACTTCAAGGGCTGACGGCTTCGGTCGAGGTCCGGCGCAACGAACGGGGCGTGCCGCATATTCGTGGAGGCGACGTCCGCGATCTCGCGCGCGCCACCGGATTCGTCCATGCGCAAGATCGCTATTTCCAAATGGAGCTCGCGCGGCGGATGGGGACGGGCCGGTTGGCAGAGCTCTTTGGCGCCGAAGCCCTGGACCACGACCGTATGGTGAGAACCATTGGACTAGGGGCGGCAGCAGGACAAGAGCTCGACCGGATGGCGCCCGAAGGCCGCGAAATCCTCGAGGCCTATGCCGCTGGCGTCAACGCCTATCGGAGTGCGCATCTCGACAAACTCCCTCCCGAGTTTCAGATTCTGGATCACATCCCGGAGCCGTGGAGTGCGGTCGACAGCCTCGCGATCTCCAAATGGCTGGCGTTCAACCTGTCTTTCAATGCACGCGCGGAGCTCTTGCGCGGAGAGCTCGTTGACGTGGTTGGCGTGGAAGACGCCTACAGGCTCACCGGGCTCGCGGCGCCGCCACCTCTCGAAGACGAAGCGAGCCAGGAAGCGCGGAAAGGTTTTCGACTCAAAGCACTTCCGCCTCTTCCAGAGACCGTTCGCTTTGGAGCCAGCAATTCCTGGGTCGTGGCAAGCGAGCGATCCGCATCTGGGCGACCTTTGCTCGCGGCCGACCCTCATTTGAGCCTGTCCATGCCGTCCGTGTTCTACGAGATCCATCTCTCGGGTGACGACTTGGAGGTTGCCGGTGCAAGCATCCCCGGCCTGCCGTTCGTTTTGTTCGGCCAAAATCAACGTATCGCCTGGGGCGTGACGGCGCTCATCGCGGATGTGCAAGACATCTATCTGGAGACGGTAAACCCACTGAACCCGGCGCAATATGCCTCCGGTGAGACATGGCTCGATATAGACGTTCTCCCTGAGAGCATCCCCGTCAAAGACGGTCCGGCCGAAAACGTTGAAGTTCGCGTGACCCATCACGGCGTCATCATCGGCGAAACGGAGGATGGACGACTGCTCGCAGAGCGATGGGACGGCCTCTGGAACGGGGATCACGTGACGGCGATGCTCAAGATCAATCTCGCCGGGTCGTGGGAGGAGTTCACCGAAGGGCTTCGCTCTTGGTCCTCCCCCGCTCTTTCGTTCATCTATGCGGATGTGGAGGGCAATATCGGTTTTTTTCCCGCCGGCGACGTGCCCGTGCGCGTCGGCTTCGATGGCGTCGTCCCCGTCGATGGCAGCGTGGAGGCATTCGATTGGCAAGGCAACGTGCCTCACGAGCTGAAGCCGATGATTTTCAACCCGGAAGAGGGCTTCATCGTCAGCGCCAACCAACAGATGTTGCCAGAGGATACACCCTATCCCCTGGGTCCCGATACGCTGGCCGACTACCGCGCGCGTCGCATTACGGACTTGCTGCAAACGAGCCGTTCGATGAGCCTCGATGACTTCGCCCGCATTCAGCAAGATCGCTACGATCCGTCGACGGAGCCGGTGCTGCGCATCGCCGTGGCGCTGTCGCCTTCGGGAGAAGCTCAGCAAAAAGCGCTCGATTACTTGAGAATTTGGAACGGCCAGATGGACCGCGGCCCCGCGCCCGCCATTTACTACGCGCTCTATCGCAGCCTCATCGAGAATACGTTTCGAGACGAGCTCGGCGACGCGTTGTTCGAAAGGTTGCTTGAATTTCTCGAAGCCGGGCATGCGGGCGGTCTACACGCCATCATCGACGACGAAGCGTCGCCCTTTTGGGACGACAAGAACACGCCCGACGCAGAGACGCGTGCACGCATCTTCGAGCGTAGTCTCGATGGCGCCACCACCGCCTTGACCGCACGACTAGGCGAGGACATGGATGGCTGGGATTGGGCCACGTTGCACGGCACGATGTTCCTCCACCCCTTGGGTCGCGAGGAGCCGCTCAGCTGGCTCTTCAACCGCGGGCCCCTGCCCTTCGGAGGCTCGACCTATACCATCGCAAATGCGGTGGTCTCGTTGCGCTCGCCCTACGACGCGCCGGCCGGCACGTCGTTTCGCTTCTTGGCGGACCTCTCTGATTTGACACGGTCGCGCTCGATCGTTCCGACCGGCGCCTCCGGCCATCCGCTGAGCCCCCACTACTTCGACCAGAACAGCGGCTGGCTCTCCGGGGATAGCGGCTCGCTTCTCGGGGGCGCCACGGCGAGCACGCTCAACCTTCAGCCATAGCGCAGCGCTCGAGCTGAGCGCTATAATCCTCGCTTCGACGATGGCTGCCGCTTACCCTTTCTGTCCCGCGTGCGATTTCGAGATCGAGCTCGACGAGCTCGATGTCGATCGCGGAGAACGCATCGGCTGCCCCGAATGCGGCGTTACGCTAACGGTGTTACGTATATCCCCCATCGAGCTCGACATCGCTGACGAGGAAGTCCACGAGTGGCGTGACAGCTAGGCTACCTAGCCGGGTAAACCTGAAAGCCTTTGAACCGCAGAGGCGCAGAGGACGCAGAGGAGAACCGGGATTCTGATGACACCGAAGCCAGGGACACCTGTTCTTCTCCGCGTGCTCTGCGCCTCGGCGGTGAGATTTTCTGGCTCCAAAACGTGAACAAAATCCACGATTCTCAATGGTTAGAGGCCAATATGACTTACGAGATAGAAGCTCACGTCAAGCGCGACAGCCTGAAGGTCATCCTCGGTGAGATGCGCTCCGTCATCGTAGCCTTCAGCGGCGGAGTCGACAGCTCCTACCTTGCGGTCGAAGCGCAACGAACGCTCGGGGATCGCGCGCTCGCGGTGACGGGCGAAAGCCCGAGCTATCCCGACTATCAGCGCCAAATGGCTCTCGACGTTGTCAAAAGGTTCGGCCTGCGCCACGAGTTCGTCAAGACCGAGGAGATCACGAACGCCGCTTACCTTGCGAACAACCCCGACCGCTGCTTCCACTGCAAATCCGAGCTCTATTCACGTCTCGAGCGGCTCGCGAAGGAAAAGAGCATCTCGGTCATCGTCGACGGCGCCAATGCCGACGACCTCGGCGATTACCGTCCCGGACGTCAAGCCGCAAAGCTTGCAGGCGTTCGCAGCCCACTCGAGGAAGCCGCGCTCACGAAAGAAGAGATACGCCTTTTGTCGCGGGAGCTCGATCTTCCCACCGCCGACGAGCCTGCTTCCGCTTGCCTATCCTCTCGTATCCCGTATCAGACGCCCATCACGATCGAGAATCTCTCCACGGTTGAAAAAGGCGAGTCGCTGCTTAGAGGTCTCGGCTTCCGCCACATGCGCGTGCGCCATCACGACGCTCTCGTCCGTCTCGAGTTCTCCCCGGAGGAGCTCCCCCGCGCTCTCACCGAAAGCATGAGGCGCGACCTCACGACAGCGTTCCGAGCCCTCGGCTTCAAATTCGTGACGATCGACCTCGAAGGCTACCGAACCGGAAGCCTCAACGAAGTCCTGTAACTGCTAACACCGCCGCCAGTCGGCATCTTTATCCCCACATCCCCATGGCCTTTAACAGCTTCAAAAAGCAAGGGGAGGTGGGGATAGGAGGAGAGCTGGGGACAAGAAAGAATGGGAAGAGAAGAAAGTCTCGCAAGGCGCTCAAGCGGTCTTTTCTTTCTCTTCTTTGCGTCTTTGCGTCTTGGCGCCTTTGCGTTACGCTTTTCTCAATATTGATCATCTTGCTCCAAAAACGTGAACGGAATCCGGGCGCTTCGAGGTTCATGCATGCGCGTTATTTTTCTTGGGACGGGGAATGCTTTTGCCAGCGGGGGGCGGAACGCGATGGCCATTCTGCTGCTCACGGACGGGCTCGGGGTTTTGCTCGATTGCGGCCCCACGACTCTTGTCGCCCTCAAGAAGCTCGGGCTCTCACCTTCCGATGTCGACGTCATTCTTTTGTCGCATCACCACGGCGACCACTTCGCAGGCGTACCGTTTCTCGTTCTTCACGAGCGCTACGACGGCTCTCGGACGAAGCCGCTTTCGGTGTACGGCCCCGAAGGTACACGCGAGAAATTGACGCAAGGTCTCGAATGGTTGTTTCCCGGCATCGGCACGCTCCCCTTCGCGCTCGAATATTGCGACCAAAAGCCCGGGGACGTGCTGCGTGCGGGTGCTTTCGAAGCGCGGCCGTTCGAAGTTGACCACTATTCGCGCGGGACAGCCTTCGGCTATCGGGTGAGCCTCGACGGGAAGGTTGTCGTTTTTTCCGGAGATACCGCGTGGACGGAGGCGCTCGTCACCCAGACCGCCGGCGCGGACCTCTTCATCTGCGAATGTTCGAGCTTCGAGCGACCGTTGGAAAAGCACATGACACATCGAGACCTCGAGAGGCATCAGGCGCGTATCGGCGCCAAGCGCACGCTTCTCGTCCACGCGGGCGACGACGTTCTCGAGCGCGAGCGGGACCTTGTTTTCGAGCTCGCGTATGATGGAATGGAGGTGACGTTATGATCCCGGCAATATTGTTGGCGCTTAAGAAACTCGCTTACGGTAGGGCTCGGGATCTGGCGCCCCTATTCGAAAGATTCTTGTCGCCGCGGGGCTCCGTCACGTTCGACGGGCGCACCCATACCTTGATTATTGTGGATGTCGCACGCTAGGCCGCGGTCGCGGCCAGACTAAATTTGACTAGGCTTGCGATTCCTCGTTGCTCTTGTCTTCCGGCGCGTCGTCGCTAGAACCCTTGATCGATTTCTTGAAGTTCTTGATGCCTTCGCCGAGCCCGGAGCCGAGCTGAGGAAGCTTGTTGGCTCCAAAGATCAAAAACACGATGGCCAAGATGATCAACATCTCGGGTAAGCCCAGCGTACCGATCATAAGAAGGTGCAACATGACATTCTCCTTCGGACACGAAAACCGCCCGATCTCAGGGCTACTATACCACGTGGCCGGTAGGCAGCCAACGGGACCCGGAAATGCCAAGCACTCCTTTGATCCTGACGGCCTGACGGCGTAGGATACTCTTCGCCGTGGCAGCGCCGAGTAAGCGTCTCACCGTAATCGAAGAGCGGGTACATATCGATAGAGCACCGCGGGATGTTTTCGCGTTCATCGACCGCCCTCGAAACGTCCAACAGGTGACCCCGAAAACGATCGCGGTAAGCCTCGAGTCTCATCCGGAAGACCTTCGCCTGGGGACGATTTTCGCTTATCGCCTCAAACGCTGGCCGGTGAACTTCGCCTGGGACGTCGTCGTCTCCGAATACGCGCCGCCTCGAGGATTCACCAACGTGAAAGCGAGGGGCTTCTTCCGGAAATGGGCCCATCGATACTCGATCCTCCCCCAAGGAAGCGGAACCGAGCTCTTCGTCACGCTGAAATATGAAGTACCTTCCGGCCTCTACAACGCGCTCACCAACAATTACGTGATCGAGTCCGCCATGAGAGAGCTCGTCCAAGAACAATCCCGCGCCATCGCGCAAGCCCTCGAGCACCAAGGAAGCTAGGCTCTTAGCCCGCCAGAATCAGGAATCCGTTCACGCGTTGGAGGTAGTTGCCTGACTCGCTACCTTCTTTTCTTATCCCCACCTCTCCTCCTATCCCCACATCTCCTTGCTTTTTGAAGCTGTTCAAATCAATGGGGATGTGGAGATAAAAGCGGGGATGTGGGGATAGGAATGGAGAATCGGCTTGGCGTCTTTGCGGTAGCCATTTTCCTGGATTTAGACGGCGTGCGCGAAGACTTCGTCCAGATCGATGGTCCGCGCCGTCATCGCGAGATAAGACTCCGCTTCCCGACCGCCGAGTCCTTCTCCGCTCTCGAGCCGGCCTCGGATACGGGCGAGCAGGCGGCGAATACGTGCGTAGAGAGGTTTTGCGTCCACGTCCAGATTTGCGGCGATTTCAGGTACCGTCCGGCGCTCGCTGAATCGCATCTTCAGAAGGCGACGGTCCTCACGGTTGAGCTCTCTCATCGCTTGGGTGAGCTCCGCTTGCAGCCGGCGCGCGCCGACTTCGCTTTCAAGCCGCTCGATCGGATCCACCGCGACCGTTGTCCCGCACCCACAAGCCTGATCGTCCGAGACGAAGCGAGGACGGTGACGTACCGGAAGCGCATAGGCCAGGCGAAGAAGATCCTCTCTCGAAGCGTAGACGTGACTCATGCCCCGGAGCTGCTCGACCGCCTCTTGCACGGTGTTCCCATCGCGATAGATGAGGCGTTCGAGCTGTACGGCGATCTCACCGCGCCGGCGCGCTTCAGCCGAGGCGTGCCATTTACCCCACTTGCCGATCTGATGGTCCAGATAGAGCCGCTGAATCACAACGTGCAAATAGGCGGACATCGAACCCTCGGCCGACTGCTTGCGAAGCCGCGCATAATCGTTCTCGATCAGCTTCAACGAAACGTAGGACCGTAGCTCCTGAAGCTCGATCGGTGGCAGCCTCCGACGAAAAGCTACGTAACGTAGAGCCTCTTCGATCGATGCGTGTGACTCCTCGAACAACTTTGCTCCCGATTCGGCCATGACCGCCTCCAAAATGCTCGTCTTGCCTCTCTCATCAAGACACGCGCAAAGGAGCGCCGAAAAGGCTCAAAAAAGATAGACGGACCGAATTTTAGATTTTCAGGAATTGTTCGGGAAGAACACTGGAGCGTTGACGACTGACCGGGAGCTTCTTTTGGTTGGAGAGAGTGACGACGTAAGTGCCTTCAGGCATTGGACTAACGGACTGGACGCTCTCCAGATGGACCAAGGCTCCAGGAAGAAAGAAAGCGAGTGACCGCAGAGATAGAGCTGATTCTCCGGGAGGTGGAACCTCGCGCGATGAGGTGCGAGCGGATCCGACGCGTCGAGGGCGCGCGCGTCTTCGAGAGTCGAGCTCATGAGAGAAAAGACTCCTTTTCGAGCGCGAGCCAGTCGAGCGCCGCGCCGTGTAAGAGATCGCTCCGTTCATCGGATGTAAACGCGGCCGACTCGATGAGCGTTCCGGCGACCGCCTCGCCGAGCGGAAAGGGGTAGTCGCTTCCGAGCGCGACCTTGCCGGGACCGAGAAGCTCCATGACGTAGCGCAACATCCGCGCGTCATGGACGAGAGAATCGACCGAGAAACGGCCGAGATAGTCTTTCGGTGAGACCGCGTTGTCCACGGCGCAGAGATCGGGCCGCACTTCGAATCCGTGCGTGATGCGCGCCACGGTCGCGGGAAAAGCCCCGCCGCCATGCGCAAAAAGCACCCGGAGTGCGGGCAGACGCTCGAAAACGCCGCCAAAGATCATCGAGCAGATCGCGAGCGCAGTCTCCGCCGGCATGCCAACGAGCCACGGAAGCCAGTATTTGGGCATCCGGTCGCGGCCGAGCATGTCCCACGGATGCACGAAAACCGCCGCGCCCAATTCGGCCGCCGCCTCGAACACGGGAAAAAGCTCGGGGTCGTCCAAATTCTTGCCGTTGACACTCGAGCCGATCTGTACCCCCGGCAGACGCAGCTCCTTGGTCAAACGCTCGAGCTCTTTCACCGCAAGCCGGCCGTCCTGCATCGGCAACGTACCGAGCCCAACGAATCTCTTCGGGTGAGCCTCGACGAGACCCGCAATGTGGTCATTCAAAAAGCGCGCAAGGTCGTGCCCGTCCTTCGGCTCCGCCCAATAGCTGAACATGACGGGAACCGTCGAGAGAACCTGAACGTCAACCCCGTGCGCGTCGCACTCCGCAAGCCGCGCTCCCGCATCGTAACAATTGGCCTGCACCTCGCGAAAAAGCTCGCCGTCCCGCATCATCCGCGCACAGCCAGTCTGATGATGCTCGAGCTGCATGAACCCACCATAACCATACCGCTCCCGAAGGTCCGGCCAGGCGTCTGGGAGCACGTGCGTATGCACGTCGATCTTGAGCATCAGGATGGTTGCTCCATGACGCTGCCGCATTCGCTGCAAGTGCGATGCTCTTCCCTCCCGAAGAAGCGGTCGAATACCGGAGGAAAATCCGTTTCGACATTCTGCAATTGAAAGTACTCCTCGTAGAGCAAGTGATGACAGTCGTCGCAGTACCACTGAAGGCCGTCTTTTTCGTGCGCATGCCGCTGCCGTTCGATTACGAGACCCACCGTGTTCTCGAAGCGCTGCGGCGAATGCGGAACGCGCGGCGGTAGCAGAAAAATCTCTCCCTCCGCGATTGGCACATCAACAGGCTTCCCGTCCTGCATCGTCTTGAGCACCATGTCCCCTTCGAGCTGATAGAAGAACTCTTCCCCCTCGTCGACGTGGTAGTCCTTCCGCTGATTCGGCCCACCCACGACCATGACGATGAACTCCGTATCGGGAAACACGAGCTTGTTTCCAACCGGAGGCCTGAGCAAATGCCGATGCTCATCGATCCACTTCTTGAAATTAAACGCTTGCAGCTCTCTCATGAAAATACTCCAAAGAAAAAACCGAGACGCACTTAAACAACATCGATAGAAGCTATACATTTCAGTTCGATCGAGATCGCCGTCGGTAGCCGATTAACCTCCACCGTAGTCCTGCACGGCCGGGCTTCGCCGAAATACTCCGTGTAGAGGCGGTTATAGACGTCGAAATCACGCTCGATATCCGTAAGAAACACCGTCACGTCGATGAGGTCCTCCCACGCTGCTCCCGCATCTTCGAGCACCTGACGCACGTTGTCGAAAACCGAACGGCACTGCGCTTCGATCCCTTCAGGGATTCTGTCCGTGCCACGGCGCCTCGGACCGATGCCTGAGAGAAACAGCAAGTTCCCCACACGGCGCGCATGCGGGTAGGCGCCCACCGGCTCGGGTGCGGTCTCGGAGTCGATAATCTCTTTATCAGCCATATTGAATGCACACGTTCTTGGCCTCGGTGAAAAAACGAAGCGCCTCGAAGCCGCTCACCGAGGTTCCCTTCGAGGCCGTTCGTCACGGCAAGCCCGATATAAGCGAGCGTCCAACCGCCGACAACGGAGTAGAACTACACGATGGCGACCCCGGAGACGACACCGAGCGCTCCAATGAGCCACCACTTGAAGCCGGGTCGGAACCGCTCGAACGCCTCCACGGGGAAGCTCCCCGAAGCGCGTCCGAGAGCGAGCTCGGCAATCATCACCGGAGCACAGATGAAAAAGATGCACAAGCGATAATAGATGACCACGAACGCCGCACCACCACCTTGGCCCACGCGGGTCGAAAAACCCCAGATGTTTCCGAGACCGATCGCCGAGCCCGGGGCAGCCATGATGAAGGCCAGCCTCGAGCCCCAAGTGCCCCCTCGTTTCCGTCTCCGCCATCAACCTTTCGCCTCCTCGCCCACCAAAAATAGGAAACCCCGCTGGGAATGACGAGGTCATTCTCACCGCCGGCCTCGTTCGCGGGATGAGCGGGCAATTGTCGCCGACGAACGGCCGGGGGAGTCTGCGAGTTTCGG
>Ga0114950_10002052_pt1 | contig 15477 bp, 14 predicted proteins | sample N075metaG_FD_83503 | JGI IMG/M metagenome (GOLD analysis project Ga0114950, IMG submission 83503) | Deep subsurface microbial communities from Kermadec Trench to uncover new lineages of life (NeLLi) - N075 metaG | ecosystem: Environmental > Aquatic > Marine > Ocean trench > Sediment | place... | reverse complement strand
CGACCAATCGGCACTCCGCAGCTCCGCAGCTGATCGTGTCTCCGGCGCTTCCACCACCGCTGTTGTTACACGAGCCGGCTCCGAGCAGGGCCATGACGAGTAAGAGCCGAATTGCCCTGCTGCTGAACATCTGCGCCATCTTCTATCCCTCGTAAATGCAACGACTGAATCATCGGCCAACCCGGCTGCGAGAATGGGGAGCCGTGGGGGTGCTGCCCAACGGCGAGCCTCGAGCCCCAGCCCGCCAGAACCCGAGAAATCTCGGTAAGCTAGACAGTCCACCCCAAGACTAGGACAATCATCTCCCTATTTCAGCCAGTGATTTCTGATGCAAACGGCGGCGCGGGGCCCGGAGCAGTCTGCCGGAAGCCCGGGGACTGGATACTGAGTGCAGGGAAGCCACCATTGGCGGCTCGTATCGCGTTGTAGCTAGCAGCCGGCCACTCAGTCGCCGGCAGGCTCGAGTGCCTCGACTAGCGCATCGTGCAGGCGATCGAGGGTGACGGGCTTGGCCAGGTATTGGTCCATGCCCGCATCGATGCAGCGCTCGCGATCACCCGCGATCGCATTCGCGGTCATCGCGATGATTTTGATCGACCCTCGACTGCCGGGCATCGCCCGGATCGCCGCAGTCGCCTCGAAGCCATCCATCTCGGGCATTTGGCAGTCCATTAGCACCAGGTCGTAGTCCCCGGCCTCGACCGCGTGGACCGCCGCAAGCCCGTCGCCCGCGATCTCGCAGGTATAGCCGAGCTTTTCGAGCATCCTGACCGCAACCCGTTGATTGACGCGGTTGTCCTCGGCGAGCAGGATCCGAGCGGGTCGGCGCAGTTGTTCGGCGACCCGATGCCGAGTCACGAGTTCGGACTTGCCGGTCTCCAGACTTCTTCCCTGTTCTCCGAGCACCATCGAAACCACATCGTGGAGTTGCTTGCGCTTCACCGGGCTCGCGAGATAGCCGTCGAAGCCCATGTCCTGCACTCGACGCCCATCGCCGGACATGGGCGTGCTCGCCAGGTAGATCAGAGAAAGACCGCGTAGATCTCGCAGCGACGCGACCAGCGCGTCCACGCGAATGTCGTCGAGGGTCTGATCCACGAGCACGACGACCCGCTGTTGCGTATCCGAAGCGAGAGTTGCAACGCCGCGCAGAGCCTCCTGTCCAGTCCCGACAACGCTGACCTCGACTTGCCAACTCGCCAGATCCCGGGCCAGCATTTCCCCCACCACGGGGTTGCCACCAACCACCCATGCCCGCACCCCCGCAATGCTCGGAAATTCGCTTTCAAGCGGCGAAGAGAGAATATCCGGCGCGCGGAACGGAAGCTCGAAAAAGAAGGTCGCCCCCTCCCCTTCGACGCTCGCAACGCCGATTTCGCCCAGCATCAATTCAACGAGACTCTTGCAGATCGACAATCCCAGACCGGTTCCGCCGTACTTGCGAGTCGTCGAGGCATTGACTTGGGAGAAACTTCGAAAAAGTCGTTCGCGAGCCTCTTCCGGAATGCCGATCCCCGTGTCTGTCACTTCAAAGCGAATGCGGTCCTGGCCCTTGCCCGCATCCACACGAGTCAAAGCGATCGTGACACCACCCTCCTCGGTAAACTTGATGGCGTTGTTCACCAGGTTGAGCACAACCTGACGCAGCCGCCCGGGATCGCCTCGGACTACGGTCGGCACGTCGTGATGGAGCAGAAGTGCGATCGTGAGATTGCGCTCGACCAGACGAGATCGCTCGATGTCACAAACCTCCTCGATACAGCGACGTAGATCAAAATCGATCTCTTCCAGCTCGACCTTCCCGGCTTCGATTTTCTGGTGATCCAGAATGTCATTGATCAGCAGCAGTAGCGCCGCGCTACACGCCTGAATCGTGTCGGTACACTCGACTTGGGACGGGTTCAGCTCGGTCTCGCTCAGCAGCTCAGCCATGCCGACAATGCCATTGAGCGGAGTTCGAATTTCGTGGCTCATGCTCGACAAGAACTCGCTCTTGAAGCGAGCTTCCCGCTCCGCCCGCTCCCTCGCCTCTTCGAGTCTCACGTTCAAATCCTGGATTGCGTCGTGTGCCTCCTTGACGCGTATCGCAGAGCGTACCCGGGCGAGCAATTGGAGACGGCTGTACGGCTTCGGAACGTAGTCGTGAGCACCGGCATCGAGCCCTTCGATCAAGTCGGCCTCGGAAAACCTTGCGCTCACCATCACGACCGGAATCGGGGCGGTTTTTGGATCGGCCTTGAGCTTACGCAGCGCCGTGAGTCCATCCATCACCGGCATCATGGAATCCATCAAAATGACGTCGACGTTGTCCCGGGCCGCGCAGTCGAGCGCGTCGAGACCGTTCATCGCGCAGACGACTTCGTAGCCCTCGTCCTCTAGATCCAGCTGCAGGAGCTGAACGTTGTCGGGCGTGTCGTCGACGACGAGTATACGTGCGGGTCGATCCACCCCTGCGCGGCTCCTCTTGCTGGCTCCGATTCTCGTCTTAATCATCGGGTGAATTCGATTCGGGCTTAATCCGCGCTCGTCTACACATGGAGACTTTGAAGCATCGAGAATGTTGCATCGGAAAATCACTTGAAGTGCCACCCGGTGTTGTCCCGAGCGTCGAGAGTCCGGGCGTTGACAGCGATGCTTTACCGGGGGTCGAGGCTGCGCGGTATGTCCGGCAACCGGATCGTGCAGGCGGCACCTCACGATGGTGATACGGTTGCCTTTTCGGGCCATCTTTGCCGTCGTCGATGACGCCGCGACCCACATCCAGCGTGCCGCAGTCGACCCGAAAGTACCGACCGGTCAAGTAGGATCGGAAGATTCGCGACATCCGGGAGGTACAGGCGGACTGGAGACTCAAAGGCACCGGCGGTTCTCTAATTTTCCGGCACATTTCGACCGATTGCTCTCAGGCGAGACGATTGCGATACTCGACGGTGCTGTGAGCCAATCAAACACGTCTAAACGCAAACGGGAGAGGCGCGGTCCGTGACGGTTGTAAAGCCCCGAAGCCCCTTCTCCGATCGCTGTGACCCCGAGGAATATATTCCGCGACGGGCGACCGAAAATGCCATCCGGAGTCTGCGTTCACTCGTGCGCGAGGGTGAGCCCGCTGTTGTGCTTCGGGGGCCTCGGGGAATCGGCAAGTCCATGTTGTTGCGGATATTGGACGAGCGACTCTCCTACGAACACCGGGTCGCGTATGTGTCGGTTTCATCGTCACCGGAGCCGGAACTCTGTCACCGAGTGCTGGAACAGTTGCACGAACCGTCCGCGGACGATCCCGCGGAGGCGCTGGTCTCGGCGGCCAGACTCGCGGAAGATGGCTACCCACGACTGGTCCTGCTGATCGATCACGCGGAGAGAACTCCGATCGCATCATCGCTACAATTGGTCCGAGCTGCGACCAGTGCGTCCCCTCATATGACGGTGATCTTCGCCATCCGGGACGGGGAGCGGGCCGACGAATTCGTTCAAGCGCTCGAAACACACTTTTGTGGCATCCAGGTGACCTTTGACCAGGTGATGAACCCGGATGAAGCCGTGGAGTATTTTCGGCGCAGTCTGAACCGGGCGGACGTACCCGAGGGTCTACGATCGCGCATCGACCCGCCGACCCTGGCGTGGATCATTCAGGGAGCACACGGTCTGCCCCGGGAAATCAACCTCCGAGCCCTCGAGTTGCTCGACCGATACAAGCGGGGAGAAGACTCGCTCATCCCAGAGGGTTCGAAGCAGGAAGCGGTAGAACGGCCGTCACTCGATGGGCCACCGGTCTTCGAACCGCGACCTCGGGCGGACGCCGCACCGCAAACGCTACCGACCCGCGCCGGCATCTCGCCCCAGCCACTGCGCGCGCCTTCGAGCCTCGGTCAAATGCTTGTGGGGCACCGAGACACCCCGGCGTACGACCTGACTGTTGATCTGACCAGCAAGCAGAGCCTGGGTTTCGACATGATCAAAGCGCCGCCGCCGCAATCGGTGGCCAATTCAGTGGAAGCCCCTGTAGCCCCTGTAGCCACACCGGTTGGAGATCCCGTAGCCATGCCGGTCGGAGACCCGGTGGAGCCACCTCAAACTGTGCCACCGGATCGAGTACCCAGGGTTGAAACGGAGTCCGAGGATCCCCAGGACTCCTCCTTCACTCGCTCTCTGCTGTTTGCTTTTTCAGTTGGAATCGTCCTGGGCACGGCGGTCGTTACCGCATACCTGGTGGGCCAAATCCAGCCTTAGCAACTGCACCCGCTGCACCAACTGCACCAACTGCACCAACTGCACCAACTACACCAACTACCGGGAAGTTGCAGTCGCGAGTGCGATCACCTTGGACGAGAAGGCGATTCCTTCGTGCTGCGCAGCGCGTTGGTTGATCTCGTATCCAATCTTGCGGCCCTTGCGATGCAGGCTGATCATGCCGCCCCGAGTGATGAAATCTTTCGACTCGCCGAGCGTGAGCACCCCCAGTCCGGAGACGAGTGCCAGCAGCGCCTCGAGATCTTTCTGCTCTGACTCGGCGACGAACAGAACATGGCAGGGCATGACGCTCGCGAGGTTTGGGTAACGCCGGATTTCGATCGGTCGACCGTGGTAGCGCACCGCACCGAAGGTTTTGTCGAGGGCGGGGCCGAAGGGATCGATTCCCACAACAGCAATCACCAGTGCCGCATTCGAATCGGAGAACGTCCCGTCGGGAAACTCCGTGTCCTGGACAATGTGCCGCATCACGCCGGCCTTGAGCCGCTTGGCCTGCTCCAATCGGTCCGCTCGGCTGGCGGCAAAGATCTGGCTGCTGGCCAAGATTGTCGCGAGTAGAATCACACCGAATCGCACGCGCCCCAGTCCTGTCGTTCGACGAGTTGGATGAGTTCGACGAGTGGGTTGGGTGCGCAAAGATGCAGCTGCGCAGCGCTGTTTCTGGGGGGAATGCATGGCGTCTCATTGTGGAGCTTTTCAAGTAGCCCACGTACAAATGAAAACGAAAACGTTGCAATTCTGCCACAAATCGAGTCCAATCGGCCCCGGAGAGTCAAGTTGACCCAGATCCTCGAAGTCAAACCAAAGCGAAACATTCGCCAATGGCATCGCAGGTTGGCTCTTGGCGCGGTGGCCTTGGCTGGGGCCCTCGTCGGGGGCTCTCTGGTTTTTTTGGTTGGCAATCAGCTGCTCAAAGACAACCGTTCAGCCCCCCGCAAAATCGAAGCAGCCAACCCGCAAGCCAAGGCCAAGCCCAGCTTCCCCACCCCTTTGGAAGTCACGCCCCGGATTGTGGTTCTCCCTGTAGCCAAACCTCCCGTCGCTCGGGCGGACCCGGTCGAAACAATCCCCGCGGTCATCGCGCCACCCGCGACAGTGACAACGAGCGAAAAAGTCGCACGGATCGAGAGCCCAGACCCATTGCCGGAGGGCGAGACTGAAGCAAGGCAGGTGGCCGAACAAGAACTCGCGGCGTTGATTCCAGAGCCGCGTCCCGACACTGCCGCGGTTCGCCCGACCCCACCCGCGCCGAAGCCTGTGGTTGCCGCGACCGAACCCACGCCCAAGCCCGTGACGGCTCCGATCGAGCCCACACCCGAGCCACTGGTCGCCGCGACCGAGCCACAAGACCTCGCTGCGACTCCCCGAGCGCAAGCGGTCCCGGTAGAGGTTGCTGTCGCGACGATCCCGAAACCCGAGGTCGTCGCGCCCCCTGAGTCTCAGCCACCAGCGCGACGAGAACTCCCCCTCGCGAGAGCGCAAGCGCTGATGGCCGACCTGTTCGACAATCTGTACGGCGCGGATCAGATCCAGTCCATGACGCTCTACACTCTCGAGGACGAAGTAGAAACGCCGATCGAGATGCTCAAACTGGCCCGAAAACGCATCGGCGAGCGCATCCACACCCTGGGCATCTTGGCGGGTGCAGGTCAGCTGCCGGAGATTCGCATTCTCAGTATCGAGAGCGGCGAAAATCGGGAGGAACGCTTCGCTTACCTTCCGGGCGAGCGGAAGGCGCTGCGGCTCTCGGGGGCCGGTGCATTGGACCCGTTTGCTGGGACACACTTTAGTTATGAAGACTTCAGGCCGCGAAGTCCCGACAGCTACACGGTTGCAAAGCTCGAGCAAAGCACCTTGGGCGGCGAAGCCGTGTACATCATCACGGCGATCCCACGCTACGACGCCGACTACCACCAGGTCGAGTTCTTCCTGGCCTGGGAAGATCGGTCCATCCTCGAGCGACGTTACTTTCGCGCCGGGCTCGAACAACCTTATCGCTTGATCCAGTATCCCCGGGAGCACATGCAGACGGTGGGGGGCTCGGTCCTTCCCACCCAGGCCATCGTCAAAGATCTCGATCACGGAACCACGGCACTGGCGCGCATCAAGTACGACCTCTCCGCGGACATTCTCGACGACGGGCTGTTCACCCTGAGTAGTTTCCGAGCACCGGACCTCGAGATTCCAAGTCCCCGGTAGCCGAACGCTCGAACCGCTCGCTCCCGACCTAGCATCGCGGAACTACGTCGCGGACCCACGTCCGCGCAACACAGGAGCGAGTCAGTGCCTGCTGCCAGTCTGACGACCGAACAAATCAACTACCGGCGATCCGTGCGCAGCTGGCTGGCGTCCAATCCGGCGCCCAAAGCTTCGGTGACGCTCCCACGCTCACCACGCGAGGTGATGACGGCGCCACAAATCGAGTATTTCAGGGCCTGGCAACGGCGCTGCTATGAAGCCGGGCTCGTCGGGGCCGACATCCCGACCGTATACGGCGGCTACGGTCATCACGGCTGCCAAGCGATCGCAAACCGCGAGCTTTCCCGGGTGGGCGCACCCTTTCTCTTCAACACCGTGGGGCTCAGCACGATGATCCCCGCGGTTTTAGAGCACGGCAGCGAAGATCAGAAGCGTCGCTTCATTCCCGGCGCCCTTTCCGGCAAGGAGATCTGGTGCCAGAGCTTCAGCGAGGGGGGCGCCGGTTGCGACATGGCCAACCAGCAGACCTTCGCGAAACGGTGCGGGGATGAGTGGGTTGTGAACGGTCACACGGTGTGGGCCTCCTTCGGCCACTTTGCCCAGTGGATGCTCTTGCTCGCGCGCACGGGTCGCGATCAAAAACGCAACGGCCTGACCTTTTTTCTCTGCCCCATCGCCGGGCATCCCGGTGTGACGGTAAAGCCACTTGTCGAGATGACCGGGCAGACCGGGGTTAGCGAAGTCTCTTTCGAGGACGTCGTGATCTCCGACTCCCTGCGTCTCGGTGCAGTGGGCAAGGGGTCGCGGCGTGGTCGAGCGACACCCGGAATACAGAACCAAGGATAAACTCAGGCCGGTTGCCGATGGAAGAATCTACACACCCAGCGAAGCCGTGAGTGCCAACCTGGTCGACGGCGTTGCCTACCTCGACGAGGTGATCGCCAAGGCGAAGCGGTCTGCGGGACTAGCGCATGCGAAAGTCATCACCTACAACCGAAATTCCGGCCACAACCGCAATATCTACTCGAAGCTGCCCTGCAGCTGAACCTGCTCAACATCAACCTGCGAAATATTTTCGGTGTCAGCCAGCCGGGTTTCCACTACCTATGGATGCCGGCCAACTAAATCTGCTGTCGCGCCAACCTGCTGGACGGCGAGGAGAAGATCCATCCCCGCGCCACAACCGATGTCGAGTACGTGCTGGCCCGCAGCGACTTCGTCGATCGCAAGCGGGTTCGCAACCCCGGCAAAGCTCGCCGTGGTCGACTGGGCAGTGAGGCCCCAATGCTACTTCCCAGATCGGGGGAAACCACATCTCGAGCGAGTTTGCTAAACCAACCTGTAGTCGATAACCGAAGGAACCCCATGAGCGAAACCCCGAAAGCCCTCGAACAAATGCTCAACGCCTGGAACGAACTGGATCCCGACGCCGTGCGGGGTCATCTCGACAAAGCACTGGCCGAAGATGTGGTCTTCATCGACCCCACGCACTCGACGGTGGGCCGGGACGCCTTCGAAACCATGGTGCACGACTTTCGCGCGCAGTTCCCCCAGGCAGTTTGTTCGCGCTCGAGCGGGATCGACGGCCATCACAAGCTCTACCGCTACAACTGGGAAATCCACCAGGGCGGGGAGTTGTTGGTGCCGGGTTTCGACGTGGCAGCAATCAACGATGCCGGCCAGGTGTGTCGGGTCGAAGGTTTTTTCGGCCCGCTACCCCCAGTGGCCGCGGACTAGACCGAGTCTGATATCCCTGCGACGAACAGGGGTTCGATGCCCAGGGCCGCGACGTCCTTGGCAACGGCGAGGTCGAGTGCGTCGGCTTCGGCGGGCTCAAAGCGCGCTGCAACCTCGAGTACGGTGCGAAACAGCGTGGCGTCGCTCGAGGTGTTGACGAAAACACTCGGATGGTTGAGCGCCCAGCCGATCGCGCGCTCAATGGCGTCGGGATCCCGCAGCGGTTCGTACCAGCTATAGCGTTGCTGGGTATCGCCCTCTTGCCAGCGGCGGCGGGCGATGGATTTTATCGTCTGTACAGCGACCTCGCGTTCGTTGCAGACCGACATCAATTCCGCAAAGTCCGCTGCGTAAGCTTCGGCCTGCATCATGCTGAAGTTGTAGGGCAGCAGAACGGAGTCGAATGGAAACTGCTCGAGACTGCGAAGATGCATGCGTGCCACCTGAGTGCCGTGGCCCGTCACGCCGATGAAGCGCACCTGCCCCCGGTCCCGCGCTTCGACCAAAGCTTCGAGCGCGCCGCCCGGTCCCATGGCCTGTTCCCAGCCTTCGTCGTCCGTCAAGTTGTGAAGCTGAATCAGGTCGATCTGCTCGACCTCCAGCTTGGCCAGGGAGCGTTCGAGACTTTCGCGCGCGCCTTCGGCACTGCGATCGCCGGTCTTCGATGCGAGGAAGAAATCGTCTCGGTGCCGGTGCAGAAACGGCGCCAGGCGCAACTCTGAAGCGCCGTACATCGCCGCCGTGTCGATGTGATTGATGCCGAACTCGCGCACGGTTTCGAGCACCTGGTCGGCGCGGTCCTGTTGCATGGCGCCCAGGGCGGCAGCGCCAAAGATGATTCGGGTGCTGTTGTGTCCGGTCTTGCCGAAGGGCATGGTTGCGATGGCGGCCATGGGTTTCTCCCGATTTTGCGATTGACGAAGGACTCGAAACTACAGTCTACCTGCGGCGGTACTCGACGCGACAGGGTCGATCGGCCCGGGCCACGCCCCCCAACTGCCTGCGCAGGGGCTGGGGGTCCCGAAAGCGATTGACGAAGGTGTAGCGCCCGAGCAGTCCCTGGACCGAGCGCCGTATGGCCGAAATCGAAAACACCTGCGCCGGGCAAGCGTGCCTTCCGTGACCGAAAGTCGTGATGAGCTCCTTGGCGGGAAGTTCCCCAACCCGGTTGAAGCGAGGTCCTCGGTAATTCCCAGAGTCGAACACGTCGAGCCCCGGTAGAGCGGTGGTGTTGGTCACGGACATCATCGTGGCGAGAAACACCCCCGGCGCGACACGATAGGACGCCTTCTCGTCGCACAGCTCCGTCGGCTTCAGGACTTGCCGCAGGACGATCGACCGCTGTCGCAGACGAATGGATTCAAACGCGACTCGATCGATCAGGTCTGGCTCGCTCAACGCTCGAGACAGAAGTTCGGGGCGCTCGAGCAAGTGAATCAACGTCCAGGCGAGCGCGGCAAACAGATTCGACTGGGATCCCATGTGGACGAGGACAATGTCTCGCGCGATGCCGACTTCGCGGGCCGGACTGGGCTCGTCGCTCCAGGATTTGCAGATTCGGGTGAAGAGGTCGTTCGCGTCCCGATCGCGCCCTTCGTGGGCCGCGATGATTTCGGCAAAGGTATGGTCGAGGCTTGCAATCGCTCGGCGGGCGGCGCGCTTGCGAGTGACGACGGCGATCAATCCGCGATGCGGATACACGAACGAGTCCGAAGCATCGAGGCGATCCAGCGCCGGAATCAAGCGATCGAGATAGTGCCTGCAACCTCCGACCACCCCACCCCAGCAAGCCAGCCCCACCCGATGCCCAAGCCGACGCGTCAGCGCGAACAGCTCCACGTTGCCGCTGTCTCCGAGTTCTTCGAGTTGCTCTTCGACCGCTTGATCGAGTTTTGCCAAATAGGCCGCAGTGTCATCGCTGCGGAAGAGATCGTGAAGCCGGGTGCGGCGACCCGCGAACAACTCATCCGGAACCTTGTGACGCAACAGCGCATAGTCGGCCAGGCCCTTGCTCGCGGAGGCTTCGGGAATGGCCCAGAGGTTTCGCACCCCTTCGGGCGAAAAAACGCAGAGCAAACGGTAGCCAACGGCATCGAGCGCGAACGTATCGCCGCAACGCTCACGGGAACGCTGAAAGAACGAGGTGGGGTTCCGCAACAGGCCCACGCCCGCTCCAACCCACGGAATCGGGCCCGAAACCAGTGGTGGAGCTGGCTCGATCGTCGGCGGGTTCAAGGCCACCGCAGATCAGCCGAGCCGCGAGTAGCAGACGGGCTGCATCGACGCGCCCGTGACTTCTGGCGCGATCTCGGCGAGGCGCTGCAGGAGTTTCGGGTCGATGTTTGCGTGAGCGTGGCTTGGGTCGCTCGTCGACTCCGGCAGCACCCAAATTTCCACCAGCTTCGTGACATCCCCGACCATCGGCTCAAAGGCCGTGACGAGACGACGGCTTCCCTGCTTCTCGTGTGCAGCGACCAGGGTGTCGAACAACGCCAGGGCTTCGGGCCGCGCGAGGGTGGGCAGGCTGCGCTCGACCCGGAAGTAGCGTCGCGCGGCTGGGGGAGTCTCGTCGAGTATGGCGTCGAGTCGCACATCGGTCGCACTTGCGATCGGGGTGCCGAGGGTGCGGGTTTCCTCGATCTGGATGTCCGCAAAGAGCGCATTCACTTCTTTGAGATAGTCGGCGTCGGCTCCGAAGCTCGCCATCGTCTCCCCGACTTGAGCGACCGAGTCGTAGCGATAGAGACAGATGTCGCAGTTCGTGTCGCCTTGCTCGAACTTCCAGCCACCCACGTTTTCGAGAAACTCGCGACTCGCTTCGACCACGCGCCGGGCGTAGAAGTCGAGGAAGCGATCGTAAGCCTCGGGGGTAAGGGGTAAAATCCGGTGCCAGGTCTCGATGAAGACCGACATCAGGCGTCCCGCCCTGCTTCGCAGCTGGGCGAAGTCGCAATCGTGTGATGTCTCATTGGAATCCCTTTGCAATATCGACTCGACGCGTGCTGAGCCAGTATACTCTCAGCACCTTGAGATGCGCGGTTCCGTGATTGACGCGCGGACAGGCCTGAGAGGCCTGAAGGGGGCAGGAGATGTTTGCAAAACTCCGAAACGCCATCGCGGCCACGCTCGAACACCGCCGCCACCCGGAAGATCTCGACAGCGGCGTTCTATACATAGACGCACTGTCCCAAGTCTTCGGACGCGGGGACAAGACGATGCTGCGCAACATGCGCAAGAGCGAGGTCGGTTCGCGGCTGCTCGACGAGCGTCAGATGATTCTCGAGGTATTGGTCGATCGCAAAAGGCTGCGAACGCTGCCGCCCGGGAGCCTGGGCCGCGCCTACGTCGACTTTGTCGACACCAACCAGATTTATCCGGAAAAGATGGCCGCGGCTGTCGCAAAGGCCCGCAGTGCGTCGGGGGGTGTCGTCCCCAATGCGAGCGACGAGGTGGCGTATCTGCATGACCGCTACCGGGATCTCCACGACCTGTGGCACGTCGCAACCGGCTACCAGACCGACATGGCCGGAGAACTGGGGCTCGTGGGCCTTCAGTCCAAACAGACCGGCTACCACGCCATGGCGGTCAGTTCACTCATCTCTGCTGTGTTCGTTGCGCTGCGCGGTCGCCCGGACGTGATCCGCCTCTGGTACCGGGGTAGAAGACGCGGGAAGCGCGCGGCCAACCTCCTCACCCAGGACTGGGAAGCGCTGCTCGAGCGTCCGCTCGTCGAGGTACAACAACAACTCGGGCTCAATCCCCTGCCCGTCTACCGCCCGTTCCACTACGAAGATTCACCTGCGACGGAACACTAGGAGCAACCGATTGGGAAAGCTGGACGGTAAAGTTGCCATCATTAGCGGCGCGGGCCGGGGAATTGGACGCGGAATCGCACTCGCCCTTGCCAAAGAGGGGGCGTCGATCTGCATTGCGGAAATCGATCCTGAAACCGGACCGGCGACAGCGCGAGAAATCGAAAAGCTCGGTGTGCAGGCGATCGCGGTTTGCTGCGACGTCAAGCAGCGCGTCCAGATCGATGACTGCGTGGCGACCGTCGTCGCCGAACTGGGCGGTATCGACATCTTGGTAAACAATGCGACGGGTGCGAACCAGGAGACAGCCTTCCGTCCGCTGATCGAACACACCGAAGAACAATTCGATCGTCAGTTCGCCGTCGATGTCAAGGGAACCTTCCACTTCATGCTGGCCTGCTATCCCCATTTTTGCGCCAGAGGCGGTGGCGCGATCGTGAACCTCGCCTCAGAAGCGGGGTCGGAGCGAGCCCAGGGTTTTGGGGCGTACGCCGCCGCGAAGGAAGCGGTGCGCGCCCTGACGGGCGTAGCCGCACGCGAGTGGGGACCCGTGGGCATCCGCGTGAACGCAATCTGTCCGACTGCGATCACCCCCGCAACCAGCCAGTGGTTGGCCGACAACCCCGAACACGCCGCAGAACATCTCGCAAAAATTCCGCTGCAACGTCACGGCGAGCCGGAGCAGGACACCGGGCGCACCGTGGCCTTCCTCGTGGGTCCGGACGCGAGCTTCATGACGGGTCAGACCCTCTGGATCGACGGAGGCTCAGTCATCCATGCGTGAGTGCTCGCTCAAACTCCGCGTCAACCTGCCGGAGTCGATCCAGCACCCAGGAGTTTCGAGACTTCGCCCTCGACCGCAGTGCCCTTGAAGAACTCCGGGTTCGCGGCGGTCCAGAACTCTGCGGGATAACCGAACATGAAATCGCGAAAGGCGTCCGCATCGAGATGGCCGTGTTCGACGAGTTCGTAGGCTTCGTCGGTGACCCGCGTCATATCCGGCACATCCCAATGACCAATGTCCGAGCTGAACATCGCGCGCAACCTGGCACCCATGGGGTTCAGCTTGTCATTGAACGCCCAGGCGTTGATGGGATCGTCGGCCTCGCAGCCGAAATAGAACCGCTCCGTGAAGAGTTCTTTGATGTCCGCGGCGGTCTCGATGCCGCAGGCCTCGAACTCATCGAGGTGATCCATGTCCTCGGGAGTCGTGTGGAGACCGATCTCGCCCATCAGCCGGTCGCGACCCTCGCGGAAGAGCTTTGAACCATAGGACTTGAACAGCTCGAGGAGCTTGCTCTCGTCGATCGTCGTGGGGTCGTACTGGCGGATGTTCGCCAGGCCCCGTTTTTCCCAGTGGCTGACGAGATCCGAGTAGAGACTGCAAGCCCAACCCACGCCACCCTCGAGGAAGCCAAAGCGAAGGGTCGGGAAGCGCCGGGTGACGCCACTCAGGAAGAGCGAACGGCAGGTGCCCTCGTTTGCGGAGCCGAAAGCGCCGATGTGGTTATAAACATAGTTCGAGACGGATCCGCGCGAGCCCCAGGTCATCGAACTCGAATGAAAGGTGGGACTCACCCCCAGTTCCACACAGCGCTGCCACACCGGGTCGTAGTCGTGGGCGCTGTCGATGCCGAGGGTGTCGATCCAATACGAGTACTGCGCAGCTTCGGGTGAGATTTCTACCGCGGCGGGAATCGGGCGGCGGATACTGCCCGCCATCATCACCGCCTTGAGACCGAGTTCGCCGACAGCGAAGTCGAGTTCGGTGATCGCCTCCTCGGGTGTGTGCATCGGGATTACGGCGACCGTCGCCATGCGGTCTCGGTACTCGCCGTAGAACTCTGCGTGGTAGAGGTTGGCGGCGCGACAAGCCGCGCGACGCAGTTCCTCGTCGGGATAGTCCGGCGCGAGCAGGGTCACGCTCGGGTAGAGCACTGCGAAGTCCAAACCGATCTCTTCCATTCGTTCGTACAAGAGGCTCGGCAGGGTCGCGGTCGCGCGGTCCACGGTGTTCTGGGTCCCGGCCCACCAGGGCGGGCGAGCGCGACGGGTGTGCATGCGCTCGGCGTGGCTGAGATCGTACCAGCCGAACATCCCCTGTTCGAAGCTGGCGCGATAGCGTTCGACGACCTTCGGCCCCGCGACCTTGTCGAGAATATCGAACAATGCGGGGACGAACTCGATCGTATGACCGTCTGAATCGATTACCGGAAAGTCGAAGCGACCGCGCTTTGCGGATCGGGAAGTCATGTTGGCTCCAGTTTTGGAGGATTGCGACCTGGCCGTGGCAGACCGGGTCTGTCTCAAAAGTGTACCAGCAGTTCCCGGCGGGTTACGCTAAACCGCAGGAAACAAGGGGGCGAACATGACGCGGTTGATTCTGCGGCTCGACATGCGGGCGCCCGAGTTCGGGACCCCGGCCCCCGAACTCTACGCCGCCGCGTTGGACATGGCGGAGTGGGCCGAAGCCCAGGGTTTTGCGGAATTCATGCTCTCCGAGCATCACGGATCTCTGGACGGCTACTTGCCCTCCCCCCTGATCCTGGCGGCCGGCCTCGCCGCACGCACCAAGACCATGCGCATTCGCATCTCGGCGCTGGTGTTGCCGCTGCACGATCCGCTGCGCATCGCGGAAGATGTGGCGGTGCTCGACAACCTCTCGGGTGGGCGCATCGAACTGGTGCTCGCAGCGGGTTTTCTGCCCAGCGAGTTCGAGATGTTCGGACGCGAGCGCGACCAGCGCGGCGATCTTCTGGAACTCGGAATCAAAACCCTCGAACAGGCGTGGAGCGGCGAGCCGTTCGAGTATCAGGGGCGCAAAGTACAAGTGACGCCAAGACCTGTGCAGCGACCGAGGCCGCCGATCCTGCTCGGCGGTGCGAGTCCCCTGGCGGCGCGACGCGCAGCGCGACTGGCCGATGGCTACATCCCGGCTTCGGCGGAGTCCTGGCCAGCCTATCTGGAAGAGTGCAAGCGCCTCGGCCGCGACCCCGGTGAAGCTCGCAGCGTCGGATCGTTTGCCCTGTTCGTCGCCGAGGATCCCGAAGCGCTGTGGTCCAAAATTGGCCCACATGCGATTCACGAGAGCAACTCTTATGCGCGCTGGTATCTCGAAGGCAGTACCTCCGGCCCGTATCAAGCGTTCGACAACATTGACGATCTGCGGGCATCGGGGCTCTATCAAGTGCTGACGCCCGACGAATGCGTGTCGCTTGCCGAAGGGCTGGGGCCCGACGGCTGGCTCTACATTCACCCGCTGATCGGCGGCCTCGATCCGAGCGTGGCTTGGGAGAGCTTGGAATTGCTGGCGCGCGAAGTCTTGCCCCGGCTACCCATGTAGGTTTTTCACTCCAATCCGCCTACATTCGAGGTAGAGTGCCCCCATGCCGATGCTGAATGTTCCAATCCTCGAACGGATCTTTCGTCGAGGGCCGCCGCGGTTCGATCTTGTCCTGGCGCTGACCCTCATTTCTCTCAT